>Ga0190271_10000437_pt1 | contig 21192 bp, 64 predicted proteins | sample Popmic356T_FD_133747 | JGI IMG/M metagenome (GOLD analysis project Ga0190271, IMG submission 133747) | Populus adjacent soil microbial communities from riparian zone of Weber River, Utah, USA - 356 T | ecosystem: Environmental > Terrestrial > Soil > Riparian zone | place: USA: Utah | collected...
ATAATATCGAAGAAGATATTAGCCAATTGGCTAAGATGGCGATCAGTCGCACAGGACCTACTCATGTTTCCCCGGCCGAGTTCTCACTTCCTCCTTATGTCTCCCATGCCGAGGATGTTCCTCGGATCGGTTTGGTTACTGCCGAGGCAGTCATCAAGGACTATGAAGAGACTGCGAAGAAGTTTAATGAAGTCGGTGAAGAATTAGGTCGAGTCGCTAAGCGTTGTGAAGAGTACATGATGGAGTTGAAGTCTCTTGTCGAGTACATGAACAATGCAGGACAAGAAGTACGAGAGCGTGGTGCTGAAATCTTCAGGCGTATCGAGGAATCGGCAAAGGCGACACACAATTCACGCCAGATAGCGGATGAAATGAAAGTCGCTATCATGAATGTTCCGCTAATTACGGCAAAAGACTAAATTACAGAATGAGGGCGGTTCTTTCCGCCCTCATTTTTTTGGTGATTTGATATTCCAACCATGTTATCATTGATTATTCACAACTGAAAGGAGAAGCTATGAAGAATAAAGACAAGGATACTACACACGCCTCATTCGATGTTCCCGACGATCAAGCTGGTGCTGTAATGCGTTATATCTCCAGTATCAAGGGTGTAATGAATGTCAGTTTCCAACCTAATGGCCGTAAAGCGGTACAAGGCGAAAAGCTGTCTCGAATGACTGAGTCTACACGACGTGATGTAGTCCTCTCACTTTTCAAGGGATCGCGGCCCATTGCCCGTCCAGAAATTCAAGAAGCTTTAAGGACGGCTGGATATTCTCACCTCACAATCAATGATGTTATGAAGCCATTGATCGAGGAAAAGGTTATTAAGCGCCTTAAACGTGGTTCCTACGTTAGTCTGAAAAAGGCGGTATAAATATGGCTAAGAAGAAAGTTATCAGTGTATATCCTTCTTATCGTTTCACTGGTCAAGACCCTGTTGTCGAGGCCGTTTTGAAATTGAGGGAATCTCGATCTAATCGGTCTTCCAGCCAGATTGCAAGGGATGCTAATCTCAGCCCCGCTACAGTCCGTAACTGGGAAACCAAAAAGACCAGACGGCCCCAACATGCCACTCTTGCAGCATATGCAGGGATGCTGGGAAAAAGGTTCAGGCTTGTAGACAAGTAAGGAAAAAAAAATACGAATGTCAGACGGAGAATTGGTTTCAATGCTTATGGTACTTACCGTTGTTGTGACTGTTCTCTGCATGACATTCGTATTTTAGTATTGACACGGTACTACGATTGGTGTAGTATCCATTATGATGAAAGGACATGCTATGAAGCCTATTGATCGTTTCAAGACAATATCAAAAGAATTTGATGCCGATCTCAAGGCAGTGCTGGCTAAACATGGTTACGCCATGGAGCCAAGGCGGATCGTGTTTGATCGCGATGCTGCTACTGCGCATTTGAAGCTTGTGCTGATTGATACTCTTTACCGCACTGAAAACGGGGAACTTCCTGATCCTGCTCGCCAACATTTCAAGACGTATTATACGCTCTATGATTTGAAGTTGGAATGGCTGGACATGAAGGTCAACTTCGAAGGTAAAATCTATACCGTCGTTGGTTTGAACCCTCGTAAGCCCAAGAATTGTGTCGTTCTTCGGAATGATGCTACTGGCAATCTTGCTAATTGCTCAACACAGTCACTCAAGTATCGTCTTGCACAGAAAGCTCGCGTATGAATGATCTGACACAAGTTCTCAAGAAGGACACTTTACTCATCATTGAAATTGGTGAGTATAGTGACCGTTCTTGGTTCCAACCTATCAAAATGCTAGCGGACTATTCGAAGGAAGAACTCGTTAAAGAGTTCAGGAACTCCTTTATTCCTACATATCCCGGCGATGAACCAGAGCCGTATGATTTTCTGCCCTGGTTAGTTAAGTCAGGAAAGGCTGAACATCTCGAAGAAGTACACTCGTGGCACATTGGCAGCTACGGTTACTTTGATCCATAAAAAATATGGGGAGTAAATTTATGCAGAATGTAATGAGGATGGTGCCAAAAAATACCTATGAAATTGCTGGGCATTTGGTTCAAAAACCACATAATGCCGATGGTTATCTGCATCTTGTTAAGCGGTTTCTCAAGAAGGATAACTATGATGAAATTCTGGGTGGTATTTTGGACGGTGAATACTATGAAGGTCTCAGGCCAGAATACAAAAAAATAGTAGATAGCTACTACTATTTTGCGGATAACCAACACTAAGAGGTCAAAATGACACGCGATATGGTTTATATAACCCTAGACGTTATAGCAATTGTTGCGGCATTGTATCTCCTGGTATTTAAAATACCAAAGGTGTTTAAGAAAAATCAGCAGCTTCCCAAGAACGATAAGGAAATACCTGGTTGACATAGTATTCGGTCTATGTTAGACTGAATAACAATGAAACAGGGAATCCCAGGGAGCATCACGATGAAACGTCGCAATTTTATAGCAATGTCTCTGCGTTCGCCTCAGTTTACACCGAAGGTTGTTAAGTCTAAAAAGACTTATAACCGCAAAAAGGATAAACAGATCCTTCAAATTCTTAAGAAAGCTGCTTAAATGACAGATGCCGAATTGATTGTCCGTATCCAGCAAGCGCTGGGTACGGACGAGGTAGGTGCAAACCTTATACATGTTGCACAGCAAGCTCATGATGCTGAGCTACGAACGATTACACTCGAGGCAGATTTAGAAGAATGCCACGAGTTCATCGAAAACTATAGTGATGTGGTCGACGGTGATTACGGTCATCCGGCGCCTAATCGAGCAATGCGTCTCTGCACGATGATTAAAGAAACCCTCTATGGACCAGGAGCTTAAAATGAACTTCGAATATAAATTTGAGGAACTGCCGCTGGTTATTTCCAACGGCATTGAAGCCGGACTTGTCGACGGCATGGCAATCATTAAATATTATGCCGATGGCGAATGGGATATAGAGGACGTTTTCCTCGAAGGCTATAAGCGTATCAGTGAAGCTGAACGTGAAGCCGGTAAAAACTCTTGGGTGTTTGTTGAAGTCCCAAATGAAATTGCTACAATAATTGTTGGCCGCCTTCTAAATGAATGGAATAGCCGAGTTTCTGGAACAGTTCAGGAACAGCTTCAAATAGATCGTGAATGTGCCGCTGACGATTATGCGGACATGAAGCGTGATAGGATGATGATGGGAGAGGACTGAATGGCATATATTCTCGGACGGACCAATGATGACGGAATTACCTGGGAATATTTAAATCGCCCATTTGATAGTTGGGGAATGCTCACAGAATGGGTAACATTAAATCCCTGTCCTCAGGGTTATGAGTATTCATTTGCGGATACCTCGCAGATAAATGATGATGATGCTCCTGAAATGATTAGAATAAAAGAAACAACGAGGCATTAATGACACCTAAAGAAAAAGAAGATTGGATTAGAAATCTCGAAAGCGGTGAATATCCCAAGACAGCCCATTATTTGCATGACTCATTTGGTTATTGTTGTCTTGGGGTATTAATCGAGTCGAGTGGTATTGGTTTCAATACCGGTATGCCTTATTATAAAGGTTCAGGTAAAGAAATTGATAAGCCTTATTATGAATCTAATAATCGTAATATTGCAGATACTGGTGCTCTATCCCAAGTAGGATTATATCACTTTGGTATTTCTGATGAAGAACAACTTGCATTGATGACTCTTAATGATGAAAATGAAACATTCAAAGAAGTAATAGAATATATAAAGGAGAACCTATGAGTTTCATAATCGTTTATATCCTCGGTATTAAATCTACTCCTATTGGTACTGTTCGTCAGATTAATCAGAGTATTAAAATAGATGATGCTGAAGTTGCCTTGGCTAAGGCACAAAAACTTAAAGAATTGAAAGAAATCTTTGGACCATCATATAAGATTCTGATTATGACAGATGATACAGAATCCAATGATTCCGTAGACTTTATTTCCCCGCCAATGCCACCGTTATTTACTCCTCCTCCCCAAACATATCCTCCTAACGTATTTACTTCCCATCCGATATGGGGTCCTGCTACATCTGGTTCAGAAAGTGGATCATCATAGGGTACCTTGTAATTCAGTTTGACAAGGAATGTTGAATGGTATAAATTCATCTCAACAATTGAGAGGGAAATGAAATGACTGCCGTTCAAAATATCATAGCAAAGTTAAATGCTGCTAATGCAGCATCAGCACTTGCTGCTGCCAAGGAAAGACTTGAAGCTGAGGTCGAAGCAAAGCGTGCTGAAGGCCCAAGCATTTCTTATCAGAGTCGTGAAGAATTGTTTCGGAGGGTATATCAGGTAATTGAACTGACCAACCCTGCGATGGCAAAGAAAATTACTTTCACGCCTTGTAAGTTTATCATTGGCGATCCTTTCCAAAATAAGTATGACGATAATAAGTGGGCTCAGCGCTCTCATTGGATCGCTCCAGTTCTCGAAAGTGAATTTGCCTACTTCGGAATTATTTTCGATGTGGAGCAAACTCGTAACTATCGGCGTGGCACTGTCGGCAGAAGCTATATTACTATCGGTGGTTTCACAAACCGCAAACGCTTCAAGCAGTTTAAAACTGGTGAGTGGAATTTTAAGGCTATTGCAGAGGATCTTATTTCTCGAGTTGAGTCTGGTCTGATCCGCCGTCACAAGGAAGAGCAACTCAACCTCAATAAGAATGCAGTTGCCGAGGTTAAAAAAGCTACCGAAATGAGTGAATACTATGCCTACCGAGTTGCTATTGGTGTTACCTCAGATCCTACGAAGCCAGTTAATCTGAAAATTAATTGGAGCAAGGATATGACGGTAGATCAAGCTATCGAACTTGTTAATGCCTTGAAAAAGTTGGGCATTAACGATTGACCTGATAAAGCCAGTTGTCTGCAAATTCTTATCGTGATAAATTATATCACAATCGGGAGGCAACCATGGCTATGCACTTTGTGGGTTTCAAGGATGATCGCGTTTATAACGCTATCAAGATCTTTGGCAAACCCGACTTCTGGCACCGCAAGTGGGACTATCGTGCTCGTGACGAAATAATGCCTGATGACTGGGCAGTATTCGCCGACGGCACGATAGACTCGCCTGTTGATCCGTATGGATTTGATGATTCTGCAATCTTTGCAGGTGACACTACACAGAACTGGAAATCAGATGATTAATCAAGATCTGTTAGAGAAGTTGATTACGGATTATCTGGAAGCAAAAGGATATGTGCTGGCAGATGAAGTTGTATATGGTTACGGTTCACCGAAAAATGCGATAAAAGAAATGGCTGAATACATCAAGGAGAACTGTGATGGATCCACGAGATAAGGCCCTTAATGAAATTTGGAAACTCGTTCACATTCCAACAAAGGAATCTCCTTATCGTTCTGCGCGAGATCACTATGCAGCGGACTTTGATAAAATCCGTAAGATCATCAAGCAGGCTCGTGTTGAAGCTCACAAAGCTAATAAAGACGAAGGCGAGTTTTCGTGGCTACCTTATGCATAGTGCCCAATAAAACCATTTGACTGGGAATTGGGTTCATGATAGACTATCCATTCAATGGGAGTGATTACATGACTCGCAAACCAGAAGAAGGCGGCATCTGCAACGGTGGTCCGTTTAACGGTCGTATACTGGCATTTAATAAACTCGTTATGCCGATATTTGATCCTACAGGCAAGCGCATTGGAACCTGTATCTGGGATGACGATCATTGGGAGTATGAAGACGATAACGAATCGCTTGAAATTTATCCCAATTAGAAAGGAAATTCCATGTCAAACATGGCAAACCAACTCATAGATACCTTTATTAGTTTGATAAGTGAAAAGCTTGCAACTGATGAAGTATTCATTGATAAGCTTGTTATGAGAATTAATGACGTAACAGTGCACAATATCAAAGATAGCGTATACAACGCTATTGAGGATATAGACATTGATCGTAAGGTTGAAGATGCGCTCAAGGCCTACGATATCAATAGTATAGTTAAAGATGAGGTTGAGGACTCTAATATCGACCAGATCGTTGAGGATGCAGTTTCCGAATACGATATGGAAGAAGCGATCAGCACTTACCTCATTAGAAATTCTATTGAGGTTGAACATATCAGCAAGTTTGATGAGAAAGTGGTAAAAGCCGTCACAAATGCACTTATGAAGTAAATACTGATTGCATCGTGTTCTGGGTTATGATAGACTTAGAACACGATGTTATGGGAATTGTTGCTGTGTTAATGCCCAGTTTGAAGTTCTAGTACAGCAATGATTTTCTCTCTCAAGAGCCTATGGGGATATAGTTTAATGGTAAAACACTTTGATCTGAACTTTATCTACGTTGCAAGTAGATAAGACGTATTGCAACTACGCAAGGTCGAAGAGATCCCGGTTCGAGTCCGGGTATGCTCAGCACATAGGGAACGAACGAGGCGTCTGAATCCACGCCTACAATGAGAGGGCAGATGAATCTACTTCTAGCAGTATTCTTTTTTATTTGGCTCGCCTGTTTTATTGCTACTGTATGGACCCTAACACAAAATATAATAAGCCGTTATTGGGAAGACGTTTTCGGCAATCTTATAATTTGTTCTCTTTTGCTTTTGTTTCCTACGCTGTTGCTTGTAGTTTACGCCTAAAGGGAGAAGACTATGTCCCATGAGCCATTCGTTTGCGTGTTGTGCTTGCATCCCATCACAGAACAATTCGGCAACAATCCATGGCCTCTTAGTGAAAAAGGCAGATGTTGCGATGACTGCAATCAATTAGTCATTTTGGCTCGCTTGGCTAGGCTATCCCCCAAAAACATGGCTTCGATTAAAAAGGACTTGGAAGATTCCGAGTGACCTTGTAAAGCCAGTTGAATGAGATTCCATGTTGTGATAAATTTAGATCATAATATGAAAGGGAATGTCGTGGACAAGTACACCAAGCAATATCTTGCAGAAGAAGTCAAGAACGTAAAGCGACTGACCAAGTTTGTCAAAACAATCCCAGCAATTGCCGGTTGGGTTGGCGAATGGAAGGATGAGACCTTCTGGTATGGTCAACAGAACCACCCAACTAAACGGTATCAGCTCATCAATGAAGAGCTGAAGATCAAAATGACCTTCCGCCCCGGCGGTGATGGCACCACGGAATATTGGCTCGAGAAGCAGAAGTTCTGGGCGAGCTTTGATCGTCGTGGAGTCGAGTCGAGCTTTTACTATGTGCCTCTGTGGGAAACTGACAAGGTTCCTCCGGTCACCGAGATCGTTGCAAGACAAGTCGAGCGAGTGCTCGAACGCCGCAGATACCATGAGTCCTCAATAGCCATTCCCGAGATTGGTTTTACGATCTCACCCGAGCACTTGCCTAAGTTGAAGGAAGAGCTCAAAAAGAATGGTTATAGGTCTTTTATGCCTTCTGGATTTGGCACGGGTAAAACCGTAAGTGTCAAACGCAGCAAGTATAATTGCAAGCGTGCTACTCAGGCGCTCGAGGATTTCATGGGTATGTCTCCTCTGTATGTCAGCTCGTTTGACGCTGACTAGTTTGTAAGTTGATCTGATGCCTCCATGGTGTGGTATTCCACGCCGTGGAGGTATGCCTATTAGTAAAATGTAGTTGCCTCCTATTAATAAATAGTGTATCATTACATTAGTATGATGAGGATGAAGGATGGTACCACAAAGCATCTGGGGGCCTGGGTGTTTTGTGGTACCATTCCGGTACCACTTCCTGATCAGAAGAAGAGGACTACTATGAGAAAACTTCTATTATTGACTACAGCGTTAATTGGACTAGCGTCGGTAACACCCGCCAAGGCTGATACTATCCGCACTCTTGGCGGACTGCAATGGGATTACGCTGGTGCTACGCTCTTGGACTTCAGCACTGCCCAACCATCTGGTAATCAGCCGCTGAATAATCCTTGCATCATTTGCGGTGCAAACCAGCCTAATCAGACCAATCTAGCCCTTGGGTTTGGTTACACTGACTACGGCAACAAAGGCAACCTGACACAGGAAGCTTTCTTCTCGTCAGGCAATATGCGTGATGGAGACCTTCTTCCGGACACTATCTCATTGGTCAACTACAGCGGTACGCAGTTGATTAATGTCATCAACGCTATCAACGGCGGTACCGGTACTACGTTCGGTATCGGCATTGACGTGAACGACACCAACAAGCCTCAGACGTTGGAGTCGTTTTTCTTCCTCGACCTGACGGACAAGGCGGTGCTGGCAGCGTTTTTGCCAGGGCTAGATGATGGCATCGACCTTCTGGCTGCCAGCAACGGAACTGGATTTCCTGACTTCCAGTTAACCGGACTGACGACCAGTGGGCTTATTGCCGATCATGAGTATGCGTTCTTTGCTCGCATGTCGAAGATCAATGACGGCCCGGATAGCTTCTTCCTTACACCGGGTGTTCAGGCTGCTGTGCCTGAGCTCTCGACTTGGATGATGATGATTCTTGGTTTCGCTGGCGTGGGTACTCTTGCCTATCGCAAGCGTCGCCAGGATAACGTATCATTTCGCGTAGTTTAATAACGACGGTTACGGGGAGGCGGGAAACCGCCTCCCTTTTTTCTTGTTTAGAAAAAGCCAGTTGTCTTCATAATTGAAATGTGATAGACTATTAATACAATTTAATCATGGAGGTCAGCGTGACACTTATCGCAAACTATCCCACAAAGAAAGCCTGCAAGGAAGCCATCGGTAAGCGTCTTCGCTATATCGAAACCAGTCAGTTTGGTTCTGAGTACACTGCTAACGGTACCGTTACCGTTGCTAATCGTCCGCACATTACCCAGAATGGAAGGGAATGGTTTGGGCGAGTGACACTCAAGGACGGCATTATTGTGAAGGTTGACTGACATGACTGCTGTTGAAATCAAAGCAGAATTTCTTGCTGAAGAAATCACCTCGAGCAAGGCAATCTGGTTGCTCATACAGCTGGGTTTCAATGAATGGGCTGCAAACGAATATCTGTATGGAGAATAGCATGGGAACGGAAAAGTCTGACGTAGTAGTTGCTCTTTCTCGTCGAGAGCTTACTCTTATTCGGATTGCACTTTTAGCGCGACTGGATGATCTTGACAAAAAATCCGAATCCTATGCCGAGAGTAAGGCTATACTGTCGGGCAAGTTGTGGGAAGCAAGTCTTGAACTGAGGAGAAGTGGGAAATGACGTTTTGCGATCACAGCCGTGATGAGCGTGATGCTCAATATGATGGACATGGTATTTTCCTTTGTTATACCTGTCCTAAGTGCCATAAGGAAAAAATGAAAGGTTATCGCTCCGACATTATGGAGCGATATGAGGCAGAAGAAGCTATTGAGGAGGATTGATGACTCTGCAACGAACGCTTCAGGCAGGTCTACTCGTTTCTACAGTCTCATTGGTTATTGTTACCGCAATGATTGGGTTAATTCTATCGGGTACGCCAAGATGTACGCCGTTTAATGTGACCTTATCGCTCGGTGATGAGAAAGCAATAACCCTAGAATCAAAGGATAAATGATGATTATCTGCGATCGTTATCACAGCACGAAGGACTTCACCTATAATAAGGATACCAAGTGCTTCGTCACGGAAGCCTCTGACTTTCAGGAAGAGTTTGAGGATCGAGTTTATGACGATGCAGCCGATGTTGGCTTTGTTCTCATCTCGCAGTGGACTGACAAACGTATGCTGTTTGTACAGGACAGCGTCGATGAAATTGGCGGTGAGATTACCGGTTGGCGATACAAGCCAGCATACCTGTGGGTAGAATCGAAACCGATTGGTAAGTGGACAAAGGTTAACTCGCCTCTTAGTGTGTTGATTATCAACGATTGAACCCTGCAATTTCAATTGAAAAGAATGCCGGAATATGATACTTTAATCTCGGAGCAATCAGCTCCGAGATGAGATTACGTTTACCTTATGTCAGGTAAAGTCAGGATCTCATAAAATAGAGGTGTCGTATGACTATGAATATTGGAAGGATCTCTATTATTCTGGAAGAGCTTGCTCAGGAGGCTGGTCAGCCTGTTGACAAGTTTATGAAGACTGCTGCTGTTATCGAAAGGTACCAGGAGAAGCTTCATCTGGCACGTGCTGCCTCTGATGAGGATAAGGCAAAGATTGATGCCTACCTCGGTACTCTGAATGGTGGACTTACAGAGGATGTAACGCCTCTGGATATTCTCCGTCAGGCAGGAGTGGTACGCAAGCAGGGGACTTCGTCCTATGCGAGCTGGCAGAAGAAACAGCTTCTTCTGACGCATCAGCCTCACCAGACTAACTAAGAGAAAGGAGATGGGGGAGGGAGAAATCCCTCCTCCATTTTTTAATATGGAAAATCAAAACTCTGCAAGATTGAAGGCTCTGTGGAAGAGTGGTAGAGATAAGTACCGATCATTTTATACGGTGTTAGACGCCGTTAGGCAAGAAATAGGAGACGCTAAGTTAGCAGAATACTGTCTCCATGAATTACAAATAGGTCTCTCGGTAGTGACCAATACCGCGAATGTTCTGGTTAGAGTAGATGCTGAGGCAGTTAAAACTGAACTCGCAATTGCTAACAGAATTGAGAAAATAAAGGCTAAGAATAGACGGGAAACAAAAGAAGCCAAACAGGAAAAGAAGAAAAAACTAGAGAAACAACTCAGGTATTATCGGAAGTTGCCTAAGGCTCGAATGATCGTTAGACCTTTAATAGAAAAGGATGAGTCTTTCGACTCGAAGAAATTGCAAGAGAAGCATAAGGGAATCTCTCATGCGACGTTTGAAACGGCTAAGGCAGTCGAGATCTATGTAATGCTCGAGAAACTAAAACACGGTGCCCCAGTTGAACCTTATAATTCCAATTGAACGGAATATCAGGGCATGATATACTAATCATACGATCAAAAACCGAAGGAGAGCAACATGCGTGACTATGATTACGATTATGACGATGACCGTATGCACTTTGCAGATCCCGGCGGTAAGTCGGCGCTGCGCGCTGCATCGAAGAGCAATCCCCGTAATCTGCCCTGCCCCAATTGCGGTGCAAAGAACCGTCTGACGCCTGCGGATCGTGCTCGTGGTTATCAGTGCGATCCTTGTGCCGATCGAGCCGAGAGAGGATATGACTGATGAATTTGATCGAGTTTGTTGGTAAGTATGGCACCGAGGGCACCTCGATGATCCTGCGCTCCATGGCCAATTCCCTGGATGATACCCGCATTGACAAAGCTCTGGTCAATGAGATGGCTGATGACCTGTATAAGGCCCTGGAAGATCATCTGTTCTGGTCCGGTAGAGCTAAGGTAAAAAATACCTTAATCCATTTTTAGGGGGTTGATATGCAGATCGTAAGCGACAGGAAAGTGCTTCAGCCTGCTGAGTTTGACCGCTCTTTAACGGCAGGTCGTGAGCAGAAAATCGAACATGAAGGAAAGATATATGTCTGTCTTTTCTGGTATGACGCGAAGGGTGAACTTGCAAATGTCACGAGTCAGCAGATTGCGTGATGGAAAATGTTTTCATCGTGTGCCTGTTAATCACCCTTGCAGTTCTCATTTTACAAGCGACAGGAGCCTTACTATGAACCGCGAACAGTATGAGTTTTGGTGTGACATGGGCAAAACGGTGCCGATGCTCGCTGATTGGGTTGAGGACATGTTTGCTATGAACCTCAGCGTTGATGAAGTTCGACGCCTTATCAGGGATGCTTCAAAACTTGAACACGCAAGGAGAGAGAATAATGCTCTTTGAGATCGTGGAAGTTGACCGTGATTATGGAACAGTAACTAAAGTCGATTGGAAAGAGTTTGAAACTAGAGATGATGCAGAGAAATGGTGCAGAGATGAGTCGTGGACTGGGTTTGCTTATCATGTTGATCGAGCTAAACATGCTCCACCTTTGGTCATGAAGGCCACATGTCCCATGCAAATTTCCCGTAATGAAGTCAAGCTGGGTGATACACTTAAGCTTTTCGATGGTCCGTGGGGATTTGCTATCGTTACCCAGATAACTGACGATGAGATTATTATCCATCGGCCCTACGGTGCTACCTCGGATTTCTCCTATTCGGGTGGAGTTATCTTTTATACGGGTATCGAGGTCTGCAAGTATCTACGAACCGACACTCGTTTCCCGACCTTTGAATTGTGGAATAGAAAAACTTTACGATAGCCTGAATAATGTGGTTGACCACAATTATAAGGTATGATAAACTATTCATAACAATGAGGAACACGATCTATGGGACAGTCTTGTAAAAGCATGTGTAAGATCTGTAAGACGAGCTGTAAGCTTTTGAAAACGAGAAATAGTATCAAGGTGTTCACCGAAAAGGGTGGAACACTTAGGTATCGGCGTGGTCAGGAGTTGGTAGATCGCTACAATGAGCTTCGTGCCAAAGTCCGCAGTATGGACTTGTCATCATGGAAAGCCTATTGTGAACAGTTCGGTGCAGACACCTCCCATGATGGCTACGATTTGTTTGCCTGAAAAAGCTGATTGACTGTAAATTCGGTTTATGATAGATTTAGATCATACAAAAACCGAAAGGATAAGATCATGAGACTCATTTTTGAAATTGACAAAATTGGCAAGACTTATTCTGGAAAGCCGGGTTGCATGTGTGGTTGCAACGGCAAGTATTCCTATGCTTCTGACTATGTAGTGGCGGGCGGCAAGGAACGTGGTTATGAGGTTTTGCCGACTGATGTTTCGGATCGCTCTGTGAAGATCATCACAGGTAAGTTGTCGAAGTATATCAATGAGTTGACCGAGGCGCACTTTGCCTCGGAAGTCAAGGCTGAGCGTATCGCGATCAACTCCGAATACGTCTTTGCAGAAATAAAGAATCGTTATGTCTGTGCTTACTTCAAACAGGAGGGGTGAATGGCTAAAGTCAAGAAATATACGGATGCCAACAATTTTGAACTCGTAGAGGTAAAGGTCGGTGACACGGTCTGTTTCAAATCCGACCACGAGCAGTGCGGTGTAATTACCAAAATTAACGGTAGACTATTGACATTGGAAGACCCAGATGGATTCGGCGGAGAGTACCTTCGTTATGCTAAGGTAACTCAGGAACGCGCCGAGGATTGCTGGATATGAGAATGTCAATATCTCTTTACAAGAAAGAGGTCCTAGAGTGCCTGGAGCGATCCGGGCACCCTGGTAAATTCTTTTCAAAGGAAGAGACTGAAATCACCAACATGTGCTCTGCACTGAATAGGCCTGTTGCAAATTGCACAGGCCTTTTACTTAGGATAAGAAACAATTTGAAGAAAGAAAGTTAATATGAGTATGGAATATTATGTGGTAGGCGGGGAATTTTCCTCATTAAATTTTCATTCATTTCTGCCCGGTACCACTATCGTGTATGGACCTTATAAGTCCAGGGAAACTGCACAGGAGGCATGGCGAAATCTATCAGCGGAATACCGTCATAAAGCCTCCTATCGCTTTGTTATCACCGAGTCCAAAACGCACCTGACTCTTGTCAAAAAATGAGGGAGAAAACCATGGCCTATCCGAAGGGTTATAAGTCAAGAACTGGGTTTACTAAGATTGCTGTCTCATTTCCCAATGAGACTTTTACTGATATTTTGACGATGGCCGTTAAGGAGAACAAGGAGTTCAGTGCGATGGTAACTGACCTTGTTAAGTGTGGTAAGCTCTGTCTCGATGAGTCCGATGCCTTGGAACCTGCATAAGGGTACCCAACAAAATCAGTTGTAACCCTGAACAGGAAATGATAGACTAATCATATCATTAACCGGGAGAGCAAGATGCGATTGGTTGACAAGGACGGCAAGGAACTCGTGGTCGGTAACACCTACTTCACATTCCGAAATGAAGAGGTTGTGCTCGTTAGTTTCCAGAAACCTCATAAGCCGGCTAGTTCGGGCAAAGTTTTTGTCCGTATGCCGGATCGGTCCTGGACCCAGGAGTTTTATCCCAGCGTCATTGGCGCCGAGTGGATTGAGCGGGAGGACAGGGCATGACATTGCTGTCCAACACTCACATCTCACCTGAGACCGCTTATGTGGTCGAGGATTATCCGTATGGGTTCAAGTTGCGGTGTAAGATCCGCTATTGGCTCGAGTTCCATCCGAAGCGGGGATTCCGCTTCATGTCGCAGACCACCAATCCGAAGCGGGCAGGAGAATCTTGGAATAAACCAAGGGCTTCGACCTATTACCGCTTTGGTGCCGCTCTTTATTTTGATGAAAGCGGACATGTCAAGTGCACTGGGCTGAGCGAATATTCAGACGGTGCCGAATGCAAGACATGGAAGGAGACCTATGGTACTGCTGTACCGGAGGAAGGACAGGATAATCTCAAGCGCTGGGTTGCTGCGAAAGTAGCCTACGATGAAAATCGTAGCAAGGGTGATCCGCTGTCTGTTGGTCTACGCGAGGCACATAAGGCATTTGCTGCCGCCGAGGAGGAGGAGATCGCATCATGGAAAGCGTAATCCAGCGCTGGATCATAGTCACGGGCAACCTTGCCGATGGCTTTGAGTTCATTGGTCCATTCGACGACAGCGAAGCTGCAGCCGAGCATGCCGAGAGTACGGTCCATCGAATAGACACTTGGTTCGTTGCTCCCGTTCTGCAGCCGCTCAAGGACGAGTGCCAGACGCAATAGGGTTTGTGAGGATCGTTGCATGGCTCACACTCACACCGGAGAAAACAAATGACGATTGAACCGCTCGCACCACCTTTTGAACTAGCTGACCGCATTAAAATTTATCTCGACGATGCGCCGCAATACGGAGAACATTCCGATAAAGCCGGTGCAAATTGCTGGGAATTACTGCGTGAGGCTGAAGATGAACTGCGATATACCGCCGACCACATTGAACTGCTGGAGGTGGTACTGCGGGAGATAGCCGATATGGAGATAATTGGCCCTGCTGCTCAATTGATGCAGCGTAAAGCCCTCGCCGCCCTCACATTGGAGAAAAACAATTTGCATCCTTTTAAAAAGTGTGATAGAATAAACTCAATAAGGGAGGGGAACATGAATGTTTATGAAGTACTCATGAACGTAAATCTTGCAAGGATGGCCTTGGAGGAAAACGATCCCTCCAAGGCAGATGACATTCTGCTTGCAATTGAGGAGCGTCTTCACAGGGAATATCCCAGTGCCCTTCAAACGGAGAAATTGAACGATGAGTAAGCATATGGAATATGACGGCGTCGCGATGACTTGTAAGCATCTCGGTCTTACAGGTGAAGCATGGGCAGTCTATGCAGGATGGGACGACTGGTATATCTGCATGGTTCGTGGAGTGTGGGCTAATGGCAACACTGCTAACGGTCAATTGTGCCGTGCATCTGCCGATGAGATTGCTCCCTATATCATCCGTGATGAGTTTGGCCGAATGAAGCACAGCCCCCATTACGACTCAGCAGTAAAAGTTTAAATCGCGAGGTGTGGCATGGATTTTTTTGATGACCTTTTATTTTTAAAAGAACTGATGAAGATTGCTGATGAGAATAAAATGCCATATCCTGTTAGAGTACAAATGCTTACTGAAGCTATGGCCGACATACTTGCTGAACGCAAGGAAACTATGTCACCAGAATTAAAAGCTAAGGTAGATGCCATGTTAGAACGAGAACGGGAACGCTTACAGAGAAGGGACAACTAATGACGGGCTGGAATTTACCTCCTGGTTGTTCAGTACAGGACCTGCCTGGTAACTCTAAAGCAGATGAGCAAGAAGAAGCTCTTGCTGATTCCGTATATACTCTGCTCGAGAGTGTTGGTGTGACTATGTCTGATTCCGCAATGGACGCGGTCATTGATTGGGTTTCTAAACTGCGATCAGATGCCTATGCAGAAGGTTATGCGATGGGTGGATCTGATGAACGGATGGCTCAGGAATATAAAGAGGACAAGCATGAGTGATAAAACTAAACTGATGCTGGCCATTAACCGTATAACAAAATTAGAACTCCAACTTAAAGCATCAGAAAAGTTAATCAAACGATATGAAGGCTATCTTGCCAATATAAAGAATTTCGTACCGGAGAAGGAAAATCCGAAATGAGTCTCTGGCCCAGAACTCTAGGCGAATACCGTGATTTTTGTGTAGTGTCTGCCGGTGAGGATAACCGTGATAACCGTGCAGTCAAGTATTTTGATGAGAAAATCAAGAAGCAGGGACGAGATGAAGTGGTGTTAGCCGATCAAAGCCAGATGATGATTCTGATCGCTTCCCTGTTAAGAAAGATTCAACCCTATAAAGCCGGTTGACTGCATAATCCGGATGTGATAGACTATACAGACAATGGAGAACAACATGTCTGCAGGTCTTAAGGCAATCAAGGAAGCACTCGATTGTGCATCCGCAAATGGCACTCTGGATGTTCTGCAACAGCATCTGGATCCCGATGCTATCGGCGACTTCATTAGGGCAGTCAACACTGCTCTCGGTGGAGTTTATCGCCATCCAACTGCCCGGCAAAACTTCATAATTGATGAAGACTGCTGGTGTGATGACGGTCAAGGTCCTCGCATGGACTATGAGTCAGGAAGAATTGCTGAACTCGAAGGATAGGAGTTTCCAATGCGCTTTCAAGTAGAAACGATAACCATCAACTCGATGGGTGGTCATACCAGAACTCGAGAAATCGTGGATGAGCAGGTCATGCTACATCGTCTTGCTTATCGGCTAGAGCAACCCAACAAGGGCAATCTCATCTCATTTAGTATCCATGCTGTTCATGAGATTCTTGATATGTCTGATCCTCATACTGCAGCGTGGTGTGCGGGCAATGTTTGAAGTTAACAAAGGTGATGTCGTAAGAATGCAGTCCTTCACTCATGTGCAGCCTGATAGTTCTTTTACTTTCAAGGCTAAAAAGGGTAAAGTTGCGGTTTTCCTTCTACTAGGAGAAGAAAATAAAGACGGCAGCGATCCTCTCGATCTAGTAAAACGGATGAACGAGTTTGGTTGGGTTAAAGATAAGTCATGGGATGAAAAAGCTAAAAAGGACCTTGCAAAGCCGGTTGTAAGGCATATCGGGGTGGGTGAAGAATGACGACATGCCCAACATGTCTGAGGAATCTGGCAGCAAAGTCTGAAGCTCAGTTAAATCTTCGAATGAAGAAAATGAAAGCCAGTCCTTCAGTTAAGGTTTTTCCGTGTACTAAATGTGGCGGTACCGAGTGGGCTTTGACGAGGGAAAGTATTCCTCCTTATACTATCCAGATAGAAATAAACCGTAAAGGTTGGCTTCAACGATTGTGGAAAAAGTTGAAAAGGACCTTGCAAAGCCGATTGTAAGGCAATACCGGGTGTGATAGATTGAGATCATGGAGAACGAGATGAACTTTGCGATCCTTCACCAATGGAGAAAAACGATGAACTTTACGGTCCTCAAATCGCGGGCGCTCGGCGCCGGTCCCGCCACTCAAGCAGCAGAAATCATCCTGTGCGAGCTTCCCGATAATCCGTATACCCGGTATGTTACCTGGCAGCGCAACATTGAAGACGGCGGCCGGTACTGGGGTCACTACTTCAATGATGTTGTCGAGGCTTATCGCGACTTCGAAAACCGAGGGAAAGGCAAATCATGATTACGAAGGAACACTTCGCATATCTCGACCGGCTCCGTGAGTCGGGAGAAACCAACATGTTTGGAGCGACTCCTTATGTGGAAAAGCGCTTCAAAGTTTCGAAGTCTGATGCCCGGCATATCCTCAAGATGTGGATGGAAACCTACAGTGAGAAGTCCCCGGCTGAGCGGGCAGAATTGTGCCTGAAGTCATGAAAAAGACACCAGCTCCGCGTGAATGGGAAAAGTACAAAATCCGAAACTTCAAACAGGAAGCCCTTTTTGACGAGGCATTTCGGAAGGATCTTTCGACATTCTACGGCACTCTCGGCAGCGATATCCGCTGGGATACTGCCGAGAATTTCCTTACTGATCTCGACCGGGATAAGATTCCGGTACGCTTCATAAAGCCGTTTGACTGACATTCCAGGGTGTGATAGACTGGGATCATCAACAAATGAGGAACACGGATATGACCCAGGAAGAGCGCGCCGGAATGCTTCAGGTTATCTCGGACTTGTCGAAGGATGCGACAGGTTGCCGAGTCCGCTGGAACTATGAGGCGATGTCGGACCAGGAACTCCAGGACTCCTGGGATTACTTCATCCGGGAACTGGAGGCTTCCCAGATCCGTGAGTCCCAGATGAAGCTGGCTGCTCAGAAGGTTTGGGAGTACCGGATCAACTACAACCTGCTGAAGGTAGGTGCAGAAAATCGCGCTCAGGCCCTCCGCTGGGATATTGAGGCCTATGATGTCGATGGAGACCTCGGCTACTACTGCTACCTCAACGGTCTGGACTATGCTCTCGAGCACCGGATTGCTGAGGAAGCCTGCATGAAGTCGAGGTGGGCTGCCTGACAAAACCGGTTGTAAGGCAACACCGGGTGTGATAGATTAAATCATCATTCTTCTGGAGATCACCATGCGCTTCACTCTCAAAGATTCGGGATATTCTACCTTCAAGAAAATCTGTACCGGCCGTAAGTGGATCGGTCGCGTTGGCAAGCACGTTGACGGCCGCTATTTCGGCAAGATCGGGTCTACCTTTATCTATGCCGATACCGAACGGCAGGCCTTCGATATGGTTGTGGCCAAGCATTGTGGATTTGAGGCTCCATCCGAGATGGACCACCACAACCAGACCGTCAGAATGCAGAATCGAGCACGGCGAGCTCAGGCAAGTCGTGCGGTTGACCAAATGTTGGCAGGAAACTTTGATGATATTTTCAACATCATGCAGAAAGGTGCTTGACTCATGTCTGAGCAGAATCAGTTGGAAGCGTTCGTTGCCTCCCTCGAAAAGGGACAGTCATTCACTATTGCGGACATAAGGTCCCTGGGAGTTTCCTCGTCGACTGCAGATCTCCTCCTCAATAAAATGTGTGGAGATAAGCGACTTATTAAGGCTCGTCGCGGACAGTCCGGTGGTCTTGCCAAGTGGACAAAGGCATGAATGTAGTATTCGCTCCTACGCTAGTAACGGTGACCCTGACTAAAAGCCAGGTATCGCTTCTCCGTCGGCTCGTCAAGAAAAGGATGGAAAAGGTTATCCAACTCGAGGATCCGCAACGAGAAAAGGACCTCGATATTCTAGACGATATCGCGATAGCCCTGGCAAGACCTACCTTACAAAGCCGGTTGTAAGGCATATCCAGGTGTGATAGAATATCTTCATAATCAAATGAAGGGAAACCGAAATGACCGAGACCTGCAAGATCGCTTACGACGGAGAGTATTATATCTCTCGAGACTATATGCGGTCTAACACCACATGGCGGACTTTCAAGGGAGCACTCCGTGCCGCCGCTAAACGCGGACTCACGGTGTTGGATCCCCAGTTGGACCCGGCAATCGAGTACTACTCCAACTCCAACAAGACCAAGATCGTGGTAAACCTCATGAGCAATAAGTTGACTAGGATTGCCGTCAACACTCCGCTCTCCTGTGATCCGAGCTCCGAAACTTATTGGAGCATGTGATTTGAGGTGGTTGGTAGTAATCGCGGGAGGCATTACCATTCTCGGTGCCGCATTCGTTGCGGCACTTCCGTCTAAGCCGGTAAAGGAGCCGGTAAAAGTCGAGAAAAAGTTTGATACGGCATGGAAGGAGACGGTTGAAAAAATCGCTACTTCAGAAGTCCCGAAAACTGTAATCGCGGGTCCAAAGCCCGTGGTTACAGAGCGGATTCTGCCTGAGCCAACTGCTGCACCGGAGGAAGAAGAAACTCCTGTACAGGTACGCAAACGACCCAGCAAGAAAACTTACGACATTTGCCGTGGTAAAGGCAAGCGTTATATCCGAGGTGGTAAGTCTTGGAGATGCCGAAGATAAGTAAAACTATAAAAAGTTGGTTGCAAGGTCAACTAAAGTATGATAGCATGGTTTCATCAGCGGCACAATGCAGTGTCTCTGAGCAAGGGAGATTAGTAATGAACTTCCAAGAAGCCTTGAAAATCGTACTCGAGTTAGCCCGTGAAAACATGATCGACTCTACCGAGAATCTCGGAGAGCATGAGCGCCAAAAGGCTGCTTGCAATTTCCTCATGGAGTATGCAGAGGAAATGCAGGAGGATGAGGAAGTTTCCTGACTTGTTGGAAAGCACCTCCGAAAGTCAGTTGTACAGCAATCGGAGGTGTGATAGACTGAACTACAATCCAACAATGTGAGGACAAATGGCAGAGAGTCTTACCAAGCGCTTCAAGGAATTGGTCCAGAGTCACGACCTTACTCATTCCTACTCGGACGATCCGTCTTGTTGGCGGCGCGGCCGGGATCAACTGGAAGAAATTCGCAAACTTGCTTCCAAACTTCCTGCTCCTATGGTGGAGGAGATTTGGAACAAGATGGTGGATGAGCGTCTTGCTGAGTTTGCTCGGGCCGATTTCTATTGGAAAGGCTGACCTGCCAAAGCCGGTTGAAAGGCATCATGGGGTGGTGTAGAATCTCCCCATGATGTTTTTTGAGGAGTAGAAAATGGTTAAACCCAGAGCATTCGACCACAAGTCCAGAATGAGGCTTCTCGAGCACGGCACCGAGTGGAAAGTGCTGGTTGGCCTTGGCGATAACCATCCCAATCGGTTGGGACCTCGTATGATTCTCCTCCAGGCTAAGGACGGTTACTTGAAGTGGTGGCCGGCAGAGTTTGCCTGATAAAGCCAATTGAAAGGCCGGACTGAGTGTGATAGAATAACTTCACAATGAAAAATGGAGCAGTGAAGTGAAGCATAAGTTTGCAGTTGGTATGAAGGTGTCCTATCGCCCGAACTTTGGGACCGCTCCGCCGATCGTGGTCACGATTATCGAGGCCGACGAAAACAAAGGCCGGCCGTGCTACTCCTTCAACAACGGACACTGGGCTTACGAGTCCCAGGTGGACAAAGAAGTCACCTGATAAAGCCGGTTGTAAGGCAGATCTGGGTGTGATAGAATCTCCCTACGATCAATCAAGGGAGACTGTGAAATGACGAAAGCTGAACTCCGTACCCTCGCACAGGAAGCGGCAAAGACTCGCCGTGCCACCCGGTGCCCCGATGGCAAGACGGCGCTCCGACTCTCCAAGTATGAGTGGCGGCAGCAAGTCCAAGGCTACGACCAGACGCTCCCCCGGGAAAAGCGGGTGGTGGGAATCCAGGTCAGCTTCTGAAGGAGAAAA
>Ga0190271_10000438_pt1 | contig 21180 bp, 19 predicted proteins | sample Popmic356T_FD_133747 | JGI IMG/M metagenome (GOLD analysis project Ga0190271, IMG submission 133747) | Populus adjacent soil microbial communities from riparian zone of Weber River, Utah, USA - 356 T | ecosystem: Environmental > Terrestrial > Soil > Riparian zone | place: USA: Utah | collected...
ATGATGCGCGCAAGCGTGGACTTGCCGCAACCGCTCTCGCCGACGATCGCCAGGGTCTTGCCCCGGTCGACGCTGAAGGAAACGCCCTTCACCGCATGCACGGTCTTGGACTTGGCAAACATGCCGCCCGCCAGATGGTAATCGCGGACGATATTGCGGCCTTCAAGAACGGTGCTCATAGCGCGCCCTCCAGCGGTGGCGTATTCAAGGCAGCAGCCGGATCAGGAGTATCGACGAAGAGTTCCGTGATGGTGGGCAGGCGGTCGCCGGTGGCGTTGTCCGGCAGCGCTGCCAGCAGCGCCTTGGTGTAGTTGTTCTTGGGCGATTCGAAGAGGGAGAGCACGTCCGCCTCCTCCATCTTGCGGCCCTTGTACTGGACGATCACCCGGTCGGCGGTCTCGGCGACGACACCCATATTGTGGGTGATCATGATCAGCCCCATGCCATGCTCCTGCTGCAGACCCACAAGCAGATCGAGGATCTGCTTCTGAATGGTGACGTCGAGCGCGGTAGTCGGCTCGTCGGCGATCAAGAGCTTCGGATTGCAGGCAATGGCGATGGCGATCATCACGCGCTGGCATTGCCCTCCCGACATCTGGTGCGGGAAGTGCCCAAGACGTTCGGCCGGGTCGGGAATGCCGACCAGCTTGAAAAGCTCGATCGCGCGGGCGCGGCGCTGCGCCTTGTCCATCTTGAGATGAAAGCGCAGGACCTCCTCGATCTGGAAGCCCACGGTGAAGCAGGGGTTGAGACTGGCGACCGGCTCCTGAAAGATCATGGCAATGTCCTTGCCAACGATCTTCCGGCGGTCAGACGTACTGAGACCGAGCAGGTCGCGCCCGTTGAAGGTCATCTTGTCGGCCGTGACCTTGGCGGTCCACGGCAGCAGGCCCATCACCGCCAGCATCGATACCGATTTGCCTGAGCCTGACTCGCCGACGATCGCCAGAACTTCGCGCTCATGCACCTTCAGCGATACGCCATCAACGGCGCGGAAGGGACCGGCGGCCGTCTGGAATTCGACGACGAGATTTTCGATTTCGAGGAGAGCCATTTTGTTCTGCCTGTTGGTTTTTCAGTCCAAAGCGCCTATTTAGGTGATAGAGGTGATCTCAATGAGCCAAGTTAAGCCCCTACCCCGCCCTAAACCCATCGCTGGCCAGACCGGTCCCCGACCCGGCTATTGATGTATCACCATTGAGCACAGCCTCCGCATTGAGCGCGAAGCTGCGCCACGTATCCCACATCATCAAGTAGTCATCGTACATTGCAAGCTGCTGTTCTCGCGACAGCATTTTGAAACTTGCGTCTCTCATGTCTTCCGCCAAACTCTCGACCACGTTTCGCTGGCGTTCAAACAAGACGACAGGGTCGATGACCGCTTCCGGCAAAATGTGAATCTCACTAATTAGCGCATCAAACACTGCTTGCCTGACCGGCCTCGGCACAGAAACAGAATAACTGGGATCACTCTCATAGCGACGCCTGACCTCGCTACGTTGAGCCTCTATGTCATAGTGCGACAAATTGAGCAGCTCAGCACGGATCTCCGCCCGCAAAGCGATCTGAAAATCGCGAATCTTTTCGTCACGCCGAATTTGCTCGATCCGGCGCGACTGGCGGAAATTGAGCTGGACGAGCACAAGGCTGACCAGTCCCGAAATGACCGCAGCAACAATCGCTGGCCCGACCCAACCCTCCACGCTTACGACCTCTTCAGTTTCGGGTCCAGCGCATCGCGCAGGCCGTCGCCCATCAGGTTTATGGCGACGACGGTGATTAGAATAGCCAGGCCCGGAAGTGTAACCACCCACCAGGCGCGCAGGATGAATTCGCGCGCTTCGGCGAGCATGGTGCCCCATTCCGGCGCCGGCGGTTGCGCGCCGTAGCCCAGAAAGCCGAGCGCTGCCGCATCCAGAATGGCGCTTGAGAACGACAGCGAGGCCTGCACGATCAGAGGCGCCATGCAGTTGGGCAGAATGGTCTTGAACATGAGCCGCAGCGGACCAGCGCCGGCAACCTTTGCCGCCACGACATAATCACGGGTCTTCTCGGACATGACTGCCGCGCGCGTCAGCCGCACGAAATGCGGCTGAAAGACAATGGCGATGGCGATCATTGCATTGGTGAGGCCAGGCCCCAGCACCGCCACCAGCACCAGCGCCAGCAACAGGGATGGAAAGGCCAGGATGATATCCATCAGGCGCATGATGATCGTATCGACCGGACCCCGGAAATAGCCGGCTATGACCCCGATCAGAACCCCTCCGACCATGGAAATCGTTGTCACCACGACGCCGACAAACAGCGAATAGCGCGTGCCATAGATCAACCTGGAGAGCATATCGCGGCCGATCGCATCGGTGCCGAGGAGATAGCTGGAATTGCCGCCCTGCTGCCAGAAGGGGGGCAGCAGTTGAGCGGCATCGTTCTTGCCGTCGAAAGGATGCGGCGCAATCCACGGCGCAAAAATCGCCAATACGATCAGAAACATGAAGAACCAGAAGCCAATCACGGCGCCCCGGTTTTCGGAGAAATAATACCAGAACTCAGCAAAGCGGGCGCGTCGTGACGGGTCGGTGGAGACGGCGCCAATTGAAGCTTCGGTCATGACGCGCTCCTCAGTGCCGGATACGGGGGTTGATCAGGCCGTAGAGCAGGTCGACGATCAGGTTCACCAGCATGATTATGCCTGCGATGATCAGTAGTCCGCTCTGGATGACCGGATAGTCTCGCCGGAAAACCGAATCGACCATCCATTTGCCGATACCCGGCCAGGAGAAGATTGACTCGGTCAGGATAGCGCCGGCCAGCATCACGCCGACCTGCAAGCCTATGGTGGTGACAACCGGAATGAGGGCATTGCGCAGCGCATGCACGCCGACGACGCGGTAAGCCGAGAGGCCCTTGGCGCGGGCGGTGCGGACATAGTCCTCCGACAATACTTCGAGCATCGCCGAACGCGTCTGGCGAGCGATGACCGCGAGCGGGATGGTGCCCAGCACAATCGTTGGCAGGATCAAATGGCTGACAGCGGACTTGAAAGCGCCGGGCTGTCCCGACAGCAGCGAGTCGATCAGCATGAAGCCCGTGACGGATGGAAAGAAGAACATCAGGGAAATGCGGCCGGACACCGGTGTCCACTGCAGAATGCCCGAGAACAGGATGATCAACAGCAGACCCCACCAGAAGATCGGCATCGAAAAACCGATCAAGGCAGTGCCCATAATGGTCTGGTCCCAGAACGAGCCGCGCTTGATCGCGGCGAAGACGCCGGCTGGAATACCAAGGATTGTCGCGAACAGAATGGCGCAGAGCGACAGTTCAAGCGTCGCGGGAAACAGTTCAAGAAACTGATGGAACACCGACCCCTTGGTGGAGATCGAGGTGCCGAAATCGCCGTGAAGGACACCCCAGAGATAGTCGAGATACTGGATCACGATATTGCGATCCATGCCGAGCTGGTGTGAAATTTCTGCATGCCGTTCAGGGGACATCACCCGCTCCCCGGACAGCAACGCTACCGGATCGCCCGGCAGCATTCGGATGAAAGAAAACGCGATGATCGAGACGCCGATGAACGTCGGGATCAGGACCGCCAATCGTCCGAGAAGAAATTTGAACATGCCGAACCCTCGCTTCCCGGGCCTACCGCTCTTGCAGCCGGCAACATATCCTTATCCAACATCCGCCAGCTAGCAAAAGGGACGCTCGCTTGGCGAGCGCCCCTTGTAAGATTTTTTCGTCGCTAGGCCAATTTACTCGGCGATATCGACGCCCTTGAAGTCAAAGTCGCCAAGCGGGCTCTGAACAAACCCGGTCACTTCCTTGCGCATCGGCACCACAGCGAGCGAGTGATCTATCGTCGCCCACGGTGCTTCCTTCTTGAAGATCACCTGAGCCTGCTCATAAAGCTTGGTGCGCTCGGCAACATCCGAAGTTTCCTTCGCCTTGGTCACCAGGTCGTCGAACTCCTTGTTGCACCACTGAGCACGGTTGTTGCCGCCGACGGCGTCGCAACCCAGCAGCGTATCGAGGAAGTTGTCCGGATCGCCATTATCACCGGTCCAGCCCAACATCACCGCACCGTCACGGTCCTTCGCCTTCGACTTGTCGAGGTACTCGGCCCATTCATAGGAGACGATCTCCGCCTTCACGCCGACCTTGGCGAGATCAGCCTGCATCAACTCGGCAGCACGGCGCGCGTTGAGCATGTAAGGACGCGCAACCGGCATCGCCCACAGCTTCATCGACAGATCCTTGACGCCAGCAGCTTCAAGGGCCGCCTTCGCCGCTTCCGGATCATACTTGTCGTCTTCAACGGCCTTGTTGTACGACCACATCGTCGGCGGGATCGGGTTCGTGGCCGGAGCCGCCAATCCCTGGAACACAGCGTCAACGATCGCCTGCTTGTTGATCGCCATATTCAGTGCCTTGCGCACTTCCGGCTTGTCGAACGGCGCCTGCGTCGTGTTGTAAGCTAGGTAAGCGACGTTGAGGCCGGCCTGTTCTGAGACCGTCAGGGTCGGGTCGGTCTTCATCGCCGCGACGTCAGCCGGGTTCGGGTAAGGCATCAAGTGGCATTCGCCGGCCTTGAGCTTCTGATACCGGACAGCCGCGTCCGTGGTGATGGCGAAGACCAGATCGTCGATCTTCTGCTTGCCGCCCCAATAATCCGGGTGCGCCTTGTAACGGATCACCGCATCCTGCTGATAACCAACAAAGGCGAACGCGCCTGTTCCGAGCGGCATCTGGTTAAGCTGGTTCATCTTGCCGTCGGCTTGCAGCTTGTCGGCATATTCCTTCGACAAAATTGAAGCGAAAGGCATCGCGACGTTGGCGAGGAACGGTGCTTCCTTCTTCTTGAGGGTGAACTTCACCGTCATGTCATCGACCTTCTCGATCGAAGTCAGAAGGTCTGGCAAGCCCATGCCGGAGAAATACTCCCAGGACGCACCCTCGACATACTTGTTCCACGGGTTGTCGGCCTTCCACTGACGCTCGAAGGAAAAGATCACGTCATCGGCATTCATTTCGCGCGTCGGCGTGAAGAATTCGGTGGTCTGGAACTTTACGCCCGGGCGCAGCTTGAACGTGTAGACGAGGCCGTCGTCGGAAATTGTCCAGCTTTCGGCAAGACTCGCCTCAGTCTCGGTGGTGCCTTTCTTGAACTCGAGCAAACGGTTGTAGACCGGGTGAGCCGACGCATCGAACGTGTTGCCGCCAGTGTACAGTCCCGGATCGAACCCCTCCGGCGATGCTTCCGAGCAATACACGAACGTCTTTGCGCTGGCGAAACCGCTCAGCATCGTGGCGGCGAGCAGCGCCGCCGCGAAAGTCATTTTCTTCTTCATTTAACTCTCCCAGTTAAGTCCAAGCCCCTCTGTAGGCTGGTAAGCGCGCATATAACCACGTTTTCCAAACGAGGGAACTCCCCGTTTGCACAACTGCGTGAACGTGGAAAACCATGCTCTCCGTAGGCCTTGCGGCGAATAAAAACGTTTCGCTGGAGTCGGCTTCGATGACCCTGCAGAGGTGACGCAGGGGCAGGATTGCCGCCGTTTGGCTTGCGCCCACAGGCCGCTTCGAAATAGAAATGCGGCGCTGGCTCGCCGCATGACCAGATGACCAAGCCTCGAAGCAAGGCGCGGCGCGTGGACGGTTGGGAACATAGAGGTTTCGCGCCTTGGCGCAGGAACGGGAGGCATAATGGCCAGGACACCGGCAAAGGAATCGACAACCCCATCAAAGGCCAGGATCGCTGCGCCGAAGACCCCGGCCAAGCCCGCGGATGCAAAGAAGCCAGCCACCGCGCCTAAGCCCGAAAAAGCCGCGCCGTCGAAAACCGTTGCCAAATCAGCCGCAAAGCCGGTGACTAAAGCTGTGAAGGCAGCAGCCGCCAAGACTGTTACGAAGGCAGCCGCCAAGGCTGTCGCAGCAGCCATAAAGCCCGCATCGGGAGCCGCCAAGCCGGCCTCGGTGAAGAAAGCCCAAGCAGAGTCGCCCGCTCCTGCGAAGGCTATTGCGGCGGCAAAACCCGCGATCAAGGCAGCTACCACGCAAACAGCGCCTGCCAAGTCCGTTTCCGCGAAATCCGCCCCGGCCAAGGCTGCGGCCGTAAAGGTTGCGCCCTCAAAGACCGCGTCTGCAAAGAGCGCGGCGGTCAAGGCCGCATCTGCTCCGACTCTAAAACCGAAACCCGAGTCAAAGCCTGCAGCGGCGGCGAGCACCAAGTCGAAAGCATCGGACTACGACGCCAAGCCCTGGCTTGCGAGCTATTCGAAGGTCGTGCCCGCCGAGATCACCAAGCTCCCCTACGACAATATCGGCGAGTTGCTCGTCGATTCATGCAGGCGCTACGCTGATCGTCCGGCCTTCACCTGCATGGACAAGTCGATGAGCTATGCCGAGCTCGAGCGGCATTCTGCTGCCTTCGGCGCCTTCCTTCAGGCGAAGGGGCTGAAGCCCGGCGCGCGCGTAGCCATCATGATGCCCAACGTGCTGCAATATCCGGTGGCGATGATGGGCATACTGCGCGCCGGCTTTACGGTGGTGAACGTCAATCCGCTCTACACGCCGCGCGAATTGGAGCACCAGCTCAAGGACAGCGGCGCCGAGGCGATCGTCATCCTGGAGAACTTCGCGAAAACCCTGGAAACCTGCATCGCCAAGACCCCGGTCAAGCATGTGGTGGTGGCGGCGATGGGCGACATGCTGGGCCTCAAGGGCCACCTCGTCAATTTGGTCGTGCGCCGCGTGAAGAAGATGGTGCCGGCATGGTCGCTGCCCGGTCACACCAGCTTCAAGGCGGCGCTGAAGCAGGGTGCTTCGGCCACGCTGAAACCGGCCAAGCCTTCGGAAGACGATGTCGCCTTCCTGCAATATACGGGCGGCACTACCGGAGTGTCCAAAGGTGCAACGCTGCTGCACCGCAACGTGCTGGCGAATGTCGCGCAGAACATTCTGTGGCAGGAAACCGCTTTCGTGAAGCGGCCGAAGCCGGAGCGGTCGGTCTTCGTCTGCCCGCTGCCGCTCTATCATATCTACGCACTGACGGTGAACGCGCTGATGGGCATGTATCAGGGCGCGCAGAACATCCTGATCCCCAATCCGCGCGACATACCCGCCTTTGTCGGCGAGTTGAAGAAATACCCCATCAACGTCTTTCCAGGCCTGAACACGCTGTTCAACGCGCTTCTCAACAATGAGGACTTCCGCAAGCTCGACTTCAAGCCGCTCTACCTGACCTTCGCGGGCGGCATGGCCGCGCAGAAGCCGGTGGCCGACCGCTGGCGGCAAGTGACTGGCGTGATCATCTCCGAAGGCTATGGCCTGTCGGAGACGTCGCCCGTCGCAACCACCAACCGCTTCGACGCCGACGATTTCACCGGGACGATCGGCCTGCCGATCCCGTCGACCGAAATTGCCATCCGCGACGACGACGGCAACGACCTGCCATTGGGCGAGGTCGGCGAGATCTGCATCCGCGGACCGCAGGTGATGGCCGGCTACTGGAACCGGCCGGACGAAACCGAAAAGGTCATGACGAAGGACGGCTTCTTCAAGTCGGGCGACATGGGCTTCATGGACAAGGGCGGCTACACCAAGATCGTCGACCGCAAGAAGGACATGATCCTCGTCTCCGGCTTCAACGTCTATCCGAACGAGTTGGAAGAGGTCGTCGCCACGCTGCCCGGCGTGCTCGAAGTCGCCGCGATCGGCATTCCTGACGAGAAATCAGGCGAAGTGCCGAAGCTGTTCATCGTCAAGAAGGACCAGGCGCTGACCGACAAGGAGGTGCTCGACTTCTGCCGAAAGAACCTGACCGGCTACAAGGTTCCGCGCGCGGTGGAGTTCCGGACCGAACTGCCGAAATCGCCGGTTGGGAAGATTCTCAGGAAGGATCTGAGGGGGTAGTTGGCGCTCCCTCAATCGACTGCCCTTAAAGCTCGGCCTCGCCAGTAATGCGTCGCCTCTCCGGTCGCCATTGCAGGTGGGACCGATGAGAAGCCGTCAGAGACCGTACCAACTCTCATCCATGAATTTCTTCATGTCGAAGTCGGTCGCATCAGGCCCCAGTTCGCGCGGGGCCTCCTGATATTTTCGAACACGGCGGCGCAGGGGATCTCCTCTTTCGCACCAGCCCGCCGCATCTGAAAACCCGTCTTCGACTGCTCGAACCCGGCCTTCTCATAGAAGCGCAGTGTAGCGGGCTCCTTTGAGCCGGTGAGAAGCATGATCTTGTAGCAGTCATGCGCCCAGGCGCGTTCGGCCGCCGCGTGCAGGATCGCGGTCGCGTAGCCCTTGCCGCGACGCGCCGCGTCGGTGACCACATTCTCGATCAGCCCATAGGGCGCGCCGCCGCGCGTCAGGTTCGGGATCACCACCAGGGTGCAGGAGGTGACCAGGCGCTCGCCAATCGCGCCGACGAGCAGGGCGCTGCCTTCGTAGAGCTTGAGGCACCAAAGCCGCGCCTTCGCCTCCTCGAACGGCAACAGGGGGTCGCCCGGATTGAGATGACGGTAGAGCGCCGGCAGCGCCGCAAGGTCTGCGTCGGTAGCCTCGCGGATTGTCAGTGTCACGCCTGGCGATCCATCAGATAGGCCGGCAGGTCGGCTACCGAATTCAGCACGACATCGGCCAGCGGCAGCAGCGACTCGCGGGTGCCTGTGCCGGACAGCACGCCGACATTCAGCCCGACGCCGCCTGCCCTGCCCATTTCCAGATCGTGGCGGTTGTCGCCGACCATGGCGAGTTCCGACGGCTTCAGACCTGTCAGATCGCAGAAGGCGACGACTGAATCCGGCGCCGGTTTCGGGTTGGCGACCGCATCATAGCCATAGGCGGCGGCGAACAGCTGCGCCACGCCGAGCGCCAGCAGGGTCCTCTCCGCACCGGCGGTGGAATCGTTGGTGGCGACGCCCAGGGTGAAGCCAGCGGCATGCAGGCTTGCCAGCGCTTCCTTGATGCCAATCAGCGGGATTGCCTGCGCCGCTCCATACTCCGCCGTGGCGGTGTCGAAATGCGTCACCATCGCCGCGCGGTCGGCGTGGGAAAGTGCGGGATACCAGAGCGAAACAATGTCGGAGTTCGTGCCGGCGGCGAAGATCGAATCCGCCTTGAAACGCCCCGCCGCCAGATCGTAGCCTGCGGCTTCCATCAGGAGGTTCGCCTGGCCGCGATCACCGTCCGCCGCCTTGAGCGCCATGGCGTCGCCAATCGCGTGCCACGTCGCCTCGAAGTCGAGCAGCGTGCCGTCCTTGTCGAAGAGTATGCCTTTAATGGGAGTCAATTCGTTGTTCCTGTGTGAAAGCATGCCCCCTCCACCGCCTCCGGCGGTCTCCCCGCCCGTAAACAGCGGGAGGATAAAGGTCGCGGGGCGGCGACGTTAATCCTCCCCCGTTTACGGGGGAGGGGGACCGCCGAAGGCGGTGGAGGGGGCTGAATCTGGATATGGAGGCCGAACCACTCAGCCCCGCAGAGCGTGGATATGCGCAACCAACCCGGTGGTCGAGCCATCGCTGGCGGATTTCTGCTTTCCTTCCACCACCGGCAGCAGGCCAGTCGCCAGTTCCTTGCCGAGTTCGACGCCCCACTGGTCGAAGGAATTGATGTCGAACAGGACGCCTTCGACGAAGACGCGGTGCTCGTAGAGCGCGATGAGGCGGCCCAGCGTGCGTGGATCGAGCTTCTTGTAGAGGATCGTCACCGAAGGGCGGTTGCCGGAAAACACGCGGTGCGGCGCGATCTTGTCGACCTCCGCCGCCTTCACGCCCTTGGCCAGCATCTGAGCCTTGGCCTCCTTCAGCGTGCGTCCCTTCATCAGCGCTTCAGACTGCGCCAGGCAATTGGCCAGCAAGAGGTCGTGATGATGCTTCAACTCCGGCTCGTGCCCCTCCCCCGCCGCCAGGAACTCGACCGGAATGACGTCCGTGCCCTGATGCAGCAATTGGAAGAAGGCGTGTTGGCCGTTGGTGCCCGGCTCGCCCCACACCAGCGGCCCGGTCGGCGTCTTCACCGCCGTCCCGTCGATGGTAACGCTCTTGCCATTCGATTCCATATCGAGTTGCTGCAGATAGGCGGGCAGCCGGGCGAGGCGCTGATCGTAGGGGATGACCGCGCGTGCCGGATAACCGCAGACGACGCGGTGCCAGTAGCCGACCATTCCCATGATCGCCGGCAGGTTTTTGGCCAGCGGCGCCTTGGCGAAATGCATGTCCATCTCGTTTGCGCCGCTGAGGAAAGCGCGGAAATTTTCCGGCCCGATGGCCAGCATGATCGGCAGGCCGATTGCCGACCAGAGCGAATAGCGGCCGCCGACCCAGTCCCAGAAGCCAAATACGCGCTCCGGCGCGATGCCGAAGGCGCCAACCTTGTCGAGCGCGGTCGAAACTGCGGCGAAGTGATCCGTCACCGCTGCCTTACCCAATCCAGCCTCGATCCAGCGCCGCGCGGTCTCGGCATTGGTCATCGTCTCGACGGTGGTGAAGGTTTTCGAGGCGACGATGAACAGCGTCGTCTCCGGCTTCAGCACCTTCAGCGTATCATGGATATGCGCGCCATCGACATTGGAGACATAGTGCGCGCGCGGGCCGTCATGATAGGGGGCCAGCGCCAGTGTCGCCATCGCGGGACCGAGATCCGAGCCGCCGATCCCGATGTTGACGACATCGGTGATCGTCTTGCCGGTTGCGCCCTTCGCCGCGCCAGAGCGAACCGCGTTGGCGAACGCCTCCATGGCGTCCAGCACCGCGCCCACATCGGCCTGGATATCCTGCCCCGCGAGCTTGATGCCCTTGCCCGTCAGGTTGCGCAGGGCTGTGTGCAGCACCGCACGATCCTCGGTGATGTTGATGCGCTTGCCCGAGAGCATCGCCTTGCGCTTGTCGGCTAGCCCCGCCGCATCGGCCAACCTTTCGAGCAAGCCCATGGTCTTTACGGTGACCGCACATTTCGACCAATCCAGCAGCAAGTCACCGTCGAGCACCGAGAAGCTGGCGAAACGCGCCGGATCCTTGACGAAAGCCTTGCGCATGCTTTTCGGCCCGTCGGCGCGATTTTTGCGCAAGGCAGACAGCGCGGAAGCGAAGGATTTATCGGCCACGATCGGTCTCCATGCGGCGGGTTGCAGCGGCATTCCATAGCACAGCCTGCGCGCCTGCAAGAGGCTATCGCCGTGCTGCCGCACCGGCCCTTACATTTGCCGGAATTATCGAAGGCGGCGCATCCATCAGCGCCTTGAATGGTACAGATTAGAAAAATTCATTGGCGCAAATTGTTGGACCAAAGCTACTTTCCGGCTGCCCCAAGCCGTTCAACCGAGTCATTGCCCGAGGAATCGATGCCGCAAAGAAACGACACGGCCATTTGGTCCGGCCTCTTCCGCATTTCGGCCGAGTCCGGCCAGACCCTGCAGGCGCAGATCCGCCAGGCCATCGTCGCAGCCATTCTCGACCGTCAGATCGCAGCGTCGATGCCGCTGCCGTCATGCCGCATCCTTGCTGAAAAGCTGGGCGTTGCGCGCGGCACGGTGGTGCTTGCTTTCCAGCAATTGGTCGACCAGGGCTTCCTTGTCGCGCGCGAACGCCGCGGGCATTTCGTCAATCCCGAGGTGATCGCCAGCCCGCCGAAGCCGCTGCAGAAGACCGAGCAGCAGCCGGCCGAGCAGGTCGACTGGAAGGCCCTGCGCAAAATCGAGCCCAGCGAGTTGAGCCCGCGCCCGCCGCGCGACAACTGGATCAAGGCGGCCTATCCGTTCGTCTACGGCCAGTTCGATCCGACACTGTTTCCGACGCCCGAATGGCGCGAGTGCAACCGCATGGCGCTGGCTGTGCTGGAGATCCGCAACTGGGCGGCCGATGTCGGCGACCGCGACGATCCGCTGCTGATCGAGCAGATCCAGGCGCGGCTTTTGCCGCGTCGCGGCATCTTCGCCAATCCGGACGAGATCATCGTCACACTGGGCGCGCAGAACGCGCTCTACATGCTGGCCACGCTGTTGATGAGCAAGGGCAGCAAGGTGGCGATGGAAAATCCCGGCTATCCCGACGCGCGCAACATCTTCCGGCTCGCCGGCGCCGAGATTGCGCCGACGCCGGTGGACGCCGAGGGCATCGTCACCAGCGCCATTCCTCAGGACGCCGGCTTTGTCTTCGTCACGCCCAGCCACCAGTGCCCGACCATGGTGTCGCTCAGCCCCGAACGGCGCGCTGATCTGTTGAAGCGCGCAAGCCGCGACAACCAAATCATCATCGAGGACGGCTATGACGGCCAGCTCATCGACGACGCGCCGCAGCAGGCGCTGAAGAGCCAGGACAAGAGCGGCCGGGTCATCTATGTCGGCTCGATGTCGAAGACCTTGGCTCCCGGCCTGCGCCTGGGCTACATCGTCGCTTCGGCCGAACTGATCGCCGAGTTACGCGCGCTACGCCGCTTCATGCTGCGTCATCCGCCCGCCAATAATCAGCGTGCTGTCGCGCTGTTCCTGTCGCTTGGCCACCACGATGCGCTGGTGCGCCGCTTGTCGGCAGCGTTCGAGGAGCGCCGCAAGCGTCTCTTCGCGGCAATCGGCACCTATCTGCCCGACTGGCGCGCGACCGATCCGGCCGGCGGTTCCTCGCTTTGGCTGGAGGGGCCACGCGGCGCGGAGGCGCGCTTCATCGCCGAGGCCGCGGCGCGGCGCGGCGTCCTGTTCGAACCGGGCGACCGCTTCTTCGACGTGCAGGAGCGGCCGACACGCTTCATGCGCCTGGGCATCTCGTCGATCGCCCAGCAATATATCGAACCTGGCGTTCGCGAACTCGCAGCCTCGATCGAACGGCGGGCGGTGGCCGCTTAGGCCGCTAACCGCTAGCGCCGGTCGAGCGGCAGCAGATAGGTCAGCGGCCGTATTGGAGATCGCAGAAATCCGGCGCGCTCGTAGAATTGAGCGGCTCCTTCGTCGATCGCATGTACCAGCAGAGCACGGATACGTGCGATCATCGCCGCTTGTTGCGTCCGCAGCACGGCATCGCGCAGGAGATCCAGACCGAGGCCCCTGCCTTGCCAAGAGCGATCGATTGCGAGGCGCGCCAGGATCATGACTGGAATTGGGTCCGGCATATTTCGCCGCAACTTCCCAGGTGCCTCGGCGGCAGCCACGCCGCCATTTGCGAGCGCGAAATAGCCGACAACGCGGCTCTCCTCTTCGACAACATATGTCCGGCTAGCGCCTGACCCCTGATTGCGAAGGGCGTGTGTTCGCAGCCATTCGTCAAGCGCAGCGTTTCCGCAGTCAAATCGGCTGACGTCGTGCACCGGCGACAAAAGCGTCGGCGAAGTTATCATTTTCCCCAGGCAGGACGGCGCGCAAGTAAGGCGTCGAGGCGCTCATTCGCCTGCGGCGGTGCATCGAGCAATGCCACAAAATTCTGCCATTGACCGTCGTCAAGCAGAAACAGCCGCTGATCCAGAACCGTTGATTCAGCCGCTTTCCTCACGGTGTCGAGAATGAAGGCGGTGCGCGTCTTGCCCGTCGCCTGCGCTGCCCTGTCGATCAGCCCCAGGGTTTCCGGCGTTACACGGATATTGATGTTGTCGCTGCGCGGAGAAGAGTTGGTGCGAGTCATTGCTGTCTCCAGAGCCGCAATCTGGGCAGTTAAGTCATACTTGTCAATACAATGTGCATACAATTGTGCCCTCACGCCTTCAGCGCTTTGCGGGCCTTGTCATATCCCGCCCAGGCGTCAGTAGCCTTGAGCGCTGTGGCCAACGACTTGCCGCCGATGGCGAAGGCGTCTGGCGCCAGCTTCTTTTCCAGCGCCTCCCATTCCACCGGCACCGATACCGTGGCCTTGTCCTTGGCTCGGCTCGACCATGGCGCCACCGTGGTGGAGCCGCGACCGTTGCGCAGATAGTCGATGAAGATGCGACCCGTGCGCGCCTTCTTGGACAGCGTCGCCGTATAGCGGTCCGGCTCGGCCTGCTCCATGGCGCGCGCGAAATCATGTGAAAAGGACTTGACCACGTTCCAATCCGCCGCCGGCTTCAACGGCACGACGACATGGAAACCCTTGCCGCCGGATGTCTTGAGAAAGGCCGGTAGGCCAAGCTCCTCGAGCCGCGATTTCACGTCCAGCGTGGCGGCGCGGATCGCCTTGGCGTCCAGCCCCTCATCAGGATCGAGGTCAAAGACGATCTGGTCGGGCTGATCCAGACTGTCGATGGTCGAGCCCCACAAATGCACTTCGACGCAGCCATACTGGACCAGCGCCGCCAGCCCGTCGAAGCTCTCGATGTAAAGCAATTCCTCGCCGTCTTCGGGGTCCTTCATGCGCAGGATTGCAGCGTGCATGCCGGGCGACGCATGCTTCTGAAAGAAGCGCGGCCCGCCGACGCCATCCGGCGCACGCACGAGGCTGAGCGGCCGGCGCACGATAAAGCGCTCCATCCGCGCCCAGGCCTGTTCGTAATAGGCAAGCAGATCCTGCTTGGTGACGCCGACCGCCGGCCAGAGCTTCTTGTCTGGGCTTGAGAGCTTTACCGTGGTCATCGCACCGCCACCGGATTGTGTCTTCGACCGTCCTGCCGGCTTGGACGCAGCCTTCTTGACGCCGCCACTCTCCGCCTTCTCCGGGATCTCGGCAACCACCTCGTCGGCGGGCTTGTCCTCGCGCAACCCCTGAAACGACGCATGGCGCAGGATTTTGTCCGAGGTCCAATCGCGGAACTCTATCTCGGCAACCAGTTCCGGCTTGACCCAGATCGCACCCTTCTGCTTCGCCAGCGGCCCCGGGAATGAGGCCTTGGCCGTCTTCAGTCCGTCCAGTCTCTTCTTCAGGTCGGCCGAATTCCTGGCATTGAAGCCGGTGCCGACGTTCCCGGCGGCGCGCAACGCGCCATCCTCATGGAAGGCGAGGATCAGCGAGCGCAGGCCGCGGCCTGTCTTCTCCGAAGGCAGATAGCCTGCAATGACGAATTCCTGCCGCATGGTGCATTTCGACTTGATCCAGTCATGGCCGCGCCCTTTGCGATACGGCGCATCGGCGCGCTTCGACACCACGCCTTCCAGGCCCATGCGGCACACATGGCTGAGCATGGTCTTGCCGGGCTCGGTGAAATGCTCGCTGTAGAGCAGGGGCCCGTCTGCGGCATCCGCCAGGATCTCGCGCAACTTCTCCTTGCGTTCCGCCAGCGCCTCCCGCGCAATCTCTTCGCCATCCAGATGGAGCAAGTCGAACAGATAGAAGGTCAGTCCTCCGCCGCTTGAGAGTGCTGCCTGCAGGGCGGAGAACGAGGTACCGCCCTTTTCGGTTACGACGACGATTTCGCCGTCGACGATCGCCTGTTGCACCGGCAGCGCGGCCAGCGCAGCGGGGATGCTCTTGCCGAATTTCCCCGACCAATCCAGCCCGGAGCGCGTGTAGAGCGTTACCTTGCCCTGAGATATGTGCGCCTGGATGCGGTAGCCGTCGAATTTGACCTCATGCACCCATTCCGGACCAACGGGCGGACTGGCCTGCAGCGTCGCCAGACACGGCTCAATGAAGCCTGGCATCTTGACTGAGCCGGCCCCACCTTGCGCCCTTCTCGCCGGCTCGGCAGGCGACGTGGCCTTCGCGCCCTTCGCGCCATTTGCAGACGGACGCCCTGCCGGAGCGTCGCGCCCGGCTTCGATGTCTTCCACCGTCAGGCCCGACTTCACCGATTGCGGCGCATCCACCAGAATATCCTCGCCCGGCCGCGCCGCCGCGTCATCCGATTTGATCAGCAGCCAGTTGTCGCGCTTCTCCCCGGCTTTGCCGCGCAGCCGCACCAGATGCCATGCGCCATTGAGCTTGCTGCCCTTCAGTTCGAAGGCGATGTGACCCTTCTTCATCATCGCAGCGGGGTCGCCGTCCGGCACCCACGTGCCCTCATCCCAGAGCACAACGGCTCCGCCACCATATTCCCCCTTGGGAATCATGCCTTCGAAACCGGCATAGTCGTAAGGGTGATCCTCGACATGCACCGCCAGACGCTTTTCCGATGGGTCGAGGCTCGGACCACGCGTCACCGCCCAACTCCACAGCACGCCGCCATGCTCCAGCCGCAGATCGTAGTGCAGCCGCGTGGCGGCATGCTTGTGGATGACGAAAATGCCGCCCGGCGTTGTCGATGTCTTGCTCGATCCACGCCCGGACGGCTCGCGCGTCTTCTTGAAATCGCGCTTTGCCCAATATTCCGTCAGTGTTTGTACGGCCATGTGTCTCGACCCGCCTCAAGCCGACTTGCGTTTTGGTGTATCCGCCTTCGGCTTGGCTTTCGGCGCACTCTTTGTGGCTGTCTTCTTGGCTGCGCCGCCTCCCTCGTCGGCGAGGCTCTTCTTCAACGCGTCGAAGAGGCTGACGACGTTGGACGGACGCTCGGCAGGCTTGACGACAGGCGGCTTCTTGCCGGCCTGCTTGGCCTTGATCAATTCCAGCAGCGCATCCTCGTATTTGTCTTCGAACTTCGACGGATCGAAGGTCGCCGTCTTCTTTTCGATGATATGGGTGGCGAGGTCGATCATATCGCCGTCGATCGACACCTTCTTCAGTTCGCCGAACACATCGGCCGCGGCGACCACGGTCTTGTCGTAGCGGAGCGTCGTCAGCAGCATGCCCTTGTCGAAGGGCTCGATCAGCACCGGCCGCTCGCGCCGATAAAGGACGATCCTCGCCAGCCCGGCCATCTTCTTCTGGGCCATCGCCTCGCGGATGACGGCGAACGCCTCCTCCGACACTTCGTCTGCCGGCGTCAGATAATAGGGCGAGTCGAGATACACCTTGTCGATGTCCTCGCGCTTGACGAAGCTTTCCAGCGCCATCGTATGCGAAGACTCGATCTGGACTTTCTCGATCTCGTCTTCCTCGACCAGCAGATATTCGTCCTTGCCGGTCTCGTATCCCTTCACCTCGTCATCGTCCTCGACCGGCTTGCCGGTGGAAGCGTCGACATATTGCCGCTTCACCGTGTTGCCGGTCTTGCGGTTGATCATGCGGAAGGACACCTTCTCCGCCTGCGTGGTCGCATTGGTCAGCTCGACGGCGCAGGTGACGAGCGAAAGTTTCAGATAGCCTTTCCAGGCGGGGCGGGGAGCCATGGCGTGTTCCTTGAGGCGACAATCCAGCCAAACGCTTCCGGAGCGAGAGCAGTTCCCGATGCGGGTGAGAAGTCGCGCTGCGTTTTGACACTGCGCCGGATGACAAGCCGCTCAGCTGTGCTATTCTGTATACATGAAAGCACAATCCGAGACCTTGAGCGTTCGCGTCAGCGCCGAGACCAAGGAAAAGCTCGCCGAACTTGCGCAGCATACCAGGCGAACACGATCCTTTCTCGCCGGAGAGGCAATCGCGGACTATGTCGACCGCGAGTTGGAGATCGTCGCCGGCATTCATCGCGGACTGGCCGACATGGAAGCCGGCCGGGTCATCCCGCATGACGAGGCGATGCGTCAGCTTCGAGAGACGATCAGACGCACGCAGAAGGGTAAATGAGAAGGGTCATCTGGTCCGACGGAGCCCTGCAGGATTTCGATTCAACGCTGTTCTACCTTGCTCAAGAGAGCGAGCGGGCAGCGACGGTCGTAGCAGACCGTATTGAAGCCGCAATCGACCTGCTCGCCGAGATGCCCACGGGGCATCCCGGTCGCGTCAAAGGCACTTACGAAAAATACGTCCGCAAGACCTCCTATATACTGGCCTACGCTGTGTCGGATCGTGCGATCACGATCCTGCGGATAGTCCACGCCAGCCGCGACTGGCCGGACGATGCGTGGCCGGATGACGACTGAGCGGCAAGCGCTGCCGCTGTACTGCACTTCGCTCAGTGATTGTCCCGCGGGATCCCACTCGTCTGCGCGACGCGCTGGTATTTCACGGCGGGTTTGAGCACCATGCCGGAACCCAGCTGATCGACCATGCCGCGCTGGATTTCCTGCCAGGGCGTCTGATGCTTGGGATAGTGGTATCCGCCGTCATTCTGCAGTTCGGCCTTGCGGCGCTTGATCTCGTCGTCGGTGACCAGAATGTCAGCCGTGCCCTTGCGCAGGTCGATGCGCACGCGGTCGCCCGTCTTCAGCAGCGCCAGCCCGCCGCCCACCGCCGCCTCGGGGGAGGCGTTGAGGATCGACGGCGAACCCGAAGTGCCGGATTGCCGTCCATCGCCAACGCAGGGCAACGAGTGAATGCCCTTCTTGAGCAGATAGTTCGGCGGCTGCATGTTCACCACTTCGGCGCCGCCGGGATAGCCGACCGCGCCGGTGCCGCGCATGAACAGCACCGTATGCTCGTCGATCCCCAGCGCCGGATCGTCGATGCGGGTGTGATAGTCTTCCGGCCCGTCGAACACCATCGCCTTGCCCTCGAACGCCTCCGGGTCCTTTGGATTGGACAGATAGCGCTGGCGGAACTCCTCGGAGATCACGCTGGTCTTCATGATCGCCGTGTCGAAGAGATTGCCCTTCAAATTGATGAAGCCGGCCTCGGCCTTCAACGGAGCGGAAACGGGCAGGATCACCTTGGCGTCGAAATTCTCCGCGCCCTTGCAGTTCTCGCCGATCGACTTGCCGTTGACCGTACGCGCATCCGGATAGGGCAACAGATCGGCCTTCATCAATTCCGCCACGACGGCGGGTACCCCGCCGGCATGGTGATAATCTTCGCCGAGATACTCTCCCGCCGGCTGCAGATTGACGATCAGCGGCACGTGGTGGCCGATCTTCTGCCAATCGTCATTGTCGAGCGGCACGCCGAGATGGCGCGCGATGGCGTTCAGATGGATCGGCGCGTTGGTGGAGCCGCCGATGGCCGAGTTGACGACAATGGCGTTTTCGAACGCCTCCCGCGTCATGATGTCGGAAGGCTTCAGATCCTCCCACACCATGTCGACGATGCGCTTGCCGGTTTCATAGGAAATCTGCCCGCGCTCGCGATACGGCGCCGGGATCGCCGCCGAGCCCGGCAACTGCATGCCGAGCGCTTCGGCCAGCGAATTCATGGTCGTGGCCGTGCCCATTGTGTTGCAGTAGCCGACCGAAGGCGCGGAGGAAGCGACGATATCCATGAACTGGTCGTAGTCGATCTCGCCCGACGAGAGCCGCTCGCGCGATTTCCACACGATCGTGCCGGAGCCGGTGCGCTCGCCCTTGTGCCAGCCATTCAGCATCGGCCCGACCGATAGCGCGATCGCCGGAATGTTCACCGTCGCAGCGGCCATCAGCATGGCAGGCGTGGTCTTGTCGCAGCCGATGGTCAGCACCACGCCATCGAGCGGATAGCCGTAGAGCACCTCCACCAGTCCGAGATAGGCGAGGTTGCGGTCGAGCGAGGCGGTCGGCCGCTTGCCGGTCTCCTGGATGGGATGACAGGGGAACTCGAAGGCCACACCGCCGGCCGCCGTGATGCCTTCGCGCACGCGCTTCGCCAGCTCGATATGGTGGCGGTTGCACGGCGACAGATCGGAGCCGGTCTGGGCAATGCCGATCAGCGGTTTGCCGGATTGAAGCTCGTGGCGGGTCAGCCCAAAATTCAGATAGCGTTCAAGGTAGAGCGCCGTCATGCCTGGATTGTCTGGATTGTCGAACCACTGCTGTGAGCGCAGTTTCGTGCCTTTGCCTGTGCCGGCCATTCTCGTGCTCCGATCTGGGTTCCCAACCGTTAGACAATCGACGGGCCAGCGGCAAGCACTGCGCACCCTCGCGGAAAAACTTTGGTGCGATGGACAATCCTCGCGGATCTGCGATACCCCTCAATAGTACCTGACAGGGAGAATGACATGGCGCTGATCATCGAAGGCGAGGAGCGGATTGCTGCTCCTATCCAAAAGGTATGGGAAGGCTTGAATGACCTCGAAACGCTGAAGGCCTCGATTCCGGGCTGCACTGCGCTGGACATGAAGTCTCCCAGGGAGATGACGGCTACGGTCGTCCTCAAGATCGGTCCGATCAAGGCCACCTTTGGCGGTGAGGTCACGCTGTCGAACATCAACGCGCCGCACTCCTACACGATCTCAGGCGAAGGCAAGGGCGGCATCGCCGGTTTCGCCAAGGGGGGCGCCGATGTGAAGCTGACCGAGGACGGACCGAACGCCACCCTCCTCAAATATGAAGCCAAGGCGGATGTAGGCGGCAAGATCGCCCAGTTGGGCAGCCGGCTGATCACCTCCACCTCGAAAAAGCTTGCCGGTCAGTTCTTCTCCGCCTTCGGCGCGAAAGTGGCCAAGGGCTGACGCGTTTTCCGATCCTGCTTGCCCGGCTCGTGGGTATCAGGAGTTGTTGACCCGCGCGCGTGGGGCATTTACGCGTGCCGTAGTTTCGCTATTCTGCGCTCATTGGCGGAAAGGCTACGGGGAAACGAAATGAAGATACGAGCCGCACTCTTGGTGCTTCTTGCCGTCGGTGGCTGTCAGACTATCACGCCGGAGGAGCGGCGCGCGCAGGACCATCAGACCTGCCGCAACTACGGCTTCAAGCGCAACACGTCGGCATTCGCCGAGTGCCTGCAACGCATCGACCTCAATCGTGCCGCTGATGCGCGCGCCAACCGGGCGTATTTCAACGACTGGGAACAGGATTATTACTACAGGCGTTACCGGTACTGGTAACAGCGGCCCGCGCCGGGGACATCTCGCCCCTCTGACCTAATTTTTATCGCTCGCGCTCCTTGTCTCCGCGCGAGCCCGGCGTTTCATCACCACCATTCCCATGTGCATCGCACGCGTTTTTGCTGCGCTGCAAGATTCCGCTTGAATAGTAAGCATGCTTATCATATATCGCGCTCATGATCTCGCAACCTCCCCAAATTGCGCCCGATCGCCTGGGCTTTCTGCTGCATGATGCGGCACGCCTGCTGCGCAAGCGCTTCGAAAAGCATTCCGCGCGCTTCGGTCTGTCGTCGGCCCAATGGCGCCTGCTGGTGCGCGTCTACAAGGAAGAGGGCATCGCCCAGGCGCGGCTGGCGGAACTGCTCGAAATCGAGCCGATCAGCGTATCGCGGCTGATCGACCGCATGGAACAGGCGGATTTCATCGAACGGCGCGCCGACACCAACGACCGCCGCATCCGCACGATTTTTCTCACTGAGCGCAGCGCCAGGATTTTCAATGAAATGCGCTCTGTCGCAGACGAGGTTTTCGCCCGCGCGTTGGATGGAATGACGCCGGACGAGGCGCAAACCACTCTTC
>Ga0190271_10000439_pt1 | contig 21169 bp, 21 predicted proteins | sample Popmic356T_FD_133747 | JGI IMG/M metagenome (GOLD analysis project Ga0190271, IMG submission 133747) | Populus adjacent soil microbial communities from riparian zone of Weber River, Utah, USA - 356 T | ecosystem: Environmental > Terrestrial > Soil > Riparian zone | place: USA: Utah | collected...
CAGGACAATGTCTCGCGCAGGTCGACAACGTCGCCGATGACCGTGACCACGGGCGGGGTCATCCCGGAGGCCCGTGCGTCGTCCGCGACGGAGTCCAGCGTGGAGACCAGCGTCGTCTGGTCGGTCGTCGTCCCGACCCTGGTCATGGCGACCGGGGTCTCCGGCAGCCGGCCGGCCTCGATGAGCGCGGCGGCGATCTCCCCGATCGACTCGCACGCGGAGAGCAGCACGAGGGTCTTGTCGTCGGCGTACCACTCCCAGTCGACCTTGGCGTCGGCGCAGGAGATGACTGCGACCTCGCGGTCACGCTTGCTGGTCAGCGGGATGCCTGCGTACGCCGGGACCGCGCTCGCCGAGGAGACCCCGGGCACGATCTCGAAGGCGATGCCGGCCTTGACGCACGCCTGCGCCTCGGCGGGGCCGGAGGCGAACAGGAACGGGTCGCCGGCCATCAGCCGGACGACGCGGCGGCCGGACTTCGCGAGCCGGACCACGACCTTGGCGCGGGCAGCGTGGGTCAGCGGCTGACCGTCGTTGCCGAAGCCGCCGTCGACGAGCTCGGGGAGCCGCGGGTCGTGGACCTCGGTCTCGACCCCGTCGACGACCTCGACCAGAGGGGCGGGCAGACCGAGTACCCGGCGGACCAGCTCGGCGTGGTCGGGAACCTCCGTGATCACCACCTCCGCCTCGCGGATCAGGTCCGCAGCGCGGACCGTCAACAGCTCCGGGTCGCCCGGGCCGCTTCCGACGAAGGCGACCTGGCCGGCCGTCCTTGGGGTCGTGGTGCTCTTCTGGGTGTTGCTCACATCTGCCTTCTCGATCGTCGTGGTGCGTCGTGCAGGTCGGGGTCTTGGGCTCGTCGAGCGCGTCGTCTTCATCAGGGGACGGGCTCCCCGAGCAGGCTCGCCGCCCCTTCGGCGAGCATCTCCGCGGCGACCGCGGCCCCGAGGCCCTCGGCGTCCGCGGGAGGACCGGTGCCGGACCGTCGTACGGCGAGGTGCCCGTCCGGCGACAGGGCGACGGCCCGCAGCCACAGCTCCTCGCCGTCGTCGCCCTCGACCACCTCGGCCAGCGCGCCGACCGGGGCGCTGCAGCCGGCCTCGAGATCGGCAAGGAGGCGCCTCTCGGCGATGACACAGGCGTGGGTGGCGAGGTCGTCTAGGTACTCGTGGAGCGCGGTGGTGAGCCCGGTGTCGGCCGACCGGGTCTCCACTGCGAGAGCACCCTGCCCGGGGGCGGGGAGCATCTGCAGCGGGTCGAGGACCTCGGTGACCTCGTCGAGCCGCTCGAGACGCGCAAGGCCGGCGCGGGCGAGGATGACGGCGTCCACCTGTCCCTCGTGGACCTTGCGGATCCGGGTGTCGACGTTGCCGCGGATCGGGACCACGTCGAGGCCGAGTCCCAGGGCGTGCAGCTGCGCCGCCCGGCGGGGCGAGCCGGTGCCGACCCGGGACCCGTTCGGCAGCTCGCCGAGGGTGAGGCCGTCACGACCGACGACGACGTCACGCGGGTCCTCGCGAGGCGGGACGGCGGCGATGACCACGCCCTCCGGCTCGGCGGTGGGCAGGTCCTTGAGCGAGTGCACGGCGACGTCGACCTCGCCACGCAGGAGGGCATCCCGCAGGGCACTCACGAACACACCGGTGCCTCCGATGCTGGCCAGGGGTTCGTGGGACAGGTCTCCCTGGGTCGCGACCTCGACCAGAGCGACCTCGCGCCCCAGGGCGGCGGCGAGGCGGTCGGCGACGAGGTGCGATTGCGTGCGCGCCAACGCCGAGGCGCGGGTGCCGACCCGGAGGGGTTGCGTCGTCGTCTGCGTCATGTCGGCGTCCCCCCTCCCGGATTCTTGAGCCGGCTGACGGCGTCGGCCCTGCCGACCGCGTCGGCCCGGGTGACGGTGTCGGCCCGGGTGACCGTGTCGGCCCGGGTGACCGTGTTGGGGCGTGTCACCGCGTCGACGGCCAGCGGGTCGAGCGCGAACAGCTCGGCGAGGGCGGCGGCGTACGACACGGCGCCGGCGGAGTTCGCGAGCTCCTTTACCCGCACCGTCGGCTGGTGCATGAGCTTGTCGGCCACCCGGCGCACCGCGTGCTCGAGCTCGGCGCGTACGTCGGGATCGAGCTCGGGGAGCCTGGTCTCGAGGCGGGCGAGCTCGGCGTCGACGACCCCGGTCGCCATGGTGCGCAGCGCGACCACGGTCGGGGTCACGCTGGCGACCCGCCGCGCGTCGAGGAACGCCTGGATCTCCTCGGCGACGATGCCCCGGACCCCGAGCACGTCACCGACGGCCTCGCCGCCGTCGGTGAGCTCCTCCGCGAGGGAGGCCAGGTTGACCAGCTGGACGCCGGGGAGCTCGTCGACCTCCGGGTCGACGTCGTGCGGCAGCGCGAGGTCGACCACCACGAGGGGCCGGGCGTCGGGCTCGCCGAGGTCGGGCCGCGCCGCGGTCAGCTCGCCGACGCCGAGGACCGTGCCCACCGACCCGGTGCACGACAGCACCACGTCGGCGGCACCGATCTCGGGTACGAGGTCGGTGAGCGGGGCGACGCGTGCGCCGTACTGCTGGCCGAGCCGGGTCGCCTTGGCCGGTGTCCGGTTGGCGATCACGACCTCGAGCAGGCCGAGCCGCGACAGGGTGGCAACAGCGAGGGACGCCATCGCGCCGGCGCCGACGACGAGGGCGCGACGGCCGGCCAGCGGCCCGACGTACCGCTCGGCGCGGGTCAGCGAGACGCTCACCAGCGACGGGGCGACGCGGTCGATCTCGGTCTCGGCGTGGGTGCGCTTGGCGACCCGAAGGGCCTGCTGGAAGGCGGCGTTGAGGGATGACCCGACGGTGCCGAGCTCCTGGCCCATGCGGAGCGCCTCGCGGGCCTGACCGAGGATCTGGCCCTCGCCGACGACCATCGAGTCGAGCCCCGCGGCCACGCGGAACAGGTGCGAGATCGCGCCGTCGTCGTAGTGCACGTAGAGATACGGCACCACGGAGTCCACCGACTCTCCGGACAGGTCGCACAGGGCCGTGCAGATCGCCTCGACGCTGCCGTGGAACCGGTCGACCTCGGTATAGATCTCGATGCGGTTGCAGGTGGCCAGCACCGTGGACTCCTGCACGTGGTCGGTCAGGTGCACGGCCTGGGCCAGCTTCTCGACCCCGGCGGTGTCGAGCGCGAGGCGCTCCAGGAGCGCCACGGGGGCGGTGTGGTGGGAGACCCCGACGACGAGCACGCTCATGCCGGCACCTCCTCGCCGGGGCCGCTGCCGTCGACCGCGAGGGCCTTGCGCTGCTCGTGGTAGGCGAGGATCTGCAGCTCGATCGAGAGGTCGACCTTGCGCACGTCCACGCCGTCGGGCACCGCGAGCACGGTGGGTGCGAAGTTGAGGATGCTCGTCACACCAGCGCCGACCAGCCGGTCGCACACGTCCTGTGCGGCCGCGGCGGGGGTGGCGATGACGCCGATCGCGACCCGTTCGTCGGCCACGATCTCCTCGAGCTCGTCGAACCCGCGGATCGCCATCGACCCGATCGCCTCACCGAGCCGCACCGGGTCGCTGTCGAGCAGCGCCACGATGCGGAACCCGCGCGAGGAGAAGCCCGAGTAGTTCGCCAGGGCGTGGCCGAGGTTGCCGATGCCGACGATGACGACCGGGAGGTCCTGCGTGACGCCGATCTCCCGGGCGATCTGGTAGCGGAGGTACTCGACGTCGTAGCCGACGCCCCTGGTCCCGTAGGAGCCGAGGTACGACAGGTCCTTGCGGAGCTTGGAGCTGTTGACCCCGGCCGCCGCGGCGAGCTCCTCGCTGGAGCAGGTGAGGGTGCCGCGGTCGGCGAGCGCGATGAGCGCCCGCAGGTACACCGGGAGGCGCGCCACGGTCGCCTCCGGGATCCCGCGGGGAGCAGCGTCGCTCCCCCGCGGGGGTACCCCGCGCGGCAGCCCGGTCCCCCGGGGTCCGCGGTCGTCGCGTGCTGGGCTCACGAGTCTCCTGCGCCTTGCCGTCGTTGCGTCCCACCCCGCCCGTGACGGGCCTGAAGGGGTGGACGACAGCCAACTGTAGGAGTTTGTGAACGTGAGAACAAAACGAGTCCGCATCCCGGCGCTGCGCGCCCCACACCGATTCGTCTGTGGTGGCTCCGCGCGAGTTCTCGACTGTGGGCTAGACGAATCCCGGGACCCGCGATTCGTCTAGCGGAGAGTCAAGCCTCCCCGCCTGCCCACCGCAGACGAATCGGTGTGTCAGCGCAGCGCGCGGCGGAGGCGGTCGGGGTCGACCCGCCAGTAGTCGTGCTGGTGGCCGTCGACGAAGGTGACGGGGATCTCCTCGCCGAACCGGGTGCGGAGGTCCTCGGAGCCGTCGATGTCGACCTCCTCGAACGACTCGCCGAGGTCGGCGCAGACCGCCTCGATGACCTGGCGGGCGTCGTCGCAGAGGTGGCAGCCGGGCCTGGTGTAGAGCAGCACGCGCGCCGGGGCCGCGCCGCCGGAGGCGCTCACTCGATCAGCCCGAGGTTCTGTCGCCGGACCGTCGCCCGCAACCGCCCCCGGGCGACCTTGCCGGTGACCGTGCGCGGCAGGGCGTCGACGACGTCGACCCGGCTCGGCTGCTTGAACCTGGCCAGTCGGCGGGCGCAGGCCTCGCGCACGTCGTCGGCCAGCCGGGCCCGGTCCTCCGCGTCGTCCCGGTCGGTGCGCACGTAGGCCACGACCGCCTCACCCGTCTCCTCGTCGGGGACACCGATCACCGCCGCCTCGAGCACCCCCTCGACCTCGCTGAGCACCTCCTCGACCTCTGTCGGGTAGACGTTGAAGCCGGACACGATGATGAGCTCCTTGAGCCGGTCGACCAGGAACAGGTCAGCGTCCGCGTCGAGGTAGCCCACGTCACCGGTCGCGAACCAGCCGTCCTCGGGTCCGTCGGTGCCATCCGGCCAGTAGCCGTCGAAGAGGTTGTCGCCGGCGACGAGGATCTCCCCCGGGTCACCGTGCTCGGGCTCGCTGCCGGAGTCGTCGAGCAGCCGGATCCTCACGCCCGGGAGCGCCGACCCGACCGAGCCCGGCTTGGCCTCGGAGCTGCACAGGGTCGAGGTGACCACCGGGGCCGCCTCGGTGAGTCCGTACCCCTGGTGCACGGTCAGGCCGGTGATCTCGCTGACGTCCACCACCACCTCCGGGGCCAGCGGCGCCGACCCGGACATCAGCACCCGCACCCCGGCCAGCCGCTCGCGTAGCCCCTCGACACCGCGCCAGGCGGCGAGCACCGGCGGCGCCACCGGTACGACGGTCACGCCGTGGCTTGCGATGTCGTCGAGGGAGCCCTCGACGTCGAACCCGTCGACCACGACCAGCTGCGCCTGGTGCCGGAGCACCTGCCCCAGCACGGCGTTGAGGCCGTAGACGTGGAAGAGCGGCAGGACCCCGTAGACCACGTCGTCAGCGGTGAGCATCGGCGGCTCGACGGCGGCCGACTGCTCGAGGTTGGCCACCAGTGCGCGGTGGCTCAGCATCGCGGCCCGCGGCCGGCCCGACGTACCGGAGGTGTAGAGCAGGACGGCCAGCGACTCCGGGTCACGGGCCTCGGGGAGCTCCATGGGGTCGGCAGCCAACAGGTCGTGGAAGCCGATCTCGCCCTCGTCGAGCGCGCAGTCCACCGCGACGAGGCGCGGTTCGCTCGCCCGGGCGCGGAGCTCGTCGTCGGCGCCCGCCAGCGCCTCATGGAGGCCCCGGGCGACGGCTCGGGCCGCGTCGATCGTGGTGCCGTCGGCGAGGATCAGCCGGGCGCCGCTGTCGGCGACCATCCGGACCAGCTCGCCGGTGGCCGAGCGCGGGTTGACCGGAACGGCGACGAGGCGGGCGCGGAGCACCGCGAGGTAGGCGGTCGCGAACTCGATCCGGTTGGCCGTGGCGATGACGACGCGGTTGCCCGCGACGAGGCCCTGCTCGGCGAGCCCCCCGGCCACCCTGGACACAGCGTCGTCGAGCTCTGCCCAGGTCAGCTGCCGTCCGGACGCCGCCTCGACGAGCGCGACCCGGTCCGGCGACTCGGCCGCCGCACGCCGCAGGAGCTCGGCGAGGTTCGCGGTCACACGGCGAGTCTGGCACAGGCGTGTTGGACGCCCCGGGCGCGGCTGCGGGGGCCGGTCTACGCTGGCGTCGTGGCTGCGGGAGAGACCAGGAAAGCGCGTCCGCGCATGGATCTCCGCGAGCGTTCCCGGCTCGCCGGTGAGGCCGCTGCCGCCGTCTGGGAGGTCGAGACGTCGCTGGCCACCCCGGCCGATCCGACGGCCGCGGCGTTCTTCGACGTGGACAACACGATCATCCAGGGCGCGTCGATCTTCCACCTCGCCCGCGGCCTGCACCGGCGACAGTTCTTCACGACCCGAGACATCCTTTCGGCGGCCTGGAAGCAGGCCTACTTCCGGCTGGCGGGCGTCGAGGATCCCGAGCACGTCGCCGACGCCCGCAACTCAGCGCTGGCCTTCATCGCCGGACACCGCGTCGAGGAGCTCGAGGCGATCGGCGAGGAGATCTTCGACGAGTCCATGGCCGAACGGATCTGGCCCGGCACCCGTGCGCTCGCCCAGATGCATCTCGACCAGGGCCAGCGGGTGTGGCTGGTCACGGCGGCACCCGTCGAGATCGCCCGCACCATCGCGCGCCGCCTCGGCCTGACCGGGGCGCTGGGAACGGTCGCCGAGCACGTGGACGGCGTCTACACCGGCCAGCTCGTCGGCGACCTGCTCCACGGCGCGGCCAAGGCCGAGGCGGTCCAGCAGCTGGCCGACCGTGAGGGGCTCGACCTCGACCGGTGCGCGGCGTACTCCGACTCGCACAACGACCTGCCGATGCTCTCGCTCGTCGGCGACCCCTGCGTGATCAACCCGGACTCGCGGCTGCGCGAGCACGCCCGGAGCCAGGGCTGGCGCATCCGCGACTACCGCACCGGACGGAAGGCGGCGAAGGCCGGCCTGCTCGCGGCCGGCGTCGCCGGGGCTGCGACCGGCTCCGTGGCCGCGGCGGTCGCGATCCGCAAGCGCGGTGCCTGACCCGTCCGCCTGACCCGTTGCCCGACCTGGCTGACCGCGAGCGAGCCTGGCGAGGCGCGGTCCAGACCGCTAACATGAACGCTGTCCACATTCCGAGGATCAGTCGCTTAGTCCCGACTCGGGTGGGTATCCTGTCCCAGAGCTGCCGTCAACGGTGACCGGGGTGGATCATCAGGCAGCTGGCGTGGGCGCCTCTCGAGGTGATTCCTCGCACCGGCCAGGGAGATCCCGGACAGGCCGCCGGGAAGGGAGAGACATGGGCACCCGCGACGCGGACCTGAGGCGCGGTCTCGACGCGCTGCGACGCGCGGTCGCAGACGCCCTGGTGTCGGCCCTCTCACCCCAACCCGCGGTCCAGCCCGCGTTCTCGTACGCCGACGGCGTCCCCCGCCGCCCGTCGGTCCTGATGTCCGAGGCCCTGGTCCAGCCGCCGGCGACGACGGGCCACCCCGGCTCGACTGGCTCCGACGACTCGGACCGCGACCTCGCCGTGTCCTCCGAGGCGGACGCCGAGGAGGGCAGCCGGCTCATCGCTCTCGTGGAGCTCGCCCGCAAGGGCGACACCGAGGCGTTCGGGATGCTCTACGACCACTACCACGGCTCGGTCTACCGGTTCCTCTACTACCGCGTGGGGTCGGGCCCGCTGGCCGAGGACCTCACGTCCGAGACGTTCTTCCGCGCGCTGCGCAGCATGAGCTCGTTCCGGTGGCAGGGCAAGGACTTCGGCGCGTGGCTGATGACGATCGCGCGCAACCTCACCACCGACCACTACAAGGCCGGCCGCACCCGCCTCGAGATGGCGACAGAGGACATGTCGCCGCACGACTCCGCGACCGAGGGCCCGGAGAACGCCGTGCTCGCCTCGCTGACGAACGAGGTCCTGCTCGAGGCGCTGCGGAAGCTGCCCGCCGAGCAGCAGGAGTGCCTCATCATGCGCTTCCTCCAAGGCCTCTCCATCGCCGAGACGGCCCAGGTGCTGGGCCGCAGCGACGGGGCCGTCAAGCAGCTCCAGCTCCGGGGTGTGCGCAACCTCGCCAAGCTGATGCCGGAGGGGGTCCGATGAGCCCCCGCCAGGTGATGACCAAGGTCCTTCGAGTGAGGACCCTGTTCGGGACGTTCGACGGCGTAACCCCGCGTGCCGCCCTCTCGTTGCACGGTGTGAACGCACCAACGACGATCGGAACACCGCGATGATCTCCCTCACGAGCGCAACGAGGCGCGCAGAGGAGTTCGACGCTGCCGTGGACGGGCGGACCGCGCAGGAGCAGTGGCGCGCCGAGCTCGCCGAGCTGGTCGACGTGGTCGGCGCACTGCGGGCCAGCACTCCACCGGCACCACGCCCCGACTTCGTCGCGAGCCTGCGCGAGCGCCTGCTCGAGGAAGCCGAGACCGCCCTCACGCGTGACGCGTCCCTGACGCTGCCACCCCGCCGCACCGGCCGCGAGCGCAAGCTCGCCGTCGCCGCCACGGCCCTGGTGCTGATCGGCGGCACCGCCGGCATGGCGGCCGCTGCCCAGGACGCACTGCCCGGTGAGGCCCTCTACCCGATCAAGCGCGGCATCGAGTCGGCGCAGTCCGACCTCAGCGGCGGCCCGGAGGCCAAGGGCCAGCGCCTGCTCGACCAGGCCGACACCCGTCTCGACGAGGTGCAGGGCCTGCTCGCCGACGACGCCACGTCCACCCAGGTGAGCGGCACGCTCGACACGTTCGTCTCACAGGCGACCGAGGGCTCCGACCTCCTCCTCGGCAGCTTCGCCGAGGAGCAGGACGCGGCCAGCGTCACCGACGTACGCGACTTCACGGCCCAGGCGATGGAGTCCCTCGCCGCGCTGTCCGTGCTGGCGCCCAGCGACCTGCAGGACGAGTTCGCGGCCGTCGCGGACAGCCTCCAGCAGATCGACGAGGAGGCCATCGCGGCCTGCAGCCCCTGCGCCGACGAGCGCCCGACCCTCCCGCTGCCGTCGGCGTTCAGCGGCACCGCCGAGGCCGAGCGGGCGCTCGCCGCGCTCGCCGGTGCGCGGATCAACAACGACCACCCGACCATCGGCGGCATCAAGCAGCCGGACGGCCGTGGCGGCACGGCCGACACCGGTCAAGCCGACGGTCCCGTCACCTCCGCGGGCGGCGACACCAGCGACGCGGGCGGCGCCGGAGACACCGGCGACACCGGCGACACCGGTGGCGTCCTGTCCGACCTGGGCGACGCGCTCGGCGGTCTCGCGGGCAGCAACAACGGTGGCAGCGGCAGCGGTGCCAGCAGCGGGGGTGGCGATGCGCTCGGCGACGTCACCGGACCCGTGAAGGACACCGTCAAGGACGTCACGCCGGACCCTGTCGACGACGCGCTGGACCAGCTGCTGCCGTAGCAACGAGTCACGAAGCGCGCGCCGGCAAGGTGGGCCCGGCGCACTGCGTTTTTTCAGGCTGCCAGGAGTGTCGCCCGCTTGCTCAGTGGAAGACGGACTTGCGGCGCATGAGCAGCGTGTAGAGCGTCTGCTGGATGGTCTCGCGCACCTGGTCGGTCAGGTTGAAGACCAGCATCGGGTCGTCCGCGGCACCGGGGTCGTAGGAGTCGGTGCGGATCGGCTCACCGAACTCGATGATCCACTTCGACGGCAGCGGGAGCAGCCCGAGCGGACCGAGCAGCGGGAAGAACGGCGTGATCGGGATGTACGGCACGCCCAGCAGCCGGGCGAGCGAGGGGATGTTGCCGACCAGCGGGTAGATCTCCTCCGCGCCGACGATCGAGCACGGCACGATCGGCACGCCGGTCTTGATCGCGGCCGAGACGAAGCCTCCACGGCCGAACCGCTGCAGCTTGTAGCGCTCGGAGTACGGCTTGCCGATGCCCTTGAAGCCCTCGGGCCACACCCCGGCCAGCTCGCCGTGCGAGAGCATGCGCGATGCGTCCTCGCTGCACGCCAGCGTCGCACCGGCCTTGCGCGCGAGCTCTCCGATGAAGGGCAGCCGGAACACGAGGTCGGCACCGAGCGGACGCAGGTTGCGTCCCGTGGTCTCGTGCACCGCGAACATCGTGATGATCCCGTCGACAGGCACCGTGCCCGAGTGGTTGGCCACCAGGAGCGCGCCGCCCTCGGTCGGGATGTTCTCCACCCCGCGGACCTCGACCCGGAACCACTTGGTGGCCAGTGGCCGGACCATCTCCAGGAGGAACGTCTCGACGATCTCCGGGTCCAGTCCGTACTCGTCGACGACGTAGTCGCCGGTCACCCGCCGGCGCAGGAACGCGAGCGTCTGCGCGAGCTTGCGGTCGGCGTCCTCGCCGAAGACGACCTGGGCGGCGTGGGTGGCGGCAGCCAGCACCTCCGGGACCGGGATCGGCCCGAGCCGCCGGCCGGCCGGCTCCGCCGGGCCGGAGGTGTCGGTGTCAGCCGAGGGGGCGGGCTGCTCGGCCTCGGGGGCGAGGTCGCGGAGCGCGGCCGGCTCCGCGACGGGGGCCGGCGGCACGTCGGCGCGGGACGCGTCCGCGGTCACGCCTTCCAGGTCGTGCACCGAGCCCTGCTCGTCCTCGGTCTTCGTCCCCGGGGGACGGCGTCCGTTGCCGGCCAGCTCGCGCGACGAGGCGGACGGCTTGTCCCGCCCGCTGCCGCGTCCGGGCCGTCCGCGCGTGCCCAGCGGGATGATCTCGGCGTCAGCCACGCTTACCTCCCAGGACGCCCGACACGAGGTTCTCCAGGGCCACGACGGGGTGGTTCTCCACCAGGCCCGGCGGTAGTGAGTTCGCGAACTCCATCAGGGCCTGCTCGGTGGTGTACCGAGGCTCGAAACCGAGGACGGTGCGCATCCGGGTGGTGTCGATGCCACGGCCGTAGGTGAGGAACTCGACCTGCTCCGGAGAGTAGTCGGCGAAGCCCAACCGGCTCTGCCGCACCGCCGAGCCCAACGACGTCAGCGCGAACCGCGGCAGCGGCACGACGACGCGGCCGAGCCTGCGCAGCGCCTGGGACAGCGTGATCACGCCGTCGCCGGCGACGTTGAAGGTGCCGTGCACCCCGGCCAGCGCAGCATGGTGCAGCACCGCCACCAGGTCGTCGTAGTGCAGCAGCTGCAGGCGTGCGTCGTACCCGACCACCTTGGGCACCGGGTTCAGCCGCAGGTACGACGCGATCGGACCGTCGGAGCCTGACGAGATCGTGTTGGCGTTGCGCACCAGGGTGACGACGACGTCGGGCCGGCGCCGGGAGAAGCCGCGGACGTAGCTCTCGACCTCGAGGACGTCCTTGGGGTAGCCGGTCCTCGGCAGGCGCTTCGCCGCCATCTCCTCGGTGAACATCGCGGGGTCGCGGTTCGAGGAGCCGTAGACCTCGGAGGAGGACTTGACCACGAGCCGCTCCAGGCCGGGGGCTCGTTGGCAGGCCGCGAGCAGCTGCATCGTGCCGATGACGTTGTGCTCCTTCATCGTGGAGCGGCCACCCACCGAGCCGGCGGACGCCACGACGCTGGTGTGCACGACCGTGTCGACGTCCTCGCCGGCGATGACCTTCGCGATGACGGGGTTGCGGATGTCCGCGCGGACGAACCGCACGGTGCCCAGGTCGCGGCGGGGAGGGCTCACGTCGACCCCGATCACGCGCGAGACCTCGGGGTCGGACGCGATGCGACGGGCGAAACGTCCGCCGAGGTCGTGCGAGACCCCGGTGACCAGAACGATCCGTCCCATGCAAACTCCCCTTGACCAGCTCCGACGGCCGCGCTCAGCGGCCCGGGCTCACTTGCCGAGGCGACGGCGCTGGACGCGTGTCTTCTTCAGCAGCTTGCGGTGCTTCTTCTTCGCCATGCGCTTGCGGCGCTTCTTGATGACAGAACCCAACGACCGAACCTTTCGAGAATGCCCCGGCTCGTGCGACGAGCGTCCGCTCGTGGTGCCCGGGATGGCCCAGCCTAGCCGCCCGCACGCCTCGGCGAACGACCCCGTGCGAGGCACGGACGACGTCCCGGTCGGGTCACCCGCCGGTGATGTGGGGCAGATCACCGGTTTCGCGGCGGGATCGCCATCCGGACCGCCGGATCCACCCGTTCCCGAATCCCCGAGGGGCGGCCGCGACCCCTCCGGGGGCATCTCCATTCACCATCCCTTTCAGGACTTTTGTCCTATCCTCGAGTGGACTCATCGCCGAGGCCTTGGGAGGGTCCGGATGACGAGATCACCCACACTCCAACCTGCCCAGCGCGGCGCCCAGGGCGGCGCCCGGCGCGGCGCCCTGCAGGGCATCCTGACCGACACCGCGCGTGGCACCCTGCGGCGTGCCCTCGCTACCCTGGTCGCCCTCGTGGCCACGGCTGGTGTCGTCGGTGGGACCGCGAGCCCGACCGCCGCCCGCCCTGCTCCGGACCGGGTCGCGACGCACCAAGCGGCCGACCGGTACCGGGCCATGGACCCGGAGGTCTACGCCAGCAAGGTGCTGCGGGCCATCAACGACAAGCGGACCGCGCGGAACCTCCGCCCGCTCCGCCTCGACAGGTGCACCGACGGGTTGGCGGACACGTGGGGCGAGTACCTCGCAGACACCGGACGGTTCCTGCACCAGAGCCTCACGCCGTTCTTCCGGCGGTGCAACGCGACGTACGCCGGCGAGACCCTGGCCAAGGGCGCGGTGTCACCCCAGCGGATCGTCAGCCTGTGGATGCACTCCGACGGGCACCGGCGCATCATGCTGAGCCGGAGCCCGAACCGCGTCGGCGTCGGCGCCTTCCCTGACGCGCACGGCACCTGGGTCGTCGCCGCCGACTTCACCCGGCTCTGAGGCTCTTCGGTCGCGGTGCGACCCCACGGCCCCACATGACGAGGGGTGCGGGCTTCCGCCCGCACCCCTCGTCATGTCGTGGACCTCAGCCGGTCTGGAAGAAGCTCCGCTGGAGGTACTCGTTCACCGCGTGCTCAGGCACCCGGAAGGACCGGCCCACCCGCACGGCCGGCAGCTCGCCGGAGTGCACGAGGCGGTACACGGTCATCTTGGAGACCCGCATCACCGTGGCCACTTCTGCGACGGTGAGGAACTTGACGCCCGAGATGTCCTCGGAGTTCGACTCGGCCATGCTGCACCGCACTTTCTCGCGCCATCCGCCTCCGGCTTCCCCACCGGAGGAACGCTGCGGCGCCTCGTGCACACGAGAGTAGTGTGACGGATGGGAAAGCGGACACTACTTGCGCAAAAAGTTAACTCTCGTAGGCGTGTCGTCTGGACAATTCGCCCCTTGTGCGCTTCAAACAGTCCGCCTGTCGTCCGTCTGCCTGCCTCGGCCGCAGATCCTGGGGCCCGGCGCTCGCACGAACTGGTGCCAGTTTCGCGGCCCGCCCGCCCGGGTGCGCCAACTGGTGCCAGTTTCGCGGCCAGCCCGCCCAGGCACGGGAACTGGTGCCAGTTTGCGAGGCCGAGGCCGAGGCCGAGGTCGCCGGACTGAGCCCGTTCAGGGGAGGGGATCGAGCCCGTGGGCCGGGAAAACCGCCGTCCGGGTCGCGTGCACGGCGCGGTCCAGCCAGGTGTTCGGGTCGTACCCCTCGCCCCAGTCCCGGTACACCGGGTTGCGCCCGTCCGTCATCCGCATCGGGCCGCGCTGGCCGAGGCGGTGCAGGACGTGGTCCCGCCAGTCATCCGGGACCTCCGCGTCCGGCTCGACCGGTGAGCCCGCGACGATTCCCAGCAGGTGCGTCCAGGCCCGCGGCACGACGTCGACCACGGCGTACCCGCCGCCCCCGGTGACGACCCAGCGGCCCTCGCACAGCTCGTGGGCGAGGTCGTGGAGGGCGGTGTACGACGCCCGCTGGCCGTCCACGGTCAGCATGAGGTGGGCCAGCGGGTCCTCGGCGTGGGAGTCGCACCCGTGCTGGGTCACCAGGATCTCCGGGGCGAACTCGCGCAGCAACGGGGGCACGACCGCGTGGAAGGCACGCAGCCACCCCGCGTCCGCGGTGCCCGGGGGCAGCGCCACGTTGACCGCGGAGCCCTCGGCGTCCGGGCCTCCGGTGTCGTCCGGGAAGCCGGTGCCGGGGAAGAGCATCTGACCGGTCTCGTGGAGGCTGATGGTGAGCACGCGGGGATCGTCGTAGAACACCGCCTGCACGCCGTCGCCGTGGTGCACGTCGACGTCGACGTAGGCCACCCGTCGGGCTCCCTGGTCCAAGAGCCAGCGGATCGCCACCGCCACGTCGTTGTAGACGCAGAAGCCGCTGGCCCGGTCCGGCATCGCGTGGTGCAGGCCGCCGGTCACGTTCGCGGCGTGCAGCGCCTGCCCCGTCCAGACCCGGCGGGCGGCCTCGACACTGGCACCGACGATGTGAGCCGAGGCGTGGTGCATGCCTGCGAAGGTCGGGTTGTCCTCGGTGCCCAGTCCCCGGCCGAGGTCGATCGTGGTGGGGTCCTCCGACATCCGCTTGACCGCGTCGACGAGCTCTTCGTCGTGGACGGTGAGCAGCAGGTCGTCCGAGGCCATGGGCGCATCGACGACGTCCAGGCCCGGCCCGGTGCCGCCCCGGCGTACGACGCCGAGCTCGGTGGCGAGCCGCATGGTCAGGTCGACCCGGACGGGGTTCATCGGGTGCGCAGCCCCGAAGTCGTACTGCACCAAGGAAGGGTCGAACACGGTGCAGGCGGTGCCGCTCACGCGCAGCTCACCGGCGGCTCAGCTGCCCTCGGCCAGGGCTCGGGACCGGTCCCGGGCCGCCTCGATCGCGCTGAGGAAGGCAGCGCGCACCTTGTGGTCCTCGAGCTCGCGGATCGCCGCGGCGGTCGTCCCGCCCGGTGACGTGACCTGCTCACGGAGCACCGTCGGGTGCTCGCCGGTCTCGCGGAGCAGCTTCGCCGACCCGACCACCGTCTGCACGACGAGCTCGCTCGCGGTGGTGCGCGGCAGGCCCAGGTGGACGCCGGCCTCGATCATCGCTTCCACCACGAAGAACAGGTACGCCGGCCCGGAGCCGCTGATCGCGGTGACCGCGTCCTGCTGCCGCTCGGGGACCCGGACCACCCGACCCGTCGAGGCCAGCAACGACTCCGCCTCGACGAGGTGCCCCTCGTCGCAGTGCGATCCGCGCGAGATGGCCGCCATGCCCTCGTCGACCAGCGCGGGGGTGTTCGGCATGACCCGGACCACCGCCACCCCGTCGGGCAGGTGCGACTCGATGTACGACGTGGTGATGCCCGCTGCGAGCGAGACGACCAGCTGCCCGGCGCGCAGGTCGGGAGCGATCTCGGCGAGCAGCTCACCCATGTCCTGGGGCTTCACGACGATGACCACGGTGTCGGCCTTGCGAGCGGCGTCCCGGTTGGGGACGACCTCCACGCCGTACCGCTCGCGCAGCTCCGCGGCGCGCTCCGTCCGCTTCTCCCCGACGAGCAGGGAGTCGGTCGGGCGCCCGGCCCGGATCAGGCCGGAGAGCAGCGTCTCCCCCATCACTCCGGCGCCGAGGATCGCGACCTGGCCGCCGCCCTTGGCAGGGGTCGCGCCCGTCGAGTCAGTCATGTCCGTGCCTCCGTCACTTCTTCGAGACCAGCGACCGCAGGAAGAACGCCAGGTTGTGGGGGCGCTCAGCCAGGCGGCGCATCAGGTAGCCGTACCACTCCTCGCCGTACGGCACGTAGACCCGCATCGGGTGGCCGGCGCCCCGGAGCCGTTCCTGCTCGCGCGGCCGGATGCCGTAGAGCATCTGGTACTCCCAGCTGTCCTTGCTGCGTCCGTACCGATCGGCGAGCGCGTCGGCGATCTCCACCAGCCGCGGGTCATGGGTGGCCACCATCGGGTAGCCCTGGCCGCGCATGAGCACCTTGAGGCAGCGAACGTACGAGCGGTCGACGTCGAGCCGCGACTGGAAGGCGACGTCCTCGGGCTCGTTGTAGGCGCCCTTGCACAGGCGGACCCGGGAGCCCTGCGTCGCGAGGTCGCGGCAGTCGGTCTCGGTGCGACGCAGGTACGCCTGCAGCACGGCGCCGGTCTCGGGGAAGTCCTTGCGCAGCTCGCGCAGCACGCGCAGCGTCGAGTCGGTCGTGGTGTGGTCCTCCATGTCGAGGGTCACCGTGGTGCCGGCGTTGCGCGCGGCGCGACAGATGCTGCGGGCGTTCTCCAGGGCGATGCGCTCGCCGCTGTCCGGGCCCTCTCCTTGGAGCGCCTGACCCACCGCCGACAGCTTCACCGACACCTCGGCGCCGCCGGCGAGACCTCGTTCGGTCAGGGTCTTCAGCATCGTGAGGTACGCGTCCACGGTGGCCGTCGCCTGCGCGGCGTCGAGGGTGTCCTCACCCAGGAAGTCCAGCGTGGCCAGGCGGCCGGACGCGACGATGTCGGCCACGACGTCGACGGCATGGTCGGTCGTGTCCCCCGGCACGTAGCGCGCCACGATGTCGCTGGTGACCGGCATCGACGTGACCAGGTCCTTGACCTGCTCGCTGCGAGCCAGCAGCAGCAGCGGCTCCCTGAGCACTCCTCACCTCCGCGTCCGTCAGCGGAGGCGTCCGGTGGCCCCGCCTTTCACCGGCCAGGCTACGCCGTGCGCCGCCGCAGGGTGGCCGCCCCGAGCGCGAGCGCCGCCACGGCGAAGGCCGCGACGATGCCGAGGTCGGTCCACACGTCGGCGTCGACACCGCCGAAGGCGTCGGAGACCGAGGTCGTCACGGACGTCATGGCGTCGACCGCGTAGGAGAGCGGGAGGACGTCGGAGACCAGCTCGAGCGCGCGAGGCATCTGGTCGCGGGGGATGAACAGGCCGCACAGCAGGATCTGCGGGATCACGATGACCGGCATGAACTGCACGGCCTGGAACTCGGTGCGCGCGAAGGCGGACACGAACAGCCCCAGGGCAGTGCCGAGGACCGCGTCCGCGATGGCGACCAGGCCGAGCATCCAGACCGGCCCGGTGACGGTCAGGTCGAGCAACCACACGGACACCCCCACCGCGAGGGCCGACTGCACCGCGGCCATGAGGCCGAAGGCGAGCGCGTAGCCGACGAGGAGGTCGAGCTTCCCGGTGGGCATGGAGAGCAGACGCTCGAGGGTGCCGGAGGATCGCTCCCGCAGGGTCGTGACCGAGGTGACCAGGAACATCACGATGAACGGGATCAGCGCGAGCAGGGGCGGGCCGAGGGAGTCGAACGCCGGGCCGGCGTCGATGAAGATCCACCAGAGCAGCGAGAGGATCAGGCAGGGCAGCACGAGCAGCATCGCGAGGGTGCGGTGGTCGTGGCGGAGCTGGAGCAGCACCCGGCCGGCGACGGCGAGGGTGATGGTCGGGTTCATGCCGCGTCCTCCTCGACGATGTGGAGGAAGGCCCGTTCGACGCTGTCGCTGCCGGTGCGGGCGAGCAGCTCGGGCGTCGTGCTGTCGGAGAGCAGCCGACCGTCCCGCATGAGCAGCAGCCGGTCGCAGCGGTCGGCCTCGTCCATGACGTGGCTGGAGACGAGCAGGGCCACCCCACGCTGTGCCAGCGCGTGGAACATGTCCCACAGGTCTCGCCGCAGCACCGGGTCGAGCCCGACGGTCGGCTCGTCGAGCACCAGCACCTCCGGCTCACCGAGGAGCGCGACAGCCAGCGAGGCACGGCTGCGCTGTCCTCCGGAGAGGGTGCCCACCACCCGGTCCCGCTGGGCCTGGAGGTCGACCTCGGCCAGCACCCGGTCGACGTCCCCCGCCGGGGCGCCGAGCACCCGCCGGAAGAAACCGAGGTTCTCGGCGACCGTGAGGTCGTCGTACACGCTCGCCGCCTGCGTGACGTAGCCGAGGCGGTGCCTCAGCGGTGCGCTGCCCGCAGGGCGGCCGAGCACGGTGACGCTGCCGCCCGTCACCGTCTGCACACCGACGACTGAGCGCATCAGGGTGCTCTTGCCGCAGCCGGACGGGCCGAGCAGGCCGGTGACCTCCCCGGGCCTCGTGGTGAAGCTGATCCCGTCGACAGCGCGGACGGCACCGCGGACGACGACGAGGTCCCGGACCTCGACGGCCGGAGTGACGACCGCTGAATTCATCATACGTTGAATATTGCCTGGTCGGTCCCGCCCGGGTCAAGTCAGGGCGCGACCGGATCGGACAGGTAGCGCTGCAGGGTCGGGCCGATCAGCGCGACCACCTGCTCCCGGGGCAGCGACGCGACCGGCTCGACAGCGAGGAGGTACCGGGCGACGAGCAGCCCCAGCATCTGCGTCGCCACCAGCCCGGCGCGCAGCTCGGCGTCGCCGTCCGGGAGCTGGCCGCGAAGGCTCTTGAAGATCACCCGGATGAAGGCGTCCTGGAGCAGCGTGCTCTCGGGATCGCCGAGGCTGCTGCGCAGGAACGCGAGCAGCGGGCGCCGGTTCTCCGGCTCGTCCCACACCGAGAGCACGGTGCCGAGCAGGCGCTCGCCCGCGCCGTCGAGACCCGGCGCGAAGACGAGGGCCAGCGCCTGCCGCGGGTCGACGGAGATCTCGAGCGAGGCGACGAAGAGGTCGTCCTTGGTGCCGAAGTAGTGGTGCACGAGCGCGGCGTCGACCCCCGCGGCGCCGGCGACCGCGCGGATCGTCGTGGCCCGGAAGCCCTTGTCCGCGAACGACTCGCGCGCGGCCTCGAGGATCTGGCCGCGGGTGTCCGGCCCGCCCGGCCTGCGTCCGCGCGGGCCCTGCTGACGACCCGTGGGCCGCGCCGTCACCGGGCTTGCTCCCCTGCCGGGGCGGCGAAGTGGAGCCGGGCGAAGGCGAGCCCCTCCATGAGGTCGGTCTCCCTGCCACTGCGGCCGCCCGAGCGGCGGGTGTTCACCTCGAGCACGACGTGCCCCTCGAAGCCGACGGTGGCGAGGTGCTCGAGCAGCTCGGCGACCGGCTGCACGCCCCGGCCAGGGATCAGGTGCTCGTCCTTGGCGCTGCCGGACCCGTCGGTCAGGTGCAGGTGGCGGAGGGTCGGGCCGAGCTTGCGAGCGAGCTCCAGGCAGTCCATCCGGGCCGTCGCCGCGTGCGAGACGTCGAGGGTCGTGTTCGCGTAGTCGAGCCCGACCGGGTCCCAGTGCGGCGCGTAGACCTGCATCTCGCGGCGCGACGCACGCCATGGGTACATGTTCTCCACGGCGAACGCGATGCCGGTGCGCTCCTCGAGCAGTGCGATGCCCTCGACGAACGCGCGAGCGTAGTCGCGCTGCCAGCGGAACGGCGGGTGCACCACCACCACGTCGGCGCCGACCTCGCGGGCCATCTCGGCGCTGGTCTCGAGCTTCCCCCACGGGTCCGAGCCCCAGACCCGCTGCGTGACCAACAGGCAGGGAGCGTGCACGGCACACACCGGGACGTCGTGGTACTCCGCGAGGTGCTTGATCTGGGCGATGTCCTGGCTGGTCTCGTCCATCCCGACCATCACCTCGACAGCGTCGTAGCCCAGCCGTGCCGCCATCTCGAAGGCGGCCGCGGTGGACTCGGGATAGACCGACGCGCTGGAGAGCGCGACGGGGACACCAGGCTGACCGAGCGTCATGGCTGGCTCACGATTCAGCGCGCGTCGATCATGTCGAGCCGCTCCAGGATCACGCCTTCACGCAGCGCCCAGGGGCAGACCTCGAGCTGGGGCAGGCCGAAGATGTCCATCACCGCGTCGGCGACGAGGGCGCCGGCGACGAGCTGGTGCGACCGCTGCTCGGACACCCCCGGCAACCGGCGTCGCGCCTCGTCATCCATCGTGACCAGCTCGTCGATCCTCTCCGCCAGCACCGAGGCCTCGAGGACCCGCTGCACGAGCGGACCGTCCCCGCTCGGCGGGGCCCCGCAGATCCGCGCCAGCGAGCGGAACGTCTTCGAGGTGGCGACGGCGTGATCAGGGCCTCCGGCACGCAGCACGTCACCGGCGTCGCGGGCGATGTCGGCGCGCACCCGCTTCCGCAGCTCCTTGACCATCTCGGCGTCGGGCGGGTCGTCGGTCAGCCACTCGCGGGTCAGCCGGCCGGCGCCCAGCGGGAGGGACTGAGCCACGTCCGGTGACTCGTCGCTGCCCGCGGCGATCTCGAGCGAGCCTCCGCCGATGTCGAACAGGGCCAGTCGGCCTCGCGACCAGCCGAACCACCGTCGTACCGCCAGGAACGTGAGCCTCGCCTCGTCCTCGCCCGGCAGCACGGAGATGTCGACCTTGGCCTCGGTCCGCACCCGCTCAAGGACGTCGTCGCTGTTCGTCGCGTCCCGGACCGCGGAGGTCGCGAACCCAAGGATCTCCTCGCATCCCTTGTCCTCCGCGACGTCCAGCGCCTTGGCCACGAAGTCGATGAGCGCGGTCGTCCCGGCCTCCGTCACGGCGCCGTCGCGGTCGAGGTGCTCGGCGAGCCGCAACGGTTCCTTGAAGGAGTACGCCGGCAGCGGCGCGGCGCCACGGTGGGCGTCCACGACCAGCAGGTGGCCCGTGTTCGAGCCGATGTCGAGGACGCCCAGTCGCACCCGTCCACGGTAGCGGCACCAGCCGTCCGACTCGGCTCCATCGGGCCGCGACCGCGGGTTGGAGGGGCGTGGGGAGCGTTGGCACCACTCGTCTAGGCTGGCCGCGTGCCCGAGGTCGATCTGGTGTTTCCCCGTGCCTGGATCGAGTTCCAGGACCCGGCCGACGAGGAGCAGGTGTTCCGCTGCGACCTCACCTGGCTGACCTCCAGCTGGACCTGCATCTTCGGTCGCGGCTGCCAGGGGATCTACGCCGGCCGGCCAGACGACGGCTGCTGCACGCTCGGAGCGCACTTCTCCGACGACGACGACGAGAAGCGGGTCTCCGGCTGGGTCGACAAGCTGACCGCCGAGGAGTGGGAGTTCCGCAAGCCCGGCCGCAAGCGTTGGACCGAGACCGACTCCGACGGGGCCCGCAAGACCCGCGTCCACAAGGGCGCCTGCATCTTCCTCAACCGCCCCGGTTTCGCCGCCGGCGCAGGCTGTGCGCTGCACACCCTCGCACTGCGCAAGGGCGTCCACTTCGTGGAGACCAAGCCCGACGTGTGCTGGCAGCTGCCGATCCGCCGCACGTTCCGCACCGTCGAGCTGCCGGACGAGTCGAGCTATCTCGAGATCAGCATCGGCGAGTACGACCGGCGGGGCTGGGGCAGCGGCGGGCACGACCTCGACTGGTACTGCTCGGGCAACACCGAGGCGCACGTCGGCGTCGAGCCGGTGTACATCTCCAACGAGGCCGAGC
>Ga0190271_10000440_pt1 | contig 21081 bp, 16 predicted proteins | sample Popmic356T_FD_133747 | JGI IMG/M metagenome (GOLD analysis project Ga0190271, IMG submission 133747) | Populus adjacent soil microbial communities from riparian zone of Weber River, Utah, USA - 356 T | ecosystem: Environmental > Terrestrial > Soil > Riparian zone | place: USA: Utah | collected...
CATTGTAGACGAGGTCGTTCCAGTCCGGGATCTGGTTATGGATCGGGCAGCCGGTCGGTCCGTGACAGAATGGAATGCCGCAATCCATGCAGCGCGCGGCCTGCTTGACGACCTCCGGGTCCGACATCGGCAGGGTGAATTCGCGAAAATGCCGGATGCGATCGGATGCCGGCTGGTACTTATGCACCTGCCGGTCGATTTCGAGAAAACCTGTTACCTTGCCCATATCAGTTCCAATTCAAACTCGATCCGCATGCGTCAAGCTGCAGCCGCCTCACAGGCTTCAAAAGCAGGCTCGAAGAACTTTGCAATTGCATTGGCGGTTTCATCCGGAGATTCCAATGTCGGCATGTGCCCACCATCATACGTCACAGAATCAAACCGATGGCTCTCAATAAACGCTCGCGTGTCTCCATTCGTGCTGGTTCGTGACCAATAGTAGACCCTAGGAACGGCCAAGCTGACAAAAGCGCGACCAGCTCCGGCGCCGATAGATTTGATCAATCGCCCAAATCGCCAAAGCGCCTGAGCGTCACACTGTGCGATGGTCGAATAGAACCGTCCTGCGTTCTTGTCCTTTTCGCCGTCTCGCCAGATGGTTTTGAGCAGAGCTGCCTTGAACAGTTCAGGATCATCGTAGTCTGCCGCCTTGCCTGAGAAGAACGCATCGTTCTCAGTCAGGTTACCTTCGATCGAGAACAATCCGCAGAAGAGGTCCGGCTCCAGTTCGATCGCCCGAACTGCGACTGGCGAGGCAGCCGAATGGGCGACCAAACCAACGGGACCGAAGATGCTGATTTCTCGGGTAACCCGGATCAACCACTTCGCATAGTCGTCAACAGAGACCAAATCGTTGTCCAGTGGCGAAGCGCCCATACCCGGAATATCGGGGCAAACGAACGAGAATGCCTTTGCGGTGTCGGTGTCCTCAAGCGGCAAGAACATCGAACCATTGTCACCGAAACCGTGCAGGCACAGGATCGTCCGCCCTGTGCCGAAGGAGCGAACGAACGCGCCTCTTTCGACGGAGATCATCATGCTCGACCCGTCCTACTCCGCCGCCACGCTCATGCGCGCCCGCGCCATTTCCTCCAGCGCGCGCTTGTATTCCACAGGCATGATCTTGCGGAATTTCGGCCGGTAGTCGGTCCAATTCTCGAGAATGCGCTTGCCCTTCGCCGAGCCGGTGAAGTGCACATGGTTCGAGATCAACTGGAACAGCCGCTCCTCGTCATGGCTCGTCATATCGCCCGACACATCGACGCGGCCCTTGAAGTCGATATCGCCGCCATGATGGTGGAGTTTCTCCATCAACTCGTCTTCTTCCGGCACCGGCTCCAGTTCGACCATCGCCATGTTGCAGCGTTCGGCGAAGTCGCCTTCCTCGTCCAGCACATAGGCGACGCCGCCAGACATGCCGGCCGCGAAATTGCGGCCCGTCTTGCCGATGACGACGACGATGCCGCCGGTCATATATTCGCAGCCATGGTCGCCGACGCCCTCGACGACAGCAGCCGCGCCGGAATTGCGCACCGCGAAGCGTTCGCCTGCCACGCCGGCGAAGTAGCACTCGCCTTCGGTGGCTCCGTAAAGCACCGTGTTGCCGACGATGATCGACTCATCCGCGACGATCCTGGCGTCATCGGCCGGGCGGATGACGATGCGGCCGCCCGACAGCCCCTTGGCGACGTAGTCGTTGCCATCGCCGATCAGCTCGAACGAGATGCCGCGCGCCAGGAAGGCGCCGAAGGATTGGCCCGCCGTGCCGCGCAGGGTGACTGCAATCGTGTCCTCGCGCAGACCCTTGTGCTTGAAGCGCTTGGCCACTTCACCCGACAGCATCGCACCGGCGGATCGGTCGACGTTGCGGATCTCGACATCGATCTTGACCGGCTGGCGGGATTCCAGCGCGGGCTTCGCCATCTCGATCAGCTTGCGGTCCAGCACGTCATCGATCGGATGCTTCTGGCGCTCGGTCCAATGCGTGGCTTCACGCGGGGCGTCCGGCTTGTGGAACAGCTTGGAGAAGTCGAGACCCCTGGCCTTCCAATGGTTCACCAGTTCGCGCTTTTCGAGCAGGTCGGTGTCGCCGATGATCTCATCGATGTTGCGGAAGCCCATCTCGGCCAGGAGGGCACGCACCTCGTCCGCCACGTAGAAGAAGAAGTTGATGACATGCTCCGGCTGGCCCTTGAAGCGCTTGCGCAGGACGGGATCCTGCGTGGCCACGCCGACGGGGCAGGTGTTGAGATGGCACTTGCGCATCATGATGCAGCCGGCGGCGATCAGCGGTGCGGTCGAGAAGCCGAACTCATCTGCGCCAAGCAGCGCGCCGATGATCACGTCACGCCCGGTGCGAAGGCCGCCATCGACCTGCAAGGCAACGCGGCTGCGCAGGCCGTTCAGCACCAGCGTTTGGTGGGTTTCGGCAAGGCCCATTTCCCATGGAGAACCGGCATGCTTGAGCGACGTCAGCGGCGAAGCGCCGGTGCCGCCATCATAGCCCGAAACCGTGATGTGATCGGCGCGCGCCTTGGCGACGCCCGCCGCAACCGTGCCGACGCCGACCTCCGACACAAGCTTGACCGAGACGTCGGCCGCCGGATTCACGTTCTTCAAATCGTAGATGAGCTGCGCCAGATCCTCGATCGAATAGATGTCATGGTGCGGCGGCGGCGAAATCAGGCCCACGCCCTGCGTCGAATGGCGAACCTTGGCGATGGTCGCGTCGACCTTGTGGCCGGGCAACTGTCCGCCTTCGCCGGGCTTGGCGCCCTGCGCGACCTTGATCTGCATCATGTCGGAGTTGACGAGATATTCCGCCGTAACGCCGAATCGGCCGGACGCCACCTGCTTGATGGCCGAGCGCTCTGGGTTTGGCTTGCCGTCAGGCAGCGGGAAGTAGCGGTCCGGCTCTTCGCCGCCCTCGCCGGTGTTCGACTTGCCGCCGATCCGGTTCATGGCGATCGCCAATGTGGTGTGGGCTTCTCGCGAAATGGAGCCGAACGACATCGCGCCCGTCGAAAAGCGCTTGACGATATCGGCCGCCGACATCACCTCGTCCAGCGGCACCCTCGCTCGCCCGGTCTCCTCGGCAAGCTTGATCTTGAACATGCCGCGGATGGTCTGCGCCCGCGCGGTGACGCTGTCGATTTCACGCGAATATTGCTGGAAGGTCTCCCAGGAGCCCTGCCGCACGGCATGCTGTAGGGTGGCCACCGCATCCGGCGACCACATATGCGCCTCGCCGCGCATGCGGTACATATACTCGCCGCCGACTTCGAGATTGTGCAGCAGCACAGGGTCGTTGCCGAACGCATCGGTATGGCGCGATGTCGTCTCGGCGGCCACCTCGTCCATCCCGACGCCCTCGATGGTCGACGCCGTGCCGGTGAAATACTGCTCGATAAACGGCGTCGAGAGACCGATTGCGTCGAATATCTGCGCGCCGCAATAGGACTGGTAGGTCGAGATGCCCATCTTGGACATGACCTTCAGGATGCCCTTGCCGATCGACTTGATGTAGCGCGAGACCACCTCGTAGGCGTCGACCTCCTTCGGCATTTCGCCGCGCGCATGCATGTCGAGCAGCGTATCGAAGGCGAGATAGGGGTTGATCGCTTCGGCGCCAAACCCGGCGAGGCAGCAGAAATGATGCACTTCGCGCGGCTCGCCGGACTCCACCACGAGACCCACCGACGTGCGCAGACCCTTGCGTACCAGATGATGATGCACCGCTGCCGTCGCCAGCAGCGCGGGAATGGCGATGCGGTCGGGGCCAATCTGGCGGTCCGACAGGATGATGATGTTGTAGCGTCCCGCAACCGCCGCCTCGGCGCGGTCGCACAGCCGCTCCAACGCGCCGGCCATGCCGGCAGCGCCCTCCGTGGCGGAGTAGGTGATGTCGATCGTCTTGGTGTCGAAGCTCTCTTCCGTATGCCCGATGGAGCGGATCTTCTCCAGATCGCCATTGGTAAGGATCGGCTGACGTACCTCAAGACGCTTGCGCCGCGAGGTGCCGACGAGATCGAGAATGTTCGGCCGGGGTCCGATGAAGGACACCAGGCTCATCACCAGCTCTTCGCGGATCGGGTCGATCGGCGGGTTGGTGACCTGCGCGAAGTTCTGCTTGAAATAGGTGTAGAGCAGCTTCGACTTGTCCGACATCGCCGAAATCGGCGTGTCTGTGCCCATCGAGCCGACGGCTTCCTGACCCGTTGTAGCCATGGGAGACATCAGAAGCTTGGTGTCCTCCTGCGTGTAGCCAAACGCCTGCTGGCGATCCAGAAGCGACACGTCCTTGCGTAGCGCACGCGGCTCGACCGGCTTCAACTCCTCGAGGATAAGCTGCGTGCGGGCCAGCCAGTCCTTGTAGGGATACTTCGCCGCGATCTCGGCCTTGATCTCTTCATCCGAGATGATGCGGCCCTTGGCCAAGTCGATGAGTAGCATCTTCCCCGGCTGCAAGCGCCACTTCTTGACGATGTTCTTTTCCGGCACGGTGAAAGCGCCGGCTTCGGAGGCGAGGATAACCCGGTCGTCGTCGGTGACGACATAGCGGGCCGGACGCAGGCCGTTGCGGTCGAGCGTCGCGCCGATCTGGCGGCCATCGGTGAAGGCAACCGCCGCAGGCCCGTCCCACGGCTCCATCAGCGCGGCGTGGTATTCGTAGAAGGCCTTGCGGTCGGCATCCATCGACTTGTTGCCGGCCCAGGCTTCCGGGATCAGCATCATCATCGCGTGGCTGAGCCGGTAGCCGCCCTGGAACAGGAACTCGAGAGCATTGTCGAAGCAGGCGGTGTCCGATTGTCCCTCATAGGAAATCGGCCACAGCTTCGAGATGTCGTTGCCGAACAGTTCCGAATCGACCGAGGCCTGGCGCGCAGCCATCCAGTTGTTGTTGCCGCGCACGGTGTTGATCTCGCCGTTGTGGGCGACCATGCGATAGGGGTGCGCCAGCTTCCACGACGGGAAGGTGTTGGTCGAGAAGCGCTGGTGGACCAGGATCAGCGCCGTTTCGAAGCGCGGATCGGACAGATCCTTGTAGTAGGCGCCGACCTGGTAGGCGAGGAACATTCCCTTGTAGACGATCGTCCGCGCCGACAGCGACACGCAATAGGCACCGATGTCACGGTTGTTGTTCTCGGCGTAGATGCGGCCGGAGATGACCTTGCGCAGCAGGTAAAGCCGCGCTTCATACTCCTCGTCATTGTCGATATCGGGTGTGCGGCCGATAAAGACCTGGCGGTGAAAGGGCTCGGCGGCGGCGATGTCCGGCGCCTTGGACAGCGAGGAATTATCCACCGGCACGTCGCGGAAGCCGATCAGCGGCAGTCCTTCGGAATGTGCCGACTCGCGGATGATTTCATCGATATGGGCGCACAAGGCGGCGTCCCGCGGCATGAACCAGTGGCCGATGCCGTATTGGCCGGCCGGCGGAAGATCGATGTTCTGCCGTGCCATCTCTTCGCGGAAGAAACCGTCGGGGATCTGCACCAGAACGCCGGCGCCGTCGCCCATCAGCGGGTCGGCGCCCACCGCGCCGCGATGCGTCAGGTTTTCGAGCATCGACAGGCCGTCCTTGACGATCTGATGCGACTTGATGCCCTTCATCTGCGCGATGAAGCCGACTCCGCAGGAATCGTGCTCGTTGCGCGGATCGTAGAGGCCCTGGCGGTCCGGCAGGCCGGCGAGAGTGGAGCGTGGACGGTTTTTGACGGCTGCCGCATTGGTCTGCGCGGCGAGCTCAAGCTCCGTCGGTGCAGATGGCGTCACGTCCGTCATCGTCCTTCCTCCTGATGCGGGCAATCCAGCTGTAGCAGATACCCTCTTGGCGACCTCGATGATACCCGGAAGCGCGGTCAGCAGCGCGCATTTGCGCGCACCCTGGCATCAACGCTTGGGCCACTCCGCGCGAAAGGCCGGACGGCGCTATGAAGCAGCCATATCCAGCCTGCACAATCGGAATTAAGACAGCAATGCTGTCCTAATTTCATATTGCAGAATTATTCCGCCCGCACAAGACCGAAAAGGTATTTTTCGAGGGAAACCGCGCAAGAAAATTACGTGATGGGCGGTCACGCTTCTCTCATTAGCAAATGCTTGCGGCCGGTCGTTCCGCGACGATTGTGGAACGCGATTTTCCGCAGGGACAGGCTGGCCGCGCTAAACTGCTTAGACGATATCCGTCACACCGCCTCGACAACCAGTTCCAAATCGGAGTCGCCTGCGCGGACCACGCGCACCCGCGCGCCGACCGGCAGGTCTGGACCGCTGATCCGCCAAAGCGTGTCGCCAAGCTGGATGCGGCCGCGGCCCTCGCGGATCGGTTCGGACAGCGTCGCCGTGCGGCCGATCAACTGGTCGCCGCGCCGATTGAGCAGCGGCTGGTCGCTGTCATTGCCGCGCCCTGCCATGATCCGCTTGCCGAGATAGGCGGAGATCAGCGCCAGGATAAGGAATGCCACCACCTGGACCTGCCAGACCCAGAACGCCGCGCTCCACAACGCCAGCGACGCCGCTCCGACAAGCAGCGCGGCGATGCCGATCCAAAGCAGGAATACGCCGGGCGCGAGAATCTCCAGCGTCAGCAGCACGAGGCCGAGGACCATCCAGTTCCACGGACCAAGTTCAGCAAAGATGCGTTCGAGCATGGGAAACTACCTCGTAGCAACCGGACGGATCTCAACTGGGTTCGCCTTGCTTGCCACCCGCGGCTCTGGCCGGTGAGATAAAAACAACGAGAGGCGTACCATTCGCAAACGGGAGCTACCCCTGTGATTGACCGGTGCGCGGCGGGCGCGAGGCGGCGCGGGCTTGGTTCGATCCGTCGCCAAACACCTCCTTGGCGATGGCGCCGATGCCGCCCAGCGAGCCGATCAGCGAGGAGGCTTCCATCGGCATCAGCACGATCTTGCTGTTCGGAGCCGAGCCGATTTTACCGAGCGCCTCGGTGTATTTCTGCGCAACGAAATAGTTTATCGCCTGAACATCGCCCTTGGCGATGGCTTCGGACACCACCTGTGTCGCCTTGGCTTCCGCTTCGGCGGAGCGTTCGCGTGCCTCGGCGTCACGGAAGGCGGCTTCCTTGCGACCCTCGGCTTCTAGCACCTGAGCGGCCTTCAGGCCTTCCGCCTCAAGGATCTGCGCCCGCTTGTTGCGTTCCGCCATCATCTGGCGACCCATGGACTCGATCAGATTGGCGGGCGGGTTGATGTCCTTGATCTCGACCCGGGTGATCTTGATGCCCCATGGATGCGCCGCTTCATCGACGACGCGCAGCAGGCGTTCGTTGATCGCGTCACGGTTGGACAGGAGTTCGTCCAGATCCATCGACCCCATGACGGTGCGGATATTGGTCATGGTGAGGTTGAGGATGGCGTTCTGCAACCCGGCCACCTGGTAGGCTGCCTGCGGTGCGTTCAGCACCTGATAGAAGGCGACGCCATCGACCGCCACCATCGCGTTGTCCTTGGTGATGATCTCCTGCGTAGGAACATCAAGCACCTGCTCCATCATGTTCATTCTGGCGCCGACACGGTCGATGAACGGAATGATAAGATTGAGGCCAGGCGTCAGCGTCTTGGTGTAACGGCCGAAACGCTCGACGGTATAGTTGTAGCCCTGCGGCACCGTCTTGATGCCAGCGAACAGCAGGAACAGGACAAAGGCTACAAGGACGAGAATCGTGACGTCGAGGCCACCGAACATGTTTCTTAGCTCCCTCTTGGCGACGCAGGCGCGCCATAACCAGCTGACATGACGTAGGAAGTGTATCGCACCGCTGCAATGCGCGTGCGGGACTCATGCCCGTCCAACGGCCAACAACGCAACTCTACCGTATAGACCGCGATTCGCTTCAGAAAGCGAAGAGATCCGCGTCGCAATCGGTTTGGCCATCAAGGGCGGTGGCAATTATTTCGGCGGCGATGCGCGAGAAGGTAATGCCGTTGCCGCCATAGCCCATGATCGCGAGCAGGCGGGGATGGCGAGGCACGGCGCCGATGATCGGCAGGCCGGTGGTCGTCGTGCCGAAGGAACCCGTCCAGGCAAATTCCGGATTGGTATCGATGTGGGGAAAAAGCGCGCCCAGTTTCGTTGCGATGCGAGCTGTTTTCTCGCCGATCAGGGCATCGCGCTTCGCTTCGTCGGTAAATTCCTCGTCCTCGCCGCCGCAAATCACGCGTCCGTCAGCCGTGGCGCGCATGTAGAGATACGGGTCGGACGCTTCCCAAATCAGCGCGGCCTGCGGCCAGATGGCCCGCGGTTGCGGCTTGGTGGCGATGGCCCAGGTGGAGATCACTTGATGCGTGGACGCCGGAACCCGGTCGGATAGTTCATAGCCCGTCGCAAGCACGACATGGCCGGCGGTGATCGTCGGGCCCTCGCGCGTCTGCACGACGACATCATCCTTGCCGTCCTCGAAGCTTGTCGCTTCCACGGGCGCGTAGAAGCGCGCCTTTCGCTCCGCTGCCTTCAACAGCAGTCCGGCGGTCAGCTTGCGTGGATCAAGGGACAGATTGTCATGGCTCTGTATCGCGCCGTCGCGGTCGATCCCGAATTGTTCGGCGAGCTCGGAGTGTGTGAGGTAGCGCGCATGAAGGCCGGCGCGTCGTCGCAATTCGGCTTCCTCACGCAAATCGCCGGCATTCAGCTCATTCCCTGCGAGATAGAGCGACGGCCGCCGCACCATATCGCAGCGGATGCCGAGTTCCTCAATCGACGCCGTCAGATTGCCTACGGCCAGACGCGATCGCCGCCAGGCTTGCTCGGCCTTTTGCCTGCCGATCATCGCCGAGAGCTTGGTCAGCGGTTGGTCGATCTCGAACTGCACCAGCGCGGTCGTCGCCGCCGTGGACCCAAGCAGCGGTCCCCGCCTGTCGATGAGAACCACCTGCCTGCCGGCGGCCGTCAGCGCCTCTGCGATCATCGCGCCGGAGATGCCCATGCCCACGATCAGAACATCGGTCTTGATGTCGCGCGTCAGGGCCTGCGTGGGAACCTTCGCAGCGCGATAGGCCTGCCACACCGTGCGACCGGTGCGAAGATCAAGTTTGCGCGGCATGGGACCCCTCTCAGGCGGGGTTAATGAAGGCGGGGGTGATCGGTTCCGCAGGGCAGGCGATTAAGGAACTTGTCCGGCAGATACTTCGGCGGGCGGCGTCGGTAAAACGAAGTTTTGCCACTACTTGCCTTTTGTCTGGGTTTCTACCCACAGGTCAAGCGCACCGCGCACGCTGTTATCCACGTCACTGCTGGTATGGTCACCGCCTTCTTCGATTGCCGCGTTCAGCGTCTCCCGCAGCGCCTTCAGGTTTGTTTCGTGTTCTTCGACCAAGCGTAGACCCTCGCGGACGACCTCGCGCACCTCTCACACCCAACCCATCAATTCACGCCGCACCAGCGTCTCGATGACCCGCATGCCTTCGGGGCTGTCGTTAAGGCAGGGGATATGCGCGAAATTCTTGCCGCCATTGTGATGGAAAATCTCGCCCGCCTCGCCGGCGATTTCCTCCAGCGTCTCTATGCAGTCGGAGGAGAACCCGGGATTGACCACTGCGATCGACTTGACGCCTTCCTTGGCCAGCCTTTCCACGGTCTTGTCGGTGTAGGGCTGCAGCCATTCCTGTGCGCCGAAGCGCGACTGGAAGCAGGTGATTAGCTTCTGCTCGCTCCAGCCAAGCTTTTCGCGCAGCAGCCGCGTCGTCTTCTGGCAATGGCAGTGATAGGGATCGCCGCGCTCGAAATAGGGTTTCGGAATGCCGTGGAATGAGGCGATCACCACCTCCGGCTCGAAGTCGAGCGTGGCCAGATGCTTCTGGACCGAAGCAGCAAGCGCGTCGATATAGACCGGATCATCGTAGTAGGGCGGCACAGACCGCACCGCCGGCGCGCGGCGCATCTCCATCAGCGCACGGAACAATTTGTCGTTGGCTGTGGCGGTCGTGGTGGCTGAATATTGCGGATAGAGCGGCACGGTCAGAATCCGGTCCACGCCCTGCGCTTCCATGCGCTCGACCACGCTCTTGATCGATGGACTGCCGTAGCGCATGCCCCAGTCGACGACGATGCCCGGCTCGTCGGCGAAAATTGCAGCAAGCTTCTCGGCCTGCGCGCGGGTGAAGGTGCGCAAGGGCGACTCGTTCTTCTCCCGGTTCCAGATCTTGGCGTAGTTGGCGCCGGACTTCTTCGGCCGGGTGGTCAGCACCAGCCCGTAAAGGATGGGATACCAGATCGCCCTGTTCAGTTCGATGACGCGCGGATCGGACAGGAATTCCCGCAGATAGCGCCACATCGGCCAGAAGTCCGTACCGTCGGGCGTGCCCAGATTGACGAGCAACACACCGATCTTTCGGGAAGGGACGTGCGGATGGCCGGCGGGGAGGGGAGATGGCCGGGCTTCGGGCTGGGTCTTTTGGTCCATGGAATGGTTTTGCACCCGGCAGGGGGCAACGGCAAGAGAAGCAAGGTCGCATGCCAGACCGGCAGGAACCGCCACCGCGTCGGACAAAGAAAAACCCGCCCGGCGTCGCCGGGCGGGTTTGCTTTCCAATCGGGAGGAGCGCTTAGGCTGCCGGGACCTTCAACGGGCTACCGATAGGCAGGTCTTCCACCTTGTATCCCGGATTGGCGGCTTCAAGCTCCTGCCAGCGCGAATGCTTGCCGAGCAGCTTCTTGGCCAGCCACCAATAGGTGTCGCCGCGTTTGATGATGTAGTCACCCGCAGAAGGGGCGGCCGCCTGTGCCGGTGCGGGTTCCGTTGTCGCCGGAGCCGCCGTCGTGGTGGCCGGAGCGGGCTCGGCGGCCGGCTTTGCGGGTTCAGCTGGAGCAGGCGCGGCTGCGACATCCGCGCCGGGTGCGATGGGCGGCGGCGTGGTGGCGATGTCGTTGGAGCCGGCCGGCGGAGGCGGCGTGGCCGGCTCGGCAGTTGCTGCAGGTGCAGGTGCTGCGGCTGCAGGTTCGGCGGGCTTTGCCGGCTCAGCGGGAGCCGCCGGTGCCGCAGCGGCTATCTCGGTGATGCGGCCCTCAAGCTTCGGCGTATAGGGCCGATGCGCGCCAAGATAATCGGCGACGACCTGCTCAAGGCCCGGTCCGAAATCATAGGCGTTCTTGGCCTTTTCGGCGAACACCTTGTAGCCGTCGCCGCCGCCGCGCACATAATTGTTGGTGGCGACGGTGTATTCCTTGGCGGGGTCGATCGGCTTCCAGGTACCGCCATCCATCACCTGCACGTCCTTGACGCGACCCTCATTCGGCTTGACCGATTTGTCGAAGGAATATTTGAGGCCCGCCACCTGCGGGAAGCGGCCGGCGCCATCCTCAAGCTGGCTGAGTCCGCTCTCCAAGGCGGCAACCAGATCGGCGCCGGCAATCTTGAACGTCGCCACCGTGTTCTGGAACGGCAGGACGGTCAGCACCTCGCCCATTGTCACGACGCCCTGGTCGATCGAGGCGCGCAGGCCACCGCCATTGGTGATGACGATGCTGACGCCCTGGTCCTTGGTGCGGTCGAGCACCGCGTCGGAGACGAGATTGCCCATCTCGCATTCCTTGGCGCGGCAAGTGTCGCGGCTGCCGTCGATCGAAGCTGCCGTCTCGCCGACTTCCTTCTTCTTCAGGTCTTCGATGGGCGCGCCGAGTTCGGCGATGCGCTTCAGCACATCGGGATCCGGCGTCACCGATTTATCGAGCGGAATCGGATCGCCCTTGGCCTCCTTCACCTTGCCGCTGTCGTCAAAGACGACATTCAGTTCGCCGAGAACCTTGGAGTAGGATGCTGCCTGGACGACCGGCACCTTGTAGCCGCCGGGGTTGTCGACCATCGTAGGATATGGTCCGGCTGCCTTCGGATCGGTGTTTGACAGCAGCGTATGAGTGTGGCCGCCAACCACAACATCGACGCCGGGGATTTTGGCAATCATCTCCATCTCGCGCGGATAGCCGATATGGGTCAGCGCGATGATCTTGTTGACGCCCTCGGCCTCAAGCTTCTTCACTTCCGCGGCAATGTTGGCGATGTCGTCCTCAATCTGGATGTTCGGGCCGGGCGAGGCGATTTCCGGGGTCTCGGTGGTCACCGCGCCGATGACGCCGATCTTCTGGCCGCCAATGTCGAGCACGACCGATGGCTTGATCTTGCCGTTGGCCTTCGACTGGTTGTTCGGCTTGATATTCACGCCCAGGATGGGAAACTTCGCCTGGTCGATGAACGGCACCAGCGCGTCTTCGCCATCGTCGAATTCGTGGTTGCCCAACGCCATCGCGTCGAAGCCCATCTGGTTGAGGAACTCGCCTTCGGCCTTGCCCTTGTAGGTGGTGTAGAACAGCGAGCCCTGGAAGTTGTCGCCGGCCGACAGCAGCACGACGTTCTGGTCCTTCAGCTTGTCACGTTCCTGCTTGATGGCCGTGATCAGCCGCGCTGCGCCGCCGATGCATTCGCCCTTGCCTTCTTCCTCGGCCGAGCAGGTCGATTCGAACTTGTTGTTCGATTCGATGCGGCTATGCCAATCGTTGATATGCAGGATGTTCAACGTGTAGTCGGCAAAGGATGCGCCAGCCGAAAGGCCAAGCACCGACGTCGACAAGGCGGCGATCGCGGCAAGCTTCTTCATTCGATCATTCTCCCCAATAGATGGCTCGCGGCGTCTACCGCTCTTTGATGTCGGTCTCGCGACGCCTGTCTCGCCGGGCATGTTTTCACCGCGCCAACCCGGTTGCAAGCGGAATCAGGTGCCGCAAGGGGTTACGCGGAGTAGTCGCGCTCGTCGGCAATCACCTTGCCGTCATTGGGTAAGGCGGATGCCTCGACAAGCTGGACCACGCCGCCAAGCTTGGTGATCTCGCGAAGCGTGGTTCCGACGGCAGCGAGATCGGGCGCAGCGCCATCGACCGGGCTCATGAGCAGTTTCATGACGTCGCGTTCGCCGTCCCGGGACACGACCAGCCGCGCCCGCGCGATATCCGGATGGCGCTTCAGGATGGCCGCGATCTGCTTGGGATCGACAAACATACCCTTCACCTTGGTGCGCTGGTCGGCGCGGCCCATCCATCCCTTGATTCGCCTGTTGGTGCGCCCGCACGGAGACTGACCCGACAGGATGGCCGACAGATCCCCAGTGCCGAATCGGATCAGCGGATAGGCGGGGTTGAACGAGGTGACCACGAGTTCGCCGACCTCCCCGTCCGGCACCGGGTCGCCCGTGCCGGGACGCACGATCTCGACGATGATGTTCTCGTTGACCACCATGCCAGGATGCGGCTGGCCGTCCGCATCCGCGCTCTCATATGCGATGACGCCCAGATCGGCAGTGGCGTAGCTTTGCAGAACATCGACCCCGCGCGATCGGTATTCGGCGCGCAGCGATGGAAACAGCGCCCCGCCCGACACCAGCGCCAGCGTGAAGGAGGACAGGTCCTTGCCCATTTCCGCAGCGCGGTCGAGGATGAGCTTGAGAAAATCCGGCGTGCCGCAATAGACCTTGGGTTTCAACGCCGCCGCGGCATCCACCTGCATCTCTGTATTGCCGGTGCCAGCGGGAAAGACCAGGCAGCCGAGCGCGCGCGCGCCTTCGTCGACAAGAAAGCCTCCGGGCGTCTGGTGATAGGAAAAGCAGTTCTGCACGATGTCGCCGGGGCGCACACCAGCGGCGAACAGCGCGCGGGCGCACCCCCACGGATCTGCGCCAAGCCCTTGCGGCTCCCAAACGGGACCTGGCGAGAGAAACACCCGCCCATGCTTGAGCGCGGTCGGATTGGCGAACCCGCCGAAGGGCGGATTTGCAGCCTGGAATTCCATCAGTTCGGGCTTGCGCAAGACAGGAAGCCCGGCCAGCGCCTCGCGCGACCAGATTTGGCGCACGTCGATGCCCGTCAACCATTGAGCGAGGCTGGGTACTGCGGCGGTATCCTCGGAGAGAAAGTCGGGGAGAGCGGCGAACAGTGCCGCTTCGCGCTCGGTGGCGGGGAGGGTTTCAAGACTGTCGAAATATTGGCCCATCGTGCCCCCCTCGTAGCAGTGGCACTATGGCAACCGCGCGGGGAGGGTGCAAGGCATGCGACCGTGACTTCACAGCAGTTCGGCAGGCTGCAGGATCGATCAGCGTTGCTTCTTGATGGTCAGATGTGTCGTCGCGTCTGTGGGAACGCGGTCCGTGATGTCATAGCCGAGTGCGGGAAGATCGAGGCCGGCAAAGAGGTTTTCGCCCGCGCCGAGAAACACCGGCGATTGGGCGATGTGCAACTCGTCGAGAAGGCCGGCGCGCAGATATTGCCGGATCGTCGAGACGCCGCCGCCGAGCCGCACGTCCAGCGGTCCGGCCGCCTCCTTTGCCTGAGCGAGAGCCGCCTCGATGCCTTCCGTAACGAAATGGAATGTCGTCCCGCCTTTCATCTCCAGCGGCGGACGGGCGTGATTCGTCAGCACGAAGACCGGCGTGTGATAGGGCGGCGTGTCGCCCCACCAGCCCTTCCACAAATGATCGGGCCAGGTCCCGCGAACGGGGCCGAACATATTGCGGCCAAGGATCCAGGCGCCGATATTTTCGAAGCCGCGCGCGGCGAAATCCTCGTGGGTTCCGGTCGCCCCGCCTTCCTTGCCGACCATCGTGTGAAAGGTGCGTGTGGCGAACATCCATGTGTGCAGCGTCTCGCCCTTCAGGCCGAGCGGATGATCGATGCTTTGGTCCGGGCCGGCGCCGTAGCCGTCAAGCGAGATCGAGAAGCACCGGACTAAGAGCTGCGGCATCGGACCATTCCTTTCGAGTTTCTATACAGATTCTATGAAACTGGTGTCGCGCCTACCGCCGGTCTGCTTGGGTTAGCGCAGCAGACGCACCCAGCGCGCGAGGTTGACCAGCGAGATCAGCGCGCCGGCGAGATAGGTCAGTGCGGCGGCGCGCAGAACGCTGCGCGCGGCGGGCATGTCATCGACACCCAGATACTCGCCATCCTTCAGGATCGGCAGCGCCTTCGAAAAGCTCGCGTCGAACTCCACCGGCAAGGTGATCAGCGTCGCCACGACGCGCACTGCAAGCAGCGCGAGGCCAATTCCAATCAGCAGCGCGAGCGCAAGCGGGGTGCGGGCAACGATGGCAAAAAGAGGCGCGGCAATGAAGAAGAGGCCGGCAGCCCGATCGGTCCACTGCGCCATACCCGCCAATTGCTGGCGCAGCGCCAGCATGCGATCCCCGCCTGCATCCTGAATGGCGTGCGACACCTCATGCGCCGCGACTGCCACTGCGGAGAGCGACCGGCCGTCATGATGAGCCTTCAGAAGGCGAACGGTTTTCGACGCGGGATCGTAGTGATCCCCCTTGTCGGTGATTTCGATCTTGACGTTCGGCAGATCGAACCGGTTGAGCAAATGACGCGCCAACTCGCCGCCGGTGCCGGGCAGGTCGGGACGATCCCGTGCGTGACGCTGCAAGGTGTACTGAACCCAAAGCTGCGGCAAAACCACCGCCGCAAGCACGACGATGACAACAAGAGCCGCCATTCAACCGGCTCCCGCGCGTACGTCCATGAAAGGAATTCTCGCTCCCATTGCCGAGATATAGGATGCGATCCAGACCCCCGCCAGAACCGCCGCCGACCGCGCTAAGCGGCGCCGACCGGCTTGCGATTCAGGATGAAGGTTTGGCCCGATGAGCTCGTGCAGTTCAGCTGGGTCTCGGTGGCCAGCAGGCAGGTCACGTTCGAAGTCGTACCGCGGATGAGCGACTTCACCGTGATGTTGGCGGTGCGCTGATCGGCCAGAACGTAGCTCCCGTCAGCCAGCCTCGTACCGTTTTCCGTCGCCGTGGTCGAGAAAACGCCACCCGCAAAGCGGGATTCGGCAATACCGTCAGCACTGACCCAGGCTCCGTCGAACGCCGTTGGCTTCGGCGCGTTCGCAGAAGGCCCGGATGGCCCGCTGGTCGTGCAGCCGGCGGCCAATGCCGTGAAAGCCGCCAGTCCCGCCAGGGAAATCCATCTCTTCGTGATAGCCATCAGTTGCACCTTCTCGTCAGTCCGCAGGCGATTCCATGCCGCGAATCCTGGGCGATTGCAAGGCGATGAGGCAATTGCGATGTCTGGTCAGTGCCTTAACGGACCAGGATGTTGCGAAATTGCCAAGGGTCCTTGGTATCGATGTCTTCCGCGAACAGGCCGGGACGGCCATCTAGCGGCGTCCAGTCCGTGTAATGGCCTTTTACAGGCCCGAGATATGGCTTCTGAACCTCAAGGCAGCGCTTGTAGTCCATCTCGTCCGCCTCGACGATCCCGGCGGTGGGGTTTTCAAGCGCCCAGACCATGCCGGCCAGAACCGCCGACGTCACCTGCAGGCCCGTCGCGTTCTGGTAGGGAGCAAGTTTGCGCGCGTCTTCCAAGGTCAATTGCGAGCCGAACCAATAGGCGTTGCGCGCGTGCCCGTAGAGCAGCACGCCAAGCTCATCCTTGCCGTCGACCAGTTCGTTCTCATCCAGCACGTGGTGGACAGGCTGCGACTTGCCGGCGGCGCCGAACATCTCGTGCAGCGACAGAACCGCGTCATTGGCCGGATGATAGGCGTAGTGGCAGGTCGGACGATATTTCGCGCCGCCCTTCTTCTTGTGCACGGTGAAGTAGTCGGCGATGGAGATCGCCTCATTGTGCGTGACAAGGAAGCCGTATTGGGGGCCGGGCGTCGGGCACCAACTGCGCACCCGCGTGTTGGCGCCGGGCTGTTCGAGATAAATTGCAGCCTTGGTGCCTTGCTTGAACGTCTTGGCGTTCTTCGGCATCCATTTTTCATGCGTGCCCCAGCCGAGTTCGGCAGGCTGCAGGCCCTCTGAGATGAAACCTTCCACCGACCAGGTGTTCCAGAAGACATTCATCGGCTTGGGCTTCTTGGCGCGCTGGGTGTCGCGCTCGGCGATGTGGATACCCTTGACGCCGGCCTTTCGCATCAGCTTGGCCCAGCCTTCGCGGTCGTTCATGCCCGGTTCCTGGAAATCGATGCCGAGATCCGTCGCCAGATTGACCAGCGCCTGCTTCACGAACCAGGAGACCATGCCGGGATTGGCACCGCAGGTCGAGACGGCGGTGGCGCCGCCCGGATGCTTGCGCCGCTCGGCCAGCAGCGTCTCGCGCAATGCGTAATTGGTGCGCTCGTCATTGCCGGCTTCGGTGTCGAAATAAAAGCCAAGCCACGGCTCGATGACCGTATCCACATAGAGCGCCCCGAGCTTGCGGCACAGGTGCATCAATTCCACCGAACCCGTGTCGACGGACAGGTTGACGCAGAATCCCTGACCTCCCCCTGCCGTCAAAAGCGGCGTCAGCAGTTCCTCGTAATTGTCCTTGGTGACTGCCTTCTGAACGAATTTGATGCCGCGCTCGTCCAGCAACTTGCGGTTATTGTCGCTTGGGTCGACCACCACCATGCGAGACGTGTCGAACTTGAAATGGCGCTCGATCAGGGGAAGCGTGCCACGGCCGATCGAACCGAAGCCGATCATCACGATCGGGCCGGTAACCTCACCATAGACTGGCCATTTCACGTTCTTTTCTTTCGCCATTTGGGGCGGCACTCCATTGCCGTTGGACCTGACCAAGGGTCAAACCACATCGGACCGTCATAATAAAGGGCGCTGGGCCGAAACATCCGTCGTTAGCCGGCGTCATCTCTCCATATCGGGTTGAAGCGCAATTCAGGACCCTCTAGTTTGCGAGAGTCATGATATGACAGGCCCGAATCCTGAGAGGGCGGTGCGCGGTGGCTTTGCGTCAGTCCAGAATTTGCATTGGCTGTTGGCAGCAGATGCGGGTGCCGGTGCCCTTGCGCGGGCCGGCTTCCCTGCCGTTCCGCGCCTTCGGCATTCGGCCCAGCCGCATGAACCCCAACACCTGCACCATCTGCGAGCTCATGTTCACGCGGGTGATGAAGGCGCGCAAGATCACGGTCGATGTCTCCGTCCTGTTCGCCGACCTGCGCGGCTATACCAGGGAAACGGAATCCCAGTCCGACGAGGTCATGTCGTCTGTCCTGGACGATTTTTACGACGATTGCGCCTCGGCGATCTGGGAGTTCGACGGCCTGCTGAACAAGACGATTGGCGATGCAGTCATGGCGATCTTCAATTTTCCGATCGCCAGGCCCGACCATCCGGAGTGCGCTGTGCTTGCCGCGCGTGCCATCCAGAGCCGGTTCGAGGCACGGCGAACCTTGCGGTCGAACGGCCCGGCGGGCGAGAAGGTCGACCTCGGCGTGGGGATCGGTATTGACAGCGGCAATGCCAGCTTTGGCGAATTCGGCCGCGCGCACCGGGATCTCACCGCCATAGGCACGGTGGTCAACACGGCGTCGCGGGCGCAGTCCGCCGCAGTGGGCGGAGAAGTGCTGGTCACCAGGGCTGTGTACGACCGCGCCTCCCGGCAGGTACCTCCCGCCGCTCACGGAAGAGAATTCCGCCTCAAGGGCCTGGAGAATCCGGTCGAGCTATTTGCCGTGTAAGCGGCATCTGGCCCTACTCAATTCCCGAATCCCAACACCCACACGCCCCGGATCCTGCCTGTTGGCGCTTCACGACGCGCCAATTCGAGGTTATGGACGGTCGACTTCCCAAGCTAATCTCTCGAGAGCCAGCCAGATGCCCGCCTATCGTTCCCGCACAACCACCCATGGCCGCAACATGGCCGGCGCGCGCGGCCTGTGGCGCGCGACTGGCATGAAGGACGCCGATTTCGGCAAGCCGATCATCGCTGTGGTCAACTCCTTCACACAATTCGTGCCCGGCCACGTCCATTTGAAGGACCTCGGCCAGCTGGTGGCGCGCGAGATCGAAAGCGCCGGCGGCGTCGCCAAGGAATTCAACACCATCGCTGTCGACGACGGCATCGCGATGGGCCATGACGGCATGCTCTACTCGCTGCCCTCGCGCGAACTGATCGCCGACTCGGTGGAATATATGGTCAACGCCCATTGCGCCGACGCCATGGTGTGCATCTCCAATTGCGACAAGATCACGCCCGGCATGCTGATGGCGGCACTCCGGTTGAACATTCCTGCGGTGTTCGTGTCCGGCGGTCCGATGGAAGCCGGCAAGGTCGTGCTCAAGGGCAAGCAGGTTGCGCTCGACCTTGTCGATGCGATGGTTGCCGCCGCCGACGACAAGATCCCCGACGAAGACGTGAAGATCATCGAGCGCTCCGCCTGTCCGACCTGCGGTTCGTGCTCCGGCATGTTCACCGCCAATTCGATGAACTGCCTGACCGAGGCGCTTGGCCTGTCGCTGCCGGGCAACGGATCGACCCTCGCCACCCACGCCGACCGCAAGCGCCTGTTCGTGGAAGCCGGCCATCTGGTGGTCGACCTGGCGCGCCGCTATTACGAGCAGGACGACGAAACCGCGCTGCCGCGCATCATCGCCGCGAAGGGTGCGTTCGAAAACGCCATGTCGCTGGACATCGCCATGGGCGGGTCGACCAACACCGTGCTGCACATCCTCGCCGCCGCCCATGAGGGCGGCATCGACTTCACCATGGACGATATCGACGCGCTGTCGCGCAAGGTGCCCGTGTTGTGCAAGGTCGCGCCGGCCAAGAGCGACGTGCACATGGAAGACGTGCACCGCGCGGGTGGCATCATGGCCATTCTGGGCGAATTGGATCGGGCGGGGCTGCTCAACCGCGATCTGCCGACGGTCCATACCGCCACCCTCGGCGAGGCCATCGAGCGCTGGGACATCAGCCAGACGCACAATGGCGCCGTGCACAAGTTCTTTCAGGCGGCGCCCGGCGGCGTGCCGACCCAAATTGCCTTCAGCCAGGAGGCACGATGGGACGATCTGGATCTGGACCGTGAAAACGGTGTAATCCGTTCCGCCAAGCATCCGTTCTCAAGGGACGGCGGGCTGGCGGTGCTCAAGGGCAATCTGGCGCTGGATGGCTGCGTGGTGAAGACCGCCGGCGTCGACGAGTCGATCCTCAAGTTTACCGGGCCGGCTGTGGTGTTCGAGAGCCAGGACGCCGCCGTGAAGGGCATTCTCGGCAACGAGGTGAAGGCCGGGGATGTAGTCGTGATCCGCTATGAAGGCCCGCGCGGCGGACCGGGCATGCAGGAAATGCTCTATCCGACCAGCTACCTCAAATCGAAGGGTCTCGGCAAAGCCTGCGCCTTGCTCACCGACGGGCGCTTCTCCGGCGGCACGTCCGGCCTGTCCATTGGCCATGTTTCGCCGGAAGCGGCACTTGGCGGCACAATCGGCCTGGTGCGCAACGGTGACCCGATCGCCATCGACATTCCCGGCAGGACGATCGATCTTCTCGTCGGGGACGATGAACTGGCTGCCCGCCGCGCTGCACAGGACGCCAATGGCTGGAAGCCGGTCGAAAAGCGCAAGCGCAAGGTGACGACCGCCTTGCGGGCTTACGCTGCCTTTGCCACCAGCGCCGACCGTGGCGCCGTGCGGGAAGTTCCGGAAGACTGAGAGCCGGTATGCGTCTACGGGTGCTCGCCGGTTTCGAACGCCGGCGCGAATCTCAATTCGCCGTGCGGGGCCGACCCCAAGAAGACGACACGTTGCACGAGGCTCCTGTCCAGACCCCGATATGTCAGACGGCCGTCGCTTTCGAAGCCCGCTCGCCCGTAGATATTTGGGTCTCCGATCAGCGCGCAACCGGCGGTGCCACGCGCTTTCAGCAGGCTCAAGCCTTCCCGGATCAGGGCCTTTCCAATGCCCTGTCTCTGCCGGTCGATGCGCACCGAAATCGGACCAAGGCCGACCCAGTTGTTGTGAGCGCCATCGATCGTAACCGCTGAGAATGCGACGTGGCCTACAATCTCGCCATCCTCTTCCGCGACCAGCGAGAGACACAGCTCGCCAGCCTGCCGCAAGGCTCGAATGATGGGGGCTTCGGTTCCGTCGCTGAACGACATTGGCTCAAAAGCCGCCAAAGTCAGGGCATGGATAGCCTGATCGTCCTCAGGTCGCTCGTTGCGAATTGAAATCATGCCGCCTCGCCGAATATCGGCGCAGCTTGCCAGAGTTCACGCCGCGCAGGCAAACCTCGCCTTCAATTATCTCGATCCCTTCCGGAAGACTGAGCCGGCGGGAAGAAAAC
>Ga0190271_10000441_pt1 | contig 20987 bp, 19 predicted proteins | sample Popmic356T_FD_133747 | JGI IMG/M metagenome (GOLD analysis project Ga0190271, IMG submission 133747) | Populus adjacent soil microbial communities from riparian zone of Weber River, Utah, USA - 356 T | ecosystem: Environmental > Terrestrial > Soil > Riparian zone | place: USA: Utah | collected...
CTGCTGCGCGGTGCGGGCGACGAAGCGTTCGTGTCGGGCGCGGATATCTCGGAGTTCAGCCAGCTGCGCACCGGGGAAACGGCGGCCCAGTACGACGCCGAGAACGTGCAAGCCTTTGCGGCCCTCTCTGCGCTGCAGAAGCCGTCGATCGCGCTGATCCATGGGTTTTGTATCGGCGGCGGCGTGGCGCTGGCGAGCTGTTGCGACCTGCGGTATGCGGCGGACGACGCGGTGTTCGCCATTCCCGCCGCTCGCCTCGGGCTCGGCTACCCGCTGTCGGCGGCGCAACACCTGGTGCGCTTGCTCGGCCAGGCCCATGCCAAGGAGCTGTTTTTCACGGCCCGACGCTTCGACGCCCGCGAGGCGTTGCGGCTCGGCCTCGTTCACGAGGTCTTGGCCAAGGCCGAGCTCGAGACGCGGGTGCAGGCGCTCGCCACGTCGATCGCGCAGAACGCGCCGCTCAGTCTGCGCGCGTTCAAGCTCGCGGCCGCGGAGCTGCTGAAACCCGCCGCGTTGCGCAGCGACGCGGCAGCCGCCGCAGCCATCGACGATTGCTTCGCCAGCGCGGACTACCGAGAAGGCGTGCAAGCCTTCCTCGACAAGCGTAGCCCACGCTTCACCGGCGACTGACCCCTACCCGCTTCGCGAGTCGTATGCCGCACAAGCCCGAGAGCGCTCCCCATCCAACCACGCTGCGCGCCGTGCGTGCCGCGCTGCTCGATCACTACGATCGGCATGCGCGCGATTTGCCGTGGCGGCGCACGCGCGATCCGTACGCGATCTGGGTGTCGGAGATCATGCTGCAGCAGACGCGCGTCGACACCGTGCTGCGCTACTACGACCGCTTCCTCGAACGCTTTCCAAACCTCGGAAGCCTCGCTCGCGCCGAGGAGGACGCGGTGCTCGCCGCCTGGAGCGGCCTCGGTTACTACCGCCGCGCACGGCTGCTGCACGCCGGCGTGCGCGAGGTGGTCGCACGCTATGGCGGCGAGGTTCCCGAGGGTGCGGAAGCGCGCCGCAGCTTACCGGGCATCGGGCGCTACACGGCGGGCGCGATCGGCTCGATCGCCTTCGATCGCCAAGAACCGTTGGTCGATGGCAACGTCGCACGCGTGTTCGCGCGCATCTTCGCGCTGGACACCCCCATCACGCGCTCGGACACGCAGGCTGTGCTCTGGGCGCTGGCGGAGCAGCTCGTCGTGGGCGAGCGCCCGGGAGCGTTGAATCAAGCGCTGATGGAGCTCGGCGCGTTGACCTGCACCAAAGCCGCTCCCAGCTGCACGGCGTGTCCGGTGCAGACACATTGCCGCGCACACGAGACCGGGCGCGCTCGTGAGCTGCCCGTGGTGGTGAAGAAGCGGCCGCCCGCGCGCCGTCAGCTGGTGGCCGTCTTGGCGCAGGACCAAGCCGCCGAGCGGCTGCTCTTGCTGCGCAGCGAAACGGGGCTCTTCGCCGGGCTCTGGAACCTGCCGATGGCCGAAGGTCACGATCGGGAGGCAGCACGCGCACTGCTCGGCACGCTCGGCGTGCGCGCGCGACTCGACCCGCAGCCGGTGGCCGAGCTCGAGCACGTGCTGACCCATCGCCACTTGATGATTCAGTTGTTCCGAGCCCGCCTCTCGAGCTTCGATGCGCGCGACAGCCTTCGTTTGCAACCGCGCACCGAGCTCGAGCAACTGGGCGTGTCCGCGCTCACGCGCAAGGCGCTCGGATTTTGGCCCGAGCCTGCCGCGCAAGTGACGCGCGTGACACGTGCGCCCAAAACGCTGGCCAGCGCCAAGCGAGCCGAGTAAGTCCCGGAGGTTGTCGTCATGCAAAGTCTGTGGTCCGACCTCGAAGCCCAGCAGTACGTCGAACGCTATGCGGGCACGTGCCCCGAAGACCTCGCGCTGCGCGTGTACAGCTCGCGCTTGATCGGCCGCGACCCCTGCTTGGTCCTGCATGGCGGAGGCAACACGTCCGTGAAGACGCAGCTGCGCGACGATGCGGGCCAGGTGGTCGACGTGTTGTGCGTCAAAGGCAGTGGCTGGGATCTCGAGAAGATCGAGCCGGCGGGGCTGCCTGCGCTGCGCCTCGAACGACTGCTCGAGCTCGCGGCGCTCGAGAGCATGAGCGACGAAGCGATGGTCAATGCGCAACGCACGCGTCTGCTCGACGCGAGCGCGCCGAACCCCTCCGTCGAAACGCTGTTGCACGCGTTTCTGCCGCACAAATACATCGACCATTCGCACGCAGACGCCATCTTGTCGCTGGTAGACCAGCCCGATGCCGAAGCGCGCTGCCGCAGCTTGTTCGGAGATCGCTTCGGCATCGTGCCGTACATCATGCCGGGGTTCGCGCTGGCGAAGCTCGCGGCACGCGTCTATCAACAGAATCCGCGCGTGGAAGGCCTCTTGCTGCTCAAGCACGGATTGTTCACGTTCGGCGCTACGGCACATGAGTCGTACGAGCGGCACATCGCGGCCGTGACGCGCGCCGAGCAGGCGCGGCCGCGCAGCCCGGGGCTGTGTGGCGACTGGCCGGCGCATCCGATTCAACCGGTCCACAGCAAGCTGCGCTACGCGGCGCTCGCCCCGCTGCTGCGCGGGCTGCTCGGAGAAGGTCAGCGCCGCTATGCGCTGCATCTGCGGCAAGGCGCACTGATCTCCGAGCTCTTGGCGCATCCTAGGCTCGAGAGCCTGAGCCAGATCGGCTGTGCGACGCCCGATCACGTGATCCGCACCAAGCGTCATCCGCTCGTGCTGCGGCTCGATCCGCAGGCCGACCTGACGGCTCACACAGTCGCTATCAAAGCGCGTCTCGAGCAGTATCGCGCCGAGTATCGTGCCTACGTGGCACGGCAGAGCGCGCGTGTGCGCGATGCGATCACGCCACTCGATCCCGATCCGCGGATCCTGCTCATTCCAGAGGTCGGGCTCGTCGCGACCGGCCCCAACCTGGCCGCGGCGCGCATCGCGGCCGACATCTACGAGCACACCATCGACGTGATCCGCGGCGCAGAGTCCATCGGACAGTACGAGGCCCTGCCCGAGTCGGACCTCTTCGACATGGAGTACTGGTCGCTCGAGCAGAAGAAGCTCGGCAGCCAGAAGCCGCGCGAGCTCGAAGGCCGCGTGGTGTACATCAGCGGAGCGGCGCAGGGCATCGGCGCGGCCATCGCCCAGCGTTTCGCCAAGGCGGGCGCACAGCTGTACCTGGTCGACCGCGATGCACTGCACCTACCGAAGCTCGCGGCGTCGCTGTCGGCGGCACACGAGGTGCTCGACGTGTCGGACGAGACAGCCCTGCGCAGCAGCGTCCAGCGCTGCGTGGCGCGCTACGGCGGCCTCGACGGCGTGGTGTCGAACGCGGGCATTGCGCCCCAGTCGCCCATCGCCGACTGCTCGACCGCGGAGCTCGAGCGCAGCTTCCGCGTCAACCTGTTCGCGCACCAGTGGCTGGCCTCCGCAGCCGTCGGCGTCATGCGCGCGCAGGGCATGGGGGGCTTCCTGCTGTTCAACGCCTCGAAAGCAGCCTGGAATCCCGGTCCCGAGTTCGGGCCCTACGCGGTCCCGAAGGCCGCGCTCGTGGCATTGATGAAGCAGTACGCGCTCGAGTACGCGCAGCTCCAGATCCGCAGCAACGCCGTGAACGCGGACCGCATTCGTACCCAGCTGCTGAACAGCGCAGAGCTCGAGGCGCGCGCACGCGCCCGTGGGCTCGAGCTCGACGGCTATTACCGCGCCAATCTGCTGTCCCGCGAGGTCACAGCGGGCGATGTGGCTGACGCCTTCCTGCACCTGGCGTGTGCGCCCAGCACCACCGGGTCGGTCATCACCGTGGACGGGGGCAACATCGCGGCAAGCCCGCGCTAAACGCCGCAACACCGCGAGCCCCGCCGGCGTGAAGCGCACCGGACCGTCGCAGCTCTCAGCCGCACGTCGGAGCCCAGTGCCGACCCGTACAAACTCGCTTGCGTCGGACGGGTCGACCCGCATACTCGGAGCCGACGTGCCCCGCGATTTTTATCTCTATCTGGTCAGCCGCTTCGCCTCCGGTTCCGCCGTCACCATGATGCGCACCATCGTGGCCTGGCACATCTACAACCTGTCTCACTCGGCCTTTCATTTGGGCATGGTCGGCATCGTGCAGTTCGTGCCGGCGCTCGCGCTCAGCCTCGTGGGTGGAGCCGTAGCAGACAGCTTCGACCGGCGGCGCGTCATCAACGTGGCGCAGCTGGTGTCGGCGCTGGCCGGCTGCTTGCTGTTTGTCACCACGCAGGCCGGACACATGACGCTGGTCACGCTGTATACGGGCGTGCTGGTCACCGCGTGTGCCAGCAGCTTCGAAGGCCCCGCGCGCGCCGCACTGCTGCCGCAGATCGTGGGGATCGATCGCTTTCAGCGTGCGGTCACACTCTCGTCGACCAATCAGGCCCTGGCCTTTGCCACCGGCCCTGCGATCGGCGGAACGCTGATCGCGGCGTACGGCATCACGGTCGGTTACGGCGTGGTGCTCGTGCTGATCGGCATCGCCTTCGTGAGCATGCTCGCGCTGCGCTTGCAGCCATCAGCGGTGACCACCCGGCGCCGGTTCGACCTCGGCGCGATCCGCGAAGGCCTCGCGTTCGTGTGGAATCGGCCCGTCGTGCTCGGCTGCATGACGCTCGACATGTTCGCAGTGGTCTTCGGTGGCGCCACCGCGCTCTTGCCGATCTACGCCAAAGACATCTTGCAGGTCGGAGCACGCGGCTACGGTCTGCTCACCTCCTCGCTCGAGATCGGCGCGTTGATGATGGCGCTCATTCTGGTGCTACGGCCGCCGATCGAAGGTGCGGGCCGCACGCTGCTGGCCGCTGTCGCGTGCTACGGCATCGCCACTGTCACGTTTGGCCTTTCGCGCTCGGTACCGCTCTCCATAGCCGCGTACATGGCAGCCGGCATGGCCGATCAGGTGAGCGTGGTGCTGCGCTCGACCGTGATCCAGCTCTCGACGCCCGATGCGCTGCGCGGCCGGGTGAGCGCTGTGAATCTTCTGTTCATCGGTGCCAGCAACCAGCTGGGAGCCGCGGAATCCGGCTTCGTCGCCCAAGCGACCAACCCCACGTTTTCGGTCGTGAGCGGTGGCATCGCTTGTCTGTGTGTCGTCGCCATCGTGGCATGGCGAATCCCCGAGCTCTCGCGCTATCACATGAAGCCAGCGCATGAAGTCGTCAGCTAAATCACTGCGTGCCACGCCGAGCAAGACCAAAGCGGAGCCTCGCGCCAAAGCCAGCGCCAAGAAGGCCGCGGGGGGCACGAGTGGCACGAGTGGCAAGCGCTCCCGTGCGAGCCACGAACCTCCCAAGGCGCTCGAGGCGCGCGAGGCACTCCAGGCTCACAAGACGCGCGGCCACACCCACACCGCCGCAGGGTCACCAGCCAAACCGCGCAGCACCAAGCCGCACGTCTCGAAGCCGCACGTCACCGCGCGACAGGTCCACGAGATCGAACAGAGGCTGAGCCACGCGATGCCCGAGCCGCGCGTCGAGCTCGACCATGCGAATGCCTGGCAGCTGCTGATCGCGACCATCCTCAGCGCGCAGAGCACCGACCGCCGCGTGAACATGGTGACGCCCGCGCTCTTCGCACGTTTTCCGACTCCGGCAGCCCTGGGCGACGCCGAGCCGAGCGAGCTCGAAGGCCTGGTCAAATCGACGGGCTTCTTTCGCAACAAGGCCAAAGCCATCCGGGCGGCGAGTCGCGCGATCGCCGAGCAGTTCGGCGGCGAAGTGCCGCGCACCATGGAGGAGCTCATCACCCTGCCCGGCGTCGCTCGCAAGACCGCCAACGTGGTGCTCGGCGGCGCGTACCGTCTACCGAGCGGCATCCCAGTGGACACACACGCGGGTCGCGTGTCCCGGCGCCTCGGGCTCAGCCGGCACGAGGATCCCGTCAACGTCGAGCGCGACTTGTGCTCTCTGTTTGCGCCGTCGAGCTGGGTCGACATGGGACATCGCTTGATCCTGCACGGACGCTACGTGTGCCTCGCCACCACGCCGCGCTGCACCGAGTGCCCGCTCAACGAGTTGTGCGAGTCTCGCAAGCACGAGCCACTCGGCAGTTGGCAGGTCCGCGCAGACCGCGAGGGCCAACGCGTGGCGACGCGCGACGTCGCCAGCCGAGACGACGCATAGTCTGGCGGGGCGACATTGCGCTATTCTTCGGGGCATGAGTCAAAGCCTCGTCGCCGACTACTACCGAGCGTTCAACGCGGGTGACTACGCGGGCATGCTCGCGTTGCTCTCGGACGACGTCGACCACGACATCAACCAAGGCGCCCGCGAGACGGGCAAAGTGCTGTTCGGCGCGTTCTTGGCCCACATGCGCGAGTGCTACCGCGAACAGCTTATCGAGCTCACCCTGCTGAGTGACACGAGCGGCACGCGCGTAGCGGCCGAGTTCATCGTGCTCGGCACGTACTTGAAAGCCGACGCGGGCCTGCCACCCGCGCGCGGTCAGACCTATCGCTTGCCGGCCGGCGCCTTCTTCGAGACGCAGGGCGACAAGATCACGCGCGTCACGACGTACTACAACTTGAGCGATTGGATCGCGCAGGTGAGCGCGCCGTGAGTAACGTCGTGATCGAACGGGTGAGCGGCCCGCAGCTAACACCGTACATCCCAGCGCTCGCCGCGCTGCGCATCGAGGTCTTTCGTGAATTCCCGTACCTATACGACGGCACGCTCGAGTACGAAGCGCGCTACTTGCAGCAGTACCAGAGCTCCGAGCGCGGTGTGATCGTGATCGCGCGCGACGGCGCCGAGGTGGTGGGCGCCTCGACCGCGCTTCCACTGGTCGAGCAGCCGGAGCTGGTCCCCACCTTCACGGCCGCGGGCATCGATCCCGCCGGGGTGTACTACTTCGGCGAGTCCGTGCTGCGCGGAGCCTATCGCGGGCGCGGCATCGGCCACGTGTTCTTCGCAGGTCGCGAGGCCCAAGCGCTCGAGCTGGGCTTTTCGAGCACGGCGTTTTGTGCAGTCGAGCGCCCGAGCACGCACCCTCGCCGCCCCGCCGACTACGTGCCGCATGATGCCTTCTGGAGCAAGCGCGGCTACAGCAAGTGCCCGGAGCTGCGCACGCAGTTCGCGTGGCGTGACTTGGACGAAACGTCTGAAACCCCGAAGCCGATGGTCTTTTGGCGCAAGGTGTTGCAGTGAGCCCACGCAGCCCGCGCATGCTGCGAGTTGCCGCGTGCGCATACCCCATCGACGCGCCTGCTCGCTTCGATGTGTATGCGGCGAAGCAAGCGAGCTGGGTCGAGGCGGCTGCCGCGCAGGGCGCGCAGCTCTTGGTGTTTCCGGAGTACGCCTGCCTCGAGCTGACCGCAGCCTTGCCGAGCGCGGTGCGCGGCGACCTGCAGCGTGAGTTGCACGCGGTCCAGGTCTTTCGCGACGCGCTGTGCCAGCTGTTTGGCGATCTCGCGCTGCAGCATCGGGTGCACATCCTCGCGCCGAGCTTCCCCGAGCTGGATGCGCCGGCACCGGATGCGCGAAATGCGCGGAGTGTCCAAGCGCCCAGTCACGCTCGCCCCAGGTTCGTGAATCGTGCGACGCTGCATGCGCCCGATGGGCAACGGGGCAGCGTCGAAAAAGTGCAGATGACGCGCTTCGAGAGCGAGGAATGGGGAATCACCGCCGGGCAGCAACTGCCCGTCTTCGACACGACGTGCGGAATGCTCGGAGTCACCATCTGCTACGACAGCGAGTTTCCGCTGCTGACTCGTCAACAGGTTGAACAGGGGGCTGAGGTGCTGCTGGTTCCGAGCTGCACCGACACGCTCGCAGGCTACCACCGTGTCGCGCTGTCGTGCCGGGCGCGCGCGCTGGAAAACCAGTGCTATGTCGTGCAGTCGTCGACTGTGGGCGAAGTGCCCGAGTCCCTCGTGCTCGACGTCAACCGTGGGGCGGCCGGCATCTTCGGCCCGGTCGATCGCGGCTTCCCCGATGACGGGGTCGTCGCACAGGGCCCGCTCGATACGCCCGGCTGGGTCACGGCCGACCTCGACTTGGACGCCATCGCGCGTGTGCGCGCGGATGGCGCCGTACGCAACCATCGTGATTGGCGGGCTCCGTCACACGGCGACGCGACGAGTCCACGCTTATCGTTTCGGTCGTCAGGTGCCGGCAGTACCAGACAGTCAGACTGACTGTCAGTTGTGAGCGACCCGGTTATGGCTCGCGTTCGCGTGGAGCACGCACAACGCGCTCGAGTGCGGCACACAAGGCATCGAGCGCGATCGGCTTGTCCAAGAAAGGATTGGGAATGCGTGCAGCAAAATCGCGCAAGCGCGCGCTGACCAAACCGCCACTGCAGAACAACACGCGTGGCAAAAGCTGCGGCGCCTGACTGCGCAGCGCATCATAGAGGTCCGGACCGTCCATGTCCGGCATGGTGAGATCGCACAGAATCACGTCGAAATCGCCACGTTGGTTCACCATGGCCAAGGCTTCACGGCCGCTGGCGGCGACGCTGACGTCGTAGTCGTGACCGAGCATCTGCGGATATACGGCGCGCAAGCTAGCCTCGTCCTCAACGAGCAACAGCCGCGCGCGGGGTCGTCGATCGGTCATGAGCATGTTCCCCTGCCCCCAAACCTGACCAACTCATAACAGACATGAACGGCGTTGGCTATGCTAACTAAGCACAGTGACCCTAATCACTGTCGAATGTCCGTCAGGACTGAGCCAGACGAGCGCTGCTGTAAGTCTCGGTTCGGGGAATCGTCCGTGGGGGAAGCCCCGCGCTCGCGCCCCATACGCATACGCGCGCACGCTCCGCTGACGTACGCAAGGCCATACGCAAACGGCACGGGCACGCGTAGAGAAGCGGGCGGCGCAGCGAGGCTCGGCTTTGTAGAGCGCGGCCGGCGCTGTGGATGCGCGCTGGACTCTCGAACGAGACCGCGTACCATGTGCCCCCTCGTAAGGAGCTCGCATGGCTGAAACACTGAAGATCGAAGACCTGCAAGAGGGCACGGGCGCGGCCGCCACCAAGGGCAAGCGCGTCACCGTGCACTACGTCGGAACGTTGACCAACGGTTCCAAGTTCGACAGCTCGCGCGATCGCGGCCAGGGCTTCACGTTCAATCTCGGCGGTGGCGAAGTCATTCGCGGTTGGGACGAGGGCGTCGAAGGCATGAAGGTCGGCGGCCTCCGCAAGCTCACGATTCCGCCGGAGCTCGGCTACGGCGAGCGCGGCTTTCCGCCGGTGATACCTGCACGCGCGACCCTCGTATTCGAGGTCGAGCTGCTGTCGGTCGCCTGAGCCTGAGCAGCCCCGCCAGGCGGCGGCGCACGCGCATCCCCGCGCAGTGCGCCGCCAGGCCCGCGGCAGTGCTTACGGCTGCCTCAGTCACCCCGAGTGACGGGCTCGTGGGCTAGCGGCTACGGCGCCGCGCCCATGTCGCGAGCGCCGGGTTCTCCCAGCCGCCATCTGCCGGATTTGGGTTCGTACCGGGTGGCACCACCTTGTCGATGCGATCGAGCAGCTCGTCGCTGAGCCGCACGTCCGCCGCTCCCAGCTGCGAGTCGAGCTGTTCCAGCGTGCGCGGACCGATGATCGCCGACGTGACCGCCGGGTGTTTGATCACGAACGCCAGCGCCAGGTGGATCAGTGAGATGCCAGCTTCCTCGGCCAAGCGCGCGTACTGTTCGACGTACTCGAGCTTCTTCTGGTTGCCGGGCAGCGACAGGTCGTAGCGCGCAGGCACACGCACGGCGCGCGCGGATGTTGGCGTGGCAGCACCCTTGCGCCAGCGTCCCGACAACCAGCCGCCAGCCAACGGACTCCACGGGATCACGCCCATCGAGTACCGCTCGCAGGTGGGCAGCACATCGGCCTCGATGCCGCGCACCAGCAGGGAGTACGGCGGCTGTTCGCTGACGAAGCGCGCCAGTCGCTGCTCGCGCGCCGTCCACTGCGCTTCGACGATCTGCGAAGCCGGAAACGTCGACGAGCCGATGTAGCGAACCTTGCCTTGGCGCACGAGATCGGTCAGCGCACCGAGCGTCTCTTCGATGTCCGTGTTCGCGGCCGGACGGTGGATTTGATACAGATCGATCCAGTCGGTCTTGAGACGACGCAGCGAAGCCTCCACTTCCTGCATGATCCAACGGCGCGAGTTACCCATTTGATTCGGGTCCTCGCCCATCGGCGCGTGCACCTTCGTGGCGACGATCACGCGCTCACGCTTGCCGCCGGCCAGCGCCTTGCCGACGATCTCTTCAGACTCGCCCTGCGAATACACGTCGGCGGTGTCGATGAAGTTGATGCCCGCATCGAGCGCCTTGTGGATGATGCGCTCGCTGTCGTCGTGGTCGCTATTGCCCCATTTGCCGAACATCATCGCTCCGAGACAGAGCGGGCTGACCTTCACACCAGTCTTACCGAAGTTGCGAAGCTGCATGGATGTGCTCCTTGAGATGTGTGTGTGCGGGCAGCCTAGATCAAAGTTGGCCAGTCAGGATCGCACGCGCAGCACAAACACCGCGAGATGCAGGCGACGCACGAATGGCGCGAGTGGCGTGTGGCAGACGCGAGGGGTACTGTCCCGCGACTGGACTGGAAAGGACAACCCATGCGCTACAAACCACTCGGCAGAACGGGCCTGTTCGTGTCGGAGATCTGTCTCGGCACGATGACATTCGGTGGCAAAGGCTTCTGGGAGGCCATCGGCAAGCTCGGCACACGCGAGGTCGAGACACTGATCGGCACAGCGCTCGATGCGGGCGTGAACTTCATCGATACCTCGAACAACTACTCCGAAGGCGAGTCGGAGAAGCTGCTCGGTGCTGGCCTTCAGACGCTCGGTCGTCCGCGCGATCAACTGGTCGTCGCGACGAAAGTCCGCGGTCGCGTCGGCCCTGGCGTGAACCAGGTCGGGCTCTCGCGCGGTCACATCCTCTCGAGCATCGACGCCAGCTTGAAGCGGCTGGGGCTCGACTACGTCGACCTCTTCCAAATCCATGGCGTCGACCCCGCCACGCCGATCGAGGAGACTGTGCGCGCGCTCGACACGGTCGTGCGCTCGGGCAAGGCGCGCTACGTGGGCTTTAGCAACTTGCCTGCGTGGCTCGCCTCGAAGGCGCTGACATTCGCCGAGCATGAAGGCCTCGCGCGCTTTCAGAGTGCACAGGTCTACTATTCGATCGCCGGCCGCGACATCGAGCGCGAGATCGCGCCCATGTGTCAGGCAGAGGGTGTCGCGATCTTGCCGTGGAGCCCGCTCGCTGGCGGCCTGCTCTCGGGCAAGTTCGCGCCCGACAAGAAGGGCCCGGCCGAGGCGCGACGCACGTCGTTCGACTTCCCGCCCGTCAACGAGGAGCGTCTGCCGCGCGTGCTGTCCGCGCTGCGCAAAGTGTCGGAAGCGACGAACGTCTCGGTAGCTCGCATCGCGCTCGCTTGGCAGCTCACGCGCCCGTTCGTGACGAGCATCATCATCGGGGCGAAGAACCAAGAGCAGCTCATCGACAACCTCGCAGCGGCCAATGTGAAGCTCGCTCCAGAGCATGTGAAGTTGCTCGACGAGGCGAGCGCGCTGCCTGCCGAGTATCCTGGCTGGATGGTGGATTGGCAGAACCGTGATCCGCGCGGTGTCAGCTCATCACAGTGAGCCGTGACGCGCCGCGTACGTCGCGCTGAGCCCGCGGGCTGCGTAGCACACCGCTACGCAGGCCGTGGATTGGCCGCCAGGAACGCGCGAGCGGCGAGCTCCGCCGGACCCGGCAGCACCACGCCGTCGCGCACGCGCTCCGCCAACGCTTCGAACTCGCTGAGGTCGATGTCACGCTGCAGCGTGGTGGCGATGCGGCGTATGAAGCGACGCTTCGGCACGCTAAAGTTTCCGTCGGCAGACGCGATCAACGCCAGCACGTCGAGCAGGAGCTCGATGGTCTCCGCGTCGAGCGTCGGCAAGCGTGCAAACCACTCTTCCTCGTCGTCTGGAAAGCTCGCCTCGGTCACAGCAAGTCGCTCGGGCAGCGTGAGCGAGTCGATCAACGTGGACAGCGCCAGCGCTTCCTGGTGCGCGATGTCTCCATCCGCCGTCGCGAGCAGCCACGCGCCGTCGAGCACGGTGCGCCCTAGACGTTGCTCGGCGAGATGGATACCGCGACAGGCGCGCACGATCCTGAGCCGCTGCCGCACGATCGTATGCACTTGATTGGCGAAGCGGCGCAGCACCACCTGGTTCCACACCGCGCTCACCAAGACGCCTACGACAGGCACCACGTTGCGCAGCACCGCTTGCTGCACGACCTCGCGACTGACGCGCTGCGAAAAATCGTCGCGCTGCATCTGCCGGATCACGCGCCAGGGCTTCGTCTCGCCCGCGATCCCGGGCTTGTCGTGGCGCGTCGGCTCGCGTACCAGCTCGACACCGAGCGCCATGCCGAGCAGCGTCGAGATCTCGCCGACGTCGTCGTGTGCGAACGGAACGCCGTAGATCGAGGCGAGATCGAACGCGAGGTCGATCTGGAGCGCGGTCGTGTACACCATCTCGGCCCCCACCGAGCCGAGGCCGATGGGCACAGCGAACAAGGCGACCGCACCTTCGCTGAACAGCGACAGGACCTCTGCCGCAGTCGCGCCGGCCGCCGCCGCCACACCTGCGACAGTCGCGCGCGTGACCATGCGCTGGATCCGCCGCTCCGCGCGCTGCTCCGGCGTGAGACCTGGAAACTGCGCATCCCAGTACGCGGCGCCGCGCGTCTGCGTGCGCTGCTCCACTTCGCGATAGATGAAGCGCTGCATCCAGCTCGCCGCTTCATCCTCGCGCTGCCGGAGCTCTCGAATGGCCGTGTTGATCTTCGTGCCTGCTTCACGCAGGGCGGTGCCGAAACTCGAGAGCGGGTGCGGTTGTGTCAAGGTGGAGCTCCTGGTCTTCTGTCGCGTCGCACGCCCAACGTCGCTGGTGTCACCACTGTCCACGCCCGTCACAGACGTCATGTGAAGGCCCCCAACAGACGGCGCCGAGCCACACGAGTGTCGTACCATCGAGCCAAGTTGTCCATGTTTCGCGACCACACGAACCGTTGAGTCACGAGCTCGTCGCATGAGATGCGTTACGATCGGGGTGTGGGGTCGCGCAGTCCTACCGAAACCATCGTAGCGATCCTCAAGGCGTTTCTCGATCAGCGCACGTGGGCTCAGGCCGAGCTCGCTCGACACGTGGGCGTGTCGCCCGCCACCGTGCACAAACGCCTCTGTGAGCTGCAGGCGACCGGCATCCCGCTGACGAGCGAGAAGGAGCATCCACACGTCTTCTGGAGTGTTCCGAAGACCTGGTATCCGGGAGGCGTGCTCTTCACCGGGGAGCAGCTCACGCAGCTCTTCCGGCAACTCTCGCGCTTGCCTGCGTGCCGCCCGCGCGATCAGCTGATCGAGCAGCTCCTCAAGTATCTGCCTGCGTCGCGCACAGACGCCATCGTGCCAGACGAGATGACTGCGCGCGAAGCACAGCACTTGCCCGTCGTGGAGGACGCCGCCAATCAGCAGGTTTCCCTGCGCTTCAGCTACTTCAGCGCCCACCGCGGCAACGAAGGAGCACGCTATGCGTCCGTGCACCGGGTGCTGCCTGGACCGCCTGCACGCTTCGTCGCAACCTGCCATCGCACAGGCGAGCTGAAGTGGTTCCGTGTTCACAACGTGCTCGGCTCGGCGCTCGACTCGGCACAGCCGTTTCGCGACTGCGATGAAAAGCGCGTAAACGCGTACTTACGCGCAAGTCTGGACGGGTTCTACGAGGACAGGCCAGCGGCCAAGCACGTGTTCTTGGTGCGCGATCCGGATGCGCGGTGGGTCGTACGCAACTTGCTCGCCGAGATGCAGTTCGAGGAGATCCCTGGCGGAATTCGCGTCTCCGCCGACACCACAGCGGTGAAACGGCTCGCCCGCTTCGTCGCCGGTCTCGGGATTGCGGCCAAGCCCCTCACGGCGGAGCTCGAGCTCGAAGTCGCGACGCTCGCGCGCGGTGTACTGGCGTCGATCTCGGACAAGCCAGCCACGTAGGCGACCCGCGCACCGCTCGCCCCACTGCTCAGCCGCGCAGCCGCCGCCAATCGCACGCACGGTTCGTGCGGCGGCACACCGTACTCTGAGCGACGGGTGGCACGCGTCACGCCGCTCGGACACGCGCGCAGGCTAGCTCTCGCGCTCGTACGGCGTCGCCGGCCCCCATTTGGAAAGCGAAAGCGAGACGTACCGCATGACAGATCCTCGAAAGACAGAGATCGCCGTGATCCTCGACCGCTCCGGCTCCATGGCCAGCATCAAGAAAGAGATGCAGACCGGCTTCGCGCGCTTCGTCGCGTCCCAGATGGTCCTGCCGGGTGAATGTGTCATGAGCCTCTACCGCTTCGACACAGTCTACGAAGTCGTGTTCGAAGAGCGCCCGCTCGCCAAGGTGCCGCACCTACGGCTCGCGCCGCGCGGCTCGACCGCACTGCTCGATGCGGTCGGACACTCGATCGCTCGCATCGGCGAGCGACTCGCCGCAAAACCAGAGCCGATGCGGCCCGGCAGCATCATCGTGATGATCATCACCGACGGTCAGGAGAACGCCTCCGTCGAAGTGCGGCGTGACGTGCTCAAAGCGACCATCAAACGGCAGATGCAAGCCTACAGCTGGCAGTTCATGTACCTCGGGACTGATGCCAGTGTGTTCTCGGAGGCCGCATCGTTGGGCATCCCGGCGGCTTCGCGCTATGCACCAGACGCCGGCGGGGTAGCTCGACTCTACGCAGAAAGTGCCAGTTCCGTCGCCGACTTCCGCTCGCGCTTCCAGCGCGGCGATGCCGGTGCGAGCATCAGGACACCGGGCTCGTCGTCGGACGACTAGGCCCCTAGACTAGGCGGCGGCCGCGCTCTCGCCGCTGTGCGCGGCCGATCCGTCGCGAGGCCGCCGAGCAGCGACAGCACCAGCTCGTCGAACGCGGCGGGGACGTCCGGGACGACATCGGAGGGTGGTCGCACCGGGCAGCCCCGCTGCTGGCGAGCGCACACTCGCGCTGATAAACGGCGTCCGCCACGTTTGTTCGTCAGCCAGTCAACGTCGGTACGCGCACGGCTGCAGTCGATGCACGAGTTCTTCGTCTTCCTCGAGGAAGCGTACGCGCCCTTGCTAGTGCGGTGGGACAAGCGGCGCGCGCAGCCCAAAGCCAGAAACCGCCGAGGTCGCTCATGACACGCTCAGACAAGCTCCTCTACCATCAGATCCATCCATTCAAGCTTCTTGTCGACTTCGGAACCTCGTTCGCATCGACATGGTTGATCTGGGAAGCGCACTGGTCGCTGGCAGTCGGCGTTGGGTTCTTGCCCTCGATCATCACGTCCGCCTTCCTGGTAGCGCTCGCCGATCTCGAACGCTACCGGCATACAGCGCTCGGCCTCTACATCGCGAGCCACCTGACTCCCAGCGTCACGGTCACACGCATCCTCGGTCAGCTCCTGATGTGGACGGGGGCAGCAGTGCACATCCCGTGGCTGCTTCCTTTCGGCTTCATCGTGATCGTCTTCGCGTGGCTCCATGGGCTGGTCAGCCCTGTACGACGCGACGGCCCGCACGTGTCCTGATGGCCACGAGCGTGATGGCCCGTGCGGCAGCGCCGTTCAGACTACCGTCACGCCCGCAGCCGCGAGCTCAGTCGAGCTCGTCGATCAGGCGAAGCAGATCGGCGCTGTGCACCGCGAGCTTGCGGTCGGCGAGCGCCACGATGCGCGTGAGCAGTTGCGCAGACCGCGCAGGCGACAGTGCGATGCCGAGCGTCTCCAGGTTCAGCTCGAGCGACGCGCGCCCCGCTAGCTTACCAAGCGCATAACTGCGGGTGCGACCGAACCGCTCGGGCGTTAGGCGCGAGGCGTAGAGCGCGCCCTTGCGATCGCCGTCCGCGTGCACACCCGCGGTTTGCGTAAAAGCGTCACGACCCACGATCGGCGTGTTGTGCGCGACAGGGCGGGCGGTCACCTGTTCGACGAGCTGCGACAGACGTAACAGGGCGCGCTCGTCGACGCCGGTCACGACGGCAGCGTGGTCGTGCAGAACGGCGACCACCTCTGCCAAGTGCGCGTTGCCAGCTCGTTCGCCCAGACCGTTGGCGGTCACGTGGACAGCATCCGCCCCCGCAGCGACGGCTGCCAGACAGTTGGCCGTCGCCAGACCGTAGTCGTCGTGGCCGTGAAACTCGAAATGAGCGTGCGGGAATGCGCATCGCATGCGCGCCACGTGACGCGTCACAGAGCCAGGCGCGAGACAACCGAGTGTGTCTGCCAGAAAGATGCGCGAGATGCCTAGTCGAACGACATGTTCCGTGAGCGCGAGCGTGTACGCTGGCGACGCCTCGATACCGCGCGACCAGTCCTCCAGGTATACGCCGCTGACGCGAACCCCCTGCTGCGCCGCCGCACAGACACTCCGCGCAATGGCAGCCAGGTGCTCGGTCGGCGTAGCCCGCAGCTGCTCGCGGCAGTGCATTTCCGAGCCCTTCGCGAGCAGGTTCATGTTGTGCGCGCCCTGCTCCGCGATCCAACGTGGAGAATAGTCGCCATCGCAAAAGCCGAGCACTTCGATCGCGTGCAGCAGGTTCGCGCGCTTCGCCCAGTGTGCGATGCAGCGCACGGCTTCCGCCTCCCCCGGCGACGCACCCGCCGAAGCGACCTCGATGCGGTCCACGCCGACTTCCGTCAGCAGACATTGGGCGAGCGTGAGCTTCTCGAGTGGCGTGTACGCGAGATCTGGGCTTTGTTCGCCATCGCGAAGTGTTGTGTCGGTGATGTAGACGCGTCGACTCATGGTCTTTCCTTTCGGGACGACCGGGTCACGCGACGCCTGGATGGGCACTGCCCAAAAGCCAAAGGCCGCGATGACCGCGGCCTTTCTTGGGCAATGCGATGGGAGGCGTTCAGCCGTCCATCGGCCCAGGCCGCAGCCCGTAGCCGATGATAATCAGGTGCTGTCGCCGTGCTTCGCAAAGCATGACGTTGCGTATAGGCGAGATGACCTGTCGAATCAACGCGGGTTGCGTAGCTCCATTTGGCGATAGCGAGCATCTGCAATCTGATGTCATGCTCGCACGTAGCGTGTGACGGAGAACATCATGGTCAAGGTCAAAGCGATCGGCTGGCTCGTGTGCACTGGATTGTTGGGCGCATGCGCGGATGTCGATGTTAGCTCGCCGGAAGTCGGGCTCGCGAGCCAAGCGCTCAGTCCGTGCGACGAGACGGTGCCGGCCAACCGCAACGTCGACGGCATACCTGCCTACGCGCAGTGCGCCGCCAGCGAAAACAGCGCGGTCTTCTCCAACAACGGCGTCGAGACGAGCCTCACGCAACAAGGCAGCGATTGGGTTCGCACGCAGTACAGCGGCGGCTATCAATGCACCGAGTTCGCCCACCGCTATCTGCATTTCAAGTGGAAGGTGAAGTGGATTCCGAACGGCAACGCCGGCAACTGGTGTGACACTCAGCCGCCAGCGAGCAGCGGTGTCGTCCAGACGACGACGCCCGTCCACGGCGACATCATGGTCTTGGCCGCAGGCTCATGCGGCGCCGGGACACCGACCGGCCATGTCAACATCGTCGATACCGTCGACGCGGCGGGCGCCAGCTTGGTCGCGGTGGAGCAGAACCAAGCCGGTCGCCGCAAGTACATGCAGAGCTGTGGCAAGTGCTTCCTGCACGTCGTCGCAAACAACGGCACGCCGAGCCCGGCAGCCACCACGGCTGGCGCAGCAGCCCCTGCGACGGCAGGCGCGCCAGCGGCAGCGGCAGGCAGCCCAGGCACGACAACGCGTCCCAGCGTCCCGACAGGACGCGCTGGCGCAGCCGCTCCGGCTCAGCCTCCCACGACGCCAGCCGTCGGCGGTTCCGCAGCGACGGTGCCGACGCAGCCAGCAGCGGCTGGCACAGCCGCACCTGCCGCCACCAGCAGCACAACCAACCCACTCTCGGCTGCAGGCAGCGCCGCCCCGACGGTTAGCCCCACCGCAGAGCGCCCGCGTGCACCGGCGCCCGAAAGCGGCTGCAGCGTCACACCGACACGCTTCAGCTCGAGCACACGACATGGTCACCCCGTGCTGATGTGGCTCGCGGTCCTGGGCTTGTTGGTCACGGCTCGCCGCCGGCGCTGAAGGTCCTCTCGCAAGACCAGCTCGCGTCGTTAGGCTGCTAACGTAACTGCGACTGTCACGCCGGACACAATCCAGCTGCAGCGCCCGACTAGCGCTGCACGGCAGGATTGCCCTGCGCGCAAGGCAACGCACTCAACGCGACCACGCCGCACTGCCAAGCAGCCCAATCCGCCACGCAGCCGCTCCGCGCGGAGTGGCAAAAAGTGCCTGCCTGAAGCACGACACACCACTGCGCTTGCCCGACATACCCGCGCGCCGCAGAGTGACGGGGCAGTCAGGTCGATGCGACACCTCACGCGGCCTGCCGTGCACGCCGACGCGGCGACGCGCCGACCCCATTCACCACGGAGACCGTCATGGTTCGTCAGCGCATGCCACGCGACAGTCAACATCACATGCTGACTGCGCGCCCCTCCCTATGCGCGCCGCAGTCTCGCCTCACACAGCACACCTGGCTGGCGCTGATTACTGCGCTGTGGGCATGCGCCACCACAGCGAGCGCGAGCGATCTCGAGCTTCAAGAAGCGGCATTTGCGAGCGCAGTGGCAGACGCTGCGCCGGTCGCGGCTCCCGCTTGCTCGCCCAGGGGAAGTCTATTCGCGACCAAAGCGCGCTGTACGCTCGACGTCACAGCCAACTCCAGACTGCCTGTATGTTTCACCTGGTCGAAAGTCGAACCGCAAGGCGGTGTGTGTGGTGACGGAAGTCCGTATAAGTTCTTCGTGAACTACTCGCCGACGAGCGACAATCTGATCGTCATGTTCGAGCCGGGCGGAGCATGCTGGGACTTCGAGAGCTGCACCGGAGGTGAGCGCGGAGCGGCGAACCCGCACGGCATCCCCAACGATCACATGTTCAAGTACGAGTTCCTCAACCTGCTGCGCCGGGCACCCGACAACCCCGTGGCCGACTGGAACATGGTCTTCGTGTCGTACTGCACCGGCGACATTCACGCTGGCAACAAGCTGGCGACCTACCCCGATCCCGCGGGCGGTCCAGCCCTCACGTTCCATCACGCTGGTTTGGCCGACACCCAAAAGGTGATCGAGTACCTGCAGCCTCTCTTCCCACGCGTGCCGCAGCTGCTCGTGACCGGTTGCAGTGCAGGAGGTATCGGCGCGCTGCAGAACTATGCAGCTGTGCGCACGAGCCTGCCCGGCGCGCAATGCGGCTATCTCTTGAACGATTCGGGGCCTGCCTTCCACAGCGACGGGCCATCGAAACCGGTGCACACCAAGATCCGCGAAGCCTGGAACCTCGACACCTATCTAGAGCGCACGGCCACTACGCTCGGCATCGATGCCGCGCAGCTGCAGCAAGACTTCGGCGTGATCAACACGGCCCTTGCCGATCGCTTCCCGAGCGATCGACTGGCATTCACAGCCTATCGCATGGACTTCAACTACTCACTCTATGAGTATCAGCGCTTCTATCCGGATGCCACGGGTGACGACATCCATGGGCTGTGGTGGCACGACATGCAGAGTCTGATGCAGTCGTACGACTCACGACCCAACCTCGCGTATTTCGTCCCGTACTTCCGCAGCGACAACTGCAGCCACTGCGTCTCCATCCCGCCCCTCGGGCACGACACGCAAACGGTGCTCACCAAGCCCTGGCTTGGCAGTGAGATCCAGGCGCAGAACATCAACTTGCGGCAGTTCACCACGCGTCTGCTCGACGACAAGCGGCCACTGCAGAGCTACGTCGAAGCGCCTGTCGAAGGCGAAGGCTTCACGCAAGAGCAGTCGTCGAAGTGCCTGAGAACCAATTAGTCTCGCCGTAGCTCACAATCCGCGCTGCATGCACACGCCTGTCGCCGCGCCGAAGCGCTGACAGCGCTGTGAGGTCGGGGCGCAATCGAGATCCGAGGACTATCCAGTGCACGCGTCATGCTCGCTCACCCCTGGCACGACATGCGGTGTCTGGCGCCCGCGCGACGCGCTTCGCACGCGCACAAGCCAATGCCTGAAGAACTCATTGCGGTGCGAACGCCAGCGTGTGACGGGCTCATCGAGCTCGAGATTGGCGGGCCGGCTCACGTCGTTCCGCCGGGCGGCGACGTCACGCCGATACTCGGCGATCAGCCGCGCAGCATCGTATTCTGGGTGACCGAGATGCATCAGGTCCAACCCGTCACCACTCTCGAAGATTGAATAGCCCGTAGCCTCGGCATGCGCGAGTAAGCGCACACGCCCGTCATCGACTGCGCGCTCGAGGAGCACGTCGGCGATGCCCGCGTGACGGCTCTGTGGACAGTCAAACACGTCGTCGCTCTCGGCCAACAGAGGATGGGCGCTGCCGAGACGCCGTAGCTCGAAGACGCCGAATAACTTGCGCTGGAGGGCGGTCTTCTCCAAGCCAAGCCGCCATGCGAGCGCTAGGCCACCCCAGCACAGGCCCAACGTCGGCAATGCTTGCTCGCGCGTGAACGCGAGGATCTCCGCCAGCTCGCGCCAGCAACCGACGGAGGCGAACGCCAGCTCTTCCAAGGGCGCACCCGTGACGATCAAGCCATCCAGTGCCGCCGTGTGCTGCACCTCATCGAAGCTGCGGTACTGCCGCTCGACATAGCCGAGATCGCTGCGGGCATACTCGTGAGTCGCGAGACGAATCCACTGCGGCTCGAAGGGCACGTCAGCGTGCATCAACGGCCGCAGCAAGTACGGCTCGTAGAGCTCGGCTCGCGGCATGAGATTGATGATCCCGATGCGCAGGCTAGGCTCGCTCGTCGACTGCAGCATGTGTCACCCTCGGACCGACTGTCAGTCCTGGCTTACAGCGATACCCAAGGCACGATCGATATCCTTGAGGATGTCGTCGATATGTTCGATGCCGACCGAGA
>Ga0190271_10000442_pt1 | contig 20961 bp, 14 predicted proteins | sample Popmic356T_FD_133747 | JGI IMG/M metagenome (GOLD analysis project Ga0190271, IMG submission 133747) | Populus adjacent soil microbial communities from riparian zone of Weber River, Utah, USA - 356 T | ecosystem: Environmental > Terrestrial > Soil > Riparian zone | place: USA: Utah | collected...
ACATTGCTGCGCGCATCGCTCTCTGTCTTCAGATCCTTAAGCAAGTTCTGTTCCGGGCCGAGGAAGCCCATGGCCAGCAGCACGAGATTGGCGGGGATGGTGCGCTCGGTGTCGGGCTGTTCCACTGGCACGAACTGGCCATTCGCATTCTTTTCCCACTTGATCAGCACTGTGACCAGCTCGCGCAGCGTGCCGGCTTTGTCACCAACGAATTTCTTCACTGTGGTGGCATACAGGCGCGGATCGCTACCAAAGCGGGCTGCGGCCTCCTCCTGGCCATAGTCCAGTTTGTAGACCTTGGGCCACTCCGGCCAGGGATTGTCGGCCGCGCGCTCATCCGGCGGGCGCGGCAGGATCTCGATCTGCGTCAGGCTCTTGCAGCCCTGGCGCATCGCCGTGGCCACACAGTCGGTGCCGGTGTCGCCGCCGCCGATCACCACCACATGCTTGTCGCGCGCGTGAATCGGGCTGCTGTCCGCGCCGTCATCCAGCAACGATTTGGTGCTGGCGGTCAGATACTCCATGGCCAGGTGCACGCCCTTCAGCTCACGACCCGGTGCTGCCAGATCCCGCGCCTGTGTGGCGCCGGTGCACAGGACCACTGCATCAAAATCGCGCAGCAGCAGCTCGGCCTCGACGTTGTCGCCCACATGGGCGTTGCAGACGAACTTGATGCCCTCACGCTCCATCAGCTCGATACGACGCAGCACCACCTCACGCTTGTCGAGCTTCATGTTCGGAATGCCGTACATCAGCAGTCCGCCTGGACGGTCGGCACGCTCCAGCACGGTGACGCTGTGGCCAGCCCGGTTCAGTTGCGCGGCGGCAGCGAGACCCGCGGGGCCAGAGCCGATCACCGCCACCTTCCTGCCGGTGCGCACCTCGGGCACCTGCGGCAGCATCCAGCCCTGCTCGAAACCCTTGTCGATGATGGCGGCTTCGATGGTCTTGATGGTCACCGGCGGACTGGAGATGCCGAGTACGCATGAGCCTTCGCAGGGCGCCGGGCAGACACGCCCGGTGAACTCGGGGAAATTGTTGGTCAACAGCAGGCGTTCAAGCGCTTCGCGCCACAGGCCGCGATAGACCAGGTCGTTCCACTCCGGAATCAGGTTGTTGACCGGGCAGCCTGAGGCCATGCCACTGATCAGCTTGCCCGTGTGACAGAACGGCACGCCGCAATCCATGCAGCGCGCACCCTGCTGGCGCAAGTGCTTCTCTTCCATGTGGTGATGGAATTCGCTGAAGTCCCTGACGCGCTCGACGGGCGAGCGGTCTACAGGCAGTTCACGCAGATATTCGATGAAACCGGTCGGCTTGCCCATGTTGTTCGCTTAGTTTCCGCCGACGCGCGCCAGATCGCGCGCGTTCTCTTCAAACGCGGCCATGATGGCCTCGTCACCTGACAATCCCTGTTCATGCGCCCGCTTGACGCTGATCAGGACCCGCTTGTAATCCTTCGGCATGACCTTGACGAAGCGCTTTGCCGACTGTTCCCAATTTTCAAGTAATTCACGTGCCCGGTTGCTGCCGGTGTACTCCAGGTGCCTTTGCACCAGTTCGCGCACCGCTGCTACTTCATCGGCATCTTCGAGCTTCTCGATGCCCACCATCTGCGGATTCACGCGGACCTGGAAATCCGCAGAGTCATCGAGCACATAGGCAACGCCACCGGACATGCCGGCGCCGAAATTGCGTCCGGCGCGACCCAGCACCACGACGCGACCACCGGTCATGTACTCACAGCCATGATCGCCAACGCCTTCGATGACGGTGTCGACGCCGCTGTTGCGCACCGCGAAGCGCTCGCCAGCCATACCGTTGATGAACACCTCGCCGCTGGTTGCGCCATACAGGGCCACGTTGCCGACGATGATGTTGTCCTCCGCCGCGAAACCCGACTTCGGGGGCGGCTGGATGATCAGGCGGCCACCCGACAGGCCCTTGCCCACATAATCGTTGGCATCGCCTTCCAGCCGGAAGGTCATGCCGGCCGGAATGAAGGCGCCGAAACTCTGCCCTGCCGAGCCCTTGAACCTGATCTGCACGGTGTCGGCGGGCAGACCCTTGGCGCCCCACTTGCGGGTGATTTCGCTGCCCACGATGGTGCCGACCACGCGATTGACGTTGCGGATCGCCACTTCGCCCTGCACTTTCTCGCCCCGTTCGATGGCCGGTTTGCACAGATCAAGCAACGTGGTGATGTCGAGCGATTTCTCGAGTCCGTGATCCTGGTCGATCTGACGGAAGCGGCCTACTTCCTCGCCCACGTCAGGCTGGTAAAGGATGTTGCTGAAGTCGAAACCAAGCGCCTTCCAGTGATCGATGGCCTTGCGCGGCTCGAGGCGGTCGACGCGACCCACCATCTCCTCAACGGTGCGGAAGCCGAGCTGCGCCATGATTTCGCGCATGTCTTCGGCGATGAAACGCATGAAATTGACCACGTGCTCCGGCTTGCCGGTGAAGTAGGCGCGCAGGCGCGGATCCTGCGTGGCCACGCCAACCGGACAGGTGTTCAGATGGCAGACGCGCATCATCACGCAGCCCACCGACACCAGCGGTGCGGTGGCGAAGCCGAATTCCTCGGCGCCCAGCAATGCGGCCACCACCACGTCACGGCCCGTCTTCAGCTGGCCATCGGCCTCGACGGCGATGCGGCTGCGCAGATTATTCAGCACCAGCGTCTGGTGCGCCTCGGCCAGGCCCAGCTCCCACGGCAGGCCGGCATGCGCGATCGAGGTCTGCGGCGCAGCGCCGGTACCACCGTCGTAACCGCTGATCAGCACCACGTCGGCGTGCGCCTTGGAGACGCCGGCTGCAATCGTGCCCACGCCCACTTCGGCCACCAGCTTGACGCTGATACGCGCGTTGCGATTCGCGTTCTTCAAGTCGTGGATCAGCTCGGCCAGATCCTCGATCGAATAGATGTCGTGATGCGGCGGCGGCGAGATCAGGCCCACGCCCGCCGTGGTAAGCCGGGTCTTGGCGATCCACGGGTACACCTTGGTGCCGGGCAACTGTCCGCCCTCGCCGGGCTTCGCGCCCTGCGCCATCTTGATCTGGATCTCGCGCGCGCTGACCAGGTATTCACTGGTCACGCCGAAGCGGCCCGAGGCCACCTGCTTGATGGCGGAATTCTTCGAATCGCCATTGGGCAGCGGCACGTAGCGGTCCGGATCCTCGCCACCCTCACCGGTGTTGCTCTTGCCACCGATGCGGTTCATCGCAATGGCCAGCGTCTCGTGCGCCTCCTTGCTGATCGAACCGTATGACATGGCACCGGTCTTGAAACGCTTGACGATGCTTTCAACCGGCTCCACTTCTGAAAGTGGCACCGGTTCACTGCTGTTCTTGAAGTCCAGCAGACCCCGCAACGTGCAGAGCTGCCTGGACTGATCGTTGATCAGCTGGGCATAAGACTTGTAGGTGGCATAGCTGCCAGTGCGCACCGACTTTTGCAAACGATGGATCGATTCCGGATTGAACAGGTGGTACTCACCTTCGGCGCGCCACTGGTACTGGCCACCGGCCGACAATACCTGCGAGTCGGCGTCGCGCTCGCCGAACGCGGCGTGATGACGCATCAGCACTTCGCGCGCCACCACATCGATGCCGATGCCGCCGACGCGCGAGCTGGTCCAGGTGAAGTACTCGTCAATAAGGTCCTGCCGCAGGCCCACGGCCTCGAACACCTGTGCGCCGTGATAACTCTGGATGGCCGAGATGCCCATCTTGGACATCACCTTGACCACACCCTTGATGGCAGCCTTGACGAAATTCTTGCAGGCCAGCTTGTGATCGACGTTGGTCAGCATGCCCTCGCCGATCATGCCGTCGATGGTCTCGAAGGCCAGATACGGATTGACGGCGCTGCAGCCATAGCCAATCAGCAGCGAGAAGTGATGCACTTCGCGCGCCTCACCGGTTTCCAGCACCAGGCTGGTACGGGTGCGGATACCCTCGCGGATCAGGTAGTGGTGCAGCCCTGCAACGGCCAGCATGGCCGGAATGGCGGCGAAATCCTTATTGACGCCGCGGTCGCTGAGGATCAATACATTGACCTCCTCCTCGACCACCATGCGCCTTGCGGCAACACGCAGTTCCTCGATCGACTGCGCCAGACCATCCTCGCCGCGCGCGGCGCGGAACAGCATGGGCAGTACGCCGACCTTGAGGCCGGGCAGCTGCATGTGGCGGATGCGCGAAAAGTCCTCGTTGGTCAGCACCGGGCCATCCAGCTGCAGTCGCCGGCAATCGGCCGGCCGCGGTTGCAGCAGATTGCCTTCAGAACCCAGCAACACTTCACTGGCCGTGATCAGCTCTTCCCGGATGCAGTCGATCGGCGGATTGGTAACCTGCGCAAACAGCTGCTTGAAGTAGTCGTACAGCAGCCGCGGCCTGGACGACAGCACCGCCAGCGGCGTGTCATTGCCCATGGAACCGACAGCTTCCACGCCATTGCGTCCCATCGGATCGATCAGCAGCCGCTGGTCTTCGAAGGTGTACCCGAAGGCGATCTGCCGCTGCAGCAGGGTTTCATGGTCCACCACCGGCAGCGTTGCCGCCGGCGGCAGATTCTTCAACGTAACCAGATGTTGATCCAGCCACTGCCGGTACGGCCGCTGGTGCACGACGGCGCTCTTGATCTCTTCGTCTTCGACGATGCGTCCCTGTTCCGTATCGATGAGGAACATGCGCCCGGGCTGCAGTCGACCCTTGCGCACGATCTGCTCGGGGGGAAATTCGAGCACTCCAGCTTCGGAGGCCATGACGACCAGATCGTCTTTAGTAATGTAATAGCGCGACGGACGCAGACCGTTGCGATCGAGGATGGCGCCGATCTGCCTGCCGTCGGTGAACGCCACCGCCGCCGGGCCATCCCAGGGCTCCATCAGGCAGGAGTGGTACTGATAGAAGGCACGACGTGCGTCATCCATGCTCTCGTGCGCCTGCCACGGCTCGGGAATCATCATCATTACGGCATGCGCCAGCGGTCGCCCCGCCAGCACCAGCAGCTCGAGCGTGTTGTCGAACATGGCCGAGTCACTGCCATTCGGATTGACGATGGGCAGGATCTTCGAGATGTCATCGCCGAACAATTCGGATTCGAACAACGCCTCACGCGCCTTCATCCAGTTGATGTTGCCGCGCAGGGTGTTGATCTCGCCGTTGTGGGCAAGATAACGATACGGGTGCGAGCGATCCCAGCTGGGGAAGGTGTTGGTACTGAAGCGCGAATGCACCAGCGCCAGCGCGGTCTGCATGGCCGGGTTCTGCAAATCGAGAAAATACTGCGACAACTGCGTCGTCAGCAGCATGCCCTTGTACACCAGTGTCTTGAACGACAGGCTGGCCACATACCAGTACTCGGCACCATCCAGCGTCGAAGTGCGGATCTCGGCGTAGGCGCGTTTGCGCGCCACGTACAGGCGCCGCTCGAAATCCAGGTCGTCGACCAGCTCGGCCGGCCGGCCGATGAAGACCTGGCGCATAAAGGGTTCGGCCGACTTCGCGGTTTCGCCCAACATCGAGTTGTCGACCGGCACGGTGCGCCAGCCGATCATCGTCAGCCCGGAGGACTGCACGATGTGTTCGAAAGCCTCTTCCAGCTTGCGCCGCTTGGTGGGATTGCGCGGCAGGAAGACGAGACCGCAACCATACTGGCCCGCCTCCGGCAGAGTCAGGCGCGCTTTCTTGCCGATCTCCTTGAAAAACGCGTGCGGCATCTGCAGCAGAACGCCGGCGCCGTCGCCGGTGTTGGCTTCACAGCCGCTGGCGCCGCGATGATCGAGATTGCGCAGGACTTCGATGGCCTGCTGCAGAATACGGTGCGACTTGCGACCCTTGATGTCAGCCACGAAGCCGACGCCGCAGGCATCGTGCTCGTGGCGCGGGTCATAGAGGCCCTGCTTCGGCGGTGGGCCCAGCCGCGGCATTGCGTCGCTCATTGGCATTGCTCCCTGAAACACTTCAATCAATGGGCCGCATCAAGGGCCCATGTCCCTAAAAAGCCGTGCCGCACGGACGGCTCCGCCACTGCAGCAACACTGAAATGGCAGCATGTTCAGAGACTTGCGATCAGGGGTCCTGGGCTTGACCCCCCAGGACGGCGAAGCGTTCCGGACGCCCGTGCTCAACAAAAACTCTGCCGGTCAATATTACCGACAGGCTTGCTTGCGTCAATTAGCTGCTTTCGACCCAACGGCGCCCGGGCGGCGCGCCTTGTCGCAGCAGAACCTTGGGCAGTTCCGGGCATCGGGTGCGGTCAAGCCGTGCACGTTCGATGCTGGACTCGGTTCGAAACACCAGTTCGGGATGGGTTTCGCCATAGCGGTTCTGCAACAACAACTCGAATTCAGCCGCCGACAGCTGCAACTGCAGGGGCTCGCTGCTGCGCGGTGCTTCAATACCCATCAACTCGGTGGCGCAGCGAACCACCAGCCGAGCCCGCCGTACCCCGATGGCCGCACCCTCTTCATTTGTATCCATCGCCCCACCCTTGCTCACTCTTGCGGAAATTCTTCCGACGCAACGCGCGGGGCAAAACATACAAGTGCGGCACATGACTCGAAAGCCGCTGTCAAATTTGACAGGAGTTCCGATCAATTACTTTATTAATCAATAGGTTAATTTGTAATTAATGGTAATGAGCTCTCTGGCCACATCGTAATTTAGGGACTTTGGGTAGAGATATCCGGGGCTTCAGCCAAACGGGAGATCAATGCTTCGCCTTACGCCGCTTGCCGTTGGGCGCACCCATTCTCAGCACCACCTTGGGCAGACCGTCCAACCCTCGGCGGTAGAGGCGTGCCCGCTCCAGCGCTGAATCGGACCTGAGCGCGAGTTCCGGGTGGCTCTTGCCGTAGCGACGGCGCAGCTCGGCCCCGAATTCGCCCACCGACAACTGCAATCGGAGCTCGCCGTGGCGCGGCGGTTCGTCCAGACCCAGCAACTCGGCCGCGCACCTCACCACCAGCCGCGCGCGACTTTCGGCGATCGAGGGGGGCTTTTTCCTGCTGATCAAACCGTTGCTCCGACACCCACAGTGGCACCCACTGCCACCGCGTGGTTGCTGATCGAGAACGGTGCGCCTGTCGTTACGCCCCGCACGGTGCTCCCACATCGTTGGCGCTGCGGTCGACGTCACTGGCCGCATCACACGCGGCATGCCACATGTGTTCTAACGAGCCCAAAAACTAGCAAATGCTTTGCAAGGCTGGAACGGCGCAAAACTGCGAAAAGTACCTAAATTGACAGACTGCTGGGCGTATTGACGCTGTGTTCACACAAGACAATCGTGCTTCACATTCGGCGGCAAGTCCCGCAGTACGCGCCGACTGCAATCGCCGGGACACGGCCGATTTTCACCGCGCTTTTCGCGCCGCCTTCCGCCCCATCGGCACGCGATCGGCTGGATGCGATCCACGCCTATTGCATTGCTGGCCCATGTGCCTTAACTTTCGCGCCGCGTTGCGAGGGGTACCGCTCGTGACGCCCAGAAATGGTTGTCAGGACACTTTGGAGGTGTTGCAAAGACAATGAAGAAGCGCAAAGAGTCCGCTGCTAGCGAACCTGGGCCCCGTCTTCACCGTGTAAACGAGTATCTGCAGAAGAACTTTCCCGACTTTTTTGCCGAAGCGCGCTTTCATGTCGGGGATGACGACTACTTTCTCTACAGCCGCTTCGGCCAGTACCTCGCCCGTTCCATCGAGGCGAACCGTGTCCCCCGTGACAAGATCTACCGCGGCTTCACCGTGCTGAACAAGATGGCACGCGTGTCGGCCAAGGATCCCGCCGTCCGTCGCATGCTGGTATCCGGACCGCTGGAATACATTGTCGATGCCCCCAAAGCCCACGCGCTGGCGCGCAAGCGTCTCTCTGCCACTGCGCAGGGCTACCTGGAAGGCCTCTGCGAGTAGGCCTGTCGCTGTGGCGGCGGCGCTGAGACCATGAACTCTCAGCGCCGCGCCCATGAAATCCTGGAATTCTGGTTCGGGCAGCGTCCGTACACTCTTGCTGCCGTTGAACAGCGCATGCGCCTGTGGTTCGGGGCCGAGGATGCGCCCGAACTGATTCCTCAGACCGATGAAGTCATCCGGTTGCGTTTCGGCGCGCTGGCTGCCGCAGCGGCGCGTGGCGAACTGGCAGCGTGGGAATCCAGCCCGCGCCGACGCCTCGCGCTGATCCTGCTGCTCGACCAGTTTTCCAGGAACATCTTCCGCGGCCGACTGCGCGCTTTCAGCCAGGACCGGACCGCATTGGCGCTGACCGTCAGCGGCATGCAATTGGGCGCCGATGCCGCACTGGATCCGGTCGAACGCCTGTTCTTCTACATGCCTTTGCAGCACGCCGAATCCGTGGAGGTGCAGGAGGAATCGGTGGCCGCCTTCCGCAGGCTGGAGGAGGAAGCGCCCGCCGAGTTGCGCGCGGTATTCGTTCCGGTCAGCGCGTACGCGCGAGTGCACCGCGAGATCATCCTGCGCTTCGGTCGCTTTCCCCATCGCAACCAGGCCCTGGGCCGCGAGACGACGGCAGAGGAAGCCGCCTGGCTGGAGCGCGAAGGTATGCGGTTCGGCCAGTAGCACGCGAAAGGACGCTGCGCGATGAAAAATTCTGGCGGACGCGGACTCGTGCTGTGGATTGCGGCCACCGGACTGCTGGGCGCCGCCACACCGCAGCCGTGGATGAATCCGGGTCTGAATCCTGACCGGCGCGCCACCCTGTTGTTGCAGCAGATGACGATGGATGAACGCATCGGCTTGCTGCACGGAAACATGGCCATGCCGTTCGGCCCGATCAAGGTGCCGGAAGGTGCCATCGGCTCGGCCGGCTACATACCCGGCATTCCGCGGCTCGGCGTTCCCGCATTGCAGGAGAGCGACGCGGGGCTGGGGGTTGCGGACCTGATGGGTCTGCATGCAGCCGAAGGCGCGACGGCAATGCCTTCGACGATGGCACAGGCGGCCAGTTTTGATCCCGGTCTGGCCGAGCGGGGTGGCGCTGCCATCGGTTACGAGGCATGGAGCAAGGGTTTCAATGTCATGCTGGCTGGCGGCGCCAATCTGGCGCGCGAACCACGCAATGGTCGCAATTTCGAGTACTTCGGAGAAGATCCGCTGTTGGCTGGCACCATGGCGGGCGCGGCCATAGCCGGCATCCAGTCGCAGCATGTGGTATCGACCACCAAGCACTTCGTGCTCAATGTCCAGGAATCGCAGCGCCACACCTTGAATGCCGTCATCAACGAGGCGGCATTGCGCGAATCCGATCTGCTGGCGTTCCAGATTGCCATTGAACGCGGCAAGCCGGGCGCGGTGATGTGTGCATTCAACGCGGTCAACGGTTTCCGCAGCTGCGGCAACGACATGCTGCTGAACCAGGTATTGAAGCGCGACTGGAGTTTTCCGGGCTGGGTGATGTCTGACTGGGGCGCCGTAGACACTGCAGACACAGCCAGCAACGGGCTGGATCAGCAATCTGCAGCGGATCTCGACCGGGAGCGCTGGTTCGATAAACCCCTGCGCGCCGCACTCGCCTCCGGTCGCGTCAGCCAGGCGCGCGTCGACGACATGACACGCCGCATCCTGCGCTCGATGTTTGCCAATGGGCTGTTCGACCATCCGCCGATCAAGCGCGCGTACGACGCAGAGAGGCACACCGCGCTGGCGCAGCACGCGGCCGAAACCGGCATCGTGCTGCTGAAGAATCGTGCACAGCTGCTGCCACTGCCCGCCACGGCGCGCAGCATTGCAGTCATCGGCGGGCAGGCCGATCTGGGCGTCATGTCGGGCGGCGGCACCTCGCAGGTATTGCCACCGGCCGCCAGCGGGCCGATCCGCTTCCGCGTCAGCGGTGAAGGACTGCTGGCTCCCTACCGCATTGCCACACTGCATCCATCGCCGCCCATCGCCGCCATCCGCGCTGCGGTCCCGCAGGCTCGCGTGACCTACGACAATGGCATTCACCCCGAAGCAGCAGCGAGGCTGGCCGCCAACAGCGATGTCGCCATCGTCTTCGCCTCGCAGTGGATGGTGGAAGCCTGGGACGCGCCGACGCTGTCGCTGCCGAATGGCCAGGACCAGCTGATCGAAGCGGTGGCGGCGGCCAATCCGAACACCATCGTGGTCCTTGAGACGGGCGGTGCAGTGCTGATGCCCTGGCTGCCGCGCGTCGGCGCCGTGCTCGAGGCATGGTATCCCGGCATCCGGGGTGGTCAGGCCATCGCCAATATCCTGTTCGGCAAGGCGAACCCCTCGGGTCGTCTGCCCATCACCTTCCCCGCTGCGGAATCCCAGCTGCCCAATCCGCAGGTTCCGGGCATTGATCTGCCCGAGTTCAGCGCGATCACCATCGACTACAACAAGGAAGGCTCGGACGTCGGCTATCGCTGGTATGCGCGCCACGGTCACACGCCGCTGTTCCCGTTCGGTTTCGGGCTTTCCTACACCAGCTTCGGTTACAGCGGCTTGCAGCTGCGTGGCGGCGATACCATCACGATCAGCTTCGACATCACCAATCGGGGCCAGCGCGGCGGCGCCGACGTACCGCAGGCCTACCTCACTTCGCAGGCCGGCAAGCCCCTGTTGCGATTGATCGGATTCTCCCGCGTCGAACTGGCGCCCGGTGAAACGCGCCGCGTCACGCTGACCGTCGATCCGCGGTTGCTGGCCAACTACGACGTCGCCAGCAAAGGCTGGCACGTGCCAGCCGGCGAATATCGTGCTGCCGTCGGCGCTTCAGCCATTGATCGCGCACTCGAAGGCAGTGTGCGGCTGCGTGAGCGGCGCTTGAAGCCCTAGGGCCTGGTCGCGCTACCAGCGCATGTTCAGTGACAGGCCATAGGTGCGTGGTGGCGCGTAGCTGCCGGTGCCGGTCCGCTTGCCATCGCCCTGGATATCAACGGCGCGCGTACTCGGATTGCCACTGGTGAGTACGCCATCGTCCTCGACATTGCGCACCCATGCCTGCAACGTCCAGCGTTCGTCTGCGGCCTGGTACCGCAGCGACAGGTTCGAGCGCGTGAAGGCCTCCTGGGCCGTGGCCGGAAAGCCGTGATAGTTCAGATTCTGTTCCGACTCGTAGTGGGTATCGGCGTACAGCAGCAGGCTGGCGCCACTGCGCAACGGCCAGCGGTGCTGGTAGCCCAGCGTCGCGTTCCAGCGCGGCGCACGTGCCAGTGGCAGGCCTGAATAGTCGGCGCACCAGGGGTTCACGTCACCCGCCAGCGCGCAGCCGCTGCCGTCCGGCGTGCGGGGATGGTACTCATCACCCAGCATGCGGAAATCGCGATAGTGCGCGTGCAGGTAGCCCAGGTCGAAGTTGATCCGGTCGTTGGTGCCCGCCAGCCAGATGGTCTCGGCTTCGACGCCATACAACTCGGCCCGCTGCGCATTCAGCGTCGATTGCGATGGCTGTCCGTTGACCAGCACGATGCCACTGACCTGGAAATCGCTGTAGTCATAGTAGAAACCGCTGACATTGAGCTGCAGGCGATCGTTCAGCAGGCGGTTTTTGCTGCCGATTTCGTAGGCCAGGAGATCTTCCGGTCCGTAGTCATGGTTGTTCGGCGGCGCGCCATCGCCATAGCCGCCCGCCTTGTAGCCGGTCGCAGCATTCAGGTACAGCAGCGACGCCGGGGTCAGATCGTATTCGGCGCCCAGCTTCCAGTCGACGTGGTCCCAGCCGAAATCCGCCTGATTCGGATTCAACAGACATCCGGCCGAGAGCGGGTCGATCATGAAGGCAGGAATGCCGCCGGGACCAAAGGCCGGCGCATTGAGTCCGCCGCCCCAGGGGCAGGTGTAGGTTTCACCCGTCTGCTGGCCGAACAGATAGGTACCGCCATGACGGGCCTTGCGGTCATGGGTGTAGCGCAGTCCGCCCGTGCCGCGCAGCCGCGGGCCGAAGTGCCAGGTGGCCTGCCCGAAAACGGCGTCCGACTTCTCACTCACCTCCGGCTGCATGAAACCCAGCGTCAGCGGAAACACGCCGAGGTAGACGCGGTTGCCTTCGCTGAAGCTGTAGCCGCCCAGCAGCCAGTCGAGTCGCCCCGCGGTGCCGTCCAGTCGCAGCTCATGCGAGGTCGAATGTTCGTATGAGTAGAAGGTAAATTCATTGCAGCCGCCGGAGATTCCGTCGGTGGCCACGCAAGGCGGAACCGTAGTCGTCAACGGCATGTCCGGCATGCCGGCGACTCGATGCGACTCGTCTTCGCGGTAAGCACCGATGTACGTGAGGCGGGCGCCAGACAACTGCCATTCCAGCGTTCCGGTCACTCCACTGTTGTCGGTGTGCTGTTGGCCATCGGAGGCTACCGCAAACACGAACGGCTCAGCGCGATAAGCGTCTCCCAGCGGCGCCTCGACGTCACCGACGCCGCGCAGCCGCGTGGTGTCGGCGCTCAGCAGCAACGACAGTGCATCGCCGGGCCGCCAGGAAAAGTGCAGGCGGCCCGCGAAATTCTCGGCGTCGTAATAGTCGGTGCGGGTCGCGGCGTTGGCGGCACGCGTATTGCGGTAGTAACCATCATGCTGCTCGGTCTGGATTGCGCCACGCACGGCCACCGTTGAACCCAGCGGTACATTGAGCATTGCCGATGCGCGCAGCAGCGAATAGTTGCCGAGCTCGATTCCCGCCGCACTCTCGACGTGACCGACCGGTTTGCGTGAAATGACATTGATGCTGCCGGCCGTGGCGTTGCGGCCATACAGCGTGCCTTGCGGGCCCCGCAGCACCTCAACGCGCTCCACATCGTGGAACAGCTGCAGCGCAGAGCGTGAGCGCGCCATGTAGACGCCATCCACATTGAATGACACCGCCGGATTCCCGGTTTCGGTATCGTTGGTGCTGCCGATGCCGCGAATCGTGATCTGCAGCGAGCCGCCGCCGTTGTAGCCCACCTTCAGGTTCGGCACGGCGTCATTCAGCGCCAGGCTGTCGTTCATGCGGCGCAGCGCCAGCGCATCGCCGCTGAGCACACTGATCGCCGCGGGCGTCTGCTGCAGATCAGTCTCGCGCCGCTGGGCGGTTACCCGCACCTCCTCGAGCTCCGGAACCTGCGCCGCGGCCGTCACCGCCAACACCGCAGTTGCAACCGGCCCAACGGCCAGCAGCATCAGGCCGTGCTTCATCATGTGAGTCATTGTTTATCTCGGATTGAAATCGGGCGCGGCCAGCGGCTTCTCGACCACCGGGCCCAGTGAGCGCGCCACGTCGCGGATGCGCGCAGCGTCGCCAATCAGCACGATATACAGATTAGCGGGTTTCGGAAAATCAGAATCGATGACGCGTGTTACGGAACGGCGATCGGCCTTCAGCAGCGCGCTGCCGTACTCGCCGATATGACTTACCGGCAGTTGATACAGCGCCAGGTCAGCCAGCGCAGCGGCCCATTCGCCGGACGTCTCGTAGGTCAGCGGATACTGGCCGAGCATGTAGCGACGCGTGGCGTTGATGACTTCGTCATCCAGATGTTCGTTGCGCAGCTTCTGCAGCGTCGCAAACGCCAGCTCCAGCGCCCTGCCAGTGTCAGCCGTCCGGGTGAACGACGACAACATCACCTCTCCAGCCACTTCGCCGCGACTGAAGCGCGAGCTGGCGCCGTAAGTCAGGCCCGTCCGGGTGCGCAGTTCGGTGTTCAGCATGGAGCTGAAACTGCCGCCAAACGCCGTATTGGCAATATCCAGTGCTGCGCGCGCCGTGTAGCTGCGGTTGATGCCGACATTGCCGAGCCAGAAATAGGTTTGCGACGCGCCCGGCGCATCCACCAGCAGCACGCGACGGCCTGTGGGTCGCAGCGGCTCAGCCAGTGGCGGCAACGGTTGCGCCGCCATTTTCCAGCGGCCAAAACTGCGCTCGACGGCGCGACGCATCTCGGTCGCATCGAAATCACCGGCAATGGCCAGGATCAGCCGGTCGGCGCCGAAGTAGTCGCGGTAGTACCGCAGCACGTCGTCACGCGTGATGCGCGCCAGGCTGCTCTCGCTGCCGCCCACCGGTCTGGCGTAGGGATGGCTGCCAAACAGCAGCGCCCGGCCATAGTTCCCGATCAACGCCTGCGGCTGGGAATCCTTGCTGGCGCGGATGGCCTCGATGTGCCTTGCCTGCAGCTTCTGCAGTTCTGCCGCATCAAGGTGCGGTCGCTGCAGCACGTCGGCCAGCAGGCTCAACATCAGCGTGCTGTCGCGCGACAGGAACTGGCCGCGCACCACCAGCGACTCATTGCGGACATCGGCATCGAGGTGGCCGCCGACGCCTTCAACGGCATCGGCAAAGGCGAAGGCGTCGCGATCACCGGCGCCATAGCTGAGCAGGTCGGCGGTCAGCATCGCGACGCCGGACTTGTTCGTCGGATCAAGACGTGCACCACCGCGCAGCACGGCATTGAAGGCGATCAACGGCAGATCGCGGCGCGGAATCAGGATCAGCTGCAGGCCGTTGGACAGGCGCACCTGCTGATGCTCGGGCACCGACACGTTCACCGACTCGGCGGCTGGCGCCGCCAGCGGCATCAGGCACAGCAGCAGCCAGGCAGATCGGCGATTCATGGCGCGCCTCCGCTGCCTGCACTCCGTTGCGGCACCAGCACCCCAGTCGTGCGGCGCACAGGCTGGAAGATTTCGCGCCCCACCGCCAGCACCTGTTCACGCGTCACGCGCTCGTAGGCCGCGGGTGCATCGAACAGCTTGCGGTAATCGCCGTGGAACACCGCGAACTCTCCCAGCATGCGGGCCTTGCCATCGATGGTCGCGAGACCGCTCCAGAAGGATGCGGCGATCAGGTTCTTCGCCCGCTGCAGTTCTGCATCCGTCACGCCTTCGGTCAGCACCTGCTGCAGTTCCGCGGCCAGCGCCTTTTCCAGCGCCGTGGTATCGCCGCCGGCGGGAAGCGTGGCCATGAAGGAAAACACGCTGGGATCGAATCCCTCGGCCCAGCCGCCGCCGATGCCGATGGCCAGCTTCTGCTGCTCGACCAGCGCCCGATGCAGGCGCGATGAAGTGCCCTCCAGCAGGACGATCTGCAGCAGATTCAGCGCCGGGGCGCGCGGATCCGCCGCATTCATGGCCGGATAGGCCACCTGCAGCAGGGGATTCTGGCCAGGCCGTTCCACCGTCACGCGGCGCTCGCCCAGCTGCTCGGGCTCCCGGGTTCGCACCAGCGGCGTTGCAGGTCCGCGCGGCAGCTTGCCGAAATACTTCCCGGCCAGCGCAAAAACGGTCTCGGGCTGCACGTCGCCAACGATGATCACGGTGCAGTTGTTCGGCGCGTACCAGGTGTGGAAGAAGCCCTGCAGGTCCTGCAGGGTCCAGGCCTGTATGTCCGAGGGCCACCCTACGGTGGGAATGCGATACGGGTGCGCCAGGAAGGCCGTTGCCGACACCTGCTCATCGAGAAAGGCCGGATTGCTGTCCTCGATGCGCAGCCGCCGTTCCGAATACACCACGCCGCGCTCGCTTTCGATCACGTCGGGCACGAAGGCCAGGTTGGCCAGCCGGTCGCTTTCCAGGTCCAGCACCATCTCCAGCGCCGAGGCCGGGAACCAGTCGGTGTAGATGGTCACATCCTGGGAGGTGGAGGCATTGTTGCTGCCGCCGCTGGCCTGCATCAGCGCATCGAATTCTCCACGGGCGCGATGGGTGGTGCCGTTGAACATCATGTGTTCGAAGAAATGTGCCAGCCCCGAGGTACCGCTGCCCTCGTTGCGGCTGCCGACGCGCACCCAGTTGTACAGCGTGACGCTGGGAATGGTGCGATCGGGCCAGACAATGATCTGCATGCCGTTGTCCAGTGTGCGGGTCTGGATGGCGCTGCCGGCCACGGCAAAATCGGCCGCAGCGGCATGCTGCGCCGGAGCGGCCACTGCCCACGCCGCCAGCAGTGCCAGCCGCAGGCGGGACGGTCTCATCCCGCGACCGGCACGCAGGCTTGTGACTGCTTCTTCAGCTGTGCGCACAGCTCGCGCGCGCGCTGCTCGGAATCCGCGCCCACTTGCAGGCGATAGACCGGCTTCGATTGGCTCTCGCCGGCGCTGTAGCGCGGCCGCAGGGACTTCAGCTGCGCCGGGAAGCGGGCAATCAGCCGCTGCCACTCCGCCTCGGCACTGGCGCGGGTGCCGAAGGCGCCGAGCTGCGCGTAATAGGCGGCAGGCTTCACTGCAGCAGCAGGCTTCACCGCGGCGACGGGGGCAGGTCTGGCTGCCACGACCGCTGGCGGTGTCGCGGGTGCCGATGCCGCCTGGGGAGCAGCACCCGTACCCGCGGGTGTGGCCGGTTCCGGCTTGTCGGTGAGCTGGAAATTCTCGATGCGCACCCGCGCTTCCTGGGCCCACTTGCCGTCGGCATGCTGGGCGACAAACTGCTCGTAGGCATCGCGCGTGTCGAGGGCCGCCGCCTGCTGCCAGTCGCGATCCTCGGCCAGCTGCTTGATGCGCGCCTGGGCCTGCACGGCGTACTCACTGCCCGGGTGCTGCTGCATGAAGTCCTGATAGGCCTCACTGGTGTCGGCAGACTGGGCCGCACGCCAGTCATCGGCCACCCGGCTGCAACCCGCCAGCAGCAGCATGGCCACCGAAACCATCGCCAGCATTGGAAAGCGAGACTTGTGCATCGGGCACTCCGGTCGGGAACTGACAAGATTGTAGCAGCCCGTCTGTCGCTACCCGGAGACCCGCCATGAGTTCTCTGCCCAAACGCCGCCTGCTGGATCGCATCGGCAGTTCCTCATCGCTGCTGGCAGTTGATACCCGCGTGGTCGGCGACATCGAGACCGATGGCGCATTGCTGCTCAATGGTTCGGTGCGCGGCAACGGCAACATCGGCGGCGAACTGGCCGTGGCGGCCGGCGCGCACTGGGAGGGCGAGTTGCACGCGCGCCGCGCGGTGATCGCAGGACGCATCACCGGCAGCCTGTTCGTCCACGAAAAGCTGGAGATTGGTGCCACGGCGCATGTCCGCGGTCGCATTACCGCGCGGATGATCGCGGTTGCGCGCGGCGCTACCATCGAAGGCGAGATGGTGGTGACCGGCAGTGAACCGGTGGTGCAGTTCGAAGAAAAACGCGCGGTCGTGCCGGCAGACTGACACGCTCAGCTGGCGGTCAATCGATACAGCCGCCCGCCGTAATCCACCACATAGATCTCTGCGTCATGGCCTTCTGCGAAGGAGGCGATCAACAGGCCGGACAGATCACCACCCGTCACGCTGATCGGGGCGCCACTGCTGTCGGCGGCAATGGACCACAGCCGGCCACTGCCGAAATCGCCGAACACATAGCGGCCACGCAGACTGGCATAGGTATTGCCGCGATAGACAAAGCCGCCGGTCACCGCAACTCCCAGGGCATGACCGTACTCGGCCACCGGATCGACGAGGTCCTGGGCCGTGCCGCAGTTGCTGTTGAAGACATGCGCGCCTTCGCGGCAACGCCACCCCAGATTGGCCGGCGCCGTGATGCGATTGATCTCCTCCCAGCTGCCCTGCCCCACATCCGCAATCCAAAGCGCGCCGCCGTCGCGGTCAAAACTGAAACGCCAGGGGTTGCGCAGGCCCCAGGCGTAGATCTCTGCGCAGGGCGCGCCGCTGGCGCCGGAACCGCACAGCAAGTGCCCGGCGAAGGGATTGCCCGCGGGAATGCCATAGGTCAATGCGCCCGCACTGCTGTTCACATCGATGCGCAGCACCTTGCCCAGCAGGGTCTGGGTCGACTGCCCGTTGCCGATGCTGCCGTGCTGATCGCCGCCACCGCCGCCATCGCCGATGCCGATGTACAGGAAGCCATCCGGTCCGAAGGCCAGCTGTCCACCGTTGTGATTGCTCTCAGGCTTGGGCACCGCCAGCAGCTGGATCTCGCTGGCGGGGTCGAGTGTCTGTCCGCCATCACGCGTCACGAAGGACGACACCCGCACGGTGAGCGGCGAGCCGGTGCCGGTGTAGAACAGATAGACACGCGGATCGCCGGGGAACGCGGGGTGGAAGGCCATGCCGAGCAATCCGGCCTCACCGCTGCTGCTGCCAAGCCGGCCCGAGATGTCGATGAACGTGCTGGCGCTGGCAACCGTGGCGATATTGGCAAATACCCGCACTCGCCCGCCCTGCTCGACGACAAACCAGCGGCTGGCATCGGTCGGCGCCTGCAACATGCCCACCGGCGCAGAAAAGCTCAGTGCCGGGAACACGGCGGTCACCGCCAATGTGGGCGCGACGGCTGGAGGCGGCGTGGGTGCAGGCTGGAATGATCCGTCGTCCTCATCACTGCTGCTGCAGCCAGCCAGCAGCCCTACCAGCAGCAACGCCGGCCATCGACGCGGACCGGTATCATGTGTCTCGGGATCCACGACCGCGAGCATGAGCCAATCCTCCCGCACCGGCCAGACCGACGGGAGGCCTGTGACCGTCGGCCGACGCCGACAAAGCGACCCGAGTGACCAGCACCCGCCTGATGCACCTGATCGCCCATCGGGGCAACGCCGGCGAATTTCCGGAGAACACGCTGCCGGCGTTCGTGTCGGCGCTGGAGCTGGGGGTGCGCTTCCTGGAGCTGGACGTGCAGCTGTCATCGGACGGCATTCCGGTGGTCATCCATGATGCCGAACTGGCCCGCACCACCGGCGTGCCCGGCCGCGTGTTCGAGCAGGACGCGGCCACGCTGCGGCGTTTGAGTGCGGGCGAGCCGGCGCGCTTTGGCGACCGCTTCAGCGAGGTGCGCCTGCCGCTGCTCGAAGATGTGCTGGCGCTGCTGGAGCAGCGCCCCGACATCACGTTGTTCGTCGAGATCAAGCGTGAAAGCCTGCTGCACTTCGGCCATGACCAGGTCGTGGCCGCCATCGCCGCCACGCTGCGTCCCCGCCGCCAGCAATGCGTGGTGATCTCCTTCGATCTCACCGCCGTGCAGCGTGCGCGGCAGCTGGCCGGATTGCCGGTGCGCTGGGTGCTCAGCGATTACGACCGGCATTCGCAGCTGAAATGCGAGGCGCTGCGACCCGACTATCTGTTCTGCAACCACCGCAAGCTCGCCGGCAGCGCTGCGCTGTGGCGCGGACCCTGGCGCTGGGCCGTCTACGAAGTGCGCACCACGGCGCTGGCGCTGCAGCTCGCCGGCCGCGGCGCCGACTACATCGAGACCATGATGGTGCGGGACATGAGTACGGCGATGCGTGCATTGCCGGGCAACGGCGCGGCATGAGCGCCGGGTACGATCTGGTCATTGCCGGCGGTGGCATCCACGGCGTGGGCATTGCGCAGGCTGCCGCGGCGGCCGGACATTCAGTGCTGCTGCTGGAAAAGACCGCACTGGCCAGCGGCTCTTCGAGCCGTTCCAGCAAGCTGATTCATGGCGGATTGCGTTATCTCGAATCCGGGCAGCTGCGCCTGGTGCGGGAGAGTCTGCATGAACGCACCACCCTGCTGCGCAATGCGCCGGAACTGGTGCGCCTGCAACGCTTCCACATTCCGGTCTATCACCGCACGCGGCGCCGTTCGTGGCAGCTGCGCGTCGGGCTGTCGCTGTACACAGCACTGGGTGGCTTCGCCCGCGGCACCGGCTTCGGGACGGTGCCGCGTTCGCAATGGCCGCAACTCGATGGCCTGGCCACGGATGGCCTGCAAACCGTGTTCTGGTATCACGATGCGCAGACCGACGATGCGCAACTGACGCGGGCGGTGATGCATTCGGCGCAGCAGCTGGGCGCCGAACTGGCGCAGCCCGCGCGTTTCGTATCGGCCACGCTCAGCGGGGATCGCGTCATCGTGCACTACCGCGACGGCGAAACCGAACGCGAGTGCAGCGCGGGAGTGCTGGTCAATGCCGGCGGCCCCTGGGCCGAGCAGCTGGCGCGCAGCATCAGCCCGGCCATCTCCATACCGCCCCTGCAGATGGTGCAGGGCACGCACATCGTGCTGCCGGGCCATCCGGAGCGCGGTTTCTACTACGTGGAAAGCCCGCGCGACGGGCGCGCGATCTTTGTCATGCCCTGGCACGGACAGACGCTGATCGGCACCACCGAGCTGCCCTTTCATGGCGATCCGGACGCCGTGGCGCCCTCGGCACGCGAGGAGGCCTATCTGCTGGGCGTGGCGCGGCATTACTTTCCGAAGTACCGCACCGCGGATGCGTCAACGATCCTGGCTTCGTTCGCCGGACTGCGCGTGCTGCCCGCCGGCCCGGGTCACGCCTTCCATCGCTCGCGCGAGACGCTGTTGCTGACGGATCGCACGCACCGCCCGCGCGTGCTGTCGGTGTATGGCGGCAAGCTCACCACCTGGCGCGCGGTATCCGAACGCGCGCTGCAGCGTCTGGCCGGTTCACTGCCGCAGCGAATGGCGCGCGCCCGCACTGACCAGCTGCGGTTGCAGGCATCCTGATGCGCGCGGTGCTGGCACTGGACCAGGGCAGCCATGCCAGCCGCGCCTGCATCTTCGACGCGGAGGGCACGCTGCGCGCCCACGCCGAAGTGGCGGTGGCCACGCATCATGGCGCCGCCGGTGAAATCGAACACGACGCCGGCGAGCTGGCCGATTCCCTGCTGCGTGCAGCGAGGCAGGCGCTGGCACAAACACCGGACCTGCGGATCGAAACCGCGGCGCTGGCCACGCAGCGCTCGACCGTGGTGTGCTTCGACCGTCGTACCCGGGCACCGCTCGGCCCGGCCATCTCCTGGCAGGACCGCCGCAATGCCGCGTGGCTGCAACAGTTCGCATCCCACGCCGACCTGATCCGCGCCCGCACCGGACTGCCGCTGTCGCCGCACTACGGCGCCGGAAAGATCCGCTGGTGTCTGGATCATCTGCCTGCGGTACAGGCCGCGGCGCGTGCTGGCGAACTGTGCGCCGCGCCGCTGTCGGCCTTCCTGCTGACGCAGCTCACCGGTAGCGAGCCGCTGGCCGATCCGGCCAATGCCTCGCGCACATTGCTGTGGGATTCGTTGCGGCTGGACTGGTCCGCCGAACTGCTGCAGCTGTTTGGCAT
>Ga0190271_10000443_pt1 | contig 20958 bp, 21 predicted proteins | sample Popmic356T_FD_133747 | JGI IMG/M metagenome (GOLD analysis project Ga0190271, IMG submission 133747) | Populus adjacent soil microbial communities from riparian zone of Weber River, Utah, USA - 356 T | ecosystem: Environmental > Terrestrial > Soil > Riparian zone | place: USA: Utah | collected...
CTCCCCGGTGGCGATGGGGATCTGTGTGCCGCGCGCCACTTGCGCCATCACTTCGGGCATGTCGGGAGGGACTGGTTCCTCGAACCAGAGCGGGTCATAGGGCTCGATCGCCTGCGCCATGCGCAGCGCCCCCGACGCCGTGAACTGGCCATGCGTGCCGAACAGGATGTCGGCTCTGTTGCCCACGGCTTTGCGGATCGCTTTCAGCATGCGCGCCGACAGATCAAGGTCGGAAAGGCGCGGCTGCCGCCCATCGAAAACGCCCCACGGACCGGCTGGGTCCAGTTTGACCGCGGTGAAGCCCTGCTCGACATAGAGGGCCGCGCATTCCCCGGCAAGATCGGGGTCGTTGTACACACTCTTGCCCGCGAGTTCCGCAGGCACCACGCTTCCCTCATGCGGATAGAGGTAGGTGTAGGAGCGCAGCTTCTCATGCACCCGCCCGCCGAGAAGCTTGTGGACAGGCTTGCCGGCCTCCTTGCCGATGATATCCCAGCAAGCCATTTCCAGCGCCGAGACGCAGCCCATCATCGAAATATCCGGCCTCTGTGAGAAACCCGAGCCATAGGCGCGGCGGAAGAACGTCTCGATGTCGTGCGGGTCGTGGCCGACGAGATAGCGCGCGGCGCAATCCTCGATCATCTGCGCGGTCAGATGCGGACCGAATGTGGCGCTGTAGGCCTCGCCATAGCCGACAACATTGCCGTCGGTGGTGAGCTTGACGAAGACGAAGTAGCGTCCGCCGAGGCCCGGAGGATTGTCGACGACGAAGGTCTTGACGTCGGTGATCTTCATCGCAGCAATGTCCCTTACATGGTCCGGTCAATACGAGATGCGCCACCGGCTAGCATGGGTCGGATCGCCTGGCGGATTTGATGCATGAATTGCGGACTGAATAGCCCGCGTGGGTTTCGTTTCGACTCGAAATGATAGGAACGTTCGGCGACATCGTAATTGTACTCGCTGACGGTAATCCAGCCGCGCTTGAACATTGACAGACCGGCCCGCCTGATCTCCAGGGAGGGGATCTCGAGCGCCGTCTGATCGGCAGAGGGCGGCGTCCCGGAGATCGCAAGAATGACAAGATGCGTGACGCCCTGCTCCCTGTCCCAGAGCGAAATCGCCAGACACACCGGACGGTCCTTTTCGGCGTTTTCACGCCCCTCGTCCCTTTGCCATCGCCAGAGATATGGATAGTTGACGATCGACCCGCTGGGGTAACGCTCAGTCATCCGCGCCTGACTCATATTCGGCTGATTGCCTGTCTAATTCGTCCAGCAGCCGGCGCGCGAGACCCGGGGGTGTTTCACCCATTGCATAGGCACGGCGTGGATCATCTTGCGACGTCAATTTCTCGAACGCCTCTGCCGACAGGACGACGACCGATGGCCGGCCATGTTTTGTCAGCGTCAGAGGTGCGCGCTGCGCCTCATCGTGATACCGGCCAAAATGCCGGATGAATTCTACAGTAGAGATCGTTCTCGATCGCATAGGTCATACCTCACTCTGTATTAGTTGTATAATACAGAAAAGTCAGAATCGAAAGCTGTTTCGCGGAATCGATCAAGCCCAATCCTCCAGAACCATCGCCGCGCCCTTCCACCCCGTCATGATGCTAGGAGCGTTGGTGTTGCCCGATATGTTGTCCGGAAACACGGATGCGTCGATCACCCGCAGGCCCTGCACTCCGTGGACGCGCAGCCTCGCATCGACAACCGCGCTGGCAGCATGCGGCCCCATCCGGCATGTCGAGACGGGGTGATAGACCGTGCCGCTGCGCTTCCTGAAATCCGCGATGAGCGCCGCATCGGAGGTGACGGCAGGTCCCGGCAAAATCTCTTCGACGATGAAGTCCTTCATTGCCGGCTGCGCGGCGATCCTGCGTACGAATTTCACGGCGTCGAGCATCTCGGCCACATCGGCCTCGGTGGACAGCGCGTTTGCCACGATCTTCGGATAGACCAGCGGGTCGGCCGAGCGGATCATGATCTCGCCACGGCTGGACGGCCGGCAGTTGGACAGGCCGATTGAGAATCCCGGCCATGGGTCGGGCGTGAGGATCGGCCGTTCCCCGGCCTTTGGGATGACGGTGGAGAAGGCCTGGAAATACAGCTGCATATTCGGCCGCTCCTGCCCCGTGCCGGTGCGAAAGAAGCCGCCGGCATTGTTCATCGAGAGCGAAAGCGGGCCCGAGCGCAGCAGGACATATTGCAACCCAACCCATAGCTTGCCCCACCATGGGCGCAGCAGCTGGTTCAGCGTCGGCTGACGGCCCTTGAAGGTGTAGTTGATGCCGATGTGATCCTGCAGATTGCGGCCGACATTCTCGCTGGCCTGCACAATTTCGATGCCGAGGCCGCGCAGGTGCTCAGCCGGTCCCACGCCAGACAACTGCAAGAGTTGCGGCGAGTTGATCGAGCCGCCCGACAGGATGATTTCCTTGCCGGCGCGGGCCGTACACCGCTTTCCGCGCTGCTCATACTCGACGCCGACAACGCGGGTCCCCTCAAACAGAAGCCGCGTCGCCAGAGCCCCTGTCTCGACCCGAACGTTCTTGCGCTTCATCGCGGGGCGCAGAAACGCCCGCGCCGCAGACATGCGCCGCCCGTCCTTGGTCGATATCTGATAGACGCCGACGCCTTCCTGTGTCGCACCGTTGAAGTCCGGATTGAGCGGCAAGCCTGCCTGTTGCGCCGACTGGAGATACCGCCGGGTCAGCGGGTGCACCTGGTCCTCGCAGTTGGTCACATGCAATGGACCGCCGGTCCCGCGCCATCGATCCGCGCCGGCCGCATTGTCTTCAATGGCTTTGAAGGCCGGAAGGACATCGCTCCAGCTCCAGCCGGGATTTCCCTGCGCGGCCCAGGCATCATAATCGGCTGGATGCCCCCGGATCCACACCATGGCGTTGATGGAACTGGATCCGCCGAGCAGCTTGCCGCGCGGCCAATGGTCGGCGTTGCCGGCCAGGCCGGGATCGGGTTCGGTCTTGTAGTTCCAGTTCACCGCCGGGTCGAAGAAGCACTTGCCGTAGCCCAGCGGCATCTGCACGAAGAAGCGCCGGTCCGTGCCGCCCGCTTCCAGCACCAGCACCGAATGCCGCCCGCTGGCGGACAGTCTTTCAGCGACAACGCAGCCGGCCGAGCCCGCGCCGACAATGATGAAGTCGTAGGTCTGCATGTCTGGCATTCAATGGGTTCCGTCGATCTGCCGCGAAGCTAGCGTGCGGCGCGGGGTTCGTCATGCGGCCTTGCGCCCGCGAGTGTGGATATTGCGACCGTTCCGCGCGCCATATTATGCTGGATCGCCATGGCCGGGCGGCAACCTGCCGGCTTCGGCAGGGATCGAATCGGAAACGTTCATCATGCCAGAGGCTGCGGAAGCCACGATTACCCATTCCTCGCAGCGGTCCCGGGACCGGTTCGACGATCCCTCGCGCGGCAATGTGACGTGGTTCACGCTGATCAGCGGCGACATCACGCCAAGCGACTCGCTCAGCGCCGGCATTGCGGAATTCGACCGCGAACAGGCATGCTCATGCTCCATCGACACGAACCCGCCGAGATCTATTTCATCATCGAGGGGAAAGGCATCCTGACGATCGACGGCGTTGAGACCGAAGTTGCCGCGGGGACTACGGTCTTCATACCCGGCAATGCCGAGCATGGCGTTCGCAACGAGTCGGACGCGCTCCTGCGGCTGTTCTATGTTTTCCCGACGGATGCGTTCGCCGATGTCGTCTACAGGTTTCCGGAGGCGTGACCGGAGCTTGAAGCTTCTTTATGTGCCCTGGCGCGCCTGGCCCCGTTCGGCGCGCACTGCCTGTCTCGCCGTGCGCCAGCCGATGGCCGCAGAGGCCAGCAGAACCAATGAGGCGATCAGGAAAGACGTCCCCGCAAAGGGCAAGGGCGAACCGGGCTGCACGGTGAATGCGTAGACCGCACCGAAGAAGAGCGGCGAGAAAATTCCGGCGATCGAGGCTACGCTCATCGTCGCGCCCTGTAACTGCCCCTGCTCGGATTCGGAAACGCGCTGCGTCATCAGCGATTGCAGGGTCGGCATCGCAAAGCCCCAGATCGCGTTGGGCAGGATCGCCAGCGCAAACATCAGGCCGGTCGGCGCCAACCCCATGCAGGCGATGCCGATCGCCCCGCCAAACAGGCCGAGGATCATCGTCTTGCGGTCGCCAAACCGCTTGACCGCCGGGCCGACCAGAACGCCCTGCACCATCATGTCCAGCGCCCCGACAGCCGACAGCGTGATGCCGACCTGCCAGGGCGACCAGCCGAAGCGATGCATCGCGAACAGGACCCAGATTGCCGAGAAGACATGATGGGAGAAGTGCAGCAGGAAGACGACCAGCGCCAGGCCTGACAGCTCCGGGTGCGAGCGGAGAAGCAGCATCGCGCCGAACGGATTGGCGCGCTTCCAGGCGAAGGCCATGCGCTTTTCCGGCGCCAGCGATTCCGGCAGCACGAACAACCCATAGACGAAGACCACGGCGCTGATCACGGCGGCAAACCAGAATGGGGCACGCGGGCCGATTTCGCCCAGCACGCCGCCGATCAGGGGACCCAGCACAAAGCCGCCGCTGAACGCCGCGCCGATCAGCCCATAGGCTTTGGCGCGCCCTTCGGGCGGGGTGATGTCGGCCATATAGGCGAATACCGTGGTGAAGGACGAGGACGTGATGCCGGCTATGATGCGTCCAAGCGCCAGCCACCAGAGGTTTGGCGCCACCGCCATCAGAACATAGTCGGCTGCGAGCCCGGCGGCGGAAAGCAGGATCACCGGGCGCCGGCCATACTGGTCAGACAGCGAGCCGATCACCGGCGAGGCGACAAACTGCATGCCGGCCCAGAGCGCCACGAACAGTCCGTTGATCCAGCCGGCATCGGCGTTCGTGCCGGCGAACTCTTCGATAAGCGGCGGCAGCACGGGAATGATGATCCCCATCGCCACGATGTCGAGAATGGCGACGACGAGGATGAAGATGATCGTCGCGCGGCGGGCGGTCTGCGCCTGCGGCGCGACGGTGTCGGTGTCTGTAGATGTCATCATGATGCCTTTGATGCGGGCGGCGCCTTATAGCGGCGTGACGGCGTCTGTGCCACCCCCGCGCGGCGGCCATACTGACAAGCGGGCATTGGCAGCCGGCACGGAGATCAATCGATATCGCGCGTTGACCTCGCCCCGGCGCGGGCGATAGGGAACCGCACAAGAGCGAGGAGATGTCATGGTCCAATATCCCGACGGCGAGCCGACAGGCGAACTGACGCTACGCACGCTGGCGATGCCGGCGGACGCCAACGCGGCTTGGGACATCTTCGGCGGCTGGGTGATGGCGCAGATGGATCTTGCCTCAGGCATGCGCGCGGCGCAGCGCGCCCGGGGGCGCGTCGTCACTGCCGCGGTAAAGGAGATGTCCTTTGCCAAGCCGATGAAGATCGGCGACACGCTCTCGGTCTATACGAGCATCGAGCGCGTTGGCCGGACCTCCATGACGCTGAAGGTTGAAGCCTGGGCAAAGCGATATCTCAGCGATGTGGTCGAAAAGGTGACCTATGCCGACTTCGTGATGGTCGCGTTGGACGAGAACGGCAATCCGAAGCAGGTGCCGGCCGAATAAATCTCGACGCCGCGATTTATTCGGCGGCGACCCGCACTTCGTAGCTCTGTCTTGCGCGCTCCATTCGCTCGCTGTTGTCCCTGGCCCACTGGATGAGCCCCTGGACCGGCCCGAGCAGGTCCCGCCCGAGATCGGTGAGGGCATAGTCGACGCGCGGCGGGATCACCGGGAACACGGTGCGCGTGACAAATCCGTCGCGCTCGAGTTGGCGCAGGGTGGTCGTCAGCATCTTCTGGGAGATGTATTCGATCGAGTGCCGCAACTCATTGAAACGCATCGTCCGCTGGCCAAGCTGGCTCACCACCAACACGGTCCACTTGTCGCCGACGAGCTGAAGCGTCTCGCTGATCGCCCGACACTCAGGATGCTCATGGTGCCTCGGTTTCAAAAAAGTGCCTCCTTGCGCTTTTCCCAAACAGTTTCCTATGTAGCTCCAGTCACTTTCCTATACCATACCCACGATTGAGGAGATTTTCATGGCCAGACTGAAAATAGGCGTTGTTGTGGGGTCCACGCGCGAATCGCGCTTTGGCGACAAGCCGGCCAAATGGATTGCGGACATTGCCGCGGCGCGGGGTGACCTCGACATTGAGATCCTCGATCTGCGCGACTACCCGATGCCCTTTTTCGACGAAGTTGCTTCGTCCCATTGGGCGCCTTCGCGCAACGAAATCGCCGTTGCATGGCAGACCAAGGTGGCTTCGCTCGATGGCTACATCTTCACTGCCGCCGAATATAATCGAGGCCCGACAGCCGTTCTGAAGAACGCGCTCGACTACGCCTATGACGAGTGGAACAACAAGCCTGCGGCGTTCGTCGGTTACGGCGGCGTGGGCGGCGCCCGTGCCGTCGAACAGTTGAGGCTCCATGCCGTCGAACTGCAGATGGCGCCGATCCGCAATGCCGTTCATATCGCATGGACCGACATGTCGGCCCTGCGGGACGGCAGCAAGACATTCGCCGACCTGCCCCATCTGGGCGCAACGGCGACGGCGATGCTCGACCAGTTCGCCTGGTGGGCGAATGCCCTCAAGGCCGCCCGCGAGAGCGACGCCAAGGAGTCGAAAGCCGCCTAGACCCCGCGCTAGGTGCTGGCCCGCTCGGCAATCACCTTGTCGATGCGGCGGTTGTCGAGATCGACCACTTCGAAGCGCCACCCTTGCGCTTCGAATTTCTCGCCCGTGATCGGGATGTGGTTGAGATGTGAGAGCACGTAACCGGCAACCGTCTCGTAGTCGCGCGTGTCCGGCAGCGGAATATTCAGAATATCCGCCATCTCGTCGACCTGCATGTAGCCGGCGAGCAGCCACGAACCGTCTTCCCGCTGCACCGCATTCTGTTCGGCGTCGTCTTCGTCGAGATCGGAACGGAACACGCCGGTGATGGCTTCGAGGATATCCGCGGGGGTTACGATCCCTTCGAAATGGCCATATTCGTCGTGCACCAGCGCGACCGGCACGTCCGACTCCTTCAAGGTGGTGAGAACGTCCAGCGCATCCGCCTGATCGTGCACGATGGGCGCGGGCAGCACCTGCTTGCGCGCATTCAATGTCCGCCCGGCAAGCAGCGTACTGAGCAGCGCCCGGGTTTCCACCACGCCAACCATATTGTCGACGGTGCCCTCGCCGACCGGCAGGCGGGAATGCTGCGTTTCCATCAATGTCTTGCGGATCGTGGCGTCATCGGCGTCCAGGTTCAGCCAGTCCACCTCCGTACGGGGCGTCATCACGGCGCGCACGGCGCGGTCGCCCAGCCGCATGACGCCGGCGATCATTCGCCGCTCGTCCGATTCGATGGTGCCATGATGCTCCGCCTCCGCGACCAGCATCTTGATCTCCTCGTCGGTTACGCGTTCCTCGCTCTGGCCGCTTTGACCCAGGAGCCAGAGCACCATCTGGCCGGATTTGTCGAGCAGCCAGACGAGCGGCGTGGTTACCTTGGCCAGAATGGACATCGACCAAGCCATGCGCACCGCGACCGCTTCGGCGTCGCGCAGGGCGATCTGCTTCGGCACCAGTTCACCGATGATGAGGGAAGCATAGGTGATCAGCGCGACCACAAGACCGACGCCGAGCCAGTCGGCAATGCCGTCGGGCACGCCGTAGCTGATCAACGTGTCTGTCAGCCTCTTGCCGATCGTCGCGCCGGAGAAGGCGCCCGACAGCACGCCGACCAGCGTAATGCCGATCTGAACGGTTGAGAGGAAACGCCCCGGATTGGCCGCCAGCTCGAGAGCACATGCCGCTCCCTTGGCGTGCGGGTCCTGGCGCTCGATCATCCCCTTGAGTCGAGCGGGCCTCGACGAAACAATAGCCAGCTCCGACATCGCCAGCAGGCCGTTGACCAGAATCAGGACGGCCACAATGCCGATTTCAAAATAAAGCATGCACGATCAATAGCATCTGAGCACATCCCCCGGAAATGGGGGTTGTGTCGATACAGCAGAGCAATCGATCCAGGTCAATTCTGTGTCATTGCCGGTCAGCATGGACCAGCCGGACCACGCGGCTGCTTGGACTAGGTTAGGCTGCATCTGAGGAATGCCGTTCGACGGCTTGGCCGATAGCACGCAGCTTTCCCGCCCGCTCAGTGGCAGGCAGTGCGGCCGCTCTTGCGGTGCATCAGGTCGAAATGGAAATGGTTGCGGTGGTCGTAATTGTAGCCGGGACCAAGCACCGTCGTGAAATATTCGCAGCCGTCGGCCCGCACATTGTTGAGCAGCTTGCGCTCGCGAAACGAGAACAGGCTCTTCTTGCGGACGTCGATTTGCTTACCGTTGTTCAGTTCGATCGCCATCACATCGAGCGCATTGCCTTGCGAGTGCGCCGACTGGGTTCTCGACCCGGCAATCCTGCGGCAGGAATAGCTGGAGCCCTGCCGGATTGTCTTGACGCCGGAGAAATAGCGCCAACGAGCGGCCGGTTGCAGCTCTTTTTTCGTCCATTGCGCGAAGGTCAGCGCCATGCGGCAGGTCAGCGTGGCGGCAGGCTTCATCTGCACATTTCCCATCGCGCTCACCTTGACGGGATGATCGATGAAGCACGCCGCGCTGTCGCGGATCGGCGCCAAATCCTGATATCTCACGCCAAGCTTCTTCAATTGGCGGCGGCAATCGGCTTCGTCACGCGACAAGGCGCTGGGTGGCTCCGGCCTCGGGGAGAGGACACGCGGATAGCTGCCCTCATCAGGCTCCGAAGGTGGCAGGGGCGCGATGGTACGGGGTAAGGCCGCAACGCGGATCGGCTCTTCCTCCTGCTGAACAGGAGGGATCTCCTGGACGACGGGGCGCGTATCGAGATCGAGCGTGGGATCCTGATAGACATCTCCACTGGGTGCGGCGGAAATCTGCTGGCCTTGAGCAGGGGCGATGCTCTGCGCGGGGGCGACGACCTCTTCGTAGCGCTCCGCCGCCGCTCCGCCGACAAGTTCGTCGTCAGGTCCCGGCTCTGCCGCAACGCCGCCCTCTCCTTCATCGGCCAGACTGGCGCCCGGCAATGTCTGGTCCGCCAAGCCGGCAGACGCGCCGCTGGGCGGTGCAACGCGCCGAAGCGGCTGGTCCGGCAGCGGCCGGGCCTGCATACCGGCGATGGCCGATGTCTGTTGACCGACATCGACGCTCGGCCGCCAGACGTCATCCGTGGAGCATGCCGTCATCGCGATCGCCAGCGCCACAACCGCGCCGACGCGCGGTCGTGCAAGCCTGGACGCCGCATCGGCGGCACGCGCACAAAAAGATCCCGTCATCGGGCCCGTTCCACTGTCCCTGCGGGAAGACGCTAAAGGCGAACGGTAAAGGAATGTTCTGCATGGAGATTTACGGCTGTGGCCGAATTCGGGCGGCAGCCCGCCCGTCGGCTATTGACAGAAAGTGCCGCCGTTGCGGCGTTGCGCGAGGTCGAAGTGGAAATGAAGCGCGTGATCGGCATCGCTGCCGGGGCCGAGAACCGTCTTGAACGGACCGCAGGCGGCGTTGCGCACGGCGCGCAGGTACTTCTCGTTCTTGGCCGGCGGGGCCGGCTCGACGGCAATCACCGTGCCGTTTCCGAGCGTGAAGGAGGCAATGTCGAGCGCGTTTCCGAAAGCGTGCTCGGAGAGCTTCGTCGTGCCGTTGCGGGGCCGGCAGACGAAACCGGAAGCCTGGGCGATCGATTTGAGCGGCGAGCCGAATTCGGCATTGGCGGCGGGTGAAGCCACATCGCGAAGAAAACGTCCCGCGCTTTCCGCCATGGCGCAATTGACGGTGACCGGGGCGTTGATCCCGATCTGCACGGTCAGCCGGCTGACCTCTATCGGGAATGGCATGTAGCAGCCATTTCGATCCGGCGAGGGCTTACCCTCCTTGAATTCCGCGCCCATCACCGTCAGCCGCGTCCGGCATGCGAGTTCTTCGGCCGAGGGAAGCTCGGGCTTCAGGGTTGGGGCAGTCGCGGCGCCGGTATCCGGCTGATCGGGTTTTTCTGGCGGTGCCTCAGCGTTGGGCGACGGAGACGGCACAGGGACCGCGGTGGGAACTGCTCGAGGCTGCGCCGGGCCATCAGGTTTCGGCTCCGGCACAGGTGGACGAAGCGGCGTGTCGGTGTCCTCAGGAACCTCTTCCCTGGCCTTGGCCGCTTCCTCCTTGGCTCCAGGCGGTTCGGAGCCGAGTTCGGCCGGCACAGGCATTTTTCGCGGCAATTGCTGCGCCTCCGCGCTGTTCGCCGCGAAGGCGGCGGCAAAGACGAAAAGAAAGCTGAGGCCCGCCAGGAGGGATAGACGATAGATCTTCATCAGCCGGACAACGCACGAGAGGACGCAATGGCTCCACGACAAATGCGCGACTTGACGGGCGGATGGGGCGCTTCCGTGGAAAGTGCGCTGCGATGTAACGGATAAGAAAGCTGACAAAACAAAGGCTTGGCGCGTGCAATCGTGAACTGCACTAAGCGCCGATCGCTTCCAGCCCTTCCTCGAGCCAGCCGCCAAGCATCGGCATGGCCATCAGATATTTGGAGGTCTTGCCGTTGCGGCGCTGGCGCGCTTCGCTCAACGCTTCGTCCCATTCCGTGGCGTCGAAATCGCCGCGGCCGATCCAGGCCAGCGCAACCAGTTCGGTCGCCTCATCGACATTCAGGTCATCGATCAGATCGCGCAACTCGATTGCGGTGAGGTCTTCGCTTTCTTCTTCCTGGAGCCCGTCATGGTGATGGTTGTCCCGCAGATCGCCATCATATTCGACCTCGTGGTCGGTGCCGTCGCTGTAATCGTCATTGACGGCGGCGCTGATGGCCTTAGCCTTGAGCACGAACATCCGCACAGTGTCCGGACCTATCGAAAGCGCCCATTCCTTTTCGGCTTGCCGCAGCAAATCAAATCTCCTTCTCGGGGGATGATAGCGAAATTCAGAGCGCCGTCACGTCCTCACTATGAGGGGGTGGCATAAGGGCCAGAATGCCCGCAATGACGTTGACAGCGTCGCGCATGGCTCGCAGTACTCGCCGCGCTTTTTTCGCACGGGGATCCGATGTCGATTCTGCTTTCGCCTAAATATCTGCCCATCTTGCTGCTGATTGCCTCGAACGTCTTCATGACCTTCGCCTGGTACGGCCATTTGAAATTCACCTCCGCGCCGCTCTATGCAGCTGTGATGGTGAGTTGGGCGATCGCCTTTGTCGAATATTGGTTTGCCGTGCCGGCCAACCGCATCGGCCACCAGGTCTATTCGGCTGCCGAGTTGAAGACGATGCAGGAGGTGATCACGCTGGTCGTTTTCTCGATCTTCTCGATCTTCTATCTCAAGGAATCGTTCACCTGGCACCACCTCGTGGGCTTCGCACTCATCGCATCCGGGGCTGCCTTCATCTTCAGGGCGTAGAGGACCCTCCTGCACGAGGGCAGTCCGAAAACCTGCTCCTGACACGGCGCTGTCAGGAGCGCTGACAGTCGCATACGGCATCGCCCTTTCCATTTCGGCTGACTCCACCCATATTCCCGCCATGTCCAAATCCCCCGAAAAGACGCCCCGTTCGTCGAATGACGGCTTTCGCCGCCGTGGTAACCCGCTGAGCGACTATCACGACGCGTCCGAACCCGTGGGGGGCTTTGGCGAGGCGGCGCAGGCGGAGTTTGTCGGCACACCGCTGCAGGGCTCGGTTTCGGATTGGGCACAGCAGATTGCCGATGAGGCCGAGCGCCAGACTCCGCCGGCGGGCGACGCAAAGCCTAAGCCGGGCAAGAAGATCCCGGAGAAGAGCACCTCTCCTACCCGCACGGCGCGCGGCACCTCGATGGGGGGCGCGGCCACTGCGAAGGAGCGCGCAGCGGCCGGCCTCAATCCCGTCGCCGGTCTCGACATCGACCTCGAGGATGCCGCCGGGCTCGACAATTCCGGCGTCACCGCCACGGTCGCGGCGCTGTCGGCGCTGATCGAAAGCGGCAACCCGCTGCACAAGAACGGCGTCATCTGGACGCCGCACCGCCCCGCCCGCCCCGACAAGTCGGAGGGCGGCATCGCCATCAAGATGGTCTCGGAATACGAGCCTGCCGGCGACCAGCCCACCGCAATCAAGGATCTTGTCGAAGGCGTCGCCAATCTCGACCGCACGCAGGTGCTGCTCGGCGTCACCGGTTCGGGCAAGACCTTCACCATGGCCAAGGTGATCGAGGAGACGCAGCGCCCTGCCCTGATCCTTGCGCCGAACAAGACGCTGGCGGCGCAGCTCTACGGCGAATTCAAGCAGTTCTTCCCGGAGAACGCGGTCGAGTATTTCGTCTCCTATTACGACTACTACCAGCCGGAAGCCTACGTCCCGCGCACCGACACCTATATCGAGAAGGAATCGTCGATCAACGAGCAGATCGACCGCATGCGCCACTCGGCCACGCGCTCGCTGCTGGAGCGCGACGACGTGATCATCGTCGCCTCGGTCTCCTGCATCTACGGTATCGGGTCGGTCGAGACCTACACGGCGATGACCTTCCAGATGCAGATCGGCGACCGGCTCGACCAGCGCCAACTGCTCGCCGACCTTGTTGCCCAGCAATACAGGCGTCAGGACGTGAACTTCGTGCGCGGCTCGTTCCGCGTGCGCGGCGACACCATCGAAATCTTCCCTGCCCACTTGGAAGACCGCGCCTGGCGCATCACGCTGTTCGGCGACGAGATCGAGTCGATCACCGAATTCGATCCGCTGACCGGCCACAAGACGATGGAGCTGAAGAGCGTCAAGATCTACGCGAACTCGCACTATGTGACGCCGCGCCCGACCTTGAATCAAGCTATCAAGTCTATCAAGGAAGAGCTGCAGCATCGCCTGCAAGAGCTTGAAAGAGCTGGCCGTTTGCTGGAGGCGCAGCGGCTGGAGCAGCGCACCCGCTTCGACCTTGAGATGCTGGAAGCGACCGGTTCCTGCGCCGGCATCGAAAATTATTCCCGCTATCTCACCGGCCGCCATCCGGGCGATCCGCCGCCGACCCTGTTCGAATATGTGCCGGACAACGCGCTGATCTTCATCGATGAGAGCCACGTCACGGTGCCCCAGATCGGCGGCATGTATCGCGGCGACTTTCGCCGCAAGGCGACGTTGGCCGAATATGGCTTCCGCCTTCCCTCCTGCATGGACAACCGGCCGCTGCGCTTCGAGGAATGGGACGCCATGCGCCCCCTCACCGTCGGCGTATCGGCGACGCCCGGCGGCTGGGAGATGGAGCAGGCCGGCGGCGTTTTCGCCGAACAGGTGATCCGTCCCACCGGCCTGATCGATCCGCCGGTCGAGGTGCGTCCGGCCAAGGCGCAGGTCGACGACGTCGTGGGCGAGATCCGCGAAACGACGAAGAAGGGCTATCGCACGCTCTGCACGGTGCTGACCAAGCGCATGGCCGAGGACCTGACCGAGTATCTGCACGAGCAAGGCATCCGCGTGCGCTACATGCACTCCGACATCGACACGCTGGAGCGCATCGAGATCCTGCGCGATCTGCGGCTCGGCGCCTTCGACGTGCTGGTCGGGATCAATCTCCTGCGCGAGGGCCTGGACATTCCCGAATGCGGCTTCGTCGCCATTCTCGACGCGGACAAGGAAGGCTTCCTGCGCTCGGAGACCTCGCTTATCCAGACCATCGGCCGCGCGGCGCGCAATGTCGACGGCAAGGTGATCCTCTATGCCGACAAGATCACAGGGTCGATGGAGCGGGCGATGGCGGAAACCAATCGCCGCCGCGAGAAGCAGTTGGAGTACAACGCCGCGCACGGCATCACGCCGGAAAGCGTGAAGTCCCGCATCGCCGATATCCTGGACTCGGTCTACGAGCGCGACCACGTGCGCGCCGACATCTCGCAGTTCACTGACAGTAACGGCGCGATGATGGGCAACAATCTCAAGGCCCATCTCGACGCGCTGACCAAGCAGATGCGCGATGCCGCCGCCGATCTCGACTTCGAAAAGGCGGCCCGCCTGCGCGATGAAGTCAAACGGCTGCGCGAGATGGAACTGGCCATCATCGACGATCCGATGGCACGCGACGTCGAGACGCAGAGCCCGGCCAGCGGCCGTGAAAAGGGCAAGCACAACAAGGGACGCGCTATACATCGCACCGTGGAGGAGCAGGAGCGTTTCCGCAAGCTCGACGCCGCCCGCGCGGCGGAAGAGGCGGAAGCCGCTGCGAGGCCCAACATGTTCCGCAAGCCGACGCTGGACGAAATGGGGGCCGATGGCGCCGTGCCAGTCAAGACGCCGCTCTTTGCCAAGCCCTCGCTCGACGATATGGGACCCGGCACGGATATGCCGACGCCGGCGGGCGCGGTCTCGCGCTCGCTGTTCAAGAAGCAGACCGCCAGCGAGGCGCATGGCTCGGATTTTGGCGTTCCCGGCGAAGGCGCGCCAGGCGACACCGGCCGGTCATTGTTCCGCAAGAATTCACTCGACGATATGACCGTGCGCCGCACCGAGAAGCCGCTCGGCGGCGAGGTCAAGCCGGTGAAGCGGGCGAAGGTCGGCATCGGCTCCTATGAAGACCCGGCGGATGTGCGCAGCCAGGGTAGGCGCTCGAAGAAGAGCGGCCGGCCGGGGCATTGAGAGGATGAGCCCACAGGACGGGATCATCCTCGTCCATTAGATTGGCACTTCCGGTCGGACGCCCCATTTCGCACGACCCATTCGATGTCGCCGCGCGAGATGCCGATGTCTTTCAGTGCGGCATGATCCATCCGATGCAGAGAGCGCGCATCACGCCACTCGCTCACGGCTTGCATCACCGCACTTACGGCGTCCTTGCTGGCTCGCGCGAGCAAACCGTAGAGATGGACATCAAGATTGGCGCGGCATGGTTTGTTGCTGTCTTCGGTGGTGGTCATCGCCTATCTCCATCTTGACGAGCAGGCTACCCATCCTGATTGCATAATGGAAACGAATGTCTATTATGCCCCTGATAAGCAACGCTTATGAGGGCGGCGTGCCACAAAACATCGACATCGCCTTGCTGCGCGCTTTTCTGGCGGTGGTCGACACGGGCGGCATGACCAGTTCGGCGCGCGTATTGAATCTCACTCAGGCAGCGATAAGCCAGCAGATCAAGCGACTGGAAGACCACTTCGGCGTCGCGCTCTTCGAGCGGGACCGCAAGGGTCTGAGGCTGACACCGAGCGGTGAGCGCCTTGTTGTCCAAGCGCGTCGTCTCGTCCGCAACAACGACGAGGTCTGGTCGGCCATGAACGAGGCCGAGTTCGAAGGCGCCATCCGCCTGGGAATGCCATCGGATTTCGTTCGCTGTTTTGGCGCGCCTATCCTCAAGCAGTTCGACCAGGCCTGGCCCCGGGTCCGCGTGTCGCTTGTCTGCGACACCAGTCAGCGCCTGCTGGAACGGCTCGACCGGGGCGAAATTGACCTGACTTTTGCGGTGGAGAAGAAGTGCGGGCACAATGGGGAGACGCTGCTGTCTGATCCGCTTGTCTGGGTCGGTGCGAAGGGCGGCCAGGCGTTCGAGCGCGATCCGCTGCCGATTTCAACGGATGATGAGACGTGCTTTCTCCGCCCCTTTGCACTTAAGGCGCTCGCCGACGCAGGACGCGTCTGGCGATGGATTTGCGAGGACAGCAATTTCGACCCCATCCTGGCGACGCTGGACGCTGATATCGCGGTCGCGCCCCTGCTCGCTTCGACAATACCGCCGGGCTTTGAGATTCTAGGTGAGCGGCACGGCCTGCCGCCGCTGCCGAATTTCTGGATTAATCTCTACCAGCCTCACGCAGGCCCGACACGTCTGTCGGCGGAGCTGGCGCTTCATATCCGCGATGTTGTCGGCGCTCGTTCGATTCGAGCGGCTTGAACGAAACGGGCCTGAAACTGGCTTGTTGTCTACGATCGTCCGCCCTGCTGCACCGTATGGGCAAGTTCGTGCGCGATCTGGTGACGGACATGGGACGGTTGCCGGCCGACCTCGCGCTTCACGCGAAGCCATAATCCCCACACCTGTTGGGATGAGCGATCGCCGGTTGCCGCCGCGCGCACGCAGTCGAAGAGGTCCGCATAGCCATCCCCGCCGATGCGATGCGTCACGCCTGTCAGCAGGTATTTGCCGTTGAACCGGCTGTCGGCGCCGGAAATCTTCACGGGAGTCTTTGCCGAGAGATCCGAAGGCGTCGGGGCTTCCGGCTGCTGGTTGGACTGCCGGCCGGCCAGGGCTCGCCAGAACGCGATGGCCTGTAGAGGCTGCATCCCCAGCAGCGCTCCGATCTCGCCTTTGAGCATCAACGCATTCATGTGGGTAACCTCGATACTATGCCGGCAATTCTACCAGAACCGGCCGGGTTTTCCAATCGAGGGAAGTCCAATGCCCGATTGATTCCGGGCACATCCGGCAAGACAAGGCGCCGCACACCCGGCGGTAGAACGCCAAAACGCGCCATTGACACCCAACAGGTCTTGCCACAAACCGCTTGGGACGTGTACTCAGATCCTGGTTTTCCGATGTCCAGAAAGGAGGGGCTGCGTGATCACGTTCTTTCGTCACCACCGTCAGCGCGGCCCTGTTCCCGCCCTGCGAGCTTGCTTGCAGGGCTGACCAAGAACGGTCTCGGGACGCATCGTCCAGTTTTCGATTCTCTTTGGTCCGCCCTTCGTGGTGCCTGTTTGGCTTGATGCCGGCGGTGCACCGTCAAGGACCTACCGGCACGACGGCTGCGGCTGCAAAGACCGGCAAACCATCAGAGAATTGACATGGCCATGATCAGCCTCAAAGCGCTCGGCGTTTCGACCAACGCGCCCCTGTTTTCCAACCTCGACCTCGTCATCGGCGCCGGTGACCGGCTCGGCCTCGTCGCAGCCAACGGTCGAGGCAAATCCACCCTGCTGCGCTGCCTGGCCGGCGAGAGCGAACCGACGACCGGCGACATCACCCGCGACCGAGGGGCACGAGTCGGGCATGTCCGGCAGGAGGTTGGCGGCGAGCTGGCGCGGCTGTCATTCCATGACGCCGTAGCCGGCGCACTGCCGCCCGATGAGCGCGAGCATGAAGGCTGGCGGGTGGACGTCGTCCTGGATTCGCTCGACGTTCCGGAGGCGCTGCGTGGGCGCGCGATGAACGAACTGAGCGGCGGCTGGCAGCGCATGGCGCTGCTGGCGCGCGCCTGGGTGACCGAGCCCGACGCTTTGCTGCTCGACGAACCGACCAACCATCTCGACCTCGCCAAGATCGCCGTGCTGGAAAGCTGGCTGAACGCGCTGCCGCGCGACGTGCCGGTCATCGTCGCCAGCCATGACCGCGCCTTTCTGGACGCGACAACAAATCGGACGCTGTTCCTTCGCCCGGAGAAGTCGCAAGTGTTCGCCCTGCCCTATTCGCGTGCCCGGCAAGCCCTGGACGAGATCGACGCGGCAGAGGAGCGGCAATTTGAGCGCGACATGAAGGCCGCGCAGCAATTGCGCAAGCAGGCCGCAAAGCTGAACAATATCGGCATCAACTCGGGCAGCGATCTCTTGACCATCAAGACCAAGCAGCTCCGGCAACGCGCCGAGCGGCTGGAGGAGGCGGCAAGGCCGGCCCACAAGGAAAGGTCGGCGGGCACCATCGCCCTCGCCAATCGTGGTACGCACGCAAAGGTACTGCTCAGCCTCGACGATGTCGCGGTCACGACGCCCGCCGGTGCGCCGCTTTTTCGCACAGGCAAGCTCAGTATCTGCCAGGGCGACCGGATCGTGCTGCTCGGCGCCAATGGAACCGGCAAATCGCGCTTCATCGAATTGATCCGCCACGCCATCTCCCAGCCGGACGGCTCGACTGCGGCCGTCAAGGTAACCCCGTCGGTGGTGCTCGGCTATGCCGACCAGGCGCTTGCCGGGATCGACGGCGAACAGTCTCCCATGTCGATCGTGACGCGCCGGTTCGAGATGAGCGACCAGCGAGCCCGTTCGCTGCTGGCCGGCGCCGGTCTCGCTTTGGAACTGCAGGACCGCAAGGCATCGGTCTTGTCGGGGGGCCAGAAGGCCCGGCTCATGCTGCTGGTGCTGCGCCTGACCCATCCAAACTTCTACCTGCTGGACGAGCCGACAAATCATCTCGACATCGACGGCCAGGAGACGCTGGAGGACGAGCTTCTCGAACATCAGGCCAGCTGTGTCCTGGCCTCCCACGACCGCTCTTTCGTCCGGGCGGTCGGCACCCGCTTCTGGCTCATCGAGAAGGGAAAACTGCGGGAGATGGACAGTCCCGAAGGGTTCTTCCAATCTGTCGGAGCGTGACCGGGGTTCACCGCGAGCAGAGCGATCCGCTCGCGGTGCACGCACATTCACGCCGGGTTCACGTTGATTCTGCGATGACATCATCCAGTTGGGACGCTGCGAATCAGAAAAGGAAAATCCCATGGCGGTCATTCGGGGCACCAATGGTGCGGACGACATTTTCGGCACCAACACGGGCGACACGATTTACGGCTATGGCGGCTCGGATGCGATTTACGGCTATGGCGGCAATGACGTGATCTATGGCGGCGCGGGCAATGACGACCTCATGGGCGGCACTGGTGTGAACAACCTCTATGGTGGCTCCGGCAGCGACTGGTTCGTCATGAGCGCGCGCGGCGCCGGCCTCAGCGACGACTATGTCGCGGACTTCGAATTCGATATCGACAGGATCGATGTCGCCGCATGGGGCATCAGCGACTTCAGTCAGATCAGGGCCTTGCTGCGCACCGACGCCAACGGCGATGCGTATTTCAACGCCTCGTACAATGGCTACAATCACTTCATCACCATCGGCCAGGTCTCCATCGCAGACCTGCAGTCGAACGATTTCGTCTACTCCAACAGCGGCGCGGTCACCCGCAACGGCACGGCCTATGCCGATACGCTGTTCGGCTCGCGCTCCAACGATGCGTTGAACGGCGGCGGCGGCAACGACACGCTGCTCGGCGGATTGGGAAATGACGCCCTGTCGGGCAGCACGGGCAACGATGCCCTCAACGGCGGCGCGGGCAACGACCGGCTCGTCGGCGGCGCAGGGGCAGACCGCCTAGCCGGCAGCTCCGGCGGGGACGCCTTCATCTTCAACGCTGCATCCGAGACCGCGCCGACCACGACCGGGCGCGACACGATCACCGATTTCCAGGAAGACATCGATTACATCGGGCTGTCGGCGATCGACTCCAACGTCCATGTCGCCGGCAACCAGGCATTCAGCTTCATCGGCACCGCCAATTTTACGAAGGCCGGCCAGGTGAACTATGTCTATTCGGGCACGAGCACGATCATCCGTCTGAATACTGACGCCGATCTCGCCGCTGAAGCCCATATCGTTCTCGCCGGCCGCCATGCCATGATCTCAGGCGACTTCGCGCTCTGAGATCTCGGGGCCACAAGAAGAACGCGGCGACAGAGTCGCCGCGTTGCCCTGTTCCACGGAGATAAACAGCCGTCAGCACGGTCCCCGGCCGACGATGCGATACTCGGCTTCCCGCGCCTCGCAAGCATTGCCGAATGTGCGTATTTCGCCGCCCCGGCGCGCGCAAACCGGGTCGTATTCCCGCGTGCACATCGAGGTCTGCTCCGGCCTAGGGCGTTCGGGACGCCCGCGCCGGCATTCGCCGCCACTGATGATGCGATATCCTGCGTTGCGCGCTTCGCACGCGTTGCCGAACGTGCGCCTGCTTCCGCGATCCACGGCGCAGACCGGGTCGTACTCGCGGGTGCAGAAACGTGGGCCCCCGTCGATCGGACCATTGCCGATCGGACCGTTGTCAATCGGGCCATCCTCAATCGGGATCGGGCGAGGACGAGGACCTTCTTCAACCACAACGCAGGCGGAGAGCATCGCCAGGCTCGCCAGCACCAGCAGCCCCCGCCAAGATAAAAACTGTTTCACGAATTGCATTCCGTCCCCTGGGCCTCCTTGCCGCATTTCAGTCCGCTTCAGCCGCGATCCTTTTTCCAATTCGGCGTGTTTTGCAATCGGAACTTGTCGGCTGTCCTGGCGCTTCGCCTCCTCGTCCTGGCATCGGACCTCTCGAACTGGCGCGCCCACACGCTTCGTCGCCCTTTCCCAGCTGCCGCGACTTGCCCGGATGACCGCAAGACCAACTGCAACCGGACGATACGCCGGCCCAGAAAAAACCTTAAAAATACGGCTTCAGCGTCTCTAAATCACGCCATGCTCTTGCCACAAGAATGTCTCCATGCGATACATTCCGTGTTCGGGCATTTGCTGACCCGGAGACTGGAACGTTTTGCACGACCCTTTCCCCGACACTGTGAATATCTGACGGCCCTCCTTTGGCGGGGGGTTTAATCATGTGGCCACGCATGACCGCCAAGAAACCACCGGACCGCTTCCTCAGAGCGGCGCAACACACTGAAACGGGCGAAGGAGCTTCCCCATCATGTCACAGACCGGCACCGTAAAATTCTTCAACACCACCAAAGGCTTCGGCTTCATTACGCCGGACGGCGGCGCCAAGGATGTGTTCGTGCACATCTCGGCCGTCGAAGCTTCCGGACTGCGCACGTTGGTCGACGGCCAGAAAGTGTCGTTCGATGTGGAACCCGATCGCATGGGCAAGGGTCCGAAGGCAGTTAACCTCAAGGCCGGCTGAACCAGTCGTTAAGCGACGGTCCTGCCGCAAAGAAGAACAAGGGCGCTTCAGCTAGGCTGGAGCGCCCTTTTTCAATGATCCGCCATCGTTAGGCGGTGATATTTGCGCAATACTTAGGCACGAAAGTTTCGCTTGCCGACTGCGCTAAAATAAAGGACAAATTCAGACTTCGGGCATTTGCCGGCCCGGAGATCGGAAACGGCTTGTCTTGTAGTTGAACAGCAAGTCACGAGACAAGGTCGCGAAAGCAGGCGCTTAGACTGACGCAGTGCGA
>Ga0190271_10000444_pt1 | contig 20944 bp, 21 predicted proteins | sample Popmic356T_FD_133747 | JGI IMG/M metagenome (GOLD analysis project Ga0190271, IMG submission 133747) | Populus adjacent soil microbial communities from riparian zone of Weber River, Utah, USA - 356 T | ecosystem: Environmental > Terrestrial > Soil > Riparian zone | place: USA: Utah | collected...
AAAAAGCAGCAAGGGCAGCCAGCTAATAGCCTGCGGCGCATTCCGGCCAGGGATCAATCGCCCTCGCCGGGTTCGGCTGAAAAAAACTTCTCGAACTTGCCTTCCTGCCCGTCGAATTCCTTGGCGTCGGCCGGCTCATCCTTCTTCTTGGTGATGTTCGGCCACTTCTCTGCATACTCAGTGTTGATTTGCAGCCATTTGTCCAGCCCCGGCTCGGTATCCGGCTTGATCGCGTCGGCCGGGCATTCCGGTTCGCACACACCACAGTCGATACACTCGTCCGGATGGATCACGAGCATGTTTTCGCCTTCGTAAAAACAGTCGACCGGACAGACCTCGACGCAGTCGGTGTACTTGCACTTGATGCAGTTGTCGGTGACGATGTAGGTCATGGTCTGCTCTTCGTGATCGGCTCGTACGATCCAGCCGCTGGGCGATTTCGTGGTTGAGGTAGACCGTTTGACCGGGGCTGGCAAGGGCGGCGACAGCCATGCTGACCCCCGAGGGGGAAAAGCATTCCTACAGCGGTTTCCCCAAGGGATCGTTTGCCTTTTTGGCCTCCAGCGATACCGCAACGAGACGAACCGCGCGAAATCCGCCATCTCCCGGGCGCACGCTCGCCGCTATCCGCGACCACCCCGAAACGACGGCAACTCGTCCGGCGGGGCATCGGCGTCGCCGGACATGGGCGACAGGTCCTCGTACAGCATGCGCGCTTCTTCGGCCGGGCCGCGCCGCACTCCGGCGTCCAGCACGCGGTAGACGAGGATGCGGCGCTCAAGCGTCAATGTGAGCACGTCGCCGGGCTTCACCGCTTGCGCGGCCTGCTCGCATTTTTCCCCGTTGATGCGCACACGTCCGGATAGCGCCAATTTGGAGCCCAGCGAGCGCGACTTCACCACGCGGGCGAAAAACAGCCATTTGTCGATGCGCTGCGAGCCAGCCGGCGGCATTTACTTGCGCAGTTGGTCTCGGAGCGCGGCGAGCTTTGCGAAGGGCGAGTCCGGGTCGAAACGCACCGGCCGTTCTTCGCGCGGCTTGCCCTGGAAATTGGGCTTGCCGCCTTTTTGATCGGGACGCCCCTTGAAGTCCGGCTTGCCGTCGCGCCGCGGTTGATTGTCGCGGCCGGCATCGCGGCTACCATCGCCCGGGCGCTGCCCAGGCTTGCCGCGGAACTCGCCCGGCGTGCCCTCCGCCGCCTTGCCACCATGCGGCTTACCCTTGAAACGGCGCTCGAAGCGCTGCTTGCCGTCGGCCGTCCCTTCACGAGGCGCTTGCCCATCCTGCGGCACGCGCTGCCCCTGCGGCTGCCCGTCGCGGCGCTGGCCTTGCTCGCGTCCGCGATGGCGGTTGTCACGCTGATGGCGGGGCCGCTGCTCGGAGCGGGCAGGGCGCCACAACAGGATAGGCTTGGGCGCTTCCGCCGGCTCAGCCGAAGTCACCGGCACGCCGTCCGCGACAGGCGCGGCGGCCTCTCCGTCAGCCTGCGCAGGCGCGGCCTGTTCGTCCGCGTTGGCCGCGCTCAGCGCCGGGGTGTCGTCGACCACTCCAGCTTCCACCGTTCCAGCTTCCACCGGTTCAGCCTCGGGGGCAGGCACCGCAACGGCAACGGCGTCGAGCGCTTCGTCGACACTGTCGGCATCGCTTGCGCCAGTCATCTCTTCATCGGCAGCGGCATCAGGGGCAGGTTCATCGGCGCTGTCAGACTCGGCGGCGGCTTCGCCCGCTACCAGTTCGCCAGCTTCAGCTTCAGCCTCAATCTCAGCTTCAGCCTCAATCTCCGTCTCGGACTCAGTCAAAGCAACTGTTTCCGCGCTATCGGTTTGATCGGCAGTCTCTTCGGCCCCTTCGGCGGGAGCGGACACGACTGCTTCACCGGCGCCGGTTTCTTCGCGGACTGCCTCTTCGGCGGCTCTCTTTGCAGCCTCGGCCGCCGGCCGGTCAGCTTCCACCTTCGCCCGCCGCTCCGTCTCGGCCTTGGCATAGGCCGCGTCGAGCGCATCAAGCTTGGCCTTCACGTCGGCTGCCACCTTGGGCTCGGCGCGATAGCCGAGGCCTTTCAGGATTTCTTCGATATCGTCGGCTGTAGCGCCCAGGATCGACATCATGGGCGGGGTGACGATGAAGGCCGCGCCGTCGAAAGCGCCATCGGGGCGTTTGCCGGTGCCGGCGCGCCAGGAGAGCGCGGGGCGAATGAGATCGGCGAGCCGCTCGAGAATATCGACGCGCACGGCCCGGCGTCCGAGGACGCGATAGCCGGCCAGCCGATAGAAATTCGTGTCGAAGGAGGCGTTGACGAGCACCGACGTCCGTCCGGTCGCCAGCGCATGGACGACGTCGCCGAACCCGGTCTTGTCCTTGCCGTCATTCTGCAAGGCCCACAGCAGCGTCACCAGGCTGGCGGGCGCCGGCTTGATCAGCGCCGGTATGAAGATGTGGTAGGCGCCGAAGCGGACACCGAGACGGCGCAGCGCGCCACGGCCGTCCTGGTCCAGCGCCTTCATGTCATCGGCGATGTCGCGGCGATTAATGAGGCCGAAATTTTCGACCAACCGGAATGCGATCCCGCGCGCAATGCCCGTCAGTTGTTCTGCGTTCTTCAGGTCGATGAGCGGCTTAAGCTGGCTTTCGATCTGATAGTTCACGTAGCGGTCCGCGCGCGCCACGACCTTGTCGCGCGCCGGTCCATTCAACTGTTCATCCGCGAGCAGGACGACGCGCGGCTTCAAGGGGTCTTCACTTGCCGTCAGCGTGCCGACGGGCGCGCCGATCCAGCGCAGCACGCCATCCGAGGCGAGCGCGAAGTCGGCATTGCCGGCCGTGGCGAATTTCTCGGCGCGCGACTCGAACTCGGCGGCGAGCGCTTTCTGCGCAGCGGCCCTCACGGCCTTGCCGTCCTCGCCCGCCGCACTTTGGTCGGCAGTGAAACGAAAGCCTTGAAGCTCCCCGATATGATGACCCTCGACCGTGACTGTGCCGGCCGGGCTAATTTCTGCATCCAGCATCGCATTTTCTCTCAGGCGGCGCGTAAGCACCGATGTCCTGCGATCAACAAACCGTTTCGTCAACCGCTCATGTAGGGCGTCGGACAATCTGTCCTCGATTTCGCGCGTCTTCTGCTGCCAGTGTGTCGGATCCGCAAGCCAGCCCGGCCTGTTCGAGACAAATGTCCATGTCCGAATCTGGGCGATCCGATGGGAAAGCGTGTCGATATCACCCTCGGTCGAATCGGCCCGGCGGACCTGATCGGCCAGATAAGTCTCGTCGACATGGCCGCGCTGCACGAGATCGAGATAGATCGAACCGACAAGATCGGAGTGCTGCGCCGGCGCGATCTTGCGATAGTCGGGCAGGGCGCAAGTCTCCCAAAGCATCGCGACGCGTTCCGCGCCCTTGGCGAGGTCGCGGATTTCGGGCTGCTGAGAAAGGACCTCCAGCGCCTGCGCGTCGACCGCCGGCGGTGCGCGGGTCAGCCCTTCCACCGGTGCGTTCGTCTCGATCGAGCGCTTGAGCGCCTCAACGCTGGTATAATCGAACTGAGCGGTGCGCCATTGCAGCACCTTCACCGGCTCGAAGTCATGCGCCTCGAGTTTTTGCACCAGATCGTCGTCGAACGGGTCGACCTGGCCGGTCACGCCGAACGTGCCGTCCCGCATATGCCGTCCCGCGCGTCCCGCCACCTGGCCCAATTCAGCGGCGGTCAATTGGCGGTAATGATAGCCGTCGAACTTCCGGTTTTGGGCGAAGGCGACGTGGTCGACGTCGAGGTTCAGACCCATGCCGATCGCGTCGGTGGCGACGAGGTAGTCGACGTCGCCGGACTGGTAAAGCGCAACCTGTGCATTGCGGGTGCGCGGGCTGAGCGCCCCGAGCACGACGGCGACGCCGCCGCGCTGACGCCGGATCAACTCGCCGATCGCATAGACCTCGTCGGCCGAGAAGGCGACGACCGCCGAGCGCGCCGGCAGCCGCGTGATCTTCTTCTGGCCGACATAGGCAAGATGCGACAATCGCGGCCGGGTCACGACGGACACGCCGCGCAGCAGCCGCTCCAGTGGCCCCCGCATGGTCGCGGCGCCTAGCAACAGGGTCTCCTGGCGGCCACGCAGATGCAGGACGCGATCGGTGAAGATGTGCCCGCGTTCGAGATCGCCGGCCAGTTGCACCTCGTCTATCGCGACGAAGGCGGCATCGGTCTCGCGCGGCATCGCCTCAACGGTGCAGACGGAATATTTCGCGCCGGCCGGCGTAATCTTCTCCTCGCCGGTAATCAGCGCGACCCTATGGGCGCCGACCTTTTCGCAGACCCGGGTGTAAACCTCGCGCGCCAAAAGGCGCAGAGGCAGGCCGATGACGCCGCTTTCATGCGCCACCATGCGTTCGATGGCGAGATGCGTCTTGCCGGTGTTGGTGGGGCCGAGCACCGCCGTCACGTCGCGTCCCGAGAGGATCAGCGGGTCGGCCTGTCTGGCGGAAAATGTCATCGGCAGGGGAAAACTCTCTGCGCGTCGGTTGGTGCGCCCGCATTGTTGCCGATTGCGCGGCGACAGGAGCGGACATGCGATCCCGAACACATAGGCAGTTCACCCACAAAGCGAAAGAAGAATGTCCGACTTCAGCGCTTTTCGCGGGCGATCTTTACGCTTGGAACGAGTCTGGAACGAATCAGCTACGAATCACAGACTCTGCCTGATTCAGGGTTTGTTCTATACCATATGTGGTTTGGCCAGGCACGTATTTCACAACATGCTGAATCGATGGAAGGCGTGGTTCGGTCGTTTGCCGCGTAAAGTGTTAACGCTCGGCACCGTGGGCTGGCGGCAGCGCGCTCAACTCCTCCAAGATATTGAAATATAAACAAATTCCTAACGGTGTCGCCGTCACTTGGGGCGTTTCGGGGTCTTTTCCGGTAACACTTCGATCAAAGGCGGAACGAATCAGCGACGAATCGCTGCTGCTGCTGGTTTCCGTTTTTGTTCACGGCTACATCTTGTGGTGCGCACATCTTATCCACCGAGAATCCACAGGCTTTGAACTGAATGTTCCGCAGCCGCGCAGTTCGGCTTCGCCAATGTTAACCAATTTGTACCGGAACGGCACATCGCCCCGCGCCGCCTTGGCACTCGGAAAGGCGCTGCATCGCCTCTGGCGGAGCGCTTCCATCGCTCATTCCGGCACGTCCTGTCCATTTCCGTTGCGGCGCGCGCCGACTTTCATTATATGACCCTCACTTTCCCAAAATTGGTGGCTCAAACCACCGCCGGCGACAGGGACGCCGGCGAACGAGAGGATATTATCTGATGGCCAACACCCTTCTCATGCCCAAGGCGACCGCCGTCTGGCTGGTCGACAACACCGGGCTCTCTTTCGAGCAGATCGCGCAGTTCTGTGCGCTTCACCCCCTTGAGGTGAAGGCGATCGCCGACGGCGAATCGGCGCAGGGCATCAAGGGAATGGACCCCGTCATCACCGGCCAGTTGACCCGCGAGGAGATCAAGCGCGCCGAAACCGATCCGAACCACAAGCTGAAGCTCTCCGAGCCGAAGGTTCGCGTACCTGAGTCGAAGCGCAAGGGTCCGCGTTACACCCCTCTGTCCAAGCGGCAGGATCGCCCCAACGCCATCCTTTGGCTGGTGCGCAACCATCCCGAGTTGAAGGATGCGGCGATCTCGCGCCTTGTCGGAACGACCAAGTCGACGATCGAGCAGATTCGCGATCGCAAGCACTGGAACGCCGCCAACCTCGTGCCGATGGATCCGGTTACCCTCGGCCTCTGCTCGCAGATCGACCTCGACATCGAAGTTCAGCGTGCTTCCGCCGGCAAGGCGCCGGCCGCGCCGGTCGGCGACACGCTGCTGCCGGCATCCCTCACCGAGCGCATGGTGGTGGGTGACGACAAGCCGCTGTCACGGGCCGACGAGGATGAGCTTGATGCGAGCAAGGTCTTCGCCAAGCTTTCCGCGCTGAAGTCGGCGGAGCCAAGCGAGGAAGAGGGCGAATAGCCTCGCAGGACGCCAAGCGAGAGGCTTCCTGTCGCTTGTCGCTGAGCTACTTGCGCCCCGCCGCAGCCCAGCGAAACTGCTCGGGGCTTTCCACGCATCCGGGCCGTTCGGTCCGGATTCGCGCCAGCGCGGTCTCCGGCTCTTCGCCGCGCTCGACCATCAGGCGGAGCGTGACCATTCCTGAGCGGCCATGACCGCCGTAGCAATGCGTCAGCACCGAGCCGCCGCGGTCGAGGATACCGTTCAGCTCGCTTGAGAGTGCCGGCCAATCTTTGGCGCTTTGTCCGCTCGGACCGCCAAAATCGGTGATAGGGAGATGCCGCCAGGCAATTCCCGCATCGGCAAGGCGATGCGGGAGCTCTGCCGCGCCAGCGCGCGCCATCTCGCTCCATTCCGTCATGGACACGACGGCATCCGGTCGCCAGCGCAGCAGTTCGATCATATCTGCGTCGAGTTGGCCACCGCGGCCCGGCAAGGGACAAATCCCGATGCGCGCGCCATTGGCGAGGAGAATGGTCGCTATCGCGAAGGCCATGTGTCGAGGATGCCCGGCGGGCGCAATGTGGTCAATTGGAGGACGTCAGGGGTTGACCGCATATCCCTACAGCCTGCTCACGACGAAGCTGTCGATGACGGCGGTGCAATGCAGAGCCGCACCCAGCACCACGAATGCGTGCCAGACGGCGCTCTGGAATCTGAGGCTGCGCCAAACGTAGAAAATGACGCCCACCGTGTAGACGACGCCGCCAATCGCCAGAAGCGTCAGCGTGGTCTGCGGCAGCACACTGCGCAATTCGCTGGCCATCGCCACGCCGCTCCAACCGATGGCGATATAGAAGGCGACGGCAAGCCGGTCGAAACGGCCCGGCAGCAACACCTTGAGCGCCATGCCGACACCCGCCGCCACCCAGATGCAGGCGAGCATGAAATTGGCGGTCGCCTTATCCGGCACCTGCACCAGGAAGGGTGTGTAGGTTCCGGCGATCAGCAGATAGATCGCAGAGTGGTCGACACGTCTCAGCACCCACTTGGCGGGGGTGAGCGGCCACATATTGTAGATCAGGGAGATGGAGAGAACCGCCAGGAGCGATGTCACGTAGAGTATGGCGGCGGCATACTCGCCTGGCGCGGTGTGAAAGGACGCAAGCGCCAGGAGGACGGATCCAGCGGAGATCGCGAAGACGAGACCGATGACGTGGATGACGCCGTCGGCGATTTTTTCGGCACGCGTAGCGTTCCATCGTCCCACAAAGGGGATTTGGTTCGCCAAATGTGCCACCTCGTTACGCATACTTGCCAAGCCACAACCCGTCGAAGGGTTCCCAGCAATGATCGTGCCACGGAGCGCCGGCGATGGGGAAGGACGATGCGGCGGCGATTTGGCCGGGTGCCTGCGCGGTGATTGCCCGCGCCGGTCGAGGAGGCTTCAGGCCGCCTTGATCGGCTTGGCCAGCGTTTTCAGCATTTGGCGGTGGATCGCCTCGTTGCCTGCCACGACCGTGTGGTCGTCGAACATCGCCTGGCCGCCCTTGCGGTCGGAGACGAAGCCCCCGGCCTCGCGGATCAGCAATATGCCCGCGCCAATGTCCCAGGGCGACAGTCCGTCCTCCCAGAAACCGTCCATCCGGCCGGCCGCGACATAAGCGAGGTCCAGTGCGGCGGATCCCAAGCGGCGGATGCCGGAGACTTCGCCCATCACGTTGCGCAACTCGACGAGGTAGTTTCCGTGATGGCCACGGCCGAGATGCGGCATGCCGGTACCGATCACGGCGTCCGTGAGTTTCGTCCTGCCGGAAACGCGCAGCCGCCGGTCATTCAGAAAGGCGCCGCCGCCGCGCTCGGCGGTATAGAGCTCGTCCATCGCCGGATTGTAGACGACGCCGGCGACGATCTGCCCTTGACGCTCCAGAGCGATCGACACGGAGAAGATCGGGATGCCGTGCAGGAAATTGGTGGTGCCGTCGAGCGGGTCGACCAGCCAGCGATGCTGGGCATCGTCGCCCGCCACTTCGCCGCGTTCTTCCATCAGGAAGGCATAGCCGGGACGCGCCTTGCTCAACTCGGCAAACACGATGTCTTCGGCCTTGCGGTCAGCCTGGCTGACATAGTCGCCCGGGCCTTTCAGCGAAACCTGCAGGTTCTGCACTTCGCCGAAGTCGCGCGACAGCGAGCGGCCGGCCTTCATCGCCGCCTGCACCATCACATTGAGAAGAGCTGAACGCGCCATCTACCGAACTCCCACGCTGCCCGCGATCAATCGGCGCGGCGCAGATAGGTCAGTTCATTGGTGTCGACGACGATGCGCTCGCCCGACGAGATGAACGGCGGCACAAGCACGCGAATGCCATTCTCCAGGATCGCCGGCTTGTAGGATGAAGCGGCGGTCTGCCCCTTCACCACCGGATCGGCCTCGGTGATCGTCAGCGTCACCTGATCGGGCAGCGAAATGCCGATCGGCTTTTCCTCGTAGAGCTCGACGGTCACCATCATGCCGTCCTGCAGGAACGCAGCGCGGTCGCCGACGAATTCCTTCTGCAATTCGAGCTGCTCATAGCTTTCGGTATCCATGAAAACCAGCGACTCATCCTGGGCGTAGAGGAAGGAGAAGTCCTTTTGCTCGAGACGCACGCGCTCCACGGTCTCGGCCGAGCGGAAGCGCTCGTTCAGCTTGGTGCCGTTGATCAGGTTTTTCAGTTCGACCTGATTATAGGCGCCGCCCTTGCCGGGCTTCACGTGGTTGGTGCGGACCGCGACCCACAGGCCGCCATCATGCTCGATGACGTTGCCGGGACGGATTTCGTTGCCGTTGATCTTGGCCATGGACGATGCTTTCGGAAATGAGATGTCTGCCTGCCGAACGTTTCCGGCGGCGATTTCGGCGCCTCATGACCACAAAACGCCCGGATAGGCAAGGCTGGCGGGCGAATCAACTTGTTTTGGGGAAGGCTTGACGCGCGACCCATCGCAGCAAATGCGTGGAGCGAGGTATGCCGCATCGCAGGCCGATCGGTCGGAAACTGATCGGCGTCAGCGTAGGCGGTTGGCCCGCTCCAGCGCCGTCTTTGTCTCTTCCTCGGTCAGGCCGTCGAGGAAGTCAGCCATCTCGAAATCGTTCAGACCCGCGCGGCGAGCGAGAAAATACCACGCGGCTGCGTCGATAGTGTTGGGGTCGGTGCCGATGCCGTTCATGTAGAGCTTGGCCAGGCGGTTCATGGCGGCGACGTTTCCGCCTTCCGCAGCCCGCTTCAGCCACGAAAAGCCGCTCTTAGCGTCGCGCGGCCCGCCTCGTCCCTCGACCAGCCAGGTGCCGAGGTCGAGCTGCGCGGTGTCGTAGCCTTGCCTCGCCGCCAGAGTGAGGTAGCGGCGGGCCTCGGCCATATCCTTCTTCTTGCCGGCGACGCCGCTGGCGTAGATCTGCGCCAAGGCATATTGAGCGTCCGGCAAGCCGGTCGTGGCGGCCTTGTCGTAATAGGGCAGCGCCTTGGTCAGGCCCTCCGGCCCGCGATCGTGCTGCACAAAGAGTTGGGCGAGATTGAACTGGGCCAGCGTGTTGCCGGCGTCGGCCGACTTTTGCAAAAGAGCCAGGGCGTTGGCTGTATCTTTTTTGGCGTATTTGCCGTCGATCTGCATCAGCGCGTACTGGAACTGCGCCTCGGGTATGCCCTTTTCGGCGGCCTTGGCGTACCATTTCGCCGCCGCCTCGGTATTCCTGGGCACGCCGAGCCCGCGCGTCAGTATTTCCGCCACCAGCGTCTGCGCCGCAGCATCGCCCTTTTCGGCTTGCACCAGCGCCAGATCATAGGCGGTCTGGTAGTAACCGCGCTGGAATGCCCCATAGGCCGGGTCGTCGGGCTTGCCGCCGAAGCGCTTGGGATCAAGCGGTTCCTTTGGCGCAGAGGGCGCCGCTGCGCCCGGCGAAATTTCCTTCGACTTCAGGATTTCGATCGAAGGTTCACCCTCCTTCTTGCCGAAGCGCGTCGGATCGACATTGCTGACCGGCGGCGCACCAGTCGGCGCCACGCCGATGGCGTCAGCCGGCATGGCCGGCGCACCGAAGCGCGAAGGGTCGACGGTGTTGCTTGGCGGTTCCTGGGTGGCTGCGCCATTTGCCGGGAGAGCAGGTCCGAATCGCGACGCGTCGAGTCCGCCTTGCGGCTGCTCCACCGCCAGCGCCGGCATTGCGGCCAGCACGAGCGCGAAGGGCAGGGCGAGGCGTCGAAGACTCATGCCTCCCCCTCGGCGGCCCTTGGCCCCGCTTGTTCGATAAAGGCGTTGGCCTTTGCCACGGCATCGCGCGGATCGATGCCTTCACCAAAGACGGCGGTCGAGAGCGCGACGAATTCCGCTCCGGTCCGCGCTACCGTCTCGACAGAGGCGATATCGGAGCCAGCCATGACGATGCAGGGCAGGTCGATCATCTCCGCCCACCATTCGCCCAGCGCAAGGTTGCGCGGGTGCGGCTCCGGCTTCTTGTCGTAGCCGAAACGCCCGAACAGCAAATAATCCGGACGCATTTCGCCAAGTGCGAGCGCATCGTCCCGGCTCTTCGCGCCGCCGGCGCCGACCGCCATCTTCGACTGGAAGCGTTCGACTGCGTCGGCCAGCTCGGATTTGGCATCGACATGAATCCCATCGGCCTTGACGCGCCCGGCGATGCGGGTGTCCCCGGCGATGATGACCGCGATCCCTGCCGCCTGGGCAATCGGCGTCGCTGCCTCGGCTAGGCGCTGGAATGCCGCTTCGTCCATCTCGTAGCGCGGCAGGATCAGCGAGGCGATGTCGCCGCCGAGGATCGCCTGGCTCAAGGCGTCGGAGAATGCCGACGGGGTCGCGTCCTCTGGGGCGATCAGCACAATGCGGCAGCGGTCGGGAACGTTGGCTTTGGTCATGATTATCCTGGATGGCGTGCTTTGCCGCGCGATCATGGTTGCATTGCGGCATTACGGCATGACGCGGCGCGCCGCCAGTGGCCCAAGGCATCGGTCCGCGCAACCCTCGCCATGCGAACGCTTTCGCGCTAATGCGGGATCTCCCACCAGAAAAGTCTCCATGCCACTGCTCTCTGATCCCTGGTTCTACGCCGTCGCTGTTCCGGCGGTCATTCTCGTCGGGCTATCGAAAGGCGGCTTTGCGGGCGGCGTTGGCTTCGTCGGCGTGCCGCTCATGGCCCTGGCCATGTCGCCGGTGCAGGCGGCGGCGATCCTGCTGCCGATCCTGTGCCTGATGGACGTGGTGGCGCTCTGGAGCTGGCGCGGCGTCTATGACCGCCGCACCCTCGCTGACATGTTGCCCGGCGCGATCATCGGGGTTGGTCTCGGCTGGCTGCTTGCAGCGTCGGTCACGGCCGACATGATCCGGCTGATCGTCGGCATCGTCGCGCTCGTCTTCGTCGCGCGCTGGCTCTACCTCAGCTACCGCCACGGTTCGACCCACATGAGTACGCCGAACCGGATCGCCGCGGCTTTCTGGGGCACAGTCTCCGGCTTCACAAGCTTCGTCGCGCATGTCGGCGGCCCGCCTTATCAGGTTTACGCGCTGCCGCTGCGGCTCGATCCAAAGGTGCTGTCTGGAACGACGGCGATCTTCTTTGCCATCACCAACGCCATCAAGCTGGTGCCCTATTTTGCGCTTGGCCAGTTCGACTCCACCAATTTGGCGGCGTCCGCCGTGCTGATGCCGCTGGCGCCGCTTGCTACGATCGCCGGCGCCTGGTTGGTGCGGCGCATGCGCCCGGAGGTCTTCTATCCGCTGACCTATGCCACAGTCGGGTTGATCGCAGTGAAGCTGCTCTATGATGGGCTTGTCGCGCTTTTCTGAAGTCTGTTGCGCTCCCAACTCGCTGCGACATGCTTTCGAGATGACGCAAAGAGACAGTTTCGCTAAGGCGATAGCAACTCCAGGAGCTATCTATGGCCAATCCTTACGACCGGAACCTCGACAAGAACCCCGCCAACTACCAGCAGCTGACGCCGATCTCCTATCTTGAGCGCGCAGCCAAGGCCTATCCGGACCATATAGCCATCGTCCATGGCGACAGCCGCATCACCTATCGGGATTTCTGGCGCCGCTCGCTTCAGCTGGGTTCGGCACTTTCCAAGAAGGGCATCGGCAAGGGCGACACCGTCACGGTGATGCTTTCCAACACACCGCCTATGCTGGAGGCGCATTTCGGCGTGCCGATGGTCAAGGCGGTGCTGCATTCGCTGAACACCCGGCTCGACGCGGCCATCCTGGCGTTCCAACTCGATCACGCCGACAGCAAGCTGCTGATCGTCGATCGCGAGTTCTCCGGCGTCGTCAAGGAGGCGCTGGCGCTGGCCAAGGTCAAGCCGCTGGTCATCGATTTCGACGATCCGAACTACGCCGCCGATGCGCCCTATCCCAAGGGCGAGCGGATCGGCTCGCTGGACTATGAGGACTTCCTTGCGTCGGGCGATGAAGGGTTTGCGTGGTCGACGCCGGACGACGAGTGGGACGCCATCTCGCTCAACTACACCTCCGGTACGACGGGTAACCCCAAGGGCGTCGTCTATCACCATCGCGGCGCTGCGCTGATGGCTTACACCAACACGATCCATGCCGGCATGGGCAAGCACTGCGTCTATCTCTGGACGTTGCCGATGTTCCATTGCAACGGCTGGTGCTTTCCGTGGACGCTTGCGGTGACGGCCGGCACGCATGTGTGCCTGCGCTGGGTGCGGGCAAAGGCGATGTACGACGCGATCGCGGATCAGGGGGTGACCCATCTGTGCGGTGCGCCGATTGTCATGTCCACGCTCATCAACGCGACGGACGCGGAAAAGCGCGACTTCCCGCAGACGGTGAGTTTTAACACGGCTGCCGCACCGCCGCCGGAAGCGGTGCTCGCTGGCATGGCGGATGCCGGTTTCGCGGTCACGCATCTCTACGGACTGACCGAGACCTATGGTCCCGCCGTCGTCAACGAATGGCACGGCGAATGGGACGCGCTGGACAAGCCGGCCCGCACAGCCAAGAAGGCGCGGCAGGGGGTCCGCTATGCGGCGCTCGAGGACCTGACAGTGATGCACCCCGAGACGATGGAAGAGACGCCCGCGGATGGCGAGACGATCGGCGAGGTGATGTTCCGCGGCAACATTGTCATGAAGGGCTATCTCAACAACAAGCAGGCGACCGATGAGGCATTCGCCGGCGGCTGGTTCCACTCCGGCGACCTCGGCGTCATGCACCCCGACGGCTATCTGCAGCTGAAGGACCGCTCCAAGGACATCATCATCTCCGGCGGCGAGAACATCTCCTCCATCGAGGTCGAGGATGCGCTCTACAAGCATCCGGCTGTGGCGTCCTGCGGAGTGGTCGCACGCCAGGACGACAAATGGGGAGAGGTGCCGATCGCCTATGTCGAGCTGAAGCCCGGCAAGAGTGCAACCGAGGCCGAGATCATTGGACACTGCCGCTCGCTGCTGGCGCGGTTCAAATGTCCGAAGAACGTAATCTTTGCGGAAATCCCGAAAACCTCGACGGGAAAGATCCAGAAATTCAAGCTGCGCGAGATGGCGCGAGGTTAAGGATTTTGTCTCCCGGTGAAACAGTCAGCATGACTTTCAAGTGAACCGTTAAGCCTCCGTTAGGGTTACGCAGGCACAGTGCATCCATCCAGTTTTCTGGATTCTTACCGAGTGGTTGGAGCCACTTTGTTTGACGCCTCCCTGTTAACTCCTGAGAGCCGCCTTTCCGCGGCTCTTTTTTTTGTGGATGATTCAAACCCTAACGACGCTGTTAACCTTCTATTAAACATAAGCTTGCCAACGTCATCGATGTGCAGCACTTTCCCGGCGCGCGGCCTTTTGGGGTCGTGGGCATTGAGCTAGGTGCCTGCACGGCCTGCCCAAGACGGTGGATATGAACGACCCTTCGAAACACAGCGGGAAGACGATCAAGCTGGCCGAACGGCGGGTCTTCTCCGATTCTTTCAAGCCGCTCTACAGCGACGGCATGAGCCTCGTGGAGCAGACCGCCGAATATCTCGACGGCGAGGGACGTGTGCAGGCCAAGGGTCTCTCGCGCCTTGCCGCTACACTCTACGCCGCCGAATCCATGCGGCTGACAACGCGGCTGATGCAGATCGCGTCCTGGCTGCTGCTTCAACGGGCGGCGAATTCGGGCGAGATGACGCGCAGCCAGGTGGCATCGGAAAAGGCGAAAGTCCATCTCGATACGGCTTCCGCCCAGGAAGTGGTGGAGAATTGGGTCGAATTGCCGTTTGCTTTCCGGCAGCTGGTAGAACGCTCGTTGCGGCTGCAGTCGCTGGTGCGGCGTATGGACGAAGAGATCTACGGCTTGCCCGCCCCAGCGCCCGCCGGCCGCGACTGCAATCCCGTGTCCGATCAGATCACCTTGCTGAAGACGGCCTTCGGACGCGGCTGAGGGTTCACCTTCGCGGGCGCAAATCCTGAGGGCCGTTTCTGTTTTGTTCACAATTCGCTGGCAAGGCTTGCGGGGAAAGGTAAAGCTTTCCCGATGGCGCAGGCGATTCGCATTCTTGGCATCGACCCAGGTCTCAGGCGCACCGGATGGGGTGTCGTCGAGAGCCTCGGCAATTCGCTGCGCTTCGTCGCAGCCGGCACCGTCAAATCCGATGACAAGGCCGAACTGGCCAGACGCCTTTGCCAATTGCATGACGGACTCTCCCGGGTGTTGAGCGAGCATGCGCCGGATGAGGCGGCGGTCGAGGCGACGTTCGTCAACAAGGATGCGTCGGCGACATTGAAGCTCGGCCAGGCGCGGGGCATCGCGATGCTGGTTCCGGCCTTGGCCGGCATGCCGGTCGCCGAATACGCGCCGAACGCGGTCAAGAAGGCGGTGATCGGGGTCGGACATGGCGACAAGGGTCAAGTCGCCATGATGGTGAAGGTGTTGATGCCGAAGGCTCTCTATGACAGCGAGCATGCGGCGGATGCCTTGGCGATCGCGATCTGTCATGCTCACCACCGGCAAAGCGTCGCCTATCGGCTGGCGGCGGCGGAATGAAGGCGGCAGGCTGTGATCGGTAAACTCAAGGGTGTCATCGACGAGATCGATGAGGATCACTGCATCGTCGATGTACACGGCGTCGGATATGTCGCCTTCTGCTCGGCCCGCACATTGGCCGCCTTGCCGGGGACCGGCGTTGCGGTCGAACTCTTCATCGAAACCTATGTCCGCGAGGACATGATCAGGCTCTACGGTTTCCAGTCCGCGCTCGAGCGCGAATGGTTCCGTCTGCTGATGAACAATGTGCAGGGCGTCGGTGCGAAGGTCGCTCTGGCGATCCTGTCGACCATGTCGCCGCCCGACCTCGCCAATGCGATTGCGCTGCGCGACATCGCCATGGTCAGCCGCGCGCCGGGCGTCGGCAAGAAGGTCGCCGAGCGCATCGTCACCGAGTTGAAGAACAAGGCGCCGCAATTCGCCGGCTCGGCCTCGGCGGGGATCGGCCTCAAACAGGAACTCGGCGAAGGCGTCGCACCGGCGCCGGTGTCCGATGCAGTCTCGGCGCTGACAAATCTCGGCTATTCGCGCGACATCGCCGCAAATGCCATTGCCGCTGCGCTGAAATCGGCCGGGGAGGGCGCGGATTCCGCGAAACTGATCCGGCTGGGCCTGAAGGAACTCGCGCGGTGATGGCTTGCGCTTTTTCTGGTATTTTCTTACTATGTAAGGAATTTGGAGATTTCCTTAACATGGGTATCGAAGCAAGGATATCGAGCAAGGGGCAGACGACGATTCCGGTGGAGGTGCGCGAGAAGCTCGGCCTTCATACCGGCGACCGCATCGCCTTCATCGAAACGGAACAGGGGTACCTCATCATCCCCCGCAACCGCCCTGTGGATGTTCTGTTCGGGGCATTGGCAGATTACGCAATACCGGGCACGGCGACGGACGACTATGATCGGGCAATTGGCGAAGGCATCAGCGATCATGTCGAATACCAGCGAGTAGGCACGGACAGGCGACGCGCTTGATTGGTCTGGATACGAATATCCTGCTGCGGGCCACGCTCAACGACGATCCGATACAATCCAGGGCCGCTCAGGGATTGTTGAAAAACCTTCGTGACGACGAGCGCGGGTTCGTCAACGTTCCGGTGTTGATGGAATTTTTCTGGGTCCTGCGGTCCCGGTACAAGCTTCCTCATGCGAGGCTTTCTGCCGTGATGCGTGACCTGCTTGGAGTAGAGTATATCGAGTTCGAAGCCCTCGAAGTGGTTGGAAAAGCGTTGGCGGTATATGAGAGCGGAATTGCGGATTTTGCCGACGTGGTCATCGCTTTGCGAAACCGCGAGTTTGGGGCGGCCAGTACCTTCACGTTCGACGAACGGGCGGCAAAATCGGTGGCCGGCATGAAGCTCTTGTCATGAACCAGCCAGCCCGTCTCATCACCCCGGAAAAGCGCGGCGAGGATGCCGACCAGAATCTGCGGCCGCAGACGCTGGACGAATTCGTCGGGCAGGCTGCCGCGCGAGCGAATCTGAAGGTCTTCGTCGAGGCGGCCAAGTCGCGCGGCGAGGCCTTGGACCATGTGCTGTTCGTCGGGCCGCCTGGGCTTGGAAAGACGACGCTGGCGCAGATCATGGCGCGTGAGCTGGGGGTCAACTTCCGCTCCACATCGGGCCCGGTCATCGCCAAGGCCGGCGACCTCGCCGCGCTGCTGACCAATCTGGAAGAGCGCGACGTTCTTTTCATCGACGAGATCCATCGGTTGAATCCCGCCGTCGAGGAGATTCTCTATCCGGCGATGGAGGACTATCAACTCGACCTCATCATCGGCGAAGGCCCCGCTGCCCGCTCGGTGAAGATCGACCTGGCGAAGTTCACGCTTGTTGCTGCGACGACCAGGCTTGGCCTGATCACCAATCCGCTGCGGGACCGGTTCGGAATTCCAGTTCGGCTCAATTTCTACACCGTGGAGGAACTGGAGCTGATCGTGCGGCGCGGCGCTCGCATCCTGGGCTTGCCGCTCGCCGATGACGGTGCGCTGGAAATTGCCCGCCGGGCGCGCGGCACGCCGCGCATCGCCGGCCGTCTGCTGCGCCGCGTGCGCGATTTCGCCAGCGTCGCGGGCGCGGCCAGCGTCAATCGCCGCGTTGCCGACGAGGCGCTTTCGCGCCTGGAGGTGGATGCGCTCGGCCTCGACCAGCTCGACCGGCGCTACCTCGTCATGATCGCGCAGAATTTCGGCGGCGGGCCGGTCGGCATCGAGACGATTGCGGCGGGCCTGTCCGAACCGCGCGACGCCATCGAGGACATCATCGAGCCCTACCTGATCCAGCAGGGCTTTATCCAGCGCACGCCGCGCGGCCGCGTGCTGACCGGCAATGCGTGGAGGCACCTTGGTCTCGATGCGCCGAAGGACATTGCGCAACAGCAGATCAATCTGTTCCAGGAGGAATAATTGGCTTGCTCGCTTCACCCGGTTCTCCATTCTCCTGGGGCAGTATAAGCGATGCCGGACCATGGTGAATTGGAGGAGGCATTGGTCGCCGGAATTTCGGGGGCGATCACGGCAGACGGCCACCGCCTGAAGGCGCGGGTCTACTATGCCGATACGGATTTCTCCGGCGTCGTCTATCACGCGCGCTATCTGGAATTTCTGGAGCGTGGCCGGTCCGATTTTCTGCGGCTGTCGGGCGTGCACCACACCGAGCTGATGGACGGCAAGCATGGCGAGAAGATCGTGTGGGTGGTACGCCGCATGGAGATCGATTTTCATGCGCCGGCCCGCATCGACGACATCCTTACGGTTGAAACGCGCACGGAAAGGATTTCCGGCGCCCGCATCTTCATGGCGCAGAGGCTGGTGCGCGACAACGACCTGCTGGTGTCCGCAACGGTCGAAGCGGCGATCATCGGCGAGCTTGGACGGCCGAAGCGATTTCCGAGGGAATGGATCGCGGCGTTCATGCCGTCGACGCCCTGACGAGGCCAGCGCTCGTCTTTCTTCGAGGACGCATGCGCTGGGCCATATAAGTCTGGGCAGAAGGTGCTATTTCCTTTGCCGGATTTCCGCATAGGTTGTGGAGTGCCTGCCGGCGCTTTTGTGGCGCGCGCAGCAAACAACTTGTGAAGCACGATTGCTTTTTGCAAAAGATGCGGCGCGCGCGGTCATCGCAAGTGCCGCGGCGGGACGAGCCGATAGAGCCGCGTTCAGGGAGTGGGAGCAATGCGCGAGGCATTGATCGTTTGGGGCGGATGGGACGGCCACGAGCCGGAGGCTTGCGCTGCCCTCATCAAGGCGATGCTTGAGGAAGACGGCTTCGCCGTTCGCCTGGAAAACAGCACCGCCGCCTTCGCCGATCCTTCCCTGCACAATCTCAGCCTGATTGTGCCGATCATGACGATGTCGAAGATCGAGAAGGCGGAGGCGAAGAACCTCGCGGCGGCGGTGGAGAGCGGCGTCGGCATTGCCGGCTATCATGGCGGGGCGGGAGACGCATTCCGTGACAGTGTCGACTATCAATTCATGATCGGCGGGCAATGGGTGGCGCACCCCGGCGATGTCATCGACTATCATGTTGACATCACCCGTCCCGACGACCCCATCATGCAAGGCATCAACCGTTTCCCATACCGATCCGAGCAGTATTACATGCATGTCGATCCGTCGAACGAGGTGCTCGCGACCACGACCTTCACCGGCGAACACGCCGCGTGGATCGTCGGCGTCGTGATGCCGGTGGTGTGGAAGCGCAAGCATGGCAAGGGCCGGGTCTTCTATTCCTCGCTTGGCCATCAGGCGAAGGAGTTCGAGGTGCCCGAGATGCGGACGATCTTTCGGCGCGGCGCCAACTGGGCGGCGCGCTGAAGCATAGTTTTGAAAAGCCGCGGCGAGGAGCGCCAGTCGGCAGGAGAGGGAGTACATTGCATGGCCACTGGGTTTTTCGGCGACATCAAGCCGGCGAAATATGAGGGTCCGGATTCGACCAATCCGCTGTCCTACCGCTTCTACAATCCCGACGAGGTGGTGCTGGGCAAGCGGCTGGAGGACCATCTGCGCTTTGCGGTCGCCTATTGGCATTCCTTTGCCTGGCCGGGCGGCGACCCCTTCGGCGGCCAGACCTTCGACCGGCCATGGTTTCCCCAGGCTGGTGGCGCGGACACGATGGAGCTAGCGCGGCTGAAGGCCGATGTCGCGTTCGAAATGTTCACGCTGCTCGGGGCGCCCTATTACTGTTTCCACGACGCGGATGTGCGCCCCGAGGGCAAGGATTTCAGCGAGAGCGCGGCGCGCTTCGAGGAGATCGCCGATATTTTCGCCGCCAAGCAGAAGGAGACCGGCGTCAAGCTGCTGTGGGGCACGGCCAACCTGTTCTCGAACCGCCGCTGGATGTCGGGTGCGGCGACCAATCCCGACCCGGATGTGTTTGCTTATGCGGCCGCGACGGTGAAATTGTGCATGGACGTCACCAAGCGCCTGAAGGGCGAGAACTATGTTCTGTGGGGCGGCCGCGAAGGCTATGAGACGCTGCTCAACACTGACCTTAAGCGCGAGCAGGAGCAGGCCGGCCGCTTCCTGCAACTCGTCGTCGACTACAAGCACAAGATCGGCTTCAAGGGCGCGATCCTGATCGAGCCGAAGCCGCAGGAGCCAACCAAGCACCAGTACGACTACGACGTGGCCACGGTGTATGGCTTCCTGAAGCGGTTCGGGCTGGAGAACGAGGTCAAGGTCAATATCGAGCAGGGCCACGCCATCCTGGCCGGCCATTCCTTCGAGCATGAGTTGGCCCTGGCCAATGCGCTGGGCATCTTCGGTTCCATCGACATGAACCGCAACGACTACCAGTCCGGCTGGGACACCGACCAGTTTCCGAACAACGTGCCGGAGATGGCGCTGGCTTACTATCAGGTGCTGGCCGGCGGCGGCTTCAAGACGGGCGGCACCAATTTCGATTCCAAGCTGCGCCGCCAGTCGCTCGATCCGCAGGACCTTCTGATCGGCCACATCGGCGCGATGGATTGCTGCGCGCGCGGGCTGAAGGCGGCGGCGCGGATGATCGAGGACAAGGCGCTGTCGGGACCGCTGGAAGAGCGCTACGCCGGCTGGAAATCGGCCGAGGCGAAGGCGATGCTGTCAGGCAAGCGCACGCTGGAGGAGATCGCCGCGCGCGTCGTCGCCAAGAAGATCGAGCCGCAGCCGAAATCCGGCCGCCAGGAACATCTGGAGAACGTCGTCAACCGGTATGTGTAACGCAAGGGGGCGACGCCCCCGGCAGGCCCAACTGGCACGCTGATCTGGAACGCCCAACTTTGGGTCGGCGCGCCGCGATGCGGCACGCCGCCAGCGGACGTGCATTGCTGGATGGAGCCGTCATGATGTGCCGGTCATGGTGTACCATCAGGCGGTCATGAAGAGTCGGTGTATCGGGCGCGTGGGTTCTCCAGCGCGTAGAGGGCCATCGCATGGGCATGGGCCAGAACCTCGTCGACCTCGCGGATCCCTGCTCTGCCGCCGGGCGACCGGATCGTAGCGGGACAGACGGCCGCCGGGCGGGCGGCCCGGCCGCAGCGGCCAGATGCGGCGAAACCGGCCGGGGGAAGGTGGCTGCCCGCGCATCCTGTCGCGGTGGGCGCGCCAGCGGGCGAAGCGCAGAGCCTGGGCAGGCATGTCGTCCAGCGCAGAGGCCAGTGCGGCAAGGCGCTGGCCGAGACGCGTGGCGTCGATCGGGTCGTGGGGCGAGGGGAGCCGCACCCGAACGGCATGCCGCCCGGTGAGGTCGTGCAGGCAGCGGGGCACAGCGGTGCTCGGCTTCGAGCTGCGGCGGGGGCGGCGGGGGCGGCGGGGGAATGGATTGCGCAGGGGATCGAGCAGCGGGAAGGCAATTGGGCGGGTGGGAGCAGCGGCGCGCTTTTGCACAATGGGCGGCGGCGCGACATTGGCGAGACCCAGCCTGTAGAGGGAGATGCCGGTGTCGACAATGCCGG
>Ga0190271_10000445_pt1 | contig 20943 bp, 31 predicted proteins | sample Popmic356T_FD_133747 | JGI IMG/M metagenome (GOLD analysis project Ga0190271, IMG submission 133747) | Populus adjacent soil microbial communities from riparian zone of Weber River, Utah, USA - 356 T | ecosystem: Environmental > Terrestrial > Soil > Riparian zone | place: USA: Utah | collected...
ACCAGATGGTCATCGACATGGAGGGGTCCGACGCTGGTACATCTGACTTCTACTCACAGTTCGAGGACGAGGCTCGAGCACTTCTTGAGGCGTATGGAGGGACAGGTTTCGGAGGCTTGAACGGTGGGGTCACGACTCGGTTCAAGGAGTACAACTTCGATGTGGGCTCGAAGGACGATCCTCACGAGTCGTTCTGGGACGCGATCAACAGGCTTGCCGACGAGGTGAACTGGTCGTTCCTGATCGATGGGAATGACGTCTACTACGACTCTGAGACGACCTTGATCAAGCAGAAGCCCATCGCCGTGATTCGTCGGCAGGACGCGTCCGTGGTCGATTGGGACTACACGTGGGACGCGCGCCGCATCGCAACGGAGATGTCTCTCGAGCTCATTTGTAAGCCGTGGGCCTTCCGCGCAGGGCAGGTCTTCCAGATGGAGAACTTCGGCCCCGCGTCACGAGGGTCAACGGCAGCGTTGCCAGGACGCTGGCTCATCTCGCAGATCGAGCGTGATGAGTGGGAACTCACCTCACAGTTCACTCTCGTCCAACCTACACGCCCGAACCCGGAGCCTGCTCCTGAGGTCATCCAGCAACAGAGTGGTGCAGGTGCTGGGTTCACAGGATCGATCAAGGGACTGACTCCCAAGCAAGTCATCGATCAGGTCGTCCTGCCGATCGCCAACGACTGTGGCATCGCCCGTACCGTTGCCGAGAACGACGCTGCGAACGCATCTCACGGCGCGACTGTCTCAGGTGGCACGTCTGATCACCAGGGTCCCAGCAACGTGCGTTGGGCAGCAGACATGTCCAACGGCACGAGCCCGACTCCTGAGATGGACAAGTTGTTCCGGGCTTTGTGCAAGGAGTTCGATATTCCAGGGTCGCTCGCTGGAGGCATTTTCAACGCAACCCACAGCGGGTTCCGGTTCCAGATCATTTACCGATGCAACCCTTGTGGCGGTGACCACACGAATCACGTCCACTTCGGCCTCGAGGTCACGTCCTCCGTATGACGATCTCAGACCTCACTGGTGGCCCGAGCAGAACCTCGCGGGATCCCGTTGCGCGGGCGAAGGTCGTGCGCGCTCCCTCTGGGCCCAACATGCCCATGACCGTTACCCTCCTGAACTACAGCAACAGGTTCGGGTATGACGTGGAGCCTGATCATTGGATTCCGAAGGGCATCACGCTTCCTGAGGTCAACGATATGGCGCTCGTCCTGTTCGATGACTATGGAGACATCTGGGTCGTCGGATGGGAGGGTTATTTCGCCCTCTTCGATCAGGACACCCTTGACGCACTCCAGGGTACGATCGGGACCCCGAGCAACCTTAACAGGTTCGTCACCGACGAGGACCCGAGGATGGAGGACGCGCGTACGCCGACCGCGCATACGCACCCCATCGCTGAGATCGTAGGTACAGCGCTTGGCACAGGCGAGATCCCTTTGTGGAACGGTACCTCCTGGGAGGCAGCAGACCTCGAGGAAGAGTTCGCTTCTGTGCACTCGGAGACGATCACGGGCGACGCGGTCGAGACGGAGTGGACGATCAATCACAACCTTGGGACGGACGACGTGTTCGTCTTGGTGCGTGAGGACTTCGGTGACTACGAGCACGTCAACGTTGCCACGCGTGCCTTGACCGGAGGATCGACTGTTGTTCTCGAGACGTTGCCGCCACTTGGCAACGGCGACGAGTACGTGGTGACGGTCGCACGTGCGATCGGTGGCGCGACGGTGCCTGTCTCGACGCCTGCTGCTCATTCTTCCAGTCACGGGGTCGCAGGATCAGACCCCTTGCCTGATCGTTCCGTCCGAAGTCGCATGGTTCTTCTTGACGAGCAGCACATCGAAGGTCAGGACGAAAATTACTCAGGGAACATATCTGCGGCGGCGTGGACTTACTATGTAGACAGTAGTGACACGATCCCATTGAAACTCGAGTACACTGCTGAGGTCGATTGTTGGTGGGAGGTCACGTTCCAGGTAGGCATTGTGCAGAAGGTCGATGGTAACTACCATTACTCCTATGGGTTGGTGAAATTGGGCCCAACCAGTGATGGGTTCCCCGCGATCACAGGCCATGTTGCTCGGGTAGCAAATGACGCAGTTGGGCATGACCTTCAGACGCAACATGGTGGGGTTAATAACTTCGCTTCCCGCAAGGTCACGCGTCGATATCCAGTAGCAGCAGGTGACTTCAATGAACTGTGGTTTGTCGGGTCCGGGTCTGGGGGCACGTGGAACTACTACAAGGGTGGCGCGCACATGTGGGCCGAGGGTAAGGTGTACGCGCGATGACCCGGCTCGAGCATCCGATCCAGTACCTCACCGAGGATCAGTTGCACCAGCATCGTCGCTTCCCAAGCGCTGGGAGTGTCGTGAACTACAACAACTTGAATGTCCCGGCCATCATGTATGGGTCCGACAGTGAGCTCGTCCAGTTGATCCTCACTCCTGTGGTGAATTGCTTCTGGGAGGTCGTCGCTCACTCGACGTGGAACTCACCTGACGGCATCTGGTCGGCGATGCGTACGCAACTCGAGATCGATCCTGCAGACGTTGATGGGAAGACGTACGGTGCTCAACTTGGTGCCCATGTCCATGCCAGCGTACCTGGGTTCTGCCCAATCACGAACATCGAGGACTTCAAGTTGGAAGCGGGCACGGAGTACACCGTGTCACTCTACGCCTATTACTCGCCTGGGTATAACCAAGGTCATTGGTCGGGTGGCGAGCATCTTGGCATCGAAGGGCACACGTACGCCCACGGGTGCTTCTGATGCCCACGCGCCACTTGTCACCTCCTGAACTCGCTATGCTCGAACCTGGGCACTGGCGGCAACTGTACCGTCCAGCATCGGGAGGTCAATCGAACTACGGTGGGGGCGGTGGAGGAGCATCGATTTGGTCTGATTGTCCGTTCCAGTTGATTGGGTCGGGATCCGGGTATGTGTCGATCTCGGTACAACCTCTTCTGAACTGCTTCTGGCGCATCGATCATCAGTCGATTTGGCGTGCAGTCGGCGCGGCGTGGCTCAGGGGCGTTGTACAGATCATCCTTGATCCGCCAGACGTCGAAGGAAGAGCAACAGGCAGGAAAATCGACTTCCAGGCTCATGCCAGTATCAACGGGTACACACCTGCAGTAGGGGAGGACACGTTCAAACTGCTGGCAGGACAGTGGTACACGGCAAGGCTCTACTGTGTCTACATCGACCAGTTGATCAACGGATTCGTCCACTACACAGGCGCGCCGTATCTTCGAGTTGAGGGGCACACGTTCGGGCATGGGAGTTTCAAGTAATGCCAACTCGATTCGCCTCACCACCGTTGTACCTTGACGAGTCGCAACTCGTCCAGGAGAAGCTTGGTGACACAGAAGGGTTCACCGTTTACTTGGATTCTGGAGCAAAATTCCAGGATGGGTTCGGTGGGTACATGGAGATTGAGTTCACTCCTTTGGTTCGCTGCTTCTGGCGTGTCAAGGGGCAGGCCTTCTGGCAGTACGTCAATGGAAGTTGGTCAGCACCTCGAACTCGTTTGGTGCTTGATCCTCCTGACCTGTCAGGCGATTACCTCGTCGGTGACCTCGACACCCAACTCCACAGCGACGAGATGGATGCGCGGGGTGTCGTGATGGCAGGATGTTTCGCTTTGGAAGCGGAGGAAACTTACAACCTCTCGCTGAGATTTATTAATGGGGGCCCCGCAGGCGAATCTGCGACTTACTACGTCCATCCCTTCCATTCGTACGTTCGCGGGTACACCTTCGGACATGGAGCGTTATAGACGAGATGCTGAATCCAGAGAACCCACACTTCAAGTTCCCTTTCACTTTGAACGCGGAAGGACGGATTAACCAGATCGAACAGGACACGATCGAACACGTGCAATCCTGCGAGGAAGTCATCGTCAGGTGCCCACTTGGGTTCAGAGATGACAGACCTGAGTTCGGGTGGCCGTGGCCCGAGTTCGCCAATATACCAATTGATCCTCAGGCCCTCGAGGACGCACTCGCTACGTTTGAACCACGAGGCCGCGCCAACGCAGTCGAGTGGGCAGAAGCAGCGAACGCTGCAGTCAGGAATATCTCAGTGGACGTGGAGGTGATGGAGGACCATGGCGAACGGTGATTACTTCGTTGACCTGGAGATCGAAACCTCCGGGCAACAGTTGGCCGACGATGCAGTTGAGGCCCTGCAGTCGGTGTGGCCTGCCTGGGAGCCCAACGATGGTGACCTCGAGGTCATCCAGATCGAGACGCTTGCTCCTATGGCAGAGAACGCTGCTGAGGTCGCAGCGCTCGTGCCTCCAGCGGTCTTCCGGGAGTACGGCACGAAGTTGATCGGCAGGCCCTATGGCCCAGGAGCTCCTGCGACAACCACGGTCACGTTCACCTTCATGGATGACACGGGATACGTGATCCCTCAGTTCACTGAACTCGACATTGACGGGTTCGCGTTCACCACGGACGTCGAGGTCGTCGTGCCCGTCGGATCAACTGCCGTCTCTGGCATTGCTGTTTCGGCAAATGAACTGACAGAGGAAGCGAACGGCCTCGCTGGAGACAACGTGTCCGTCTTGTCAGGCCTCGCCGGCATCGAAGACATAACGGTCGACGTGATCACGGCGAATGGCGAGAACCCGGAGACAGACGAGGATTACCAGAACAACCTGTCTCGAGACCTCCTCCTCCAGGCGAAAACACTTGTCACCACTCGGGACTTCGAGTTATGGGCTACTGCTGCCGCAGGAGTTGCGCGTGCGCATGCTGCTCACGATGGAGACCGAGCAGTCGAGGTCGTCATGGTCGACGCTGCCGGCCAACCCGTCACCCAGGCAGTGAAGGACGCGCTCGCTGCTGACTTCGATCAGTACCGTCTCGTCAACACCGTGGTCACTTTGTCAGACCCGACCTACACGACGATTGACGTGACTTACAACGTCAAGGTCCTTCCCGGGTACGAACCCGTTGCCATGGAGGCTCAGATCGATGCCAAGTTGATCGAACTCCTGTCACCCACTGAGTGGGGGAAATATCCTGGCGGGTCTCACGAGTCCTGGATCAACGAACCGCTTGTCCGTGAGCACATGCTCATTGACGAGATCGGAAACGTCGAAGGTGTCCAGTACGTCATCTCTGTCTCGATCACAGGCTCGGCAGGATCTGCATCTGGGTCTGACTGGACGATGGCAACGCCTTACCCGCTGCCGGTACCTGGCACGATGACTGGCACGATCACAGTATGAGCCTCGAGTTCCAAGATCAGTTCAACCTTGCCGAAGCAGGCGAGGCGATCTGGGGACCGAAGCAGACAGCCCCTGACAGACTCACCTATGTCACATCGCCTGTCTTCGGTGACCGCGATCGTGCGATGCGCAATAGGCTCCTGCCTGGGGACATCGACCCGGCAACAGGAGACGCTCGCTCCGAGTTGTCTGGCATCATGCACGCGATCGAGGGTCGAGAGCGTTGGTTCCGCTTCCCGACGTTGATCGAGGAATGGACGTCCCTTGACGAGTGGGCACTGATCTGGCAGCAGCACATGGGTGCTGGCGAGCCGTCTATCGCCATGTACATGCGCCAATCTGCACTCGGGTTCCGTCTGGCGGATGAGCAGGACAACGTGAACTACTGGGTCTCGGATGAGATCCTCATGGGTGACTGGTACGACCTCGTTGTGGGCGTCCTGTTCTCCACTGATCCCGAGGTCGGGTGGATCGAGGTCTGGCTCGATGGTGAGCAGCAGACCCTCGAGAATGGCGAGACCCGGATGTACGGCCAGACGGCCCGGGATTACGAATTCCAGAACTATGACAAGTTGGGCCTGTACACGGAGCCTCTCGACCCTGCTGACGAGCGTGTGGTGCTACACGGGATGTACCTTGTGGGCGAGACACGCCCAGATGTCATGGGTGGGATCCCGGACACGAACATCGGCTTCAATTTGGTCGAGCAACATGAGCCTTGGATCACTCCTGACCTTCAGACGTACCTCATGGCGATTGGGAGCATGTTCTGGGAGGTCGAACTCTACTCCGAAGACACGGAGGAGTTCGAGGGGTGGACGATCCTCCTGGACGTCGACCGCGCACCAGAAGAGGCGCTTCCGTACCTTGCTCAGTACGTCGGTGAACGCATCCCGGACAACATCTCTGAAGCAGCGAAGCGAGAGTGGATTGAGGACGCACCGAACCAACAGCGTGGCACCCTTGGGTCGATCGTCGCAGCGGCTCGCCGTTACCTCATAGGTGAGCGTCTCGTCACCGTGATCGAACGTGATGGTGGTGTGGACAAGCTTTCCGTTGTTACCTACACTGAGCAGACGCCTGATTCAGGCCTCGTTGCCGCTGAGCTCGAGACAGTGGTACCGGCAGACATCACACTCACCTACACGGTGACGCCTGGCCAGACATGGACGCAGCTTGACTCGATCAAGGTCGATTGGGCTGAGGTCATAGCAGATTATGGTTCCTGGGCAGACGTTACCGCTGATACACCTGAGGGCACGTATGGGTAATCCAGCGGGCATCCAGCAGGTCCGGGACGACATGAATAGGCTGCGTGGGCGCCTGTTCGGGCTGGTCGAGGCAACGGGGATGCCTACCAAACAGGAGGATGCCTTCAAGTCCCTCATCCGTCAAGTCACGTACGATGCGCAACGCGATCTCGAGCAGACGATGCGCGAAAACGGAAGGTCATAGATGCCGACAACTACACGCCTGTCGCTTCCCTATCCAGGAGGAGGCGACTCACCAGACGGTCCTGCCCAGATAGGAGCATTGGCTCAGGCCCTCGACAACGCTGCCATTGATCTGGCGGAGGGGACATTCGCAGCGCGTCCTGCGGCAAGCATCCGAGGTCGGTATTACTATGCCACAGATGTAGGCGTCCTATACCGCGACCGTGGATCTTCGTGGATGCCTGTCACGCTCGAGGATGGCCAGATCGTCAACGCGAAGGTCGCTGCGAACGCGGCCATCGCTGAGTCGAAACTCGCACTCGCGTCTGACGCTGCTGCTGGCACCGCGTCACGACGTACGCTTGGGACAGGTGCGACTCAGGCCACTGCCGGTAATGATTCTCGCTTGTCCGATCAGAGGACACCGAGTGACGGCAGTGTGACGCTTGCGAAACTGGCGACGGCGATCGCAAACGCAATCGTTAAGCCTGGGACCGTATTCGACTTTGCCGGTGCGACGCTGCCGGATGGGTACCTTCTGTGCGACGGGTCTGCCGTGTCTCGAGACACGTACGCAGACCTCTTCGCTGCCATCGGGATCACTCATGGGTCAGGAGACGGGTCCACGACGTTCAATCTGCCCGACGCTCGTGGGCGAGTAACCGTAGGGAAGGGGACGCACGCGGAAGTCGACACTCTGGGCGAGAGTGACGGGCTCGCTGTGGGCTCGCGACGCCTGAAGCACACGCACACGATCGCAGCAGAAGCGCCTGCGACCGATATGGTCGCTACAAGTACAGATGCTCAGGGGTACCACGGACACACTGCCTACACGAGCGATGGGTCCAACTCAACCACGTGGAATGGCACATCGGGTGTCGCCAGTGCTGCGTCTATCAAGCACACACACGGAGTTGGAGTCGAACCGAGTGGGTCTCACGCACATTACGTTTACCCTCATGCCCACTATGTGAACTCACACTCGCACGGTGGTGCATCTGGGCCCGAAGGACCTGCCCATATCGTGTTCAACAAGATGATCAAGGTGTAGGTGACACATGCTGGCAGCAGAAGAACTCAAGGCAAGTATCGAGCAACATCTGGCACGGAAGAACTATTCCGTCGAAGCAAATGTGCTGGACTCGCCTCCTCCGGGATACGACGCATGGTCTCGAGTGTCCTTCAAGAAGCGTGGTGCTGAAGTCGGGTGGGCTTTGCTTCTCTTCAGGTCTGACGACACAATTGTCTTCGACCATTTGCGAATGACTGAAGCGGAGCAGAAGAAGGGGATGTACAAACATCTCGCCAAAACCTTCCCTGAGTTTGCGCGTGAACACGGCTACACGCATCTCGAGACAACCACACCAGAAGATCACTTCGGGTACCAGATTCATCTCAAGGCTGGGTGGTACGTCACCGATAACGAGAACGTCCTTCGTGCGACAACGCATGAAGGATGTCCGCTGGAGAAGTACGCCGCCGGCAAATGAAGGACAGGATCTTCCAGTGGGCCCGCGGCAATCCGTACTGGGCTGATCACGTCTACCTATACCTCTTCTCCATAGGGACGACGATTGCTGCAGTAATCCTCCTGATGCAACTCGCATTGGATACTGACCATATTCATTCAGAGGGGAATGCTGTTTACATCCCAGATAGCCTTGAGGTAGCAGGAGTGCTACTCTTCGGTATTGGTGGGTTGCTCACTGCTCGAGGAATCAGGATTCAGAAGTTACCTCTCGAATCGTCAGGCCTTGTGCTGATGGCAACAGGTCATCTCAACTTCGCCATCGTCTTGGCAGCTCATGGGTCTGACTTCACTGTGGCTTTATTTGGTGCGGCATGTGTGGCAAGCCTTGCCAGGTGTGCCCTGATCCTCCTCACCTCGAAGGTACCTGAGTAGATGGACGTTGTCTCAGTAATCCTCGCTGCAGTTCTCGGTGGGGGCGTAATCTCAGCGATCGCTGCGTACCGGAAGTCGGGTCCTGAATCTGAGGCTTTGACCGTAGCAACAATGAAGGACGTAATCGAGGAATTGCGCATCGAGATCGCTCGTCTGGCCGTTGAGAATGAGAAGCTGAAGAATGAGGTCAAGGTAATGAAGGCAGCCTTGTTCCGTCAAACCCCTGGCCCACCATCGGATGAATGAATCCTGACCCCTATGAGCGCTGGCTCCCGCCAGAAGAGCGCCTCAAGCGAGCCGAAGATGAACTCGCTGGCATTAATGCTGCCCTGGATCAACGCGCTGACCTCGAGGCTCAGGAAGAGGAAGCGTCCCGTGACCTCTCGATCTGGGGTGGGGCTGCGGCAGGAAGCTTGACCGTTATTGCCATTTGGTTAATCGTGCGCATTGTCGAGGTCCTATGACCAGACGAACAACACCCCTCTCGATCAAGGTAGGGGTCGCTGCACTCGTCCTCGCAGCCCTCGCACTCCTGGTCGCGGCTCTCCTCGCATTGCTCGTTCTCGAGAACGACAAGGACGCACGTGAGAAGTTCCGTGAGACGGATGCTCGTCTACATGAGGTCGATCAAGGCTTGAAGGAAGCGGATAGGAAACTGCAGGCCGTGGACGCGCAACTGAAGGACGCAGTTGGGCAGCTGCAGGAACTGGCAGACGTCGAGGCGCCAGCACCTTGCGAACCTGCACCGTCACTCCCGTTGCCTGGTGAGCCGGGTGAGAAGGGTGACATAGGACCGATTGGGCCTGAAGGACCCTTCGGACGCATTGGGCCTCCAGGAGGTACAGGTGCGACGGGTGAGCAAGGCGCTCCAGGGCCCACGGGTGAGCAAGGACCTTCCGGTGAACAAGGACCTGCTGGTGAACAGGGTGCTCCTGGCGGGACTGGTGCGCAAGGGGAGGCAGGCACTCCAGGAGATCAAGGTGCTGCTGGTCCCGCTGGGCCTGAAGGACCTGTCGGGCCAATCGGGCCTGTCGGACCTCCCGGACCTCCTGGGGGCATGACGTGTCCTGCTGGATTCACTGCTCAGGAACTCATCCTCAACGCACCTGGTGGGCAGATTACTTTGTTCGTGTGTGTCGCCGGATGACCATCGCCCTCTACACGTCCTTGTTTGGTGGAGAAGAGAAGGGGTTCCCACTGCCTCAGGAGATGGACGTCGATGCCTTCTGTGTATCTGACGGTGATGCTCCTGAGGGGTGGAATCTTGTCCCTTCGTCCGCGGACGAACGTGACCCACGTCTCGCATCACGTGAAGTCAAGATGCTTCCATGGAAGTTCCTCGATCAGTACGACTACTACCTCTGGGTAGACGGAAGTGTCGAGATCCTCGATCCTGGGTACCCTCAGTGGGTTGAAGAGCAGAGGGTCAGGGTCGTAGGTGGTCCGGCACACCCTTGGCGAGATTGCATTTATGACGAAGCAGACGAAGCGGAAAAATACACCAAGTACAGGGGAGCAGTGAAGCAGGCAGACGTGTATCGTCTCATGGGACATCCGGAGAACTGGGGCCTATGGGCGACCACGTCCTTGGTATGGCGAAACACTCCACTCGCTCATGCGTGCGCAAAATCCTGGTGGAGCGCTGCCAATGCCTTCTCATTGTCAGACCAAGTAGGTTTTCCGCACGTGTGCAAAATTCATTACGTCCGTCCGACGACACTCCCAATTGATCTTCTCGACAACAAGTGGTTCAAATGGCATCCTCACAGCTCCTGAATATCGGGTCCGGGCCCTTCTACACTGACGGGTGGGTCAACGTCGATCGATACGCGGACGACGCAGACGTGAGCTGCAGTGCCTTCGAGATGCCTTTCCAGGATGGGATGTTTCGTCGTGTGTACATGGGTCATTTCCTCGAGCACATTCCGTACGACGACATCCCACACCTGTTGGATGAAGTCAAGCGTGTCTGCAGGCCTGGCGCCATGATCATGGTCGTGGGCCCATGTCTCGACAAGGCTCGAGCGACTCATCAGCCCAAGTGGTTGATCGAGCAGATCGCTGCGAACCCGACACCCGAGATGCCAGGAGTAGGCCACGAATGGTCGCCGACCACAGACCTCACACTCCAGGCGATGCGCAACGGGGGCCTCGAGGACGTGGTCGAAGTCGATGTGCGCAAGATCACCCAGCCTGAATGGCCGAACCGTGCTACAGCAACGTGGCAAGTCGCAGCGAGAGCATCTACCCCAGGAGGTAAGTGAATGAGCTACCCGAACGGACAAGTGCCAGACAGTGCGAGGCTCTCGCTACCTGGTTCCAACAAGGGCCTGCTACGGACTGCAGCGCTTGCGTACCGCGCAGTCGATCTCATCGTCAGCGAGAACATGGCAATTTACGACGGGTCGGTTGGCAGGACATACCGGACGTACGCGATGCAGGTCCTGGCAAAACAGATCTACGGATCGAACGCTGCCACTCCGGGCACATCGAACCACGGTTACGCGCTCGCCGTTGACCTGCAGTCTTACGCCCAACGTCAAGCGATGGATCGGGTAGGTGCGCGGTTCGGTTGGGCGAAGGCTTGGTCGGACGCATCTTGGGAGTGGTGGCACCTGAAGTGGCGCGCTGGCGTCTGGGCACCACGGCCTGATCCTCGACGTGTCCTCACGAGGAAACAGCGTCGCGCCGTCAACACTCTGCTCTACAGACGTCGTCAACGGATCAAGGAGGCAGCCTCAGGACGAGGAGCGAGGTGGCGGTACTGGAACAGGTTGGTCGGGCGTTCATACAATCGAGTCCGTACGCTGTGGAAGCAAGCGGACAACCCGGCCCGGAAACGAGTGTTGCGTATAGCACTCGATGATCGCAACGGCCGTATTTGACCAAGGAGGTCAAGAAGTGAATCTGGACAATCCGTATCTCGGCAGGATCGTCGTGATCCTGTCTCCTATCTTCCTCGGCATCGGTGCCTGGCTCGCGACGTGGATCGCTGACAACCTTCCGGGCAATCCGGAGATCAGTGGCGAGGACGTACAGTTCGTGATCCTCGGTGCCTTCCTCGCACTCGCCGGCATCGTCTACAAGTGGCTCGACAACCGTGGCAAGCATGAGCAGGGAGTCGAGCTCCTGACGCCATCCACCGAAGACGCACACGGCATGCCTCCCGGCATGGTTCCTCCGGACCAGAGGGACTGACGTGCTCCCCTCTTCGCCTCCCAGGTATTCGTCTTGGTCTGAGATGACCAAGGCGATACGCCTGGGGGCGATGGGGTGGCCTGTCTATGCCCTACAGGTCGCAGTTGGTGTCACTCCTGATGGTACCTTCGGACCCATGACGGAGCGTGCCGTTAAGAAGTGGCAAGCAGATCATGGCCTCGCTGCAGACGGAGTCGTGGGACCGAGGACGCAAGGTCGCATCCTGTGGTTGGCGTCGTCACGTGCGGACAAACTCGCAGGCGTGCCTGTGGGTCTGGCAGCAGGATTCGCACAGTGGGAGGGTGGCAACCTTCTCGCAGCGACGAACTGGTACACGCCTCCTGGTGGTGTGCCTGGCGTCGATTGTGGGCCTGCCCAGTGGCGCCAGTACGGACCCCCGTTCCTCATGTCAGGACTCAAGGAGGCCTTCGATCCCAACAAGGCGCTTTACCACGCAGCCTTCGCTGCCGATTACAGACGAGACGAGTTCGTGCGCCGGCGCCCGTCCCTTGGGCGTCATTGGAACGGCCTGAGAACAGCGATCCTGGCGCACAATGCTCCGTTTATGGCGGAGCAGATCGTCCGGTATGGGCACTTGTCAACGCCGAACGCGCTGGCAGGATGGACGATCAAGCCAGGAGGTGGGCATTACACGCACGGTGAATGGGCAACTGTGTATCCCAACAAACTACTCTCGTTCACCGACGTGCCACCAGCAACAGGATCCCCGCGTGCATGAAAGCAAGACGGAAGCGGTAATTTATTTTGGATTTTAAAGCGGTCGAATACAACGGCAAGCAGTTCTGGAAAATCGTTACCGGTACGCCAGGTCCAGTGATCGGCGACGACGGTCCCCTCTTCAAGTATACTGTCTACGTGCAACATGGGCTTGGGTTACATCGTGCCCGGGTGGCACGTCGGATTGACGTGACGCTGGCTGACGCACGTGGCTGGACACGTGGAGCAGTACGCTTCCAGCGTGTTGCTGAAGGTGCTGATACTGACGTGCTGGTAGCAGGACCTCATACTGTGGACGCGCTGTGTGCTCCACTCAAGACAGAGGGCGAGGTGTCTTGTTGCCAGGGACGTAAGGTTGTTATCAACGTCCTGCGATGGAGGAACGCGGTTGCCCACTGGACCGGCTCAGTACTCAGTTACCGCCAAATGTTGATTAACCACGAGTTTGGTCATCGCATCGGCAAGGGTCATCAGAACTGTGGCGGTACAGGACGACTGGCTCCAGTTATGCAGCAACAGACGTACGGGCTTCAAGGATGTCGAGCGAACCCATGGCCCCTCGATCACGAGTTGCTTCGGTAATTCGTTCTCCGAGGGGCTCTCGCTGACAAGTCCAGGGTGCGACAACTGGCCTGGGGTGCAGGCCGAACCTGTCGGAGCGACCTACTCTGCCACCTCAGCGAACAGATCGCTGGGTAGATCAGATACCTTCTCGAGGTCGCCCCACTTGTTCCCCACCTTGATCTCGACCTCGAAGGGGACACGGGACTTGAAGGGGACGTTCTGCTCCATCTCCTCACGCATGATCTCAGCCACCTCGTCGATGTAGTCGAGGCGTGCCTCAGTCATGATCGAGTCGTGGATGGTCGTGACGATGTGCGCGGGAAGAGGCTTGAGGCGCCTGTTGATCGCAATGAGGGCATTGAGGGTGAAGTCGGATGCGGTGCCTTGGATCGGCGTGTTCACAGCTTGCCTGCCGACTGCTCCTGCATCGTACCTCGGGATCATCGGGAAGCGACGACGCCGGCCCAGAGGTGATTCGACGTACTGGTGCTTGTAGGCCCAGGCCTTCTGCTTCTCTCGCCATTCTTGGAAGGCAGGAAACTGGCCGAAGAACTTGTCGAAGAACTCGCTGACCTCTTCTGTCGACCAACGCTTGCCGCCGATCTCGACCACGTGTTCCATCTCTGGCCCGTGTGCGATCGATTCAGCACCACGGTCGTAGATGACTCCGAAGTTCACACACTTGGCCATGTACCGCTCATAGGCCGTGACCTGAGCAGCAGGCTTCTGGAAGAAGGCATACGCGACTTCCTGGTGAGGATCGCGTCCCTCAATGAACATCTGGCAGAAGTTATCGTCGTCCGACAGATGAGCAGCGATGCGCAATTCGAGCTGCGAGTAATCGGCAGCGATCAACCCGTACCCTGGAGGAGCAATGAACCCATTCCGGACCTCGACCTTCGTGTGCGATGCCTCAGGAATGTTCTGGAGGTTCGGGTTCGAGGAAGACAGGCGTCCTGTCGCCGTACCATGTGGAAGGAAGTCACCACGGATGCGGTCGTCGTCGTCAATGCGAGTGAGCATGCCGTTGACATAGGTCCCGGCGTTCTTCGTCAGGTTCCTGTACTGCAGCACGTCAGCGATGATGCCGTCCGGATCACGCTCCGGGAACTTCTTCACCAGTGATTTCAAGACGGCCTTCGCCGTTGCCCCTTCCTTCAACTTGCCTCGCCGCGCAGTGTGCTGGCCTGCCTTGGCAAGTGGCATCCCAAGGATGTCGTACACGTACTCCTTCACCTGCTTCGGTGAGTTCGGATTGAAGTCGTCCTTGCCAGTGTTCTGCTGTAGGCGCTTCAGGATCGGAGCGGATCGTCGTGCCAATGACTTGGATGTCTTCTCATAGAAGGCACGATCGAGCAGTGCACCGTGGTACTCGACATCCGCCAGTGCGAGTGACCCAGGGATCAGGAGGTTGTCGTAGACGTTGTAGAGCGACGGCGACTCTTCCATGATCATCGGCGGCAGGAGTGTGAACAGGACCCCTGTGTAGTAGCAGTCGAGAGCCAGGTACGTGTGCATCTGCTTCCGGAGACGTCGTCGCCCGTCTGCGTTGGCGTCAGCCCAGGCCTTCAACCATTTGCCCATCTGAATGTCGTAGTCAGGAGCATCGCAGTACACCCGCGCCATGTTCTTCAGGCTGTGGGACTGGAACCTACCCATCGGACGCTCGTCAAGGAGGTAGTGGAGGAGCATCGTGTCTTCGATCCGGTTGAATTCATACTCGAAGCCATGCTCCTCGAGACCCCTACGGAGGAACTTCAAGTCGAACTTGGCATTGTGGAAGACGGTCGCCTGGTCCTCGGAGCGGAGGAGGAAGTCGATCTCGGCCCATGTCTCACGGAACTTCAGCAGGTCTTCAGACAGGATGACGTTGACCCCGTCCCTGCCGTTTTCGTACAGGACGCCGAACCCAACGGCGAGCAGTTTGTCCCTGTATGGATTGAACCCAGTCGTCTCAACGTCACACGACACGAAGGACGCACCCTGAAGGAAGTCAAAGGCCTCCTCGAGCTCGTCCACTGACTCGAGGACCCACTCCTCAACATCTGGGAACGGGTCTGGGCCATCCATCGACGTGAACTTCTCCACGTCATTCAGGAGGTCACGGAAGAATTCGTTCTCGCCCATGACCATCGTCGGGTTGAATGTCGCAAGGATGTTCCACCCGAACCGCTGATGCCAGCGTCCACGAACCTTGGTGATAGGCAGCACCTTGTCAGCGGACATCAGGGAAGAGAACCCCACGGGCCCGAGACACAGCACCTTCGAGGCGCCTACCTTCTTCAGCTCACCGATCAGGCGAGGTTTGCACGATTGCATTGCCTTCTTGAGAAGCGCCTCCTTGCCCTTCGGTGGCCTGCAGTTGAGTGCTGACGTGATGTAGCAGTCGTCTACTTCAAGGCCGTGGCCGGCGAGGACTGCGCGAATGAGGTGTCCTGAGTCCGACTGGAGGAACCTGTCTCGTTTGTGCTCTACGTCAGTAGGGAAGTCAACCACGATCGCAACGTCCGCGTGAGGAGGACGTGTCACGCCGGCGGGACGTGTACATGGACAGCTCCTGCAGCAATCGGTGAACGGAATGCTCATGCCAGGATCAGCATGTCCAATGCTGCTGCTTGGAAGACCTTCACGTTGCGCGTTGCGATCTTCCGTTGCTTGTCAGTCAAAGGTTTGGTGAAGTAGTCAGGGGCTCGACGTGGGTATTCAGGCACCGAGCCTCCAGGTTCGAGGAGGATCTCGTTGGCAGCGTAGACGTACGGTTTGGCGCTGTCAGTTGAACGGACCCAGGGACATTCCTGCATCACCTTGGCAAGCGACCAGAGGTTCGTCGGCCACCCGAGGCAATGAACTTCTGCTTTCATGGGCTCGAGGTACTGCTTGATCAAGGTCGTGATGCCACCCTTCACGATCGAGTCGTAGTCCTTCGAGACACCGATGACCGGATCCTCCATGTCACGGGATCCAAGGACGACATCCCAGGCCCGGAGAAGCCCGTGGAGTGATTTGACCCACTCACCTCGATTCGTCCCCTGGGGAACGAGCATCAGACGAGGCTTGTTGGCAATGAGATATTGCTCCCAGTGGGTGTCGATGTACCGAAACATGGAGCGAGATGCTTCGACTGTTGCGTTGGCATCGAACAGTACATCCGGTGCCACGACCTCGTCAGCGAAGACGGCAGCACATTGGGCCAGGAGTTGCTCAGCCTTGTTTCCCGCTCCGTACTCGTGAGCACTGTTGTCCAAGATGACGTAGTCACCATGGAGTGCACGCGTGGTGTAGAACGACGCGTATCGATCGTCCTCGAGCAGATGACTGAGGATCAGGTGGATGCCTGTCAGAGGCATCTCTGGCAACTCAGGGGTCGGTGGGATCAGCGCTATCCGCATCCTCCTCCTCCTTCAACCTGTCCTCGGTCATCTCGAGGGTGCGTGCGTACCCGGCGATGTCCACGACGTTGTCTCGAGCGTGACGCGTCGACTCCCGCGCAACCTTCAGGCACACCATGCACAACGCGACTTGTTGTGGCGTGACTTCGACACCGAGGACGCCTTGCCACATCAGTGCCAGACGTTTAAAGTTGTCAGCAGGGTGCCCGTACGTATCCTGCCGATCTTGGCTCACGAGACGATTTGCCTCCTCGAGGATGTTCTCCTCGCCCACGGCTACGTCGTACGCCATCGCCACGTCACGCGCCAACGCGTCTTGGACCTCCTTGGGCATCGAGTTGATCACTCGGGAGGACGCGTTGAGGAGATCCTCTTCGGTGACGTGAGGAGGACCTTCCATGGTCACTCCCATCTCGAGGATCCCCTTCGGGAGGGATTGCATCCGATCGGAGTCGCCCGAGGTGTCTACTTGCCCAGGAACGGCGGGCGTGTGTGCTGCCGACCCCAGGTTGCAATGGTGGCAGAGGTACTCGTTCTTCTCGCTTGGGACGAACCCGTGGTCCGTGACCTGCGACGAAGCCGACGTATCTGGAGCATCAGGATTCTCACTTGACACGCTTCTTCCTCCCGCCACCCTTCTCTCGTGGCGACCCCTCACCCTGTTCGTCGTACACGAGGTCAGGGGATAGGTCGATCGAGATGTGACCCTCGTCCATGTCACCGAGGGTGTCGCTCACATCCTCGACTGCCTTCTTGAGTGCTGAGGCGATGTGCATGCCATCGACACGTGCGTCCAGTAGTACCTCACCGGACGTCCGTTCTGTGATGACTACGGAGTAGGTGTTCACGCAATTGCCTCCTTGGATGAGATGTACTTCTCGAACCCCTTGCGTCGCTCGTCGCACGCAGGGCACTCGCCACACCCGGCACCCCAGGGGTGCGTGCGCGAACGCTCGCCGTGGTAACACGTGTGCGTATGTTCCACGATCACGTCGAGGATCCCGAGTTCGTCTGCGAGGGCCCACGTCTCGGCCTTCGACCGTTGTAGGAGTGGCGCGTGGATGAGGAACCGGTCATCCAGGGCAAGCGACAATGCCTCCTGGGCTGCCTCCACGAACTCAGCGCGACAGTCGGGATAGCCTGCGCGGTCCTGCTCACACACGCCGGTCACGATGTTCTGGTGACCGAGGTGGGCGGCATGTGCCGCTCCGAGGGTGAAGAAGATCATGTTGCGCCCTGGCACGAATGTCGAGGGGAGGCCATGATCGGCAGCCCAGTAGTTGGCAGAGTCATTGCCGGCCTCGAGTTCGACCTCGATGTCCGAGTCGGTCAGCGCTGCGTGACCGAGACGCTTGAGTGCTTCGACTGGCAGCACCGTGTGCGACTCAACGCCGAACAGGTCAGCGATCTTCGCTGCTTGCTTCAGTTCGACGGAATGCTTCTGCGAGTAATCAAAGGCGAGTGTGTGGACACGATCCCACATTCCCTTCGCCCACGCCAGGCACGTGGTTGAGTCCTGCCCACCACTGAGCAGGACAACGGCTCCTTCGTCACGCATTGGTGTTCTCCTTGTCGATGTACTCGACCTTGACGTGGTTGGCCTGCTGGGCCGTACCCACGAGGTCGCCTGCTCCTCGCTTTGCGTCACGTGCGTCCAAGTAGGACTCGGTGGACGAAGCGACGATCTCACCGTTGGCAGAACGGAGGCGCCAGCGCCATCCTTCGCTGCCATCCAGGAAGATCTCGAAGTGTGCTTGACCTGCCATTTACTACCTCCCGATCAGACGGAGGAATTCTGTCTTCTCACCGTCGTTGTTTTCCTTGAAGTATCCGGTCACGGCAGACGTGATCGTCTTCGTGCCCGGTGCCTGTACACCACGAATGGTCATGCACAGGTGTTCTGCTTCGACCACGACCATGACACCTCGAGGGTCAAGGTGCTCCTCGAGTGCATCGGCGATCTGCTTTGTCAGACGTTCCTGGACTTGCAGCCGGCGGGCGTATGCACCGACGACGCGCGCAACCTTCGACAGGCCCACCACACGTCCGTTCGGGAAATACGCGATGTGAGCGTACCCTGTGAACGGCACCAAGTGGTGTTCACACAACGAGGTCATGGGAATGTCCTTCACGATCACCATACCCTCGTACCCGTCGTTATCGAACGTCCGGAGAAGCGCTGAGACGTCCACGTGGTACCCGGAGCAGAGTTCGTTGACGTACATCCGGGCAACGCGGTCGGGCGTGTCGTCAGTCCCATCTCGAGGACTTGTTGGGTCGAGGTGGACGAGCATCCTCTCGACCTCCTGCCGGACACGGTTCACACGGGCGGCAGGATCTTGCCACCTACGGTATTCAAGTTGCTTTGCCATTTACCTTCCTATCTCATTGCCCCAGGTGAGGACATGCATTTGGGCTTGGACGCGCACGTCTGCGAATTCAGGGTCGACCATCACACGATTCGTGAGCCACCGGAAGCGTTCCAGGAGGTCCACGACGACTTGGTTCTTGGTTCGGTTGTCAACGCGCTCCGGACGCCCGACTGTCTTGCCGGCATCGTTACCAGCGGACAAGTACATGGGCAGGTAGAAGTACTCCCGATGGATCTTCTTGGCCCATTCGTAATCGGCGTGGTCGAACACCACGATCTTCAGGAAGGTGTGGTCACCGACACCGAAGGAGTTGCTCCATCCGACTTCAGACAGTTGCTTGGTGAAGGCAGATAGTGAGCGCTCCGTACGTCTGATGTCCATACCCGACGACGGCGGCTTGGGTGACAGGCAGATCGAGTCACACTCGCTGATCCAGTCCTTCCAGCGTGTCGCCTGTGTCTCGATTGACACCTTGTACGCGTTGTGATGTAGAAGGTTGACGAGCGTGGACAGATCATGGAGCGCTGGGTTACCACCTGTCAGTACGACCCAGGTAGGGCCTGGTGCCAACTTCCGTAGAGCCTCGAGGATCTCGTCTGGGGATCTGCGCGGGAGGTGCTTCACCGATCCTGGGAGGACTGCGTGAGGCGTGTCGCACCACTCGCACTTGTAGTCGCACCCACCGAAGCGGACGAAGTACGCTGGGGTGCCTTGTTCTTCACCCTCGCCTTGGATTGTAGGCCCGAAGATCTCCGCCACTGGGTATCTCCTGACAAGGCGTGCCTCCTTGCTGCCTGCCTCCTCGATTATGGCTCGAGTCACCTCTACCATTCCCTTCCGTGTAGGTGTGGGCGGCCCCTGTTCTTCTCCATCTTCGCCTCGACTTGGGCGTCAATGTCGATGCCCAGGTAACCAGCGAGATCGAGGACGCGGATGATCACGTCAGCGAGTTCTTCTTGGAACGTTTCCTTGTCGTCGTCGCGCAACGCCTCAAGGGCTTCGGACACCTCCGAGTGAATGAGTGCGAGCTTCTCCGGTAGGATGGACGGGTTCCAGTGCGTCTTCATCTCGTGAGGATCAGCGAAGACGATCTTGTGGTCCCAAAACCCCTTGCCCAGTGCTGTTGCGTGGCACTCGTCTGCCAATTCGTTGAGGGTCATCAGAATGCTCCTCCTCGCATCCTGCAGTACATGGTGCGCGTCTCCCAAAGGATGACCTCGACCTCATGGACAGCGGGGAACCCACGCAGTGCCTTCTGGTACTGCTGCAGGATCCACGAGGTCATATTCTCCATCGTCGGGTTGAACGGCAGCACCTCGTTGAGGTTCCGGTGCTCGACGTACGGCTCGACCTTCGTCCTGTAGATCTCCTTCAAGACGTCACCGTGGAGGATCATTCCTCTGGCAGGATCGAAGTGGCCCAGTGCTTGTACCTCGAGGACGTACGTGTGCCCGTGTACACGTGCGCATTGGTCATCCTCGTTGGCCTGGTTGTCGAAGTGAGCAGCATGGAAGTCGAACTGCTTGCCAACGCCACCCCTGTCAACGGAGCGAGGCTCGTCTGTTGTGCTCATCCCGTTGCCCCGTCGTCGTAATTCAGGTCAGGGACGCCTGGCAGTGGCGGGGGTGGTGTCTTGCATGCACATGCCGTGATCCCGACGCCACCTCGAGGCTTCTGCTTGACTTGACAGGTCACCATGCTGGCGAGCGTTGCCTCATACACATCGCCGGCAATCGTGTTTGCGAACTCCTCGCAGAACTGCCCATCCTCGCGGAATGACTGCAGGTAGAGTTTCAAGGACTTCGACTCGAGCCCCAGGTGTGAATCGTGAAGGTAGATCGTCACCTCATACCAGTCGGGCTGGCCCGTGATCGGACACAGCGAGGTCACCTCGTCAGACGTGTACTCAACTTCAGTCACGTCCTTCGGGAGGTCGAACGTGTCGAGTTGGCGACGGGCGCCTTGGACCATATGGCCCAAGACGCCTTCACCATGAATCTCAGGCATGTCCTACCTGAGGGCGCGGCGGGTGCCGCTCTTCTTCGCTGCCGGCTTCGACTTCGAGGCCGACGACTTCCGCGTGGAGGAA
>Ga0190271_10000446_pt1 | contig 20940 bp, 17 predicted proteins | sample Popmic356T_FD_133747 | JGI IMG/M metagenome (GOLD analysis project Ga0190271, IMG submission 133747) | Populus adjacent soil microbial communities from riparian zone of Weber River, Utah, USA - 356 T | ecosystem: Environmental > Terrestrial > Soil > Riparian zone | place: USA: Utah | collected...
GGCGAGGTGCCTCCCGACCACCCGCAGGCTCAGGACGCCCTCGCGCGGTACTACGCCGAGCTCGACGCGCGCTTCCCCGGGGGTTTCGACCCGGGACCGACCACCCGCGACGACCTCGATGCGCTGACCGCTCCGCGCGGCGCATTCCTGCTCGCGGTCAGCGACGGCGCACCGGTCGCCTGCGGTGGGGTCCGCCGACTCGACACCGACACGCTGGAGATCAAGCGGATGTGGGTCGACGGCTGCTGGCGGGGCGCCGGGCTCGGCACCCGGCTGCTGCGTCGCCTCGAGGACGAGGCGGCCAGGCTCGGCGGGACCCGCATCGTGCTCGACACCCACCGCTCCCTCGCCGAGGCGCTGGCCATGTACGCGCGTGCCGGCTACCGCGAGATCGAGGGCTACGACGTCGGCAACAGCTACGCCCAGGCCTGGTTCGAGAAGCCGTTGGCGGCGAAGCACTGACGCGCAGGCGCCTTCAGACGAGCTGTCAGCAACACGGCACCATCCGGCGCCTGCAACGGCTGCCGCACTGCTGACAGCTCTCGACGCGCGCACGCGTCCGGGAGGCGTAGCCTCCCCCGGTGCGCCTCGTCGACAAGGCACTCCCACCGCGACTGGGAACGAGCTTCCGCTGGCTCCTCGGCTCGTTCGTCATGGGCAACCTCGGCGACGGGCTCCTGCTCGCAGCCGGGCCCCTGCTGGTCGCCTCCGAGACGCGCGACCCCCTGCTGGTCTCGTCGGCGATGTTCCTGCAACAGCTGCCGTTCCTGCTCTTCGGCATGCTGGCCGGTGCGTACGTCGACCGCCTCGACCGGCGGCTGCTGGTGGCCGCAGTCGACGTCATGCGGGCCGTGGTGGTGCTCGCGCTGACCGTCATGATCGTCACCGGGGTGGTCGACATCGCCACCGTGCTGGTCACGATGTTCGTGCTCGGCACGGCCGAGACGGTCTCCGACATCGCCGGACAGACCCTGCTGCCAGGCCTCGTCGAAAAGCGGGACCTGGGCATCGCCAACGCCCGCGTGACCGGGGCCGGCTACATCGTCGCCAACCAGCTCGTCGGGCCACCGATCGGGGCGTTCGTGTTCGCGGTCGCCCGGCCGATCCCGTTCGCTGCCACCGCCGCCTGCTACGTAGTCGGCGCCATCCTGGTCTCGCGCATCGCGCTGCGCCCGGTCGCCCGGCCGGCGGAGCACCGGCCGGTCCGCGAGGAGATCGCCGAGGGCCTTCGCTGGCTGTGGCACCACAAGCCCGTGCGGACCCTGGCGCTGACCATCGTGAGCTTCAACGTCACCTACGGCGCCGCCTGGGGTGTGCTCGTCCTCTACTCCCAGGAGCGCCTGGGCATGAGCGAGGCCGGCTACGGCTGGCTAGCCACGGCCGGTGCGCTGGGCGGGCTGGTGGCCACCTCGTCGTACGGCTGGCTCGAACGCACCTTCGGGATGGCGAACCTGATGCGCGTCGGCCTGGTCCTGGAGACGCTCACGCACCTCGCCCTCGCACTGACCACGGAGCCGTGGGTCGCTCTCGTGGTCATGTTCGTCTTCGGTGCACACGCCTTCGTGTGGGGCACGACGTCGATCACGGTCCGGCAGCGTGCGGTGCCGGCCCACCTGCAGGGCCGGGTCGGATCGGTGTACACGATCGGCATGATCGGCGGCATGCTCGTCGGCGCGCCCCTCGGCGGCCTCCTCGCCCGCCAATGGGGCCTCACCGCGCCCATGTGGTTCGGCTTCATCGGCTCCGCGATCCTGGTGACCGTCATGTGGCGCACCCTCGGGCACATCGTGCACGACACCGAGCCCGACGCCGTACCGCCCCCGCACCCCTAGGGGTGTGACCACGTTCAGGGTGTTGGGGACGGCTGGCACGTTGGTGACATGGAGATCACCCGCACTGTGGAGACCTCGGCCCCCGTCGAGAAGGTCTTCGCCTACCTCACCGACTTCGAGAACACCAACGAGTGGGACCCGGGCACCGTCAGGACGACCCGCACAGCGGGTGATGGGGGCGTCGGCACCAAGTACCACAACGTCTCGAAGTTCCTGGGCCGCAAGACCGAGCTGGACTACACAGTCCGTACGCTCGCCGAGCCCAGCCGCTTCGTGATCGTGGGCGAGAACGAGTCGGCGAACACCAGCGACACCATGACGTTCGAGCCGACAAGGACCGGCGCGAAGGTGACCTACACGGCCGTCTTCGAGTTCAAGGGCGCCGCCGGCAAGGTCGCCGCGGTCCTCTCGCCACTCCTCGCACTCGCGCTCAAGAGGCTCGGCGACGAGACCGCGAAGAGCATCGAGCAGACCCTCGAGCGGCTGTGACCGTGACCGTCCCTGCCGTGCTGGCCCGAGGCGTCGACACCGTCCTGGACCGGTCCGTCGTGCTCGGCTACTCGAAGGTCGGCCTCGCCTGGCGCCGCAGCCTGCCGACCTGGCCGAGCGACCCGCAGCCGGGCTCGCTCGACGGCCAGGACGTGCTGGTCACCGGGGCGTCGTCCGGCCTGGGCACCGCCACGGCGGCAGGCGTCGCCGGGCTCGGCGCCCGTGTGCACCTCCTGGTCCGCGACCCCGACAAGGGCCGTCGGGTCGAGGCCGAGCTGTCCCGGGCCGTCCCCTCGGCGCACTTCGAGGTGTGGCGCTGCGACGTCTCCGACCTCGAGGACGTACGCCGTTTCGCGGCCGACTTCGCCGGCGCCCTGCTCGACCGGGGATCCAGCCTCGCGGGCCTCGTGCACAACGCCGGCGCCATGCCCCCGGAACGCGCCGAGTCCGCGCAGGGCCACGAGATGGCGACGGCGACCCACGTGCTGGGACCGGTGCTCATGACGGACCTGCTCCTCGACCCGCTGTCGGCCGGTCACGGTCGCGTGGTGATGGTGACGTCGGGCGGGATGTACGCCCAGTCCTTGCCGGTCGGGGACCCGGAGTACCTCGACGACGAGTACAAGCCGGCCACCGCCTACGCCCGCAGCAAGCGGGTCCAGGTCTCGTTGCTTCCCCACCTCGCGCAACGGTGGCGCCCACGGGACGTCGCCGTCCACGCGATGCATCCCGGCTGGGCAGACACCCCGGGGGTCGTCGACTCGCTCCCCGGCTTCCACAGGGTGACGAAGCCGATCCTTCGCGACGCCCGGGGCGGAGCGGACACGAGCGTGTGGCTCGTGGGGTGTCGGCCGGCCCCGCCGAGCGGGTGCCTGTGGCACGACCGCCGTACCCGACCGGAGCACGTGGTGCCGTGGACTCGCGAGACCGACGACGAGCGGGCGGCGATGTGGGCCTGGGTGCGGAACGCCGCAGGCCTCCGCTAGCGTCGGACAGACCCCTTCCTCCACCGCAAGGAGCCCGTCGTGACCCAGCCCGTCAAGGTGGCCGTGACCGGTGCCGCCGGCCAGATCGGCTACAGCCTGCTCTTCCGCATCGCCGCCGGCGACCTGCTGGGCAAGGACACCCCGGTGGAGCTGCGGCTGCTGGAGATCACCCCGGCCTTGAAGACGCTGGAGGGCGTGGTGATGGAGCTCGACGACTGCGCGTTCCCGCTGCTGTCCAAGGTCGAGATCGGCGACGACGCCAACAAGGTCTTCGACGGGGTCAACCTCGCGCTGCTGGTCGGCGCCCGACCCCGCACCAAGGGCATGGAGCGGGGCGACCTGCTGGAGGCCAACGGGGCGATCTTCACCGCGCAGGGCAAGGCACTCAACGACGTAGCCGCTGACGACGTCCGCATCGGCGTCACCGGCAACCCCGCCAACACCAACGCGCTCATCGCGATGAGCAACGCGCCCGACATCCCGCAGCACCGGTTCTCGGCGCTGACCCGGCTCGACCACAACCGCGCCCTGTCACAGCTCGCGGCCAAGACCGGAGCCGCCGTCACCGACATCTCCAAGATGACGATCTGGGGCAACCACTCCGCGACGCAGTACCCCGACATCTTCCACGCCGAGATCGCGGGCAAGAACGCCGCGGAGGTCGTGGACGACCAGGACTGGCTGGAGAACGACTTCATCCCGACCGTCGCCAAGCGCGGCGCCGCGATCATCGAGGCCCGCGGCTCGTCCTCGGCCGCCTCCGCGGCCTCCGCCACCATCGACGCGGCGCGCGACTGGCTGAGGGGCTCGCCCGAGGGCGACTGGGTGTCGATGGCAGTCGCCTCCGACGGCTCGTACGACGTGCCCGAGGGACTCATCTACTCCTACCCGGTCATCACCAGCAACGGCGACTGGGAGATCGTCCAGGGTCTCGACGTCAACGAGTTCTCGCGCGGGAAGATGGACGCCACCGCGGCCGAGCTCGGTGAGGAGCGAGACGCCGTGCGGGGCCTCGGCCTCCTCTGACCTGGGTAGCGTCGCGGCATGGAGACGCGCAAGGAGCACCTGACCGACACGTACCACGGCGTGAAGGTGTCGGAGGACTACCGATGGCTCGAGGACACCGCGAGCGAGGAGGCCCAGCGCTGGACCGCTGAGCAGGACGCCGTGACTCGGGAGTACCTCGACCGAATCCCTGCACAGGCAGCGATCCAGGAGCGTTTCCGGGAGATCCTGGCCGTGGACTCCACGACCTACGACGTGCTGAAGCGCGGTGGCGACACGTACTTCGCGCTCAAGAGCCAGCCTCCGCTCCAACAGCCCTTCCTGGTCACGCTGACCGACGTCGGCGACGCCGGCGACGAGCGGGTGCTGGTCGACCCCAACGCCCTCGATGCCGGCGGTCGGATCACGATCGACTTCTTCGTCCCGTCGCCCGACGGCTCGAAGGTCGCTGTGTCGCTGTCGAAGGACGGCACCGAGCGCGGCAGCGTGCACATCTACGACGTGGAGACGGGCAAGACGGTCGGTGAGCCCCTGGACCTGGTCAACTCCGGGACTGCCGGCGGGTCGCTGGCCTGGAAGGGCGACTCGAGCGGGTTCTGGTGCACCCGGCACCCCGCCCCGCGCACCGTGCCCGAGGCCGACCAGGAGTTCTTCCAGGACGTCGCCTTCCACGACCTCGGCAGCGGCGCACTGACCGTCGAGCTCACCGGCGTCTTCGCCGACAACCGGATCGCCGAGAACTTCCTCTCGTCCTCCCCCGACGGCCGTTGGGTCATGGACCGGGTGCAGAAGGGGGACGGCGGCGAGTGGCAGGTCTTCGTACGCCCACAGGACGTCGGTGGCGAGTGGACGCTCCTGGTCGACACCCCGGAGCAGTGCATCCGGTCGGTGTTCGGGGGCGATCACCTGTTCCTCCTCTCGACGAAGGACGCGCCGCACGGACGGGTGCTCCGCACGACGCTGCCGGCCTTCTCGCCCGAGGTGGTCGTCGAGCAGGGCGAGGTGACGATCGAGGGCATCGCTGCGACGTCCGGCCGGCTCTGGACGGTGGACATCGAGGGCGGTCCGTCAGGGCTGCGAGCCTTCACCCACGACGGCGAGATCCTCGCCCCGGTCGGGCTGCCGCCGGTCTGCTGCGTCGAGGACCTGGCTGCGATCGGCGAGGACGCGGTGGTGTGGTCGGTCGAGAGGTTCACCGAGCCGCGGTCGTGGTGGGTCCACGGTGACGCGGACGAGGAGCCTCGGCGTACCGCCCTGGACACGGTGACCCCGATCGACTTCTCCGCGTTCGAGGTGACGCGCGTGTTCGCGACGTCGAAGGACGGCACGCGCATCCCGATCAACCTCATCGCCAGGCCAGGGCTCCCGCCCGGCACGGCGACCCTCCTCTACGCGTACGGCGCCTACGCGATCTCGATGAAGCCGACGTTCTCCCCCGCACGGCTGCTGTGGCTGGAGCAGGGCAACGTCTTCGCGGTCGCGAACATCCGCGGGGGCGGCGAGTACGGCGTCGAGTGGCACCACGGCGGCCGGCTGACCACGAAGCAGAACTGCTTCGACGACTTCGCCGCCTGCGCGGACCACCTCGTCGAGAGCGGTGTCACCACCCGCGACAGGCTCGCGATCATGGGCGGCTCCAACGGCGGCCTGCTCATGGGAGCCGTGATGACGCAGCGTCCCGACGTCGCCGCGTGCGTGCTGAGCCTGGTGCCGGTGCTGGACGCCATCCGGTCGGAGACCACGGCCAACGGTCAGTTCAACATCACGGAGTTCGGGACCGTCGAGGACGAGGACGAGTTCCGTGCCCTGCTGGCGTACTCGCCGTACCACAACGTCCACGACGGCACGGCGTACCCGCCGGTGCTCTTCACGGCCGGCGAGTTCGACCCGCGCGTCGAGGGGTGGCACGCGAAGAAGATGACCGCGCGCCTGCAGGCAGCCACCTCGGGCGACGGCCCCGTCCTGCTGCGCATGGAGAGCGGCGGGCACGGTATCGGCCAGTCCCTCGACCAGCTGGTCGGTCTGATGAGCGACTACTACACGTTCGTCTTCGACCGGCTCGGACTGACCTACACCGACCAGCACGCGCGAACGGGTGCATGATCGGCAGATGATCACTGCTACGCACATGCTGGTCTACGGGGAGGACCCCGAGGCCACCCGAGCCTTCTTCCGTGACGTCCTCCAGTGGCCGTACGCCGACACCGGAGGCGGCTGGCTCATCTTCGCCTCGGGCCCCAGCGAGGTCGGCTGTCATCCCTCCTCGTGGGAGTACGAGGGCACGACCGGCGGCACCGACCAGCGCTTCGACGTCTCGCTGATGTGCGACGACCTCGAGGCGACGATGACCGAGCTCACCGGACGGGGCGCGACCTTCGACGGCGAGAGCGTGCCCGAGCCCTGGCCGGACCGTCCAGCTGGTCGTTCCCGGAGCCGGGACGATGACGCTCTACCAGCCGACGTACGACCCACCCGCCCTGGCCTGACCGTGGCGGTGCTGGGGTCCGAAACTGGCACCAATTTTCGTACCCCGGCAGCCCCCGACCAGCAACTGGCACCAGTTCCGTGTCTTGGCAGCCACCGACCAGCAACTGGCACCAATTTTCGGTGCCCCGGCAGCCCCCGCTAGGGAAGCGGGTCGACGTCCTCGTGGTCTCCGACCTTGGCGGCCAGGCGGGCGAGGTGGAAGGAACCGTCGCCGAGCTGGTGCTCGATCGCGGTGACCCTGCTGAGGTGGTGGCCCACGGAGTACTCGGCGGTCATGCCGATGCCGCCGTGGAGCTGGATCGCCTCCTGCGTGACCCGGCGTCCAGCACGGCTGACCTGGAGCCCGACGCGGGAGGCCGCCTCCGTGACTGCGGACCAGTCGCCGGAGTCCGGAGCCGCGTCCAGCACCATCGTGGCCCAGAGCACCGTGCTCCGGGTGAGCTCGAGATCGACGTACATGTCGGCCGCGCGGAACGTCAACGCCTGGAAGGTCTTGAGCGGCACCCCGAACTGCTTGCGGCCCGTGAGGTAGTCCCGCGTGCTCGTCAGGGCACTGGACATGTGGCCGAGCACCTCGTGGCCGGCGACGATCCGGGCAGCGTCGAGCGTGTGCCCGAAGGGGGCGGTCACGTCCGCTCCCGGCTCGCCGAGCGGCACGGCGGGGGTGCTGTTGAACGTAACGCGGGCGGCCCGACCGCCGTCGTGGGTGCGGTACGACGAGCGCTCGACCCCGTCAACGTCACCAGCGACGACGAAGAGCCCGGTGCCGCCGTCGGGAAGGGCGGCACTCACCACCAGGACGTCGGCACGAGCGCCCTGGACGACGGGCTCCTTGACCCCGTCGAGCCGCCAGCTGCCGTCCTTCTCGGACGCGGCGAGGTGGACCGGTGAGCCCCACCGACGTCGTGGTTCGGCGTGGGCCAGGGCGAGCAGCTTCGTGCCCTCGCTGAGCCCGCCGAGCAGCTCGCCGCGTTGCTCGTCCGAGCCCACCGCGACCACGACGCCGCCTGCCACGACGACGGAGCTCAGGTAGGGCTCGGGCGCGAGCACGCGACCGATCTCCTCCAGGACCAGCCCGACCTCGACCAGGCCGGCACCCATCCCGCCGACGTCCTCGGGGAACGGCAGACCGAGGGCGCCCATGTCGGCGAGGCCCTTCCACACCTTCTCGTCGAACCCGGGGTCGCGGTCGGTGACGCTGCGCCGGTTCTCGAAGTCGCCGTACGCCTTGCCCAGCAGCCCGCGGACCGCGTCACGCAGGGCCTCCTGCTCGTCGTCGTAGCTGAAGTCCATGGCTGGTCCCTCTCAGAGGCCGAGGATCGTGCGGGCGATGATCTGGCGCTGGATCTCGTTCGACCCGCCGTAGATGGAGGCCTTCCGCAGGTTGAGGTACGCCGGTGTCGCGCGGCGGGCCCAGCCGGGCACGTCGGAGCCGTCCCCCGCGCCGGAGGCGAGCGATGCCGGGCCGGCCAGGTCGACGACGAGCTCGCTCACGGCCTGCTGGATCTCGGTGCCGGTGAGCTTGAGCACCGACGAAGCCGGGTGGGGCTTGCCGTCGGCGGAGTTGGCGACGACCCGCAGCGCGGTGAGCTCGAGGGCCAGCAGCTCGTTCTCGATCTCGGCGAACCGCGCGGAGACGAGGGGGTCGTCGAGCAGCGAGCCGTCCTCGACCGCCTCGGCCGCCCAGGTCTTCGCCTGGACCAGGACGCGCTTCACGGCGCCGACCGGCGCCACGCCCACCCGCTCGTTGCCGAGCAGGAACTTGGCGTAGTCCCAGCCGTGGTTCTCCTCGCCGACGAGGTTCTCGGCAGGCACACGCACGTCGTCGAAGAACACCTCGTTCACCTCGTGGCCGCCGTCGATGAGCTCGATCGGTCGCACGGTCAGGCCGGACGTGCTCATGTCGATGAGCAGGAACGAGATGCCGCGCTGCTTCTTCGCCTCGGGGTCGGTCCGCACCAGGCAGAAGATCCAGTCGCCGTACTGGCCGAGCGTGGTCCAGGTCTTCTGCCCGTTGACCACGAAGTCGTCGCCGTCTCGCACGGCGGTGGTGCGCAGCGACGCCAGGTCGGAGCCCGCGTCGGGCTCGGAGAAGCCCTGCGACCACCAGATGTCGAGATTGGCGGTCGCCGGCAGGAAGCGCTCCTTCTGCTCCTGGCTCCCGAACGCCGCGATCACGGGACCCACCATGGTGGCGTTGAACGCCAGCGGCAGCGGGACGAACGCCCGCTGCATCTCCTCGTGCCAGATGTGACGCCGGAGCGGGCTCCAGTCACGACCGCCCCACTCGACAGGCCAGTTCGGGACCGCCAGCCCGGCAGCGTTGAGCACCTGCTGGGTGGTGACGATCTCCTCCTTGCTCAGCTCCCGCCGTGCAGCGACCGCCTCCCGGATCCCCTTCGGGACCTCGGTGGTGAAGAAGGTCCGCATCTCGTCCCGGAACGCCGCGTCCTCGGTGCTCAGCTCCAGCCTCATCCGGTCTCCTCGTCTCTGGGTGGTCCTTCGTGCCGGCGCCCGGAGGTGAGCCGGAGGTACTGGCGCGCGATCCAGCCGAGCACGCGAGAGCGGTCCGAGGCCTCCAGCGCGGACTCCTTGACCCGGAAGCCTGTGGCGCGCATCGAGCTCGAGGCACGCTCCCGGGTCGAGACCTTCTCGCCACGCTTCGCCACCACCCGCCGGTGGCGTGTGACCAGATGGCCGTGGGCCAGTGCGAGGGAGGTGAGCCCGCGCTCCGCCGCGGCGAGCAGTTCGGCGTCGGTGACGTCGTCGAGCCGGCGGCCGCCGGGCTCCGGCGAGGCGGTGGGCAGCAGGTCGGCGAGGTCGCCGTGCACCTGGTAGCCGCGGGAGGCCAGTCCGTCGATGACGTCCTCGGCGAGCTGGGTGATCCACGGCAGGTCCTCGGCCGGAAGCCGGAGCTCCCGGCTGGGCCCGCTGGTCACTCCCGGCCCGAGCCCGCGGCTCACCACCTGGAGGTACGGGCGTCTGTTCAGGTCTCGGCCGAGCTGCTCGTTGAGCCGGCGCAGCAGCTCGACCTGGGCTGCCCCCCACGACGCGTTGTGGGAGGCCGACTTCTTCGCCAGCAGGTCCGGCGGGACGCCGAGCACGTCTGCGAAGCGCACCATGAGCTGCTGCGAGGAGGTGCCCGGGGGCGGCACCGTGACCAGGTGGACGCGCGACCTGGGCACCACCGACTCCCAGGCATCGAGGACCCGGAAGACGTCGTGGCGCAGCCAGAAGGCGACGCCCGCCCGCGAGCCACCCTGACCCTGGCCGCGCACCGCCTCGGCGTACTCACGCCAGCTGAAGGCCTTGCCGTTCCGGACCTCCTGCTGCCACGAGGAGACCAGGGTGCGGCCCAGGTCCCGCACGCTTACGACCAGCGACAGGGAGTGGCTGTCCACGGCCCGAGCCAGGCGACGCACCTGTCGCGGCCGGGCGAGCGCGAGCAGCTCCTCCGAGACCACGGCCCGTGGCGTCGAGCAGCTGTCGATCGCTGCGACGAGTCGCGGGAAGGCCCCCGGCGCCCGGTCACTCGCGTCGCCCCGGATCCTGCGCCCCAGGAGGTCGTATGCCGCCAGTCGCTGGTCGTGGTGACGTGGCCCCGGGAACGAGAGCCCGAAGCGGGGGAGCTCGTCACAGGTCTCGAGCGCACGTTGCACCGCGGTCGTACCGGTCTTGGCCAGGCCGACGTGGACGTAGAGGTCGGTCATCATCCACGCCCCGGGTGGCTGGTCACCGGAGTGAGCATACGGGCCCGGATGCTCGCCTCAGCTCGGCCGTGTGCGGATCAGGGTGGCCACCAGGAGAAGGCCACCGCCGAGCATCATCAGGGTGACGACGTCGACGAACTTGCGACGGATGCCGAGCATGCCGGCCCGGTCGTCGGGCATGACGAGCCTGGCCAGGGCCCCGGCGAGCATGCCCGCACCCATGACGACCAGACCGGTGCGCCAGTACTCCAGCGCCACGAGCGTGAGCCCGGCGGCGACGGTGCCGACGACACCGAGGAAGAAGATGCCTCCGAGGGTGCGTGGCTTGCGAGGCGCGAGGCTGTGGGTGGGATCGGGGTACGGGCGCCCCTCGTCAGGGGAGGGACCTGGCTCCACCGTCACGACGTGTCTCTCGTCCGTTCCTGTCACCGGAGCGACTTCTCGGCGGCCTCCACGATGTTGGCCAGCAACATCGCCCGGGTCATCGGTCCGACCCCGCCGGGGTTCGGGGAGACCCATCCCGCGACGGCGTACACGTCCTCGGCGACGTCGCCGGCGAGCTTGCCGTCCGCGTCGCGCGAGACGCCGACGTCGAGCACCGCTGCACCGGGTTTGACCATGTCGCCGGTGACGATCCCGGTGACACCGGCGGCAGCCACGACGATGTCGGCCTGGCGCACGTGCGCGGCGAGGTCGCGGGTGCCGGTGTGGCACAGCGTCACGGTGGCGTTCTCGCTGCGGCGGGTCAGCAGCAGGCCTAGGGGACGACCGACGGTGACACCACGGCCGACCACGCACACGTCGGCACCGGCGATGGCCACGTCGTGGCGACGCAACAGCTCCACGATGCCGGCGGGGGTGCAGGGCAGTGGCGCCGCCTTGCCGAGCACCAGCCACCCGAGGTTCGTCGGGTGCAGCCCGTCGGCGTCCTTGACAGGGTCGATGAGGCCGAGGACGTTGTTCTCGACCATGTGCTTCGGCAGCGGCAGCTGCACGATGTAGCCGGTGCAGGCCGGGTCGTCGTTGAGGCCCGCGACCGCTTCCTCGACGGCGCTCTGCGGCACGTCCGCGGGCAGGTCGACGCGGATCGACTCGATGCCGACCTCGGCGCAGTCGCGGTGCTTGCCGGCGACGTACCAGCGGCTTCCGGGGTCGTCACCGACGAGGACGGTGGCGAGCCCGGGCGTCACCCCCTGCTCCTTGAGCTTCGCGACCCGCTCGGTGAGCTCACGCTTGATGGCGGTGGCAGTGGCCTTGCCATCCAGGATCTGTGCGGTCACCTGCGCATCCTCTCAGACCCCCGGATGCTCCTAGTGGAAGAAGTGCCGCGTCCCGGTGAGGTACATCGTGAGCCCGGCGGCCTCGGCGACTCGGACGACCTCGTCGTCGCGGACCGACCCTCCCGGCTGCACGACCGCGCGCACCCCTGCCTCGATGAGGATCTCCAAGCCGTCGGGGAACGGGAAGAACGCGTCGCTGGCCGCGACCGAGCCCTTGGCCCGCTCTTCCGCCCGTGCCACTGCAAGGCGGCAGGAGTCGACCCGGTTGACCTGGCCCATGCCCACACCGACGGAGGCCCCATCGGCGGCGAGCAGGATCGCGTTGGACTTCACCGAGCGGCAGGCGCGCCAGGCAAAGGCAAGGTCCGCCAGCGTGGCCCCGTCCGCCGGCTCGCCGCAGGCCAACGTCCAGGTCGTCGCATCGTCGCCAGGGCCCTGGAACCTGTCCGCCATCTGCACCAGCAGTCCGCCCGGGATCGGCCGGGACTCCACGGGCGAGGGGGACGGCGGCGGGCACACCAGCAGCCGCACGTTCTTCTTCTTCGCGAGGACCTCGAGAGCACCCTCGTCGTAGCCGGGCGCGACAACCACCTCGGTGAAGATTTCCGCCACCTGCTGGGCCATCGCGACGGAGACCGGGACGTTGGTGGCGATGACGCCGCCGAACGCCGAGACAGGGTCGCAGTCGTGCGCCTTGCGGTGCGCGTCGGCGACGTCCGTGCCGACCGCGATGCCGCAGGGATTGGCGTGCTTGATGATCGCGACCGCGGGGTCGTCGAAGTCGTACGCCGCGCGATGGGCGGCCGCTGCGTCGACGTAGTTGTTGTAGGACATCTCCTTGCCGTGCAGCTGCTGGGCCTGGGCGAGGCCGGGCGACGCACCGTCCTCGGTGTAGAGGGCCGACGGCTGGTGCGAGTTCTCGCCGTAGCGCAACACCGCGCGACGGTGGTACGTCGCCCCCGCGAAGTCCGGCCACCACGCCTCCGGGTCGTTCGCGAGCTCCTGCGCCATCCACCCTGCGACGGCGACGTCGTACGACGCGGTGTGCGCGAACGCCTCGGCGGCGAGGCGCCGGCGCTCTGCGAGCGTGAACCCGCCGGCGGCCACCGCGGCCAGCACGTCGTCGTAGCGGTTCGGTGACGTCACGACGGTGACCGACGGGTGGTTCTTCGCCGCGGCCCGCACCATCGAGGGCCCCCCGATGTCGATCTGCTCGACACAGTCGTCGGGCGACGCTCCCGACCCGACGGTCTCCGTGAAGGGGTAGAGGTTGACGACCACGAGGTCGAACGGCTCGATCTCGAGGTCGGCCAGCTGCTGCTGGTGACTCTCGAGCCGAAGGTCCGCCAGGATCCCCGCGTGCACCCTCGGGTGCAGCGTCTTGACCCGCCCGTCGAGGCACTCCGGGAAGCCCGTGAGCTCCTCGACCCTCGTCACCGGGATGCCGGCCTCGGCGATCCGTGCGGCCGTCGACCCCGTCGAGACGATCGCGACGCCGGCCCCGTCGAGGCCGGTCGCGAGGTCAACCAGTCCGGCCTTGTCGTACACCGAGACCAAGGCCCGCCTGATCTCCCGCCTGCCCTCGCTCATGCGCCGAACCGGACCTTCCTGTCGATGATGCTGAACCCGTTCCGGACCATCCGGCCGACAGCGTCGACCAGCATGGCCCGTTCGGCCACCTTGATCCGCTCGTGCAACGCCTCGACGTCGTCATCCTCCTCGACCGGCACCACTGTCTGCGCCACGATCGGCCCGGTGTCGACCCCCGCGTCGACCACGAAGAGCGTGGCACCGGTCAGCTTGACGCCATGGGCGAGCGCATCGGCCGCACCGTGCATGCCCGGGAAGGACGGCAGCAGCGCCGGATGCGTGTTGACGTAACGGCCGCCGAACGCCTCGAGGAAGGCCTCGCCGGCCAGCTTCATGAAGCCGGCCGACACCACGAGGTCGGGCGCGTAGCCCTGGCAGGAGTCGGCCATCGCCTCGTCCCACGCCTCACGGGTGCCGAAGTCCTTGACCCGGTGCACGAACGTCGGGATGCCGGCGCGCTCGGCACGAACCAGCCCTTCGATGCCGTCGCGGTCGGCGCCGACGGCGACCACCTCGGCTCCGTACGACGGATCCGCGGTCGCATCGAGCAGTGCCTGGAGGTTGGTGCCGCTCCCGGACACCAGCACCACGAGACGCGCTGCACGCGGGGAGGCCGGGGACACGGGCACAGGCTATCCAGACGGGATCCGGGCCCGGGGCCCCTGGGACCGGTCCGCGCGAGCCGTCAGGCCTGGTCGCCGGTGCGGCCGTCCACGACGACGGTGTGCTCGACGTCCCTGTCGGGGCCGTGGCCGGCCTCGTCACCGGCCTCGTCGTCGGCCTCGTCGTCGGGCACGGCCGGACGGCCGGGACCGTCGGGGCGGCGACCGGCGAGCCGGTCGCGGAGCCGCTGACTGAGCCTCGGCGTGCCGTAGATGCTCACGACCGGAGGCTTCTTGGCGGTGCGGCGGCCCAGCGATCTCCGCAGCGAGTGACGCAACGACGGCCGCGGGCCGGAGTCCGCCGTGTCCAGCTCGAGGCGCCGGGCCCACCAGGTGGCGCCCAGCCCGCCCACGAGCCCGCCGAGACCCAGCGAGCCCGTCGACCACAGCAAGAGAGCGCCCACGGGGGCACCGAGCTCGGCCATCCGCCCCGAACCGATCGCACCGCCGGCCCAGGAGGTGGCGAGCGTGAGGAGCACCGCTCCTCCGATGCCGCCCCCCAGCCCGCGCAGGGCACCGTCGCGCCACGAGGTCGTCGGCAGGGCACGGCCGGCCAGGACGGCGGCACGACCGCCACCAGCGCCGGCACGGTCAGCAGCACCGAGACCCACCCCGGGGCCGGCCCGTCACCGGGGATCGCTGCGAGCACCGGCAACGCCGGCACCGGGCCGAGGTCGACCTCCGCCGGTGAGACGACGGTGCCGGTGCCCAGGGCGAACCCCGGTCCGACGAGGTACGCCCCGCCGAGCAGCGCGACGTTGGGACTGATGAGCACGAGCAGCAGGAGCGAGAGCCCTCCGCCGAGCAGGTCCAGGTCGAGCTGCTCGACCACCTCGGCGGCGGCAGATCCGTGCACCGCGAGAGACACGGCGGTGAGGAACGCTCCGGCCGCGGCCACGAGCAGGACGGCCGCCACCGCGGCGTACGCCACCGAGAGCGCAGGCACCGGGACCAGCCTGCGGACGTGGCCGAGGTGGCCGGCACCGACCACGAGGCCCAGCCCTCCGCCGATGCCGCCGACGAGCACCCCGCCGAGCAGCGCCAGGGCGAGACCCGGCTCGGCGCCGGGCGCGCCGGCGACGAACGCGGTGACGAACGCGACCACCCCGTAGGTGCCGGCGAGCACGACCGTCGCCAGTCCTACGCCGACGAGGTCCTCCGGCATCGAGCTGCGACCGGCCCACCGGCCCAGCCGGAAGACGAGGAAGAGACAGAGCAGGGTGAGACCCATCGGCGACGCCGTCACGGTCACGAGCCCGTGCGGGGTGGTGACCTCGAGGTGCGCCCCGTGTGCCAGCAGCCAGGCGTCGGCGCCGACCCGGAGGACCGAACGGGTGGTGCCGGTGCTGCCGCCGTTCGCGGCGAACCAACCCACGAGCCCGACCACCCAGATGAGGAACAGCCCGAGCGCCGGGGCCCCCAGACCTGCGGCCACCGCACTGACGCTGAGCGGGCGACCCTCCTCGGCGGACGCCGCAGGGGTCGGTGACGCGGACGGCCGAGGAATGGGCCGCACGCCGGGCCGGGTCGAGGGGCTCAGCTGGTCGGTCATCCTCGCCAGTCTCGTCCAGTCGCGCCCCCGTCCGGCGTTCCCACGCCGCGTACCGGGAGGACCGCACCGCGTAACGTCCCCGGGCCGTCGCGCGTTGTTCCCGCGCACCCACGTTGAACCCAGCCCGGGACACGGGCCGACGAAACGAGACCCGCATGCACCCGCGCCGGACCCTGGTAGCCCTGGCGGCCGCGAGCCTCCTGCCCGTCGCCCTGCTCACCCAGGCAGGCGGCGCCACCGCCGCCGACGGCGCCTCGTCGTCTCGACCAGCGCGGGTCCCCGAGCCCCCCCGCTACCAGGCCACGATCACCCGGACGAAGCACGGGATCCCGCATGTCGTCGCCCGTGACTGGGCGTCGCTCGGGTTCGGGCACGGCTACGCCACGGCCGAGACCAACCTGTGCAACCTTGCGGACACCCTCGTCACCGGCCGTGGGGAGCGGTCCCGCTGGTTCGGCCCCGCCGAGCGCTACGAGGACCAGGTGACCCTCTCCGCGACCAACCTGCAGGCGGACACCCTCTTCACCGACATCCGCAACCGGCACGTCGTCGAGGACCTGCTCGCCGACCCCGTGCGCGGCCCCGGCCAGGAGGCCAAGACGGTGGTGCGTGGCTACGTCGCCGGCGTGAACCAGTACCTCAGCGACATCGGCGGACCGAGCCAGGTCACCGACCCGGCCTGCCGCGGCGCCGGGTACCTCGCGCAGAAGGCGACCGCGAAGGACCTCTGGTACGGCGTCTACGCCGCCAACCTGCTGGCCTCCACGGGTGTCTTCGTCCCCCAGATCGTCGACGCGGCTCCGCCCACCGTGGACGACCCCGGGCTGCCCGACGTCGGAGGCTTCGCGCCGGTGCCGGCCCGGCTGCCGTCGAAGGACGCCCTGCTCGCGGGCCTCGGCAAGGACCCCGACACCCCGTTCGGGTCGAACGCGACCGCGGTCGGCGCCGACGCCACGACCACCGGGCGCGGGATGGTGCTCGGCAACCCGCACTTCCCGTGGCGCGGCCGTTACCGCTTCGAGCAGGTGCAGCTGACCATCCCCGGGAAGTACGACGTCGCCGGCGCGAGCCTGCTCGGCTCCCCCGTCGTCAACATCGGCTGGAACAAGGACGTCGCGTGGAGCCACACCGTGTCCACGGCGTACCGCTTCACGCCGTACGAGTACAAGACCGTCCCCGGCGCCCCCACGACGTACCTCACGACGCAGGGGCCGAAGGAGCTGGAGCGGCGCACCGTCGAGGTGGCCGTGAAGACCGACGACGGCGTCGACACCGTGACCGAGGACCTCTACCGCACACCGGAGGGGTACGTCGCCGACAGCCCGGACACGCTGATGGGCTGGACGCCGGCAAGCTTCTTCGCGATCCGCGACGCCAACGGTGAGCAGCTGCGGACCGTCGACACGTTCTTGAACATGGGCAAGGCGACGAACGTGCGCGATCTGCTCCGCAAGCAGGATGCCGCCGGCGGCATGCCGTGGGTGAACACCACCGCGGCCGACCGCCAGGGCAACGTCGTGTACGCCGACCACTCGGTGGTGCCGAACGTCCCCAACGCCCTGGTCCGCAAGTGCTCCACGCCGGTCGGGCTGGTGCTGCTGCAGCTGGCCGGTCTCCCCGGACTGGACGGGACCCGGGCGGACGGCGAGTGCGCCTGGCGCACCGACCCGGACGCCAGCCGGCCGGGCATCTTCGGGCCGGGGAACCTGCCCGAGGCGTTCCGTCGCGACTGGGTGGCGAACGCCAACGACAGCTTCTGGCTGCCGCACCCGGACGAGCGTCTGCAGGGCTACGCCGACATCATCGGCTGCGAGAAGTGCGAGCGCAGCCTGCGCACCCGGATGGTGTACCGCTACGTGCAGGACCGACTGGCGGGCACCGACGGTCTGGGCCGGGGCCACAAGGTGTCGCCGCGGACGCTCGGCATGTTCGAGCACGAGAACCGTGTGTACGGCGCCGAGCTGGCCCGGCCGGGCAACGACCTCCAGGAGGTCTGCGCGGCCGCAGGCGGCGGCGATGCGTGCGACGTGCTCGCGCAGTGGGACCTGCGTAGCAACCCGGACAGCGTCGGCACGCACCTCTTCCAGGAGTTCTGGGAGCGGGTGGACGCGCTCGGCGGCAACCAGTGGGAGGTGCCGTTCAACACCGGCTACCCGCTCGAGTCGCCGCGCAACCTCAACGAGAAGAACCCCCAGGTGGTCCAGGCGATGAGCGACGCCCTGGCCTACCTGGACTCCGAGGGCATCGCCTATGACGCGCCGTGGGGCTCCCTCCAGGTCGCCGGCGACGACGACGCTCCTCCGCTCCCGCTGGGAGGCGGCGACGCCGTCGCGGGCAACGCGAACGCGCTGGCCAGCCGGATGCCCGGGGCGAACGCTGACCGCCTCTACCCGATCAGCTACGGCTCGTCGCACATCCAGGCGGTGTCGTTCCTCGACGGTGGCAGGGTGCGGGCCGACACGATCCTGACCTACTCGCAGGCGACGGACCCGACCTCGCCGTTCGCGGCGGACCAGACGCGGCTGTTCTCGCAGCAGCGCTGGGTGCCGTTCGCGTTCACGCCTGCCGAGATCGCCCAGGACCGGATCAGCCGCCGCGTGGTCAGTGGCCGCTGAACGCCCGGTCTGCCGCACCTAGAGTCGGGGCATGACGGTTGACGTGTCGCGGCGGGACCTGTTCGACCTGCCCGAGGGCTTGGTCTACCTGTGCGGCAACTCGCTCGGCGCGCTTCCGAGGTCGGTGGCCGACCGCCTTGCCTCGGTGGTACGCCGGGAGTGGGCCACCGACCTGGTCTCGGGCTGGAACGCCGCCGGCTGGACCCAGCTGTCCGCCCGGGCCGCCAGCCGGATCGCCCCGCTCATCGGAGTCGACGCGCAGGACGTCGCAGTCGGTGACTCGACGAGCGTGACCCTGTTCAAGACGATGGTCGCGGCCGCCCGGCTGCTACCGGACCGCCGCGTGCTGGTGGTCGAGCCGACGACCTTCCCGACCGACGGATACGTCGCCGCGGGCGTCGCCCGCACGCTCGGCCTCGAGCTCCGCTGGTGCGACCCGGCCGATCCCGCGGCGTCCCTCGACGACGACGTGGCGGTCTTGTCGCTCACCCACGTCGACTTCCGCACCGGCGCGATGTTCGACATGCCCGCGGTCACTGCGGCCGCCCACGACGCCGGCGCGGTCATGCTGTGGGACCTCTGCCACTCGGCGGGCGCGGTGCCGGTCGACCTGCGGGCAGCGGAGGCGGACTTCGCGGTCGGGTGCACCTACAAGTACCTCAACGGCGGGCCGGGGTCGCCGGCCTTCGTGTGGGTCGCGCCGCAGCACCAGGCCGTGCTCGACCAGCCCATCACCGGATGGTGGGGACATGCGCGCCCCTTCGACATGACGTTGGAGTTCGAACCGGCAGACGGGGTGCAGCGGATGGTCGTCGGGACCCCGCCGGTGCTTGCGCTGTCCGCCCTGGACGCTGCGCTCGAGGTGTTCGACGGCATCGCGATGACGGACCTGCGGGCCGCCTCCTTGTCCCTCACCGACCTGTTCATCGAGCAGGTCGAGACCCGCACCGAGGGCTTCGAGGTGATCACCCCACGCAACCACGGGCGGCGCGGAAGCCAGGTGGCCCTCCGTCACCCCGAGGCCTACGGCGTCATCCAGGCGCTCGTTGCTCGCGGCGTGACCGGCGACTTCCGCACCCCCGACGTGGCCCGGTTCGGCTTCGCCCCCCTCTACGTCACCCACGAGGACGTGGTCACCGCAGTCGACCGCCTGGTGGCAGTCCTGGAGTCCGGGGAGCACCGCTCGCCGGCGTACACCACCCGGAACGCAGTCACCTGACGCCTCGATGGACGCCGCCGAGTTCGACGCCTTCCACGCCGGGAGCTACCCGCGGCTCGTGACGGCGCTCGTCGACGTCACGGGCGACCCCGACCGAGCCCAGCGCGCGGTGGAGGAGGCCTATGCCCGGGCCTGGGCCCGCCGGCGGCGGCTCGGCCGCGACGTGCCGGCGGAGCTGTGGGTCCGTGACGCGGCCCTGCGGCTCTCCGGGACCGGACCAGGAGACGGGAACCGAGCCGAGGCCGGCCTCGAGGACCTCGAGGCAACGATGGCTGCCCTCCCCCGCCAACCCCTTCCGGCTGCTGAGATCCGCCGCCGCGGCGATGCCCGGGCGCGGGCCAGGGCGGCCGGGTGGACGGTCGTGACGTCGGTGGCCGCGGTGGCGGTCGTGGCCGGGTTGGTGCTGCTGGCCCCGGGTGGCGCCGGCGCCGGGCCCGGGCCTCCCGAGCAGCTCATGATCCAGGAGGACGAGCCCTTCCCGGACCGGCCCTCCTCCATCCCCGCCGACTTCGATCTCGCCTCCGGGTTGTCCCAGATCGCACGGCCCTCCGCCGAGCCCGGGTACGACGCGCTCGCGGGTCGGCTGGTCTGTGGCCGGCCGTACGCCTTGGGCGGACTCACGACCGAACCACTCAGTGTCCGCGTCACCAGCGAGGGCAGCGACACCGTCCGGGTGCTGGCCGTCGCCCGGGAGCTGGACCTCTCGGATGCCGACCGCAACGCGCACGGCATCGCGGAGCGCTACGTCAGCCGCTTCTCCGCCTGTCCCGAGGAGGAGAGCGACGGGATGACCGTGCGCACCAGTGTCGAGCGCGTCTGGATCGGCGACGAGGGCTGGGTCGTCCTGCGGGAGGTCGATCGCGGTGACCCGTTGGAGATCGTGCAGGTGGTGCGCGTCGGCTCCGCCGTGCTCGTGTCGAGCACCACGATCAGCGGCGTCGGCACCGCGCTCAGCCCGAGCCTGCGGCGCGCACAGTCATACTCGGTCGCGCCGGTCGTCGACCAGATGTGCCTGTGGGACGAGGGGGGCTGCCCCTCCTGATCGCTGCGCCCGATCTGGGCCCGATCTGGGCCCGATCTGGGCCCGATCTGCACCCGGTCTGCAACCCGATCCGGCGCCCAGGCGTAGAACCTCAGACGAAAGGTTGGTGACGGGTGATTCCTAAGGAGTTCGACGAGTTCTACCTCGCCAGCTTCAGCCGCCTCGTGGGGCACCTGCAGGCGATGACCGGTGACCGCCAGGAGGCGCAGGACTGCGTGCAGGAAGCCTTCGCGAGGGCCTGGTCCCACCGGCGGACGCTCGAGCGCACCCGGTCCCCCGAAGCCTGGGTGCGGACGACGGCGTACCGGTTGGCGGTGAGCCGGTGGCGCCGGACCGTGCGTGGCCGCCGGGTTCCCGACCGCGCGCTCGCCGCTCCCCTGACCGCGCCGCCCCCCGACGAGTCCCGGGTCGCGCTGCTCGCGGCCCTCGAGCAGATCCCTGCCGACCAGCGGCGGGCGCTCGTGCTGCACC
>Ga0190271_10000447_pt1 | contig 20934 bp, 20 predicted proteins | sample Popmic356T_FD_133747 | JGI IMG/M metagenome (GOLD analysis project Ga0190271, IMG submission 133747) | Populus adjacent soil microbial communities from riparian zone of Weber River, Utah, USA - 356 T | ecosystem: Environmental > Terrestrial > Soil > Riparian zone | place: USA: Utah | collected...
CGCTCGGCCGAGACTCGATCGCATGGCGGGTGAACGCCGAGCCGCTCGTGTTCACCGGGGGCGGACGGGCGCTGTTGATGCAGGTCGCCCACCCGGGAGTGGGCGCCGGCGTCGAGCAGCACTCGACCTACGCGAGCGACCCGTGGGGCCGGCTGTTCCGCACGGTCGACATCATGATGAAGCTGAGCTTCGGAACACCCGAGGAGTCGGCTCGACAACAGCGCGTGCTCCACGCCATGCATCGCAAGGTCAAGGGGACGACGGACTTCGGTGAGTCCTACTCCGCGTACGACCCGGACCTACAGGTGTGGGTCTGGGCGACGCTGGTCGACACCGCGTTGATGGTGTACGAGATGGTGCAGGGTCGGCTCCCGACGGCCGAGCGCGAGCGCTACTACCAGGAGTCCAAGCTCACCGCGGTCGGATGCGGCGTCGCGAAGGACGAGTGTCCGGCGACGCTCGCCGACTTCGAGGACTACATGGACCGGGTCGTGGCCGAGAAGCTGCGGGTGACCGACTCGGCGCGGCGGGTCGCCAAGGCCGCCATGGTTCCACCGGTCCCACTCCCCGACCCGTTGCTCGGAGTCCTGGCGCGATCGAACCAGCTCGTGACCGTCGGACTCATGCCGGCATCCCTGCGGGAGCAGTTCGGCTACGAGTGGGACGACGCACGCCAGCGCCGTCTCGACCGACAGATGCGGTTGATGGGCGGGCTGTCCCGCGTCTCGCCGACGTCGGTCCGCCAACTCCCGGCCGTGGTCGGGGTCAACCGGCGCAAGCCGCTGCGCGTCCCCTGGCTCCAGCGTCGCGGCGCCGAGCTCACGGCTCGCCGGCTCGATGCGTTCGACCGCGAGGCGGCCGCCGCCAAGACTGCCTGAATCGCCGACCCCGCTGGGGGGTCGTCAGGACTCCGCGTCGGCCATGGCAGGAACGACCGTCTCGATCATGGCCATGAACGTCGACTCGAGGAAGGCCGCGGTCTCCGTCTCGCTCAGCGTCCGGTGGACGAGCCACTCCTCGGTGGCCACCCGCGCCGTCGCGGCGTAGCACCGCAACGCGCTCCGAAGCAGTCCACGGTCGAGATCGCCCGGGAACGGGACCTCGTCGAGCATGCGGTCCACGAGGTCGTCCCGGGCACGAACCATCACCGCGTCGAGGTCGGTCTCGGCGAAGGCGCCGCCGCTCGCCGCGCCCAGCCAGAGCCCACCCGCGGCCTGGATCATGCTCATCCACGCCGCCACACTCGATTTCACGACGGCACTGAAATCGCCACTCGTTCCCTCCGGGATCAGGTCGAGCTCGTCGGGAACCCGCACGGCGTCCTCGACCACGGCCAGGAAGAGGTCCCGCTTGGTTCCGAAGTAGTGGTGCACGAGACCACGCGTCGCACCGGCCCGCTCGGCGATGAGGTCGAGCGACACCGCCGAGTACTCGTTCTCGCGGAACACGGAGGTGGCGGCGTCGAGGATCTGGCTCCGGCGAAGATCAGGATCGAGGCGTTGCCGCTGCTTCTTGGTCACCGCCATCGCTCAGGACCCTACCGGCGGATCACGCGGCAACGAGGTGGCGACCGGCCGACCCCATGAGGTCGATGAAGTTGTCACGGTAGAACCGGTCGCGGACCTCGTCGGATGCATCGCCGAGGCTCGCCTCGAACCGTTCGAGCGGCTTCCGGCCGCCCTCGACGTGCGGATAGTCGGACGAGAACAGCGCGACCTCCGGGCCGGCCTGCTCGATGATCCACCCCACGTCCTCGGTCGGGTACGGCGTGAAGCGGATCTGCCGGCGCACGTAGTCGCTCGGACGCATCGACAGGGCCTTCAGCCGGTCCTCGTGGCGGGCGAACGCCTCGAACGCCGACTCCATCTGACGCATCCATGACGGGACCCAGATGGCGCCCTGTTCGATGACGCCGATGCGAAGGTCGGGGAACCGCTCGAGGACTCCGTCGAAGATCATGGTGGCGAGCGTCTGGGCGGGCGGACCGGGAATGCCCATGTAGTCGACCGACCGGAAGTTCTCCTCGCCCCCGTGGAAGTCCGGCGGGACCGGCAGGCCGTTGTTGAAGTAGCCGCGGTCGATGAGGTCGCCCGTGCCGCCGACGTGGAAGACGACCGGGATGCCGGCCTCCTGCGCTGCGGCCCAGACTCCGTCGAGGCCGATGTGGCTGGGCGAGTGGCCGGGTGGGCACCCGGACGGGATCAACAGGGCGGATGCGCCCATCCCGAGTGCCTCGACCGCCAGCCCCGCGGCGCGGTCGAGGTCACCGAGCGGCACGTAACAGGTCGAAAGCAACCGGTCGTCGACCGCGCAGAACTCGATCATCCCCCGGTTGTGGGCGCGGGCGGTGCCCTCGGCGAGGTCCCGGTCGGGCCCGTTGTCCCAGTCGTGGAGCCGGCGGTTGTGGAAGGTGTTGAACACCAGCTGGCTCGAGAACCCGAGGAGGTCGAGCGCCCGGGGCCGGTCCTCGGCCAGGAACGACCCGGTGGCAGCGAAGTTCTTCCGCTGCATGATCTCCGCCTCCTCCACGGACCGGTACTCGTCGCTGCGGTGCTTGTCGGCCAGACGATCGAACGCGGCCACGAGGTCGCGCTGTTGGTCCTCGACATCACCGGTCTGACGCAGTTCGTTGCCACCCGGGTACCGCAACGCCGCGATGCGATCACGGAGTGCCGGATCGGCGTGGTCCCGCAACCACGTGGGTGTCTCCATGATGTGCGCATCGGCGTCGTGCACGATTCGCCCGCTGCTGTACGACATGGCAGACCCCCCTGGTGTCCCCCGACCCTCCCATTGTCGTCGATCCGCACGATCTGTGATGCCGAACGCACGCCCCAGCGTGCGTTCGGCATCACAGAACGAAATGGGCAGGGAGTTGGCAGGATGGAAGCCATGCCGACCGATGTGCTCGTCCACGGGGCCTGGGCCGGAGCCCACGGGTTCCACCTCGTCCGACCGCTGCTCCGCGAGGCGGGCCACGACGTGTACACGCCGAGCCTCACGGGAATCGGCGAACGCGTCCATCTGAGCAGCCCCGGGGTGAACCTCACGACGCACGTGACCGACGTGGTGAACACGATCCTCTACGAGGACCTCGACGACATCACCCTGCTCGGCTTCTCCTACGGCGGAATGGTCGTCACCGGAGCGCTCGCCCACATCGCCGACCGGGTCCGCCATCTCGTGTACCTCGACGCCTTCGTCCCTGCCGACGGAGACAGCGCGCTCCGACTCACCGCCGGGATCGACATGGTTCCCGTGACCCTCGGTGCCGAGTGGCTCGTCGACCCGGTGCCCCGGACCTACGACGACCCGGACGAGTCGGCATTCCAGTCGCCCCGACGGGTCGCCCACCCGATGGGCTGCTTCACCGAGCCGGTCCGGCTGACGACGCCACTCGAGGACCACCCGTTCACACGGACGTTCATCAAGGCCACCGCAGATGCGCGGGGCGAGCCGGGCAACGACGTGTTCTGGGCCGCGGCCGACCGGGCGAAGCGGTCCGACGCGTGGTCGTACCACGAGATCGATTCGAACCACATGATCCCCAACAACAAGCCTGGCGAACTGGCCGCCCTGTTGGTGGCGCTGGACCGAGCAGACTGAACCGGTGGCGGCACCCGGGGGACGCGACCTCGTCGCCATGCTGGGGGCGCTCGACGTGGAGCGCCGTCCCGGCACGTTCGCCTACGTCACCCGCTCGGCGGTCGAACCCGCACCGGCGGATGCGTTCGCGACGATCGACGAGGGCGAGTCGATCACCTATGTGGTCCCGGCCGACACCGCGCCCGACGACGCCGTGTTCCGCTGCGCGTGGCTGACCCTCACCGTCGACAGTTCCCTCGAGGCGGTCGGGCTCACCGCCGCGTTCGCCGCCGCACTCGCCGATGCCGGGATACCCGCGAACGTGCTCGCCGGGTGGCATCACGACCACATCCTCGTGCCCGTCGAGCAGGCCGACGACGCGATGGCTGCCCTTCGCTCGCTGGCGCGCCGCTGAGCCTCGCGCCGGCTGTCGACCCTGGTTCGACCGTTCTGCGAGGCCGAACGATTGTTCCAGCGTGCGATCCGCATCACAGAACCGGCAGGGGACACGGACGGCGATCCTCGTTCGACCGCACTCGGACACACCGGTGAGCAAGGATGTCCCGATGCCAGAGGGTCGGGCCGGGGCCCGGGGGACCATGACACAGGGACCAGGACTCGGGGGACCATGACTCGGGGGACGAAGACTCGGGAGACACGTCGACGAACGTGGGCCGCCGCAGCGGTGGTCGCGGTGATCCTCGCCGTGACGTCGGTGACGGCGGGCGCCCAGAACGGCGACACACCGGCCAGCGAGACCGAACCGGCCGAGTGCTCCGACACGACATCGACCATCACGGGCACGGCCAACCCGGATCAGGCCAAGACCTATCACCTGTTCCCGTTCGATGTGCCGAAGGGAACGGCCCGCATCGAGATCGGATACGAGTGGACGAACGTCGATGACGGCGTGATCGACGTCGGCGTGTACGACAACCACGGAACCTCGGGTCCCGAGGCGTTCCGGTCCTGGGCCGGGAGCCGGCAGGGTCGACTCGACGACGGGACCGCTCCGCTCGTGATCGCCCCTGATCGGAACGAGCGGACCGTCATCGCCCGGTCGGTGGAGCCCGGGACGTGGCACGTCGAGCTCGGCTACGCCGCGGTGGACCGCCCGCTCGAGTGGCGGGTCGAGCTGCGGTGCGTCCCGGGGGACCAGGTTCCGCCGCCCACGCCGGACCCCGTCGATCCCAACGTGGTCGTGAAGGACGAGGCCGGCTGGTACGCAGGCGACTTCCACCTGCACGGGTACCACAGCAGCACCGACGGGCCCGACCCGGACGAGATGGTCGCCAAGGCGAAGGCCGCCGGCCTCGACATCATTCCGGTGACCGAATACGTCACCGATGCGCACTGGGAGCGACTCGGCCCGGCCCAACGGGACCACCCCGACGTGCTCATCTGGCCGGGCCGCGAGGTCATCACCTACTTCGGTCACATGATCGTGCTCAACGAGACCCCCCACGCCGTCGACTACCGCGTCGGCCATGACGGCCTCACCGCCAACGACCTCGCGTCGGCGGCGAACGACGACGGCGGCATCGTGCAGCTCGCGCATCCGACGATCTTCCCGGCCGATGTGTTCGGCTCGCTCTGCCGGGGCTGCTTCACCGAAAACGTCGATCAGCTCGACATGTCGAACATCACGTCGATCGAGGTGGTGACCGAGGGTTCGATCGCGGAGCTCGGCGGCAACGATGTGCCCAACCCGTTCGTCCGCACCGCGGTGGAGCTGTGGGAACGGAAGCTGCGGGAGGGCCATCGGCTGACCGCGGTCTCGGGCTCCGACGACAAGTCCGGTGACAACTACGGCAAGACCCAGACGATGGTCTACGCCGAGCAGCTGAGTCGCCCGGCGGTCGATCTGGCCATCCGGCAAGGCCACGCCTACGTCCGTGGCCTCGGCAACGACAGCCCCACGATGGAGCTGAACGCAGTCGCCGCGGACGGCACCGAGGCCATCTTCGGCGACACGTTGGTGACCCCGACCGCTTCGCTCACCTACGACGTGACGGGCGGGAACGGGCAGGTGCTTGCGATCCGACGGAACGGTACCGAGGTCACCCGCGTCCCGATCACCTCCGACGGCTTCACCTACACCGTCAACGCGGACCGCACCGCCGACGAGGGTCCGCTCGGCACCTTCTGGGGCGCCGAGGTGCTCGACACGACCCGGTTCCCGGGCGCCGAGATCCCGACCGTGATCGCCAACCCGGTGTTCCTGGCCGACTCCGCCAGAGCCGAACCGACGGAGCGTTCGTTCGAGAAGGTGCAGATCCCCGGATCGGCGACCGCACCCGACGATCAGACGACCGACGACACGTCCTCCGACGACGGGACGAACGCCGTCCCCTGGATCGCGATCGGTGCCGTCGTCCTGGCGGTCGTGGTGGTGGGTGCACTCGTGATCGGCCGGCGCCGCGCCGCGCCGCCGCCGCCCTCACCCCCGTCCGACGGGACCTGACCAGCCGGGACCGGCGGTACAACGCGGCCGGTACGGTCGCTGTCTCGCACCGACGACCGCCCGACGCGACGACTCGGAGGGAGCACATGGAGAACGAGGTAGCGATCGAGGCGCGACGCGAGTCGAGCCGCGCCGCAGGCCGAACGGCGCGCCACCGGATGCCGAGGGCCGAGCTCGGCCGATGGGCGCCAACGCTTCGCGACCATGACCCGGTCGTCACGATCGAATCCCAGAACGCCATCCGCCTGGCCGCTCTGACGTCACTCCGCCACGAACGAATGAGTGTCTCGGCGTGGAACTTCTACCGTGGTGCCGCTGCGGTGATGGCTCGCGACCTGGGAGCGCGGGGCGGCGACACCGGTCTCACCGTTCAGCTCTGCGGTGACGCCCACATCCTGAACTTCGGCCTGTGGGCGACGCCCGAACGCAACCTCGCCTTCGACCTCCGCGACTTCGACGAGACGCTTCCAGGACCGTTCGAATGGGACGTGGCCCGCCTGGTGGCGAGCATCCACGTCCTCGCGCGGGACTCGGGCCTCGACGCCACCACCGCCGAGCGCGCGGTGGCCGCGTGCCTGGCCACGTACCGGGAGCGGATGTCGCGCTACGCGGAGGCCAAGCAGCTCGACATCTGGTACGACCGGATCGACGTCGAGGAGTTCGTGTCGGTGTTCAAGGCGAAGGACCGGGAGCTCGCGACGCGCCACATCTCCCGAAAGGCTCGCCGCCGTTCGAACCGGGGCACCGTCGCCAAGATCACCGACCAGGTCGACGGTGAGCTCAGGATCACCATCGACGAACCGGTTCGGGTACGACTCGGCGCCGACGAGGTCGCGTTCGTCGAGCACATCTTCGACGGGTACCACGACTCGCTCCAGGAGGACCGCCGCCACCTCCTCGACCGCTTCACCCTCGTCGACATGGTTCGCCAGGTCGTCGGTGTGGGCAGCGTCGGCATGCGGGTGTATCTGCTGCTCCTCGAGGGACGCGACGGGCGGGACCCCCTGTTCCTCCAGATCAAGCAGGCGGGACCGTCCGCCTACGAGGACGTGTGTGGCGAGAGCTCCCATGCCAACCACGGACAGCGGGTGGTGACGGGGAAGCGGATCATCCAGAGCGCCACCGACATCTTCGTGGGCTGGACGACCTACGGCGGGATCGACTTCTACGTCCGCCAGTTTCGCGACATGAAGGTGATCCCGGACGGCCGGCTCATCGCTCCCCGCCTGGCCGAGTTCGCCGGGGCCTGCGGGTCGGTGCTCGCGCGATCCCATGCGAAGAGTGGCGATCCGGTGGCGATCGCCTCCTACATCGGCAAGGGACGACGGTTCGACGAGGCGCTCGGCCGGTTCGCGATCGCCTACGCCGACCAGAACGAGGCCGACCATGCCGCACTCGCGGCCGCTCTCGAGCATCCTGATGGATAGCTCAGAGCTTTCTTGAGTGCTGCATTGTCAAGTTTCCTGTTCGGTGGTAGTTGTAGAGGACCGCTCGGGCCACCGGGCGATCCGACAGACAACTCACTCCCCCGACGTTGCCGCTGAGCGGCCGTCGATCGAAAGGTTCCTCACATGCTCGTTCGATTCGATCCCTTCCGCGACCTCGACCGTCTCAACCGCCGCAGCACGTTCCTCGGCCTCGATGCCCACCGCCAGGATGACGTCGTGACCGTGAGGTTCGACCTTCCCGGCGTCGACGCCGACTCGATCGACGTCACCGTCGAGAAGAACCAGTTGAAGGTCTCGGCCGAGCGCACCTCGACCGTCGAGGAGGGCGTCAGCGTCCTCGTCTCGGAGCGGCCGCACGGTTCGTTCGCCCGGTCCCTCCGACTCGGCGAGAACCTCGATGCCGACGGGATCGTCGCCGACTACACCGACGGTGTCCTGACCCTCACCATTCCGGTTGCGGAGACCTCGAAGTCCCGCAAGATCCCGGTCGGCACGGCTGCTGCGGGCGAGCTCGCCAACTGATCCCTTTCCAGTACCTGAGGGGCGGCGGCGAACCCGCTGACCCGCGCCTCCGAAACGATGACGTGTCGAATCGGCCGGCCTGATGACTCAGGCCGGCCGGTTTCGGGTTGGTGCCACCCGCGACGAGGTGATTCGCTGCCCCGGTGGGCGATCTCGGCGACTACCTCGCAGTGGCAATCGCCGGTGGTGCCTGCGGCCTCGTCAACAGCATCGCCGGCGGCGGCTCACTCATCCTGTTCCCCGCCCTGTTGTGGGTCGGCCTCCCCTCGCTCGACGCCAACGTCACCAACTCCGTCGCCACCTGGCCCGGCTACCTCGGCGGCGTCGGCGGCTTCCGCACCGAGGTCCACCACCAACGCCACCGCCTCCCCCGCCTCCTCACAGCCACCATCGCCGGATCCCTCACCGGCTGCGTACTGCTGCTCCTCACCCCCAGCGGCGCCTTCGACACCATCGTCCCCTTCCTCGTCCTCGCCGCCGCCGCTCTCACCGCCCTCCAACCCGTCATCCAACGACGACTGGCCGACCGCCACGACGACGGCCGACCCCCCGGCCCCACCGCCATCGCCGGAATCTTCCTGGCCACCATTTACGGCGGCTACTTCGGCGCCGCCCTCGGCGTCATCGTCCTCGCCGTCCTCGGCCTCACCATCCACGAAACCCTCAAACAACTCAACGCCACCAAAGCCGTCATCTCCCTCGTCGACTGCACCGTCAGCGTCATCGTCTTCGGACTCTTCGGACCCGTCCACTGGGACTACGTCGCCGTCGCCGCCCCCCTCACCCTCATCGGCGGCTACCTCGGAGCCCGCGTCGCCCGACGCGTCAACGAAACTGCCCTCCGCACCAGCATCGTCACCCTCGGCATCGCCGTCGCCATCGTGCTCTTCATCCAGAACACCTGACCCACCCCGCAGCGGCCTCAGGCGTTCACCCCACGCCGCTGCGCAACAACCGGCCGGGCAGCTCTCCGGTGTGCTCGCCGTCCTCCATGAACGGCCGGCCGTTCACGATCGTGTGGGCGATCCCGTGGGACCGCTGCACGAAACGGGGGGCGCCGCCCGGGAAGTCACGCACGATCTCGGGCACGTCGAGCCCGAGTGCCTCGAGGTCGATCACGTTCACGTCGGCGAACGCCCCGGGCGCGACGACGCCGCGGTCGGTGTAGCCGATGAACGACGCGGTGTCGTGGCTCAGGGCTGAGACGGCCTGTTCGACGGAGAGCACCTCGCGATCGCGGCACCAGTGCGAGAGGAGGTAGGTCGGTTGTGACGCATCCATGATCTGGGTGGCATGGGCCCCCGCATCGCCGAGTCCCAGGATCGTGACCGGCGACGTGACCAGTTCCTCGATGGCGGACTCGTCGGAGTTCATCACCGGCCAGTTGACGATCGCCCGACCGCCCGAGTCGACCATGGCATCCAGATAGGCCTCGACCGGAGACACACCTCGCCGGCGGGCGATGGCGGCGAGGGAGTCGTCGACGGAGTAGGCGTACCGGGCGTCGACATCGGCCGGCATGAGGTACATCGATTCGAACATCGACTCGGGCTTCGAGGACCCCTCCTCGACGAGCCTCGACCGGAGGACCGGATCGGCCAGCGCTCGCAACCGGTCGTTCAGCGACGCATCGGTCAGCGGGGCGAACGACGGCAGGTCGTCGATCAGCGTGTTGGCGGCCAGGCTGAACAGGACCCCGACGCTTCGCGGCGTCATCTGGGGTCGGAGCTGTGCGCCGCTGCGGTTCGCCTCCTCGGCCAACGAGATCACGCGGCGGTAGTGGTCGCCGAGGGATGCGATCTGCTGGAGGTTGAACGAGAACGGACGGCCCGTCGTACGACTGAGCTCGGCCATCCAGGCGAGCTCCTCGTCGACGCGATCACCGGGCTGGTTCTCGAGGTTGTACCGCGGGGCGCTCTCGAGGACGCCCCGGCCCCGCTGACCGAGCGGCGCGGCGGTGACGAAGAACTCCGACGGGTCGGACCACGTGCCCGGGACGTTGCGACCGTCGGGGACGCGGTGGAACAGGCTGCGCGAGATCGAATAGCCGACCGCACCGGCGTCGATCGCGTCACCCACCAGGCGTGCCATGTCGGCCAGCTGCGCCTCGGACGCCCGGAAGTCGGGCTCGCACGCCTCGTCGCCCGCCACGTACAGCCGGACCGCCACGTCGCCGACGTACCCGCCGGCGTTCAACCCGCGGGGCATCGCGTCGATGGCGTCGAGGTATCCCCCGTAGTCCTCCCAATCCCACGGGAGGCCCTCCAGGATGCACGAGGCCGGGATGTCCTCGACCGACTCCATCGCCGTGGCCAACATCTCGGCCTGACCGGGGCGGACCGGCGCGAAGGTCATCCCGCAGTTGCCCATGACGACCGACGTCACGCCGTGCCAGCACGAGGACGACATGAGTGGGTCCCACCCGATCTGCGCATCGAGATGGGAGTGGATGTCGACGAACCCCGGTGTCACGAGGAGGCCCTCGGCATCGATGACCCGCCGGGCACCCAGCCGGTCCACCTCACCGACCGCGACGACCCGCGCCCCGTCGATCGCTACATCGGCTCGGTGGCGTGGCGCGCCCGTTCCGTCGACCACGGTTCCACCGGCGATCACCAGATCATGTGCCACGGCACCGACGCTATCGGCCGGACACCGACGCTATCGGCCGGACACCGACGCTATCGGCCGGACACCGACGCTATCGGCCGGGAGACCGACGCCATCGGCCGGACGGGCGGTGCATCTCGGCCACCGACCTCCGTCGCGCAAGGACCCGATCATTCCGTAGGGTTGCGGGGTGCCCGCTGGAGACCAGGACATCGTCGTCGTCCCCATCGCGACCCGCCCCGTCGAGAGCGTCACGGCCCGGAGCGGCTACGACGGCGCCACGTCCCGACCTCGGCACGTCGCCGCCACGGCCGGCTATCCGCTGATCGAACACGCCGCGTTCGAGGTCCCGCTCCCGCTGCCCGAGATGACCCCCGTTCCGGTCACGATCGCCGACTACGGCTGCGCCGATGGTTCCGGCGAGATGGAACCGATGAGTCGGGCAATCGACGGGCTCCGCCGGCGCGATCCCGGCGTGCCGATCCAGATCGTCCACACCGACCTTCCGCAGAACGACTTCACATCGTTGTTCGAGCTGTTGGCCGAGCCCGAGCGGTCGTACCTCACGGGCCGCTCCGAGGTGTACCCGATGGCGGTCGGCGAGCCGCGCTACGGCCCACTCCTGCCCGCCGGCACGCTCCTCCTCGGCTGGACCGCCATCACCGTGCACTGGTTGAGCGAGGTGCCGGGAACCATCCACAGCGCGGTCTTCGCCAACCTCGCGGATCGCGACGATCACGCCCGGCTGGCGGCCCGATCCGCGGCCGACTGGGAGCGGTTCCTGGCCGAGCGCGCCCGTGAGCTCGTCCCGAACGGCCAACTCGTCGTCGTGGCCGCGGCATCGGACGATTCCGGCGCATCGGGGGCCGAGGGGTTGTTCCAGCTCGTGACCGACCAGCTCGACGACATGACCGCTCGCGGCGCGCTGAGCCGCAGCGAGCGCGACGCCATCTTCTTTCCGACCTACAACCGGACCAGCGCGGAGTTCCTCGCGCCGATGCGCACCGGAGCAGCGCTGGCCGACCGCCTCGAGGTCGTCGAGCACCAGCGCCACGCGATCGACGACTCCACCACCCATCCCCAGTGGGTTCGCCACCACGACGGTGCGGCGTTCGCTGAGACCTACCTGCCGTTCATCCGTTCGGTGACCGAGCCATCGTTGTTCCGGTGGCTCGCGCCCGAACGGACCGAGGCGGCACGGGGCCAGGTCGTCGAGGCCTTCTACTCGGGCCTCAAGCGACGGATCGAACGTGACCCCGAGCGGGCCACCTGTCGATGGCGGACCGTGTCGCTGCGGATCCGTCGTCGACCGTGACGTTCGACGCCCCATCGTCGGGGTAGCAACATCGCATGGCGATCGATGACCCCCAGGACGACGGTGACCCACGAGACGACGGTGACCCACGAGACGACGGTGACCCACGAGACGACGACGCGTTCGAGCGCCTGAACGAGATGGCCGACCCGGCGATGGTCGTGGTGACGGCCCGGTCCGGCGAGCGGCGCGACGGTTGTCTCGTGGGCTTCCACAGTCAGTGCAGCATCGAGCCCGTTCGCTACGCCGTGTGGATGTCGAAGGCGAACCTGACCACCGAGATCGTGCTCGACTGCACACACCTCGGGGTCCATTTCCTCACCGACGCGGACCACGAGCTCGCCGACCTGTTCGGCTCCGAAACCGGCGACCAGGTCGACAAGTTCAGCTTCATCTCGTCCACCGACGGCCCGCACGGCGTCCCGACGATCGACGACCTGCCCAACCGGTTCGTCGCCCGGCGCACCGCGGTCCTCGAGGACGAGAGCGATCACCTGTGCGTGATCATCGAGCCGCTCGACATCCGCGCCGCGGACTCGCCCGGGTCGCCGCTGCGGCTCTCTGCGGTCGCGGATCTTCAACCCGGACACGTCGCCACCGATCGCCGCGACTGATCTCTCGAGCAGCCCGACCGCGGCCGCTACTTCCCGAAGGCCTCGCAGATGGCCAGTTCCTCGGCGGCGCGGATCTTCGGCAACAGCTCATCGCCGTACTGGGTGTTGATCGTGAACGTCACCGACTTCGTGCCGTCCTCCGACGCCGCCATGTACTGCGTGTAGCCGAACACCGATCCGGAGTGGCCGTAGACGGTGCCGCACCTCGTCGTGTATTCGAACATGCCCTTCCCCACCCGGTTGTCACCGGGTCCGCGCGGCTCGGAATTGCCCTCGCCGAAGAACTCGAACTGGGCGTCGCGGGTCGCTCCGGTGATGAGGTCGCCGCCGACGTAGCCCTGCACGAACTTCGTGAGATCGTCCGGCGTCGACACGATCCCGCCCGAGGACCAGGCCCAACCACCGAAGTTCACAACCTCGGTCACGTCCTCCGGCTCGCCGTCCTCACCGGGGTCGTACCCGGCGAACGTCGGTGCCGGGACGGTCGGATCGTCGTTGGCCGGCAGCGTCGTGTCCTTCATCCCGAGCGGGTCGAGGACCTGTTGGCCGAGCACCTCGCGGAACGGCATGCCGGTGGCCGATTCGATGATCAGCCCCGTGACGAAGGGTCCGGTGTTCGAGTACTGGTACTTCGAGCCCGCCGGGAAGTCGACACCCTGCCCGGCGAACGCCACGATCGCCGTCGGCTCGGGGGCCACCGTCGGCGATTCACCCACCGCCTCGCCGAACGCGGGGTTGCCACCGAAGTCGGGGACGCCGCCGGTGTGGTTCATCACCTCGGCGAGCGTGATGTCCTTCCAGGCCGCCGGTAGGTCCGGGCGCCACTTGCCGACGGTGTCGTCGAGTGAGAGCACGCCGTCCTCGACCAACGTGTAGGCGACGGCAGCGGTGAACGCCTTCGCCAGGCTCGCGATGCGCATGTGGTCGCCCGACCCGGGCGCCTCACTGCTGTCGACCGAGACGGTCCCCGCGGTGTGGACGGACACCTCATCGCCGGTGTCGACGACGGTGATGACCCCGACAGGTCCGTCGGGATCACTGACGATCGAAGCGAGGGCGTTCTGCAGGTCGTCGTTGGTCGTTCCGGAGTCACCGCCATCGTCGTCGTCGGAGCCACATCCCGTGAGCATCAGCCCACCCACCACAGCGAGGGCCGCCAGACGTCGTCGATGTCTCGTCATCTGATCCAGTCAATCGGCACCGATGTCGAACTCAACGGTTGGCAGGCGGGCGAGGTTCCGGCTGCCGGCGTCAGTCGCGGCGCAGCTCGTCGGCCAGCTCGACGATCACATCGGCCGCGGCATCGGCGTCGGCGAAGTCGGTCCGCCACGAGGACACGCTGATGCGCATCGCGGTGGCCCCGTCCCACTGGGTCGGCCCGAGCCAGATGCGACCGTCGGACTGGATGGCGGCGATGAGCCGCTCGGTCGTCGGGCCGTCGACGAACCGTGCGAGGACCTGGTTGAGCACGACGTCGTTGAGGATCTCGAACCCGGCGTCACGAAGGCGTTCGGCGATCACCACGGCGCACGCCGAGGTCCGTTGCACGAGCTCGGCGACCCCATCACGTCCGAGTGTCCGCAACACCGCCCACACCTCGGTCTGACGCGCCCGCTGCGAGGACTGGGGTGTGTTGTGCATTCCCTCGTAGGTGTCGGTGGTGACGAGGTATCCGGCCATCGCGGCGAACGTCGCGCGAAGCGCGCCCGGCCGGGCCACGAACGCGATGCCGCTGTCGTAGGTGACGTTGAGCCACTTGTGCGCATCGGTCGCCCACGAGTCGGCGCGGTTCAGACCCGCCACGAGGTCGAACCGTGTCGGATCGGCGAGCGCCCACAAGCCGAAGGCGCCGTCGACGTGGAGCCAGCCTCCGCCGCGATCGGCCAACCAGTCCGCGAGCTCGTCGAAGGGGTCGAAGGCCCCCGTGTTGACCTCGCCCGCCTGGGCACACACCAGCACCGGACCGTCACCGTCGGCCACGACTTCTGCCAGGAGGACGGCCCGCATCCGGCCCTGGTCGTCGGCCGGCACCACCGTGACCCGGTCGCGGCCCAGCCCGACCAGCCCGAGCGACTTCGACAAGGTGCTGTGCGCCCGCTCGCCGATCACCACGGTCAACTCGGGAGCACCGAACAGCCCCTGCGACTGGACATCCCAGCCGGCCTCGGCGAGCAGTGCGTCGCGGGCCACGGCGAGACACGTTGCGTTCGCCATCGTCGCCCCGGTGACGAATCCGATCTCCGTCTCCGTCGGCAGGCTGAGGAGGTCGACCAACCACGTACGGGTCACGTCGTGGATGGCGGCCGTGCCGGGGGATGCGATCCGAAGCGCGTTGTTCTGGTCCCACGCCGAGGTCAACCACGACGCCCCGAGAGCGACGGGGTAGGTCGCTCCGATCACGAACCCGAAGTAGTTCGAGCCGGTCGACGCGATCGACGCCGGGGATCCCAGTCGGTCGAGCAGGGCGAGCGTCTCGGCCGGGTCGGTCCCGTGCTCGGGCAGCGGTTCGTCGAGCTCGCCGAGTGCCTCGAGTGCGACAGGTTCGGGCCGGACCGGTCGGTCGTCGATCGTCGCGACGTAGTCGGTGGCCAGTCGGGCAGCCGTTCGGAGCAGGTCGACCTCGTCGGGGTCCTTCACGGCTTGCCAGTCAACCACGGGCCGCCCCGCGCGTCGCTCGATCCGTCGCTGGGTCGCTCACCGGTCGGCTGCTGCCGGACTCGGAACGCGCTCACCAATTGAGGCCAAGGGCACGTGACGGCCCCAACACGGGCGAGTTCAGGACACGGCTCGGTCAGACCGCGAAGCGGGGCTCGGGTCGGCCCTGGACGCCGAGACCGTCGATGACGAGGAGGCCGCCGTCGACAGTGCCAGGCTCGCCGGCGACGGAGGTGACGTAGAGCCGGTCGAGCTCCGGTCCACCGAACGCGACGTCGGTCGGGTTGACGACGTCCAGATCGATCGTCCGGTCGAGCCCGTCGACGGTGAAGCGGACCACCTGCCCGCGGCCGAAGAGTGCGCACCACAGGCCACCGTCGCGGTCGAACGTCGCTCCGTCCGGACCTCCGGCTGCGGCGGCGCTCGGATCGACCGGAGCAGGCAAGGCGTCCATGTCGCCGAACACCCGGCGCGGGCCGACCCGACCGGTCGGCGGGTCGTAGGGGTACGCGAAGTAGTGGGCCGAGGTGTCTCCGATGATCAAGGTCATCTCTCCATCGAGCACTGCGACGTTCGGGCCGTTGGTGTTCGAGATGTCGTCGTCCAACAACCGCCACTCGCCGCTCGGGGCGAACCACCACGCCGACCCTTCCTCGGGACCCAGGTTCAACCGGCCGGTGATGAGATGCCCGTCGAGGTCGGCGCAGGCGTCGTTGCACCGACCGCCGAGGCTCTCGGGGTAACGGGACAGCAGCGCGATCGAGGCGGCGTCGACATCGAAGAGGTAGAGCCCGTCCTCCATCACGACGACGAACCGTCCGTCGGTCGTCGGCACGACGCCGGTCGGCATCGACGGAGCGTGGAACGTCTGCGGATCCTCATCACCGGCGTCGAGCCAGTGGATCGTCCGCGTGCCGCAGTCGACGAACATCAGCCGGCTCCGGCGCTCGTCCCACACGAGGCTCTCGCCCCACCGCGTCGTGAACGTCCCGACTCGATTGATCTCCATGGTTCCTCCCGTGCCGGCGTTCAGGTGCTGGGTCGTTCCCGGATGAGCCGCTTGTCAACCTGGCGGGCGATCGTTCGACCCACACGTTGGACGAGGCCGGGTGACACCCGGTTCAGGTACCAGAACGTCGCGGCGGAACGCGGTACCACAATGATCGAGCGGTCCCTCGCCACCTCGTCGAGTGCCTTGCGGGCGAAGCGGTCGGCCGGCATCGGCTTCTGGCGCGCCAGGGTCAGGTACTCCCGGGCCGAGACGGCGGCCGAGGGGGTCGGTGGCAGCCCGGCCGCAGGCGGGGCATCGAGGATCGGGGTCTCGACCATGCCGGGACAGATCACGCTGACCTTGACGTCGTGGAGCGCCGCTTCCGGACGGAGGCCGGTCGACAGGCCGACCACCGCGAACTTCGTCGTGGCGTAACCCGCGACCATCGGTGGCGCGACGAGCCCGGCCGCCGACGCCGTGTTGACGATGTGTCCCCACCGCCGCTCGACCATCTTCGGATATACCGCGAGCACACCGTTGATGACACCACACAGGTTGACGTCGAGGACGAGACGCCAGTGCTCCTCGGTCATCTCGTGGGTCGGCCCGCCGATGGACACCCCGGCGTTGTTGAAGAGGTAGTCGATCGCGCCCGTTCGCCGCGCCACGTCGTCGACCAGTTCGGTGAACGCGCCCAGCTCGCGCACATCGAGCTGACGACCCTCGACGAACGACGATCCGGCCGACGCGATCTCGAGCGCGGCGACGCGGGCGGCGTCGCCGTGCTGGTCCGCCAACACGACGTTCGCCCCGAGCTCGGCCAACCGCGCCCCCAAGGCCCGGCCGATACCGGACGCCCCGCCCGTGACGATCGCAGTCGCACCGGCGTAGGGATTGGTCCGGGATGAGGTACGTCGGGGCATCCCGCGAACCCTACGGCGACGTATCCTCGACCCGCCGTACGTCGCACGGCACCGGGAACGAGGCGGTCGACATGCAGGTCAGCGGAATGCACGTCGGACCGGTGCCGGACGAGCACATCGACCAACTGCTCGAGGACCTCGCAGGTCGCGGACTGACCTACGACCACGCCTGCTCGACGCTGACCAACGCGCCCGACGGGATCGACGACCGGATCGTCACCCTCGCCACGGCAGGGAGCCTCGAAGCCGCGCGACGCACGCTCCGGCGCTGGGTCACCCACGACGGGATCAAGGCGTCCATCCATCCCGACGGCGCGCCGCTCGTCGTCGGCACGACCGTCGTGGTCGTCGCGCCGTTCGGTCCGGTCCGGATGATCGCCCCCGCCCGCATCGTGGCGGTGGCCGATGACGACGACCGGTTCGGGTTCGCCTACGGCACCCTGCCCGGCCACCCCGTGTCCGGCGAGGAGCTGTTCATGGCCGAGGTGGCTGCCCCCGGACGGCTCCGCCTGACGGTTCGGGTTCACGCCCGCCCGGCGACACCGCTCCTGAGGATGGCCGGACCGGTCGTGTCCCGGATCTCGGATCGGGCCGCCCACTCCTACCTGCGCTCGTGGGCGTCGGCCATCGAGGCCGAGCCACTCAACCGCGCTTGACGATGCGGACGTGGGTGACGGCGGGAGAGCTCACCACCTCTGCCACCTCGTAGTCGTCGAGGGCATCACCCAGGTCGTCGAACACACGCTCGCCCCGGCCCAGCAGAACCGGGACGATCGGGATGTGCGCCTCGTCGATCAGACCGGCCCGCCAGTACTGGCGGACCGTCGAGACCCCACCACCCAGGCGGACGTCCAGACCCCCGGCGGCGTCGAACGCACGCTTCAGGACGGTCTCGATGTCATGGTCGGTGAAGTGGAACGTCGTCCCGCCGTCCATCTCGATCGGCTCGTGCGGGAAGTGGGTGAGGACGAACACGTCGTGGTGGTACGGGGGGTTGTCACCCCACCAGCCTCGCCACCGGTCATCTCCCCACTCGCCCCGGATCGGGCCGAACATGTTGCGTCCCATGATCGTGGCGCCGATGTCGACCTCGCCCCGTGCTGCGAAGTCGTCGTCGATGCCGGTGCCCGAGCCGCCGAACGTGGCGGTCTCGAAGGCCCACTCGTGCAGGAGGCGGCCGCCGATTCCGAGCGGATGCTCGAGGTCCTGGTCCACCCCGGCGCCATATCCGTCGAGGCTCATCGCGAAGGTGTGCAGTCGAAGCTTTGGCATTGGTCTGGTCCTCCCTTGTCGTGTTCGAGGCGTGTCGGGTCGGTGCGTGTCGGGTCGGTGCGTGTCGGGCGACGTCAGGTGGCGTCGGCGAGCGCTCGTCCGAGCTGGTCGAGCAGCTCGCCGGTTCCTTCGAGCCGGCTGGCCGGCGCGAGCAACACGTCGTAGTGCGAGCTCTCGAAGTGGGCGCTGTGTTCGGTCAGGGCGAGGTGCGTCCCATCGCCCCGGGCATGGAGCTCGACCGTGGCGAGGGACACCGAGATCGGGTCACCGTCGAGGGTCATCGAGTACGAGTAGATGATGCGCTCGTTCTCGACGATGTCGAGGTAGGTGGCGTCCATGGTGTGGACGGGACCCTCGGGCGGACCGCCCTCCTCGTGCTCGGTCCCTCCCACCCGGAAGTCCAGGCTGTGCGGGACGTCCGAGCGCCACTCCGCCGGACCGCGGAACCACCGCTTCTTGGTCTCGAGGTCCGCGAACGCCCGGAACACCTTGTGCGGCGGGAACTGGTAGTCCCGCTCGATCGTGAACGTGTCGTGCACCACGCCCTGTCGCTTCATCGTTCTGTCTCCTGTTCGTTGGGTCGGTGATCGGCGGATCGACGGCGCTCGTCCGCTACGGACAGCCGCTCGTCCTCGTCGAGGATCTGGCCGAGGCGGTCCAGACGGCGTTCCCACTGCTGGCGCCGGTCCCGGATCCAGCCCTCGATGCCGTCGAGCGTCTCGAGGTGCAACCGGCAGTAGCGCGTGCGTCCCCGCTTGGACGACGTGACCAGACCGCAGGACTCGAGCACCTTCACGTGCTGGACGACAGCGGTCAGGGTCATGTCGAGCGGTTCGGCGAGCTCGCTCACCGAGGCCTCGCCCTTGGACAGCCGTTCGACCATGGAGCGGCGGCCCGGATCCGAGAGCGCCTGGAACGTTCGATCGAGCACCTCATGCTGAAGCATGCACTTCAGTATATGACCCTGAGGCGCATAGTCAACCATTTGCTTCAGTGTTCGCGGATATTCGGCCCGATCAGCCCTTGCTCACGAAAAGGGTGTGTGCGAAGGTCCGGCGACGCGGATCGACCCGTCGGAGGAAGCACAACGTGGTTATCCCACCGAGCGAGATCGATGCGTCGAACGCCGACGACCTCGCCGATGCCATCCAGGCTGACGGTTCGGACCTGGTCATCGTCGATTGCTCGGCCATCACGTTCATCGACTCGTCGGGCCTGTCGGTGTTCGCGGCAGCCCGTCAGGAGTTGAACGCCGCCGGGCGGGGGATCCGGCTCGAGAACCCATCGGCTCCGGTGAAACGACTGCTCGAGATCACCGACATGGGCGACCTTCTCACCTGACGGAATCCCGCTCCGGGTGTCGCGGTCCGTCGGCGGTCGAGCGACCGCCGCCCGACAGGTCGAAGGTCAGGCGAAGGGTGGTTCCGTCGGTCCGCCGATCGATCGACACATCGTCGGCGACCCTGCCGATGATCCCCAGCCCTCGACCACCGGGATTTCCCGGTCGGGCCAGCCGCCATTCCCCCGCGTCACGGACCGTCACCACCAGCGTCGATCGTTGGACCTCCATCTCGACCACGACATCGACCTCAGACCCGCGGTCGTAGGCGTGGCGCACGGAGTTCGTGGCTCCCTCGGAGATCGACAGGACGATGTCGTTGACCAGTTCCTCGTCGAGATCGAGGTCGCGCAACCACCGCTCGGCGTTGTGGCGGGCGGCGCGGACCTCACCGAGATCGGCCGGAAAGATGTGGGAGAAGGTGGTCGGTCGGTCCGACACCGGCCTGAGACACACCAGCGCGACGTCGTCCACACCGCCGTCGTCGGGCAGGCATCGGTCCAGCAGCGAGTCGGCGAGCGACTGGATGGGGAGATGGGCTTCCCGGGCGATCGAGTGGCCGAGGCGTGCGATGCCCACGTCGATGATCTCGCCCCGGCGCTCGACGAGACCATCGGTGTAGAGGACGAGCGTGTCGTCGCTCGACAGATCGATCGCGACGGTGTTTCGGGGTCGGTGGCCGAGGTCGAAGCCGAGCGGCGTGCCGCGAACCTCGTCGAGGACACGCACTCCGGAGCCGTGTGCCAGAAGCGGTGGCGGATGGCCGGCGCTGGCGATCGTCAGGTGTCCGGGTTCGGCACCAACGAATCCGAGAACCAGGGTGGCACCGAACGCGCCCGAGATGTGGGCCGAGAAGGCGTCGAGTCGGTCGAGCGCCTCGCCCGGTGTGGACGACGTCGTCGCGAAGGCACGGGCGGCCGACCGGATTTGTCCCATCACGGCCGCGGCCTCGACCCCCTGGCCGACCACGTCACCGACGACCACCACGACGCACCCATCGTCACGGACGAAGGTGTCGAACCAGTCACCTCCCACGCTCGCCACGTCCTGGGCCGGCACGTACCGGGCTGCGCAGTGGACCGGCAGGCCCAGCGGGAGATCGACCTTCGGCTGCAGGGCGGACTGGAACGTGGCGGAGACGCTTCGCTCGATCTCTGCGCTGGCCGCCCGGCCGAACGCCTCGCCGAGGAGGGACA
>Ga0190271_10000448_pt1 | contig 20884 bp, 17 predicted proteins | sample Popmic356T_FD_133747 | JGI IMG/M metagenome (GOLD analysis project Ga0190271, IMG submission 133747) | Populus adjacent soil microbial communities from riparian zone of Weber River, Utah, USA - 356 T | ecosystem: Environmental > Terrestrial > Soil > Riparian zone | place: USA: Utah | collected...
CGGCAACGACAGCTGGGGCGACGTGCCGATGGAGCAGCGCTGGCACGTCGGCACGTGGATGGTCCCGAGCTACGACCCGGCGTTGAAGCGCATCTACGTCGGCACTTCGGTGACGATCCCGGCCGCGAAATTCCAGCTCGGCGGAGTCGACAAGCAGCACCTCTATCACAACTCGACACTCTCGCTGGACCTCGAGACCGGCAAGATCGTCTGGTACTACCAGCATCTGATCGATCACTGGGACCTCGACCATCCGTTCGAGCGGCTGCTCGTGGACACGGCCGTGACCCCGGACGCGAGCCAGGTGCCGTGGATCAATCCGCGGTTGCGGCCCGGCGAGCGACGCAAAGTCGTCACGGGCATTCCCGGCAAGACCGGCCTCGTCTACACGCTTGATCGCGAGACGGGCGAGTTCCTGTGGGCACGCCCCACGATCTACCAGAACGTGATCGCGAACATCGACGGCGCCACGGGCATCGTCAACGTGGACCCGGCGCGCATTTACACGCAGAAGGACCAGACGATCATCGTGTGCCCCGGCATGAACGGCGGTAAGAACTGGCCGGCCGGCGCGTACAGCCCGCGCACGAACGCGATGTACATGCCGATGCAGAACCAATGCATGACGGCCCGCACACAGGCCGACGGGCGAGACGCATCGCTCGTCTACGGCCTCGAGCAGAAGCAGATGCTGACGCCGGGCAATCCGAACCAAGGCACGATCTGGGCAATTTCGGCGCAGACCGGCGACGTGCTGTGGAAACGCGAGCAACGCGCTGGCGTCATGTCGATGGTCGCGACAGGCGGCGGGCTGATCTTCGGCGGCGACGTCGGCGGCAACTTCCGAGCCTACGACGAAAAGACCGGCGACGTCGTGTGGGAGACGAACGTGGGTGCCGCGATCAGCGGCTACCCCGTGAGCTACGCCGTCGACGGCAAGCAGTACGTCGCAGTCACGACGGGCTCTTCGGGCGTGTACAACAACGGGAGGCGGTTCGCGCCGGAATTCGTTCCGGAGAAGACCGACCCCGCGGTGTTCGTGTTCGCGCTGCCGTAGCGCGGTCAACCGCCCTTGAGAGATTGGTACGCCAGCCGCGTCATCGTGTCCCCGGTGACGAAGTTGCCCTGATGCACCCAGGTGGCGTCGAAGTCCTTGGTCGGCTTGGCCGCCACCGCCTCGTCCTCGCTCTTGCCCTCATCGATCAGCTTCTGCACTCGCGCCCGCAGCGCGACGAGCATGTCGCGCGATGCCCTGAGCATCTCGGTGCTTGCCGGATCGCCCTCGTCCGCCACGATCCGGGTCTTGTCGTCCGCTAGGGAGAGCATCTTGTCCTCCGCCACGATCGTGCCGGCGAGCGAGCCGCCCGAGGACAAGTCGAAGAATACGTAGCCTCCGTCGCCGCCGATCGTGCCGCTGGCGTGAATGACATTCGCCCGCGTGAAATGGACGAGCGTGTCGCTATCGGTGTGCGCATTCGCGGGGTGGAAAAGCTGGATCGTCTCGCCGTCGAAATGCAGCGTCATGTCGTCGGTATACGTAACCGTCGGCAACGCGGCTGGCGGAGCAGGCGGAATCGCCTGACCGAACGCGGTGAACCCCTTCGCCATCCGTTGGCGCAGGTTCTCGTGGGCAACGATGTTAGCGCCGTCTTTCGCCAGCGCCTCGTTGGCGCCGAAGTGGTCGGCGTGCGCATGCGTGTTGATGATCAGCTTGATCGGCTTATCACTCACCTTGGCGATCGCCGCCTTGATCTTGTCGCCCATCGCTGCGACCGAAGTGTCGACGAGTAGAACGCCGTCATCCCCGACGAGGATCAGCGAGTCACCGCCCTGCCAGCCGAGCAGATAGACCCCGTGGCCGAGGTCGGTCGTCTTGATCTCGAGCTTCGAGTAGTCGATCCCCTGCGCCGCAGCCAACGAAGAGGCAAACGCACCCAGGGTTGCTGCGACGCAGACTCGCGAGGCGGCGACTGCTAGCGACGGACGTTCCATGGTATTCCCCAGCATTCGGACTATTTGAAGAGTAGTCGTTCCCAATCGAGTTGGGCAGATTACGCTATCATTCCGGTATGTTTTCGACCCGAGGTTCCGGCATGCGACACCTACCCACCGCCATCTACGCGCTCGCGATCACGCCTTTCGCGGCGCCCGCTTTCGCCCACCACAGCCAGGCGATGTTCGACACGTCGCAGGAAATCCTGGTCGAGGGAACGGTATCGCGGTTCGACTGGGTGAATCCGCACATGTACCTGATCGTCGCGACCAAAGGCCCCGACGGCCAGCCGGCCCTGGTAGAAGGCGAAGGCCTTGGGATCACGCAAGCGCTGGTCGACGGCCTCGACCGCGACGCGCTCAAGCCCGGCACGCCTGTCGTCATGCGCGCCAATCCCAATCGCGGCGGCTGGGGCAAGCAGGTCCGGATCCTCGACGTCACGACCCAGGACGGCGAGATTCATCCGTTCTATACCGCCAACGCCAAGACGCGCACGCTGACGTCGGCCACGAGTCTCGAGGCTCACTGGGCGCCCAATCGCGCGGCGCTGGGCGCCGGTTTCGGGGCCATGGCGCGCTGGCCGGTCACGCCGGAAGGCCGGGCCGCTCAGGCGAAGCTACTCGCCGATGGGCTCTGCTATGTCGAGCCCGTACCGTTCCTCACCGTGCTCGACGAGCTGCGCACGATCGAGATCGGCGAAGACGAGGTCGTGATGCGGCTCGATAACACGGGCGATCGTGTCGTGCGCACGATCCATATGGTCGCAGCGCATCCAGCCAACGTTCAGCCCTCGCTCCACGGCCACTCCATCGGCCGGTGGGAGGGCGAGACGCTCGTGATCGACACGATCGCTTACGAACCGAATCCGTCCGGCAACGGCATGAACGTGCCGTCGAGCCCTGCCAAGCACACGGTCGAACGGCTAACGCTCACCGCGGAGCGCACGCGCCTGCGCTACGAGGTCACCGTCGAAGACCCGACGTATCTCACGGGACCGGCGACATTGGCGCAGCAGTGGGATCACCGTCCCGACCTCGAGTTCTCTCAGGACGTGGGCGGCTGCGATCCGGAGGTCGCGCGCAGATATAAGGACCACGTGCCGCAGTAACCCTGCGGCACGGCGCGGAGCAACATTCAGGGCTGGCCCGCGCCGAGCGGCTTCGGAGCTAGCGCGTCGCCGGGCCCGAGCACCGTGCCGTCGGCAAGCGTAATCGTCACGAGCGAGCCGCTGGGCTGGCCGTCGAGCAGAGGGTTGATCGTCACGATCACCGCGGCGCCGGGTGCGAGGGTGGTCTTCTTCCAGCCCGTACGCGCCATCATGTTCGGGCTGCCGCACTCGACGCCCCATTCTGTCGTCCCGCCCCTGTCGTCGGGCACGAGCACCTGAATCCACGCGTGCGGGTTCGTCCATTGGAACTCCCTCACTGTACCGGTCAGCGTGAGGTTCTTCGTGCGGTCGTAGCTCGCGAACGAGTGATGTGCGCCGGCTGTCGGCGCCGCGAGGGTCGCAATGGCGAAAAGAGGAAGTAGACGCGAGCTCATCGAGTGTGTCCCCGTCTAGCGCGGGTTGTCGCCGCAGAAGTACTCGAGCATGTCGATGTCCGACCGCCGTTGGAAGTAGTGCTTCAGCACGACGCGCTCGGTGTAGAACTTGGGATCCTCGATCGTGATCTCGTCCTCGAGCAACTCGCCGTCCGCGACGAGACGGAAGCGCTCGACGAGGTGCAGCTCATCGCTCAGCGGAAAGCGCGGGTCGTCATCGATGCTGCTCACGCGGGCATTCGAGCCCACGCCGTTCGCCGCGCGTGCGCGACCGTTGGTGCCGACGGTGTCGACGACGAGCACATCACCTTCCCACCTACCGATCGAGTGGCCGTTCCACGTCGCGACGATCTCGTCCGCGGGCGGGTGAGCGCGGCCGTCCATGAAGATTCTGCGCGGGATGCCGCTCGACTCGCGCAGGATCACGAGCTCGCTGGGCGCCTCGAGGAGTTGGATCGGGAACAAACCGATCTCCCACATGTGAAACACGGGGCCGCCCGGCGTGCACGGCGTGAAGTTGGCGTGCTGGGCGAGACGTTCGGACTCGGCCGCGCCGGCCGCGGTGAACGGAGGGGTCTTGGGCCACGGCGTGTTCTGCCACGGCGGCGGCCCCGCCGGAACGTCGAACGTGCCGATCGGCACCCACACGCCTGTGAAGCGACGCTCGCCCGCCGTTCGCGTCGCGGGTGCCCCCGCGTCCGAGGCGCTCGGCGCAACCCCCGCGTTAGGTGGTCCGCAAGCCGCCGCGCAGCACACGGAGGCAATGAGCGCCGCGAACCGACCGGCCGATCGCGACGACGTGCACAGAGCTAAGCCCTCCACGACCCGAACGCTAGGGAGCATACCCCGTCGGCGCGCGTGGCGTATCACGCTTTCATTTCCGCGCGATCAAACGCGGCGTCAATTCAATCGCGACGGTCTCAGTGTCAGACATCATCTGCACTGCCCCGTCCTGAATGAAGCACTGCAATTGCATGCCGCGCTGCGCGAGCGCAGCCAATGCTTTGCTGCTAGCGGACGCGACATCGATCACGGACAAGTTACTGCAGCGCTGCAGTGACTCGCCCGTCTTGCTCCACCACGCCTGTGCGCTGTTACCGCTATAGGTGTAGACAAACACTTGTTTCGCGCGGCCACAGGCGCGGCGCAGCGATTGCTCATCCGGCTGGCCAAGCTCGATCCACAGCTCGATCTGGCCGGTCAGGTCTTTGCGCCACAGATCGGGTTCTTCTGAGCTGAGCCCGCGGCCGAGCGCTAGAGCGGTATCGGCATGCAGGGCAAACGCCAAAAGACGCACCATCAGGCGCTCGTCGGTCTCCGATGGGTGCTGCGCCAGCGTGAGCGCATGCGTTTCATAGTAGTTGCGGTCGAAGTCGCTGACTTGCAGCTCAGCTTTGAAAACGTTGGCCTTCAGCGCCAAGGCTAATTTCCCTCTGCCGCCTGCGCTTCATGTCGCAGTTGACGCCGCAGCGCTTCCTCGCGGGCGTCGTCAATGGCGAGCATCACGACATCCAGATCGGGCGAAGCCTCATCCCGCACGAACTCACCGGTTAGTTTGCTGTCGGGCCGCAGCTTGCCTTGTGAAAACACCGCCCACATCTCCGGGCCGAATTGGGTGCTCAGTAGCTCGGGAGCAAAACGACCGAGGGTGTCGCGAATATTGGCAACGTCGCGCTGCAACATCGCAAAGGCATTGTTGTTGCCGGCGGCATTGACCGCTTGCGGTAAATCGATGATGACCGGCCCGGATGCATCGATGAGGACGTTGTACTCGGACAGGTCGCCGTGGATCAGCCCGGCGCACAGCATGCGAACGATTTGCTGAACGATGAAGCCGTGAAATTCACGCGCCCGCTCGGGAGTGAGCTCCACATCGCCCAAGCGAGGTGCAGACTCGCCCTGCGCATCGGTCACCAGCTCCATGACCAGCACATCGTTGAAATAGCCATAGGGCCTGGGAACCCGGACACCGGCAGCGAACAGTTGATAGAGCGCGGTGACCTCGGCGTTCTTCCAGGCGCTCTCTTGCTCCTTGCGGCCATAGCGTGTGCCCCGGGCCATCGCTCGCGTTTCCCGGCTGCCGCGCACTTTGCGTCCTTCCTGGTATTGCGCGCGTTGCTGAAAGCTGCGCTGCCCCAGGTCTTTGTAAACTTTTGCGCAACGGAGTGCTGCGCCGCAGCGCACGACGTAGACAGTCGCCTCCTTGCCGCTCTTCAGCGCGCGGATTACTTCATCGACGATGCCGTCGTCGATCAGCGGCTGTAGCCCAGCGGGTGTTTTCATGGTGTCTAAAGAGCTGCGGGGCGAGCACGATAGCATCATCGCGTCCGAAATCAGCTGTTTCGGCCTGTCCTCCAAGATAACCGCACGGGGGCCCGTCGATAGGTAGATACTCCGCGTGCTCTTTCGTAGTCACTCGCGCCGCGGGTCAAAGAGCTCTGAGACAACGCAAGGACGCGCAACAAAATGCGACTCGCCGATTTCATTCTGCGTCATTTGGAAGCACCCGACGCGCGAATTGGCCGAACCGCCGCATGATCCTTGCGATAATCCTCGTCCTATCGCTTGCGGCGGCATACGCGCTTGCATCGGCGCGCAGACGCAGACAGCGAACCTCCGACGCCAACGCCGCGCGCCAAGTCGTTTCAAATCGACGTTTGTACGCGCTGCTGAACGGCGACGCTCCAACGCCACGCTTAGACCCAATTCACGAGTCTTACGCTCAGTTCCGCGAGCGCAAGCGTTAGCACAAAACAAGCGCCCCCTTCGCGGCGCTCTCACAACAAGACGCCCACCGCTTGCGGCAATCCCAAAGTCGCGAGAACCAAACAACCATCGTCTGCCTGATGTCCGCGGTCGTAGCTTCGGCTCGGACAACTAAAGTGTTCTCGGACGTTGACCTGCCCCCACGGTCGGGTTCCCGACCGCCCACTGCGCGCAACCCCAGCACGGCTCGTGCCTATGCCACCTTGCTGTCAAAACTGGCGTAAGTGACCGTTGAAATTGGTGGGCCGTGCAGGAGTAGAACCTGCGACTAGCGTAGTTAAAAACACTTTTGTGCGGCACGGATCTTGCTGCCTTCCGACGCCCTAGGTAGCGGAGTCTCAGCCACCAGCCACTCGACACGATTTCCGGGCGCACATCGCCCAGGGGGATATCGACATGAATTCCAATCTAATCAGTGCACGTTCGCGGTCTCGAGTGTGGATACTCCTTTTGGCGATCGGAGCTGCGTCCACGGCGGCCAAGGCCGATGCGCCGATAGCCTTCACCGCCCACGAGCTCACGTTGGGCGGTTCGTCTTGTGCAGTCGCCGCCATAAGCGACGGGATCGCTGTCGGCGGTGCCCATACCCCCGGAGACGCGGAGCAACACGCGTTTGCGTGGACAGAGGGCCGCGGCATGGTCGACCTCGGTACTCTGGGCGGCACGCAGTCAGGAGCCGCGGCGGTCGATGGCCTGCAGGTCGTGGGTGGTTCATTCACGGCTGGTGACGCGGAGTTTCATGCATTCATTTGGACCCCTGCCGGCGGCATGAGAGATCTCGGCACGCTCGGGGGTGCATTTAGTGCCGCTTCGAGCATTAGTGGAGGCGTCGTGGTCGGTGCTTCGGCGACGGCTTCGGGCGATATTCATGCCTTTAGCTGGACTCGGCAGACCGGCATGGTCGACCTCGGAACGCTCGTCGGCGGCGCCGAGAGCTCGGCTGTGCGGATCCATCGCGGGCTCACCGCCGGCTGGTCCACCGCGCGAGGCAATGAGATCAGGACGCGGAGGCCCGTCGTATGGGACCCTCAGGGGCAAGTGTTCGATGTCGTGGGCACGCCGGTCGATATCGATCCGCTCGAGGGCTGGGTGCGCAACGCTGGGCAGGCGGCCGACGTGCATCGCGGCGTGGTAGTCGGTTTCTTTCACGCGACGCCGGCACCGGATTTGTTCAACCATGCGTTCGTTTGGACGGTGCCGCACGGGTTCTTCGACTTGGGTGTCCCGCCTGACTTTCAGGAGAGCTTCGCTCTCGCGACGAACGGAAATTTGATTGTGGGGCTACTCAGCGCGCGCGATGTGCAACATCCGTTCGTGTGGTCGCGCTCGGAGGACTTCCTGGATCTCGGCACTCTGAACGGTGCGTCGCGGGCCACCGCGGTAAACAATGAAGGATGGGTCGTGGGCCAATTTGTTCGTCCGGAAGGCGGCAACGGGACGTTCCTGTGGACCCGGCGCACTGGCATGCGCGATGTGACGCCCGCCATTCTCTCGGCGGGCGCATTTCCGGTGGGCATCGATGACGAGGGACGGATTGCGGTTCAGGACAACCAGGAGGGTGTCGCGCGGTCGGCCGTGCTGGTGCCGCGAAAGCGTTGAGATCGTCGCCACCTTTAAACCATTCTATTCGTTCGTCTCCATCGGTCGGTCCGACGTGGCCGCCCGATAGTTCAACAGGCGATCCCCGCTCAGCTGTGTTTGACTTTCTAATGGAGCTCGGTATGCTCCATTGGCATGTCTAATAGAAAGGAAGGCGCCCGCACGCAATTCCTGCGAGGCACCCTCGACATCATGATCCTTCGCTCGCTCGAAGCGCTCGGGCCGCTGCACGGCTACGCCATTGCGGCCCGGCTCGAGCAGGTCTCGCGCGGCGCGCTAGTGGCCAACATGGGGACCTTGTATCCCGGGCTCATGCGCCTCGAGCAGCGCGGTCTGATCAGCGCGACCTGGGACGTCACCGAGAACAGCCGCAACGCTCGGTACTATGAAATCACGGCGGCAGGGCGTCGTGCGCTCGCGTCCGAGAAGAAAGAGTGGGATCGCATGGTTGCGATCATGCATGCGCTATTCGGTGACGCGTGATGCGCGTCGGCGACCTCTCGGCGCTGCTGCGGGAGTGGATGCATCGCCTGATTGGAACGATGTTGCGCCGCCGGCGCAGCGACGGCGACCTTGCCCGAGAGATCGCGTTCCACATCGAGCAGGCGGAGCTCCACCTTCGCAGCCGAGGCCACAGCGCTCGGGAAGCTCGCCGGCTCGCGCGCGCACTCTCGGGTAGCTCCGACGCAGCCATCGAAGCGCTACGTATGCAAGGCGGCGTGCCGTGGGTCGGAATGTTCACGCTCGACGTGACGCTGGGCTTAAGGATGCTGCGCAAGTATTGGGGATTGAGCCTCGTCGGCGGGCTCGCCCTCGCGGTTGTGATCGGCATCTGCACGGGCGTCTTTCTCTACTTCAACGTGTTTTGGAGCACGGCCTTGCCGATCGAGGATGGCGATCGCGTGGTCGCCCTTCAGACTTGGGACGCATCTGCGCAACGGCGCAGCGAGACTTCGCTCGACGATTTCGACCGGTGGCGAGTCGGCATGGAGTCGCTCGAGGACGTCGGGGCGTTTCGAACGGTCGAGCGGAACCTCAGCGTGGATGGAGGAGCCGGCGAACGCGTCGCCGTCGCCGAGATGTCCGCGGCAGGCTTTCGAGTCGCGCGCGCGGCACCGCTGATCGGCCGGAGTATCGTCGCGGACGACGAGCGACCGAGCGCCCCACCCGTCGTCGTTATCGGCTACCACGAATGGCAGCGGCGGTTCGACAGCGATCCGAATGTGCTTGGCCGATCGCTGCGGCTCGACGACTCCTTTCACACGATCGTCGGCGTGATGCCCGCCGCGTTCGGATTCCCGATCAACCATCGACTATGGATTCCGCTGCGCGCCGATGCCGAGGGTCGGTTATCCGCGCCTCCGCTCGGCAGCGTGTTCGCCCGGCTCGCGCCCGGCTTCGAGCTCGAGAACGCCCAGGCCGAGCTCACTGCCATGGGCCTATTGCCCGACGACATGCGCGCGCAGGACGCACCGCCACCGCGCCTTTTGGTGCTGCCGTACGCGCAGAACTTCATCGACGACATCGAGCCCGACCAATATGGAAGCCGAGCGTCGACGGCGAGCATGGTGGTCCTATTGATGAGTCTGCTGCTCGTCCCGCCGGCCCTGAACATCGCCGTGCTCGTCTATGCACGCACGACCACGCGCCAAGAGGAGATCGCCGTGCGGTCGGCCCTCGGCGCGAGCAGGCGCCGCATCGTTCTGCAGCTCTTCGTCGAGATGCTCGTACTCTCGGCGGTCGCCGCCGTCGTTGCTCTCGCCGGAGTGTGGTTGATCGCGCGGTACGTCGAAGGTCTGCTGGTTCGGCAGCTCGTCGAGTTGCCGTTCTGGATGGATGTTGGCATGTCCGCTGAGGCGATCCTGCTCGCCGCGGCGCTGGCCCTGCTGGCGGCTCTGCTGATGGGTCTGATGCCTGCGCTGCGCGCGACGCGCCAATTCGCGCGGCCCGGGCTCAGCGGTCTCACGAGTCGAAACCGTGCGCGCCTCGGCGCTTTTTGGACGGCCTTGATCGTCGCGCAGGTCGGGTTCTCGTTTGCGATGCTGCCCGTTGCGATGGAGATGGCCTGGGGTACTCTGCGCGCGCATCTCCTCGGCCCCGGCTTCCCGAGTGACGAGTACTTGAGCGCCCAGCTTTCCCTCGATACCGATGCTCCCGCCCAACTTGCGGAGGACCCGACGGCGCAGGCCGTGGCATTCGCTCGCGCGCAGGAGGAGCTTCTTGGCCGCGTCCGTGCGATCCCGGGCGTGATCGGCCCGACGCTCGTTTCCGCGGTTCCAGGGGCGGCGCCCTTGGCGGGAGTGGAGCTCGAGACGAATGCGGCGCTGCCGACGGATGGCGAGCCGATCCAAGCCGCCTGGTGGAATCGAGTGACGCGCACGCTGCACGTCGATGCGGCCTTCTTCGAAACATTCGCAGCTCGGCCGCTCGCCGGCCGCGGGTTCACCAGCGATGAATTCTCGGCCCCGTCGCGATCGATCGTGGTCTCCCAACGTTTCGTCGAAAGGACACTCCAAGGCGCGAGCCCTCTCGGTCTGCGCCTCCGCTATGCGCGCCCACGTAGTTCGGCGGAGGACGAGTCGATCGAGCAACCTTGGTACGAGATCGTCGGCGTGGTCCCCGACATCCCGGCGCACCCGTATGACGGCACGGTCTATCACCCGCTGGCCCAAGGCAGCGTGCAAACGGCAAGCATCGTGATGCGCCTTGTGCCCGGGACGCAGGCGTTCGGCAATCGACTGGCTGAAATGGCGGCGACGACAACCCCGCCGCTACGGGTAAGCGAAGTCACGACACTCGACGAGCTGTATTCAGCCCAGGCCTTCGGCAACTACGTCGGCGGGTTCGCGCTCGTCGCCGGTACGCTGAGCGTGCTGCTGCTGGCCGCGGCCGGGACCTATGCGCTGATGTCGTTCACGGTCAACGACCGTCGCAGGGAGATCGGCGTTCGCGTCGCGCTCGGCGCGACCAAAGCTCGTCTGCTAGGCGGAGTGCTGAAGAGGGCCTTGCGCCAGATTCTCGCCGGGGCCGCGGTGGGCGTAGCGGTTGCTCTATTCATCGAGAACCAGCTACCCGCCGGTTCCAACGGCGGGCTCGACATCCCGGGGGCGCTCCCGATCGGCGCCTTATTCATGATCCTCGTCGCGTTGCTTGCAACGCTCGGTCCGGCGCGGCGGGCACTGCGGCTCGATCCTAACGAGGCTTTGCGCGACGGGGGTTGAAGACATCGCGCGCGAGACGACGACGGACCTACCCTCTCTGTCGTTAGCCCAGGGTCGAGTGGCTCAGCTTCATCCACCCCGGCACGATCGAGAATCGACCTCGGGTTCTCGCGAAGGCGGCGAGTAACCCGCTTTGATCGTCATTCGACTGGTGGCCACGATAGATCGCTAGGCACGCCAGCATGTGCCAGACACAAAAGCTGACGACGGTGCTCAAGGTCGTATCACCGAATACCTCGAAACCGGCGTACATGGTCACACCGCCAAGCAGGCTGGCCACCAGGCCCAGGCACCAAAAGGCCGCCGTCACTCGCAACGGGATCAAGATTCTTGCCGCGACCAGAACGATGGCCACACCAACGAAACTGGCGAGCAGAAATGATGTGACGGGAGCAACCGAGAACCACGCGTCAGCGTTCAAGGCCGTCGTCACGGCACTGAAATAGCTTAAGGCGCTTGCCCCAAGCAAGGCGAGCGAACGCGTCATCAACCCATTGCCCGGTCTGAGATACGGGCAAAGCACTGCAACCCCGAACAAGGCGCCGCCTATTCCGAAGTCCAGCAACCCAAAGCCCAAGACGAGCCACCCAGAGTCGTGGACGTTCCAGCGCAAATGGAGCGCACACAACACGCCTGAAACTACCGCTAGCGCAAGCCTCATGGGCAACTCGAACGACAACCGAATCGCTCGTTGTCGTGGCGGCTCGGATTCGTTGGCTCGCAGATCGGCGACGTCAACTGACAGGACGGATGCGAGCGCGGTCACCGATTCGAACGATGCAGATCCCGTCTTCTCGATCCTCTGGATCGTCCTGAGACTTACGCCCGCGACGCTCGCCAGGTGGCCTTGGCTCCAGCCCCGGTTTTCGCGCTCGGATCTAATGAGGTTCGAATCGACTCTCACTTCCATCGTGACGCCCTCCATTCAATGCTGAAGTCGACATTGAATGAACGGAGCCTTCCTGCATACGTATTCGCTACGTCAATCCTGTGACACTTCTGTGCCAAGCACAGCGAAATCGCATGGAATTGATCGTCAGGCGCGTGGGCTCGGTGACCAATCGCGCGGTTCAGCCCCGAGACCGAGCGCTTGTGGAGGGTGAAGGATTCCACGCTCGAACCGCCAGCCAGTGCACGGATCGTCGGCAATGAGCCAGGCCCCGTCGAGGTCGGCGTAGTCCGCGTGCTGCGCGGCGACACAACCTGCGGCAATGAGGATGCTGGTCTCGAGCATGCACCCCACCATGGTGCGCATGCCGAGCTCGCTGGCTCGCTGAACCATGCGCAGCGCGGGCGTGAGCCCCCCGCACTTGACCAGCTTCACGTTGATCCCGTCGAAGTTGCGGGAAAGCCGATCGACATCCTCTTCGAGCGTGCAGCTTTCATCGGCGATGATCGGGATCGGATACGAACCGCGGATCACCTCGCGATCGTGGGTATCCGGCAACGGTTGCTCGATGAATTCCGCTCCCAAGCTCGAGAAGCCCTTGGAAAGCGCGGCCAGCGTCCTCGCGCTCCACGCGCCATTGGCGTCGATGGCGATGGCGGTGCGCAGTGCCTCTTTCACGCGGCGCGCGAGCTCGAGGTCCGCATTTGCATCGGACTTGATCTTCACGCGCGGGAAGCCCTCGAGCTCAGTGATTTTTTCGTCGAGCTCTTCCTTCGTCGAAAGGCCGATGGTGGCAAAGCTCGTGACGGGCCGGGGCACGTGTCCGTGCGCGAGCTCAGCGACGGTGACGCCCTCCTTCCGCGCAAGCCAATCCCACAGTGCGAGATCCAGCGCGCACTGCGCGGCGCGGTCGGGATGCAACCGGGTCCACGATTCCTTCCATGCCCGGGCGATATCCTCCTCCGAGCGAATCGAGAGCGTGCGCAGCCATCCGGTGAGCGATTCGAGGTTCCGGACGACGCCGGCCGCGGAGGCGCCGTAGTATGGGTGTGGCGAAGCTTCTCCCCATCCCGTGACGCCGCCCTGCTCCACGCGGAGAATGACGTTGTCGAAAGGTACGGTGCGTTGGCGGGCGATGCGAAATGCGCCGCGAGGATGCAATTGGTGGACTACGGTTTTGATTTCCACGAGTCTGGTTTATCTGAAAGTTGCTCGTTCGTGAAGGTCCGGGCGTGAATCCGCGCCAGTTACACACTATCGGGTACTCGGTCGAAGGCCGGCCTATCGAGCTATGGTCCGACCCTGCCGGACCGAACGGCACCTTGATCATCGGCGGCGTTCACGGGGACGAATCGGCGGCCATCCCCCTCGTGCGCGAGTTTGCACCTCCGCAAGGCAGCCCCGTGGCGCTGCTGCCGCTGGCGAATCCCGACGGCTTTGCACATGCGAGTCGATACAACGCGCGCGGCGTGGACATCAACCGGAACGCGGGATTCGACTGGCGGGCCGATTCAGTGGAACCCGCGGGCGACGCCCCGTGGAGCGAGCCCGAGACGCGAGCGTTGCAGGAATTCATACTGAGTTGGCGCCCGGCCAAGATCATCGCACTGCATTGGGCGCTCGGAGAAATCGACGCCGACGGCGCACAATCGACCCCGCTCGCAGACGCGATGTGGAGCGCGATGTCGGAGGCCGAGCGGACGCCGTATCGATTGCGCGTTTCAGAAGTAGAGTGGAGCCAGTGGCGCTTGCAGCAGACCGACGCGGAGTGCCCCGGGTCGCTCGGACGTTGGGCCGGGTATGGATTGACCTATCCCGACAACTCTCGGCCGGCGATGATCACGCTGGAGCTGCCTTACGACGCGTCCATTCCGAGGGCGGAGTCCCTGCCGGATGACCACGTCGATGTCGTGCGAGCGCACTGGGCGCGCGACCCGCACAGCTATCTCGCGACCGTACGGGATCCCGTTTTCAAGATGTTGAAAGCGGCATGCGAGCTCGAGCTGAAGTAGCGAAGTCATCGCCGCGTCGCGACCGCCGCCCACGACTACTCGGCCATCGCTCCGGAGCGGGCTTCGGCCAGAAAAACTAAGGGACAGAGAGGACTGCTCTCTGTCCCTTAGCTACTGCGCTTGGTCAGTTCTCAGTGTCGAACCTGACTCGTGATGTTGTCCTCTTCGTACACTTCGCACGGCGAGCGCTCTGCCGGGATTCTGTCGGCAGCCGCCCCTGTAGCCACCGTCATGACGCGAGTCGGCATCACCCAGGGCTCGAGGAACATCTCCGGATCTTCGATCGTCATGTCGTAGCGGACCTCGTTTCCGACGCGCGTGATCCTCTCGACGATATGCATGCTGCCCGAGTGGATGAGGCCGCCTCGTCCCAACCACGACGAATCGTCGAAATTGATGGAGTCGACGACCAGCGTATCCCCTTCCCACTTTCCGACGCCCGAGCCGTAGAACGTTGCGAGGCTCAGGTCCAGCTCGCTCCGCTCGCGACCGTCGATGGGGATGTCGCGGTACTCGTTGTTGCCACCGCCATAATCGGAATTGATGGGGTAGAAGAAGATGACGTCCTTATCCGTTTGGACGATCCGCGTGGGCGTGCCGTGTCGCGGGAGTCCCAGCGGCTTGCACGTCATGACGGGGTCGTACTTGTTCGTCCACATATCGAGCTCTTGAATGTGGTCCCAGAGCTCGGGTTTGTAGTTCGGGCGGCCAAGGATCCCGAACCGCGATGGCGAAATCCACGCGTATTCGATCCAGAAATTGTCTCCCCCGCCGGTGCAGCCGTACTCGGGGTTGATTCCGCCGCCCTTCACCTGAGTGGGGCCACAGCGGCGGGCTCCATTGCCCGAGACTGGATTGAGCGGGCGATTCCAGTTGCCGGAAAGGTCCGGCTTCCCATCGGCGCGGCGCGGCGTGGGAGCGGCTGCAACGGGTGCGGGTGGCTCGCGCGGCGTCAGCGTCCAGTTTGCAGGCTGATGCGTCGGCTTGATCGCCGCCTTCACGCTCGCCGGCACGGGCATCACGACATACATCTGACCCGTTTCCGTCATCGTCGTCGTGATGTCGCGGACCACGGCGCCGTTTTTCTTCTCCGTGATCTTGCCGGTGTAGAACGCCTCGGCAGGGTGGAGCGGGTTGTTCCAGTCTCTATAGTTGCCGTACGTGAACTCGTATGTGTCCGCGCCGCTTTTCACCACGACGCTTTCGGCCATGAACTTCGCGTCGAGCGTGGCGGTGGCCGTCGCATTTGGAACACCCGGGATCGGGAACGTCACCACCGGCTTGTTGCCGGACCATGTGACCGAGGTTTTGTGCGCCTTCGCCACATCGGCAGGCACGCGTTGCGGTCTCGCTGCCATTTGCGGTGTGTTGGTATCCTGAGTGCCGAACAACGCGGCCTTCCACGCACCCTGCGGATTGGCCCACAGGCGGATCATCCGCTCCTCGACCGCTGCCGGCATCGGCGTGGCTTTGCCTTCGCCCGCAACGAGCTCGGCGCCCATGGTGTCTTCGTTCCAGGTATACGCGCCGCTCAAGACTTCGATCGTGTTGCAGCTCTGACCGTTGGGCCGAGTGCCGGTGATGCGGATCCGCTCGCCCGACGTCTGGTAGCTGATGTCGGAGCGATACATCGTCACGTTGCAGGGCTGCCCGCCCACCTGGACGGTGCCCGTGCCCTGATAGACGAGCGACATGAGCAAGTCGTATTCCTCGGTGCTGCGCAGGATGCCCATGTGCCAGCCCCAGTTGAACAGCACCGACTTCAGGTCTTTCGCTCCCGGAGCAGGCGTGTACTCTACTTGGCCTTGGTTGCGGGGACGTACGACGCCGGTCGGCGGCGCAGTGCTGATTTGGGGCCCGAATTCCGAGCCTTCTTCTTGAGCGCTAGACAGGGACGGAACGCCGATCATGAGAGTCGCCACGAGGGCGACGCGTGTGCACATCATTCTTGTCTGAGAAGCCATAGTGATCTCCCCCCGGTTCACTTAATTGCCGCCGGCGTTGCCGAGGACCGTGCCATCCGCGCGCGTAAGCGACCTGAGGCCTCCCAATGGACTCCCGTTCCGCGCCGGGGTGCCCAACACGGTCACCTCTTCGCCGATCTTCAGCGCCTTCGGGCCGACCTTGGTGATCCCTTGCGAGGCAAGCGCCGTAGCCGAACCGGTCGTGAACGTCCAGTCGGTCGACGTGCCGTCGGCGTTCTTCACCGTCACCACGATCGAGCCGTGCGGGTTCACGAACTGGATCTTGGCCAGCGCGCCCGTGACTGTCACCTGTTTCGACGGATCGTAGACGCCAGCCGTGGAATGGTGCGCCTGGACCGCCGCACTGGCCGTCAGACACCCGAACGCCACGACACATCCCAACGCTTGTCTAGTCATTTGTGCCCCCACAAAGTTGTGATCGGCACCAGGTGCCATCACATAGCCATCGGAAAAAATCGGATAACCGCGCCGCTGAGCGTGCCGCACGCCCGAGCTCAAATCAAGGAAGTCCCAAGGACTACTACAAGGGACTCCATCAACGAGTTCAAGTTACTTGTGAAATCCCAATAGAAGGGTGGGCCGTGCTGGAGTCGAACCCGCGACCAATGGATTAAAAGTAGCCCGCGATCAAACGCAAAGCCGTCGGGCGCTGCACCCGGAGGCCGCTATAAAACCCCTAGCTCGAGTGCCTTCAACACGGCGCGCGTGCGGTCGCGCACGCCGAGCTTTGCGAGAATGCTCGAGGCGTGGTTTTTCACCGTTCCTTCCACGGTCCCGAGGGCCTCGGAGATCTCCCGATTGCTATAACCACCGGCGATCAGTCGCAGCACGTCGAGCTCGCGTTTGGTGAGGCGCTCTGGAGAGTCGTGCCGCCCGCTTGCCTCCGTCTCGGGTCGTATCCGATCCAAGCCACGCAGAACGTGCTGCGTGATGGCCGGTCTGATCAGGTTTTCCCCAGAGGCCACCCCTCGAATCGCCTCCGTGAGTAGCTCGAGCGAAATGTCCTTCAGCAGGAACCCGTGCGCGCCGGCCTTCACGCCGTCGAGCAGGGCTTCATCGTCATCGAACGTCGTCAGGAGGATGGTCGGTGGCAGCTCGTCGCTCGCGCGCAATTCGCGGACGAGCTCGATGCCGTTCTTGCCCGGCATGCGTATGTCGAGTAGCACGACATCGGGATGGTGTTGGCGAATGGCGGCCGCACCTTCATCGGCCGTGCCGACATCGGCGACGACGACCAAGTCGTCCGCCAGCTCCAGCAGCGATTTGATGCCGCGACGAACGAGCAGCTGATCGTCAACCAGTACGATCCGGATCATCCCGGTGGCTTCCCCGTGGGGACAAACGCGTGCAGCGCAAATCCGCTTCCCGCGTTCGGCGTGACGGCTACCTCGCCACCGAGCTGTGCGAACCTCTCGCGCATGCCCGTGAGTCCGGTGCCGGGCTGGAGCCGCTCTGCCCCCCGGCCATCATCCCAGGCTCGAAGCGTCATTCCCCCGGCGATGCGTGAGAGATGAATCCAGAGATTGCGTGCCGTGGCGTGCTTCAGAGTATTCGTGATGACTTCCTGTACGCAGCGAACCAACGCCTCGGCTCGAGCTGCGTCCACGAGGAGCGCCCCCTCCGGCGCTTCCAGGTGAATCGACAGATCGCCGATATTCCTGCACAAGGCGCGAATGGGAGCCGCCGCATCCGTATATGCCTCCTGGCGCAAAGTTCCGACGACATCCCGCACGTCGCTCAGCAAAAGCCGCGTGATGGCATGAGCCTCGCGGATATCGTGCACCGCCAATTCAGGCGCGCGGCGTGAGGCCACATCGAGCTGAATGCTCAGCGCCGCGAGATGGTGGCCGAGCGCGTCGTGGAGGTCTCGTGAGATCCTGAGGCATTCGGCCGCTCGGCTGTTTTCGGCGAGCAGCTCGCGATTGGCACGCAGCTCCGTATTGGCGACCGCAAGGGCCGTGCGTGCGGCGCGCTCGCGCAGCTCCTGTTGAGCTAGTGCAACGACAAAGATCAGCGCCGCGGCGCTGACGCCGCCGGCCATCAGCATCGCCTCCACATTCTCTTGCGTCGAGAAATTGACGAGCAGAACGAGCTCGATTGCACCGACCATCAGCCAGGTTGCGCGCTTGGATGCAATCCTCGGCAATCGGCCGGCAGCCAGAATCACGATCATGGACGCGACGTACTTCGTCGGGCCGATGGCCAGAAACGCCGTCGCGAAACCGCTGATCAGCAGCGCGCAGACGACCCCGATTCCGGCAGCGCGGCTTCGCTGCTCCACGATGCGAAGCGCTATGTCCGCAATGAGTGTCGCACCGAAGACGGTGAAAGCCGCGATCCACACGTAGGCTCGCGGTCCGCTGATCTCCCCTCTGTAGATGGACATGAGCACCGGCTGGGAGCAGGCCAGCCAGAAAAGAAGACTCCCGAGCCAGTAAAGAAATCTCGGCAGCCCGGCAGGCTCGGTGCTTTTCATGGCGTTGATTGTAGCCAGCATGCGCCTCGGCGCGCCCTATGCCGAAAGTCATGCTTTCCAAGCATGACCGGCGCCACATGCGCGCTCTCCCGTGTCTCGACGAGGATGCGGTCAGTTCCAACCCAACGAGGCTCATATGCGATCCCTCCTACTGCTGCTCGCCTTAGCTCTTTCGGTTCCTGCGCTCGCCAGCGATCTCGACAATGTCGTCAAGATCGATTCCGGCTACGTGCTCGGCTCAGGCACGGAGGTGCGCGTCTACAAGGGCATTCCGTTTGCCGCTCCCCCTGTCGGCGAGCTCCGATGGCGAGCGCCGCAGCCGGTGAAGCCCTGGGATGATTCGATCCGCGTGAGCAAGACGTTCTCGCTATCGTGTCCGCAGCCGCCCGTCGCCATTCCCAGGGAGCGCATCGGAGAAGACTGCCTCAGCATCAACGTGTGGACGCCCGCGCGTTCGGCGACCGCGCGGCTGCCCGTGCTCGTTTCGATATTCGGCGGCGGATTCGTGGCCGGCTCGAGTGCGCTGACTCTCTACGATGGCGAGCGACTGGCCCGTGAAGACGTCATCGTCGTCAGCTTCAACTATCGCGTGGGCATCGGCGGCTTCCTGGCTCACCCGGAGCTCAGCAAAGAGTCACCGCAGGGAATCTCCGGCAACTATGCGTTGCTCGACATGGTGGCGGCGTTGCAGTGGGTTCAGCGCAATATCGCGGCCTTCGGTGGCGACGCGGGGAACGTGACGATCTGGGGCGAATCTGCCGGCGGCACCGCTGTCGGACTCCTGCTGGTAGTGCCGCAGGCGCAGGGCTTGTTTCACAAGGCGATCATGAACAGCCCGTGGAGCATGAACTACCCGATAAACCGGCTGCGCGAAGCGCGGGGCACACGTCCTTCCGCGGAGGAGCGAGGCGCGGCACTCGGTTCACTTGCCGACCTGCGTGCGAAGTCGGCAGACGAGCTGATGCAACTCTCCATGAGCGGTCTACTTGCCACAGCGACCATCGATCCCGATCAGGGAGGGCAGACGTTCAGGCCCATCGTCGATGGTGTGGTGCTGCCGGATGATCCGGCCGTGCTCTTCGCGACAGGCGCGTTTCATCACGTGCCGGTGATCGCGGGCACCAACGCTGACGAAGGTGTGCTCTTCGCGCCAAGACAGATCGCCGCCCGAGAGCAGGCGGATGCATGGCTGCGCGCCGAGCTCGGATCGGAGGCGGCTGCAGGGATGGGGATGCTGTATGGGCTCGATGCCGGCGTGCCTGCGCCGGTTGCGCTCACAAAGCTGACCGGCGATGCACTATTTGGAATGGGTACCCGGGCGATTTTGCGCGCAGCAGCGCGGTACAGCCCGCACGTCTATCAATATGAGTTCACGCGCGTCAGCCCATTGGCGAAGCGAATGATGATCAACGCGTACCACAGTGCCGATCTCTCCTACACGTTCGGCACGTTGCCGGAAACACCTCTGAGCAGCGTGGGGATCCCGGGATTCAGCGTGCGTCCGGGCGACTTCGATGAGACGGACGAGCGACTCTCGCGCGCGATGAGCGGGGCGATCGTGCAGTTCGCGAAGAACGGAGATCCGAACGGGAAGGGACTGCCGAAGTGGGCCCCCTACGCGTCGGGGGAGAGCTATCTCGAGTACGGTGATTCGATCGTGCAGAAGCAGAAGCTTCGCGCACAGTACCTGGACGCGCTGGATCCGATCTTTTCCGCCAAGCGCGATGCGGATTCGCCGGAGGCCCGATGATGCGCGCGGTTGGAGAACGATCGCGGAGCGGATGGGACGCTTTAGAGCGGCGAAAGAGTAGCCGCAGGCCGCTGAGGCGCGGTTTGCGGCCCACTGTCGATGTTTGCTTCCGGATCACCGCCTAGCTTTAGCACCATGATGGCAGCTTCCCGTTGTTGCGGCGGCAGCGTTCGCTCCAGTTCGCGAATCAACGCTTGTTGCTGTGCCGGCGACATCGACTCGCGGCGCGCCAGATGCGCTACCAAAGTCGGCGTACCATTTTGGTCAACAAACCCGTTCACGCGCCACACGTCGAGACCCAGGTCACGCACCAAGTCGTGGAACGTACCCGCGTCCGGACGCTTGGATGGACGCTCAATGAGCTGAACCCGACACATGCTGGTTCTGCATTCGACTTGCATGGTCACTAGCTGCAAGTTGGCTTGGGCTAACTGACCGAGAATGTGCCCCTCCACTCCAGTAGCCCAAAGTGGATCGACAGGCTCGGCAGCGAACGCCTGCTCTATCGCGGCCAAGCCGGGATACTGTAGAGACTGAGCACTTTGCGCTTTTTGCGCCATGGGCGTGAGCGCAACCTGCACGGGCGCCTCGACCGGATCGCTAGCTGCCGGTTGGTCAGAGATCACTGGCGCGTTATCCGTGGCTGGTGTC
>Ga0190271_10000449_pt1 | contig 20794 bp, 16 predicted proteins | sample Popmic356T_FD_133747 | JGI IMG/M metagenome (GOLD analysis project Ga0190271, IMG submission 133747) | Populus adjacent soil microbial communities from riparian zone of Weber River, Utah, USA - 356 T | ecosystem: Environmental > Terrestrial > Soil > Riparian zone | place: USA: Utah | collected...
CCTTCGTCGTAGAACCGCTCGGCGTTGCGATCGACGACGATGCCGAGCGGCACGCAGTCGAGCCGCGTGACGATGCCGCCGTCGAATTTCGGCGCGCGGCCGTCGATCGCGACGGCGTGGCATTCGCGCGGGTCGCCGACGGGCGCGGCGCCGGCGTGGAGCAGGGCGCGCAGCACCGTGCCCGTGTTGTACGGCGTGCCGCGGACCAGGAAGTTGCGCGCCGCGTCGCCCCAAGCTTCGCGCAGCCAGTCGAGATTCGCTTCGAAGCCGCCGGCCGCGACGACGACGGCCTTCGCCAGCAGCGCGTGCTCGGCGCCGGCCGAGCGAACCGTCGCGGACTCGAACGCGCCGTCGCGCAGCGCGAGCCGCGTGACTTCCGCGTCGTAGCGCACGTCGATGCCGAGCTTCTCGGCGGCCGCGTAGTAAGTGTTCATGAGCGCCGTGCCGCCGCCCAAGAAGAACGCGTTCGTGCGCGACAGCTGCAACGTGCCGCGCAGTGCCGCCTGAAAACGTGCGCCGAGCGCCTCCATCCACGGCACGCACTCCGCCGAGTGCGCGGCGACGAGCTTCGCGAGCGCTTCATCGGTCTCGCCGTCGTTGACGCGCGCAAGGTCGGCTAGCAGCTCTTCTTCGGTGTAGGCCTCGGTCAGGGTCTGCGTCGGCACAGCGTGCGCGCAGCGCAGGTTGCGCGTGTGGCGGCTGTTGCCGCCGCGCAGCTCGCGCGGCGCGCACTCGAGCACGAGCACTCGGGCGCCCAGGCGACGTGCCGTCAATGCGGCGCTCAGGCCTGCGTTGCCACCGCCGATCACGAGGACGTCGTAGCGAGCGCCCGAGCTACTCATGTGGTGCTCGCCGCCGGCGTTTGAGCAGCAGCGGTGCAATGAGGATCAATGCGGCGGCCGCGAGCAGCGCGGCGGAGATCGGCCGCGTCGCGAAGACCGTCAGATCGCCCTCGCTGATGGCGGCCGCGCGGCGGAACTGCTGCTCCGCCATCGGCCCCAGCACGAGGCCGAGCACGGCCGGCACGAGCGGAATGCCGAGCACGCGCATCGCGAACCCGAGCGCGCCGACGGCGTATAGCAAACCCACGTCGAGCAGCGAGCGGTTCAACGTGTAAACGCCAAGCGACGCGAGCACGAGCACGCCGCCGAACAGCAGCGGCTTCGGCAGGAACATCACGCGGGCCCAGACCCGAGCGAGCGGCAGGTTCAGCACGAGCAGCATGACGTTGCCGATCAGCAAGCTCGCAATCAGCGTCCAGACGAGGTCGGGGCGCGTCGAGAACAGTAGCGGCCCGGGCTGCAGCCCGTATTGTTGAAACGCCGCCAGTAGGATCGCGGCCGTCGCCGACGACGGCACGCCGAGCGTCAACAGCGGCACGAGGACGCCGGCCGTCGACGCGTTGTTCGCCGCCTCGGGCCCGGCGACGCCCTCGATCGCGCCATGGCCGAACTCGTCGGGGTGCGCGCTCAAGCGTTTCTCGGCGAAGTACGACAGGAACGTCGGGATCACCGAGCCGCCCATCGGCAGCACGCCGAGCGGAAAGCCGATCGCCGTGCCGCGCAGCCAAGGCTTCCACGACCGGCGCCATTCGTCGCGGCTCATGCCCATGAAAGTCGTCAGCTGCACGGGTGCCGTCTCGTCGCGGCTGCGCCGCGCGGCCTGATGGAGTGTCTCGCCGACGGCGAACAGTCCGATCACGAGAATGACGACGTCGATACCGTCGAGCAGTTGCGGGATGCCAAACGAGAACCGTGCCTGGCCGGTGAGCTGGTCGATGCCCACGAGCCCGAGCGCGAGTCCCAGGAACAAGCTGAAGAGGCCGCGTGCGAGCGACGGGCCGAGCAGCGCCGTCACGGCTGCGAAGGCGACGATTGCGAGCGCGAAGTACTCGGCGGGGCCGAACTCGAGCGCGACGGATGCGAGCGCGGGTGCGAACAGCGCGAGTGCGAGCGTCGCAATCGTGCCGGCGACGAACGAGCCGAGCGCCGCCGTCGTCAGCGCCGCCGCGCCGCGGCCGTTGCGCGCCATCTGGTGCCCGTCGATCGCGGTCGCGATCGCGCCGGTCTCGCCGGGCGTGTTCAGCAGGATGCTCGTCGTCGAGCCGCCGTACATGGCGCCGTAGTAGATGCCGCCGAACATGATGAAGGCACTCACGGGATCGAGGCCGAACGTGACCGGCAAGAGCACGGCGACGGTCAGCGCCGGGCCGATGCCGGGTAGCACGCCGATGGCCGTGCCGAGCGTCGTGCCGAGCAGAGCCCAGAGCAGGTTCGGCAGCGTCAGCGCGTTCGCGAATCCGTAAGCCAGGCCGTCGAGAGTGCCCATCGCGTGCCTAGAGCCAGGCGCCGAGCGCGCCGGTGGGCAGCGGCAGCTGAAGCGCGTAGGCGAACAGTGCGTAGCTGCCGGCCGCGACGCCGAGCGCGCAGACGGCGTCGCGCGTGGGGTGACGCGTGTCGAATGCTCGCGCGACGAGCCAGAATAAGACCGTGGCGGCGACGATGAAGCCCAAGCTCTCGGCGAGCAGCACGTGCAGCGCCGCGCCGGCGCCGATGAGGGCGAGCGGCCGCCAAGCGAGCGCGACGCGCGTCGGCGCGACTTGGCGCTCGCGCCGCACGGCGACGGCTGCTGCGACGCCGAACAGCAAGAGGCCCGCGAGAACGAACGCGGCATAGGGATCGGCCGCGCCGCGTGTCGAGCTCGCGCCGAGCTCGCGCAGGATCGCGCGCACGCGCCGCTCCTCGGCCGCTGCGAACGTTGCGAACTCGTCGCCCGCGAGATAACGGTCGAGCCAGCGGTACCGCGCGAGCAGGTCGCGCCATTCGCTCGAGCGCACCATCGCGTCGATCGCGGCTGCGAGACGCGCGCGCTCCTCGGCCGTGATGCCGGGCGGCGCGACGATGGAGCGCCAGTTTTCGAACTCGACGTCGACGCCGCGCTCGCGCAATGTCGGCGCGTCGACGCCGGGCAAGCGCTCGGCGCTCGAGACGGCGAGAACGCGCACGGCTCCGGCGTCGATCTGTGCCGCGAACTCCGCGAGACCGTTGATGCCTACCGACACTTGCCCGCCCAGGATCGCGGCGAGCGCCTCGCCGCCGCCGGAATAGCCGATGTAGTTGACGCGCCGCGGCTCGACGCCGACGGCCGCCGCGACGAGGCCCGCGAGGATCTGGTCGCTGCCGCCGACCGAGCCGCCGCCCCACGAGATCGACTCGGGGTCGGCCTTGAACGCCGCGAGCAAATCTTCGAGCGTGCGAAACGGCGAGGCGACCGGCACGGCGAGCGCCTCGTACTCGCCGGTCAGGCGTGCGATCGGCACGGCGTCGGCCAGCGTGACGGGGGACTCGTTGGTCACGATGCCGCCGAGCATGATGAGCCCCGACACGAGCAGCACGTCGCCGTTGCCGCGCTCCGAGCCGACGAAGCGGGCGAGGCCGATCGTGCCCGCAGCGCCCGGCACGTTCTCGACGATGGGCGTCGTGACGATCCCCGCGCGCTGGAGCGCCTGCTGCATGACGCGCGCGGTTTGGTCCCAGCCGCCGCCCGGGGCCGCCGGCGCGATGAGGCGCAGCTCCTCGAAATGCGGCTGGGCACCCGCGTTCGACGCTGTCAGCGTCGCTAGCGCGAGTAGCGAGGCGCGAACCACGTTCGAGCGCCGGATGACGATTCCCCCTTCGCTTGCCGCGCACATTATATAGATGCGCTACAGTGAAGCCCGACCGTCGTTGCAGCGGGGACCTTCATGAGCGACCGAGACTTGCAAGTGCTGCTGGCCGAGCTGCAGACGCGGCTGAAGCGGGCGCGCTCGATCGATCCCGAAGCGCGCAGGCTGCTTGCGGACGTCGCGCGCGACATCGAGACCGCGCTCGTGAACGACGATCCCAGCGCCGTCGCCGCGGAGCCCGTCGAGGCCCTGGCCGTGCGGTTCGAGGCCGAGCACCCGTCGCTGGCCGGGGTGTTACGCCAGATCATGGACACGCTCGGCAAGGCCGGCATCTAGGCCGAGCCGTCTTCTGTCAAAACGAAGTTGTGCCGCGCACAGCGTGCGCGGAAACTAGCGCCCGTGCCAAAGGCAAACCCGTCGCGAGGCGGGGACGCAAAGCTACCGGTCTCTGGGGAGACAGCGGGGTCGCCACGATGGAATCGATACCGACGCCACCAAATCCGTTCGTCCTCGACGCGGGGACGCTCGTCATCCCGTCGTTCCAAGAGTGGTTCTTCTTGCCGGGCGACTGGGTCGTCTACCTGCTCGCCAGCCGCGCCCCGGCCGTCGCCGATTCCTTCGGCATAGGCGCGGGCGACTACGGCGGAACGCTCGCCGCTTTTCTCGCCTGGATCTTCTGGCTCATGTTCGCGATCTCGGGCATAGCGGCAACCTCCGCCGTCCGGCGCTTCGATCGCGCAGTCACGAGCCGCATCGTCTACGGCGTCCTCGAGGTGCGCCGCCGCGTGCGCATGGCCATGGTCCTTGCGCAGTATCGGCGCAAGGTCGCGGCGCAGCGCAAAGAACCGTCCATCGACGTCAGCGAGGAGCCGGGTTTGAATCGCGACGAGCTGCGCGTGCTCGAGCTGCATGCGAGGCTGTCGCCAGGATTCGCGCTTTCCACGAGCGACGTCGCGCACGAGCTCGGCACGGCCGGCTACGAGATTCGCACCGCGCTCGAGCGGCTCCAAAAGCTGAAGCTGCTCCAGGCGACGGTCGGCGGCCTCGACGGCGAGACCGCCTACACGCTGAGCGCGGCGGGGCGGACGTTGCTCCAGATCCGCCACGCCCGGCCGCGCGTTGCCTGACGCTGGCGTCTAGGCGGGCATTGCCGCGAGCAGCTCGTCGAGCCTCTGGTAGCCCTGCTCCATGCCGTCCGTCATGCCGGTCTTCAGCGCCGCGTCTCGGGCCTCCTTCGACTCGTAGCGGATCGTCATCGTGTGCATCGTCACGCCGCTCTTCTCCGTCATTGCGGCCGTGACGAGGGCCTCGCCCATCTCGCCGCCGACGTCGCCGGGGTCGTAGCGCTCGATGTAGACGATCCGCGACGGGCGCACGACCTCGCGAAACTCGCCCCAGAAGCCGAACTCCGTGCCGTTCTCGTCGTGGCGCCAGCGCCAGCGGTATTTGCCGCCGGGACGCACGTCCATCTCGCAGACGGGCATCGTCCACCCCGACGGCCCGAGCAGCCAGCGCTGGACGAGGGCGGGCTTGGTCCAGGCATCGAACACGAGCTCGCGCGGCGCGTTGAAGGCGCGCACGACGACGACGTCGGTATCGTTCGGCAGCGTCACGGTGCTCTTGTGTTGCGTGCCGGCAGGTTGTCGCTGAGTTTTCATGTGCTGTCTCCTTGCTGTGTTGTCCATCCTGCGTAAGCGCGATCGAGATCGGCGATCACGATCTTCTTCATCTTCAGCATGGCCTGGATGGCGCGCTCGGCCTTCGCGCGGTCCTTGTCGCTCAAGTAACGGCCGAGTGCCTTCGGAATGACTTGCCAGGACACGCCGAACTTGTCCTTGAGCCAGCCGCACATCGACTCCTTACCGCCGTTCGCCGTCAGCGCGTCCCAGTAATAGTCGACCTCTTCCTGCGTCTCGACCTCGATGAAAAACGAGATCGCTTCGGTGAACGGCTGATGCGGATGCGCATTCAGCGCCAAGAACTCGCGGCCGAGCAGCTCGAAGCGGGCCGACATCGGGCCCATCTCGACGACACGCGCGTCCTTGAATACCGAGATATACAGGTTGACGGCCTCCTGCATATTGCCGACGAACCAGAGGAACGGTGACACCTTCGCCATGCTGCTCTCCTACTTTCGTTTGCGCCGCTTGGGCCGCCGTGCCGGGGTCTTTGCCGCTTGCAGCTCCTCGAGCAGAACGTCGAGGCGCCCGAAGCTCTGGTCCCACATCTGCCGGTAACGTTCGATCCAGACGTACGCGGCCTCGAGCGGCTGGGCCTCGAGGCGGCACGGGCGGCGCTGCGCGTCGCGGCCGCGCGAAACGAGCCCGGCCCGCTCGAGCATCTTCAAGTGCTTCGAGATAGCCGGCTGGCTCATGTCGAACGGCTCGGCGAGCTCGTTGACCGAGGCCTCGCCGGAGGCGAGCCGCGCGAGGATGGCGCGGCGCGTGGGATCGGCCAGTGCTAGGAACGTGGCGTTCAATCGGTCGGCAGTGTTCATTGGAAACCGTTTGGTTGTATAACCGTAAGGTTATCGAACGGGCCAGGTCCGAGTCAAGCGGGCGCGGTGGCGCGGGCGAAGGGGCAGGTTCGATTCGCTATACTCCGGCGCACTCGCCATGACCGCCACCACCGATAACTCCACCGCTGTCAAAGCGCTCGCGGCCGCCGGCGATCAGGATTCCGCCCGCGACGTTGCGGCGCTCGACGGTGCCGCGCGCGGCGTCGAGCGCAAGCTGGCAGCGGTTCGAAGCGGGCTCGTCGAGCGTTTGCTGTACGGCCCGGCGCCGTCGCTCGCCGAGCTGCAATCCGGCGCGGAGCTTGCACGGCGCGTGGCGGGCTCCGAGCTCGGGGTGGTCGACGCCGCGCTGGGCTCGCTTGCGCGCGGCGAGGCATTCACGGCCGACGCGCGGCTCTCGGCCGCTCTGCGGCACACCGTCGCCGCCGAGAAAGCGTTCGGCTACACGGTGCCGGCGGCGTTCGGCGGCGCCGCCGCGTCGTACGGTGAGCTCGCGGCTCTCGAGGAAGCGCTCGCGTCGAACGGCTTGGGTCCGCTCGCCGTCGAGATCTCGGGGCAGCTGACGATCGGTGCTGGCTCGCTGCTTGCGTATGGGGACGAACGCCAGCAACGCACGTTCCTGCCGCTCGTCGCCGAGGGTCGCCCGATGGCGTTCGCCCTGACGGAGGTCGGCGTCGGAGTCAACGCAAAGAAGGTCCAGGCGTACGTCGACGAGCAAGCCGACGGCAGCTACCGGCTGTTCGCGGAAGGCTCGGCGAACAAACTCTGGATCACGAACGCCGTTCACGGCGGTCTCGCCGGCATCGTCGCGCGGCTCGGCCGCGACGCGCAACGTCTGGGCTTGTTCGTCGTCGAGCTGCCGCGCGCCGACGTCGCGCTCGATGCGGCTCATGACTACGAGTTTCGCTGCGCGCCGTCGCGCGTCGCGGCGTTCGTCGCGAACTTCAATTCGCGGCTGCACTTCCGCAATTTCCCGATCCCGAAGGCGAATCGCATTCCTGCCGACGGCGTCGAGGTCTTGTTCTATTGTTTGCGCATGGGTCGCTGCATGCTGGCCGCGATGTCCGCGGGATATCAACGCATGCTGGCGCGCGACGCGAGCCACTACGCCCTGCAACGCATCGGCGTCGGCGGGCCCGTCATCCGGCATGAAATACCGCGTCTGAACCTCGGGCGGATCCTGGGCGGCGCGCTGCAGGCGCGCTCGCTCGCGTACTTGTCGTTGCAGCAGGATGCCGACGGCGCCGATCTCGCCGGCTTGCGCGACCTCACGAAATCCGCCGCGGCCGGCGCCGGCGTCGAGTCGATGCTGGCCTGCGAGCACGTTCTCGGCGGCCGCGCTTTCCACGGCGGCACCCGCGTCAACGACGCGCGCGTCAACCTACATCTTTTCGGCGTCGTGGAAGGCGAGGACGACCTGATCCTGATGGGCATGGTCCGCGACGTCACGCAGCGCTTCGTCGAGCGCTACTTGAGCTCGATGCTCGGCGTCATCGAGGCCGCGAACGCCACTGCCGACGGTGGCAAACAACCGCCGGAGCGGCGCATCCTGCGGATCGGCGCCGCGACGCTGCTGAAGTATCCCGGACGCAGCCTCGCGGCGGTCGCGCGTTTACTCGTGCGGCCGCGGTTCTGGTTGCTCGGCGGCTGGATCGCGAGTAACGCCGTTGCCGACATCGTGAGGCTGCCGCTGCGTTTGGTGCCCGCCGCGATGTTCGCGCGCTATCGAGCGCTGCCGCCGGCGCTGCGCCGCCACGCCCGGTACGCGGAGCGCAAGCTGAAGATGCTGCGCTGGAGCTATCTCGGTTTGAGCCTGTTCTATCAGCTCGAGCTCACGCGCGCGCAGATTCCGCTGCAGCGCTTCGGCAAATGCATCGAGCACCTCGTGTCGATGCTCGCCATCTGCCACCACGCCGCGCTCGGTGACGAGACGATGCGTGAAGTCGCCGTGCTGCAAGCGCAGTTGTTGCAAGACAAGTACCGCGCGCTGCGCCTCTTCTCCGGTTTGCGCTCGATGCAGCGCACGCGCCGAGCGGTAGCCGCCGTCGGCGCCAGTCTCGAGGCAGATCGCTGCTCGCTGATCACGGATATCGAGCCGCAACCGTTCGGGCATCCCTGGGACACGCCCGACCGTCAATCCGGCGAGGCACGCCCGAAGATGCGGTGAAAAGCAGAGGGCGATGGCCGGGAAGGTCAGCTCTGCGCAGGTTTCTTGGCGAGCTTGCGCTGAAGCGTGCGGCGGTGCATGCGGAGCGTGCGTGCCGTCGCCGAAATGTTGCCGTCGTTCTCGGTGAGGACGCGCTGCAGGTGCTCCCACTCGAGGCGCCGCGGCGACATCGGCGCTGCCGGCGCTGCGCGCTCGCCGGCCGGCTCGCTGCGCGTGCCGCGCTCGAGGACGGCCGCGACGGCGCTCGCCGTGACGGGCTTCGCGAGATAGTCGTCCGCGCCGAGCTTGATCGCTTTGACCGCTGTCGCAATGCTCGCGTAGCCCGTCAGGACGATGATCCGCATGCGCGGATGCTCGCGCCGCAAAGGCTCGATCAGCGCCAGGCCGTCGTCGGCGCCGAGCTTCAGGTCGACGACGGCCGCTTCGGGCTCCTTGGCGCGCGCCGTCGCAAGGGCGCCCGCGGCATCGTGCGCGACGTGCGCGGCGTAGCCGCGGCGTGCGAGCGCCATGGCGAGCGTCATCGCAAACCGCTCGTCGTCGTCGACGACGAGCACGCCGCGCTGCGCGTCAGCGGGCATCGATCAGCAACCCATCGAGCGGTAGATCGATGTGCGCTTCGACGCCGCCGAGCGGCGCGTCCGTCAAATCGAGCCGGCCGCCGAAGCGCTGCAGCGCCGCGCGCGACAGCAGCAGGCCTATCCCGAGACCGTGCTCCTTCGTCGAAGAGACGACCCTGAGGCCGACGTCGTCGCGGACGGCCGGATCGAGGCCGGCGCCTTGATCCTTCACGGCCAGCGTGAGACGCGTGCCGCGCACGGCGATCGCGACGTCGATGCGCTTGCCGCCGTTCGCGAGCGTCGCGTGGGCCGCGTTGTCGAGCACGTTGCGGATCGCCTGCTCGATCGTCGCCTCGACGACGATCGAGATGCTGGCGAGCGTGGAATCGAACGAGACGCCGACCTCGACGTCGGGGTGCATCTCGGCCCAGTGCCGTAGCAACTCGTCGAGAAACGCTTTCAGCTCGGCATGGCGTGCGCCGGTGCTGCGCTCCGCGTTCACTCCGCCGGCGATGCGGTTCAGGCGCTCGTTGATGACGCGGACCTCGTCGAGCATCGCGCGGAGTTGCCGCTTCTGCGTGGCATCCGTCGTCGTCTCGTCGAGCTCGCTCGCGAGAATCGCGAGCGTCGACAGCGGCGTGTTGAGCTCGTGCGCCGTGCCGGCGGCAAGCGTGCCGAGCTCGACGACTTGCTGGTCGCGCAGCGCGTTCTCGCGCATCGCCGCGAGCTCGCGGTCGCGCTGGCGCACGAGCCGAGCCATGCGCCCGACGAACAGCACGATGAGCACGGCCGCGATCACGAAGTTGATCCACATGCCCGCTAGGTGCAGATCGAACTCGCTGCCGAACCACGCGTCCACGGGCGGCAGGGGCACGCTGCGCCACCACAGCAACGCGTAGCCTGCGCCGCACATCGCGACGGTCAGCCACGCGAACCGCGCGGGCAGCGACGTCGCCGCGAGCGAGACGGGCACGAGGTACAGCGACACGAACGGGTTCGTCGGGCCGCCGGTGAGGTAGAGCACGGCCGTGAAGACGACGATGTCGACGGCGAGATGCAACGCGACCTCGCCGTCGTGGACGGTGCGCTTGGCGTGCACGGGACCGTAGTTCAACGCGTTCCACAGCGCGAGCGCGCCGACGGCGAGCCCGAGCTGGCGCAACGGCAGCGGCCCGGCGAGCACGAAGTGCGCGGCCGCGATCGCGGCAATCTGCGAGCCGATGGCGACCGTGCGCAGCCAGAACAGTAGCCGCAGCGCGCCCGCCGGCCCGGCGGTGTCGACGAGCGAGAACCTCGAAGGATGGGGCTCGGTCACGCGCGCATTTTCGCACAGCGACCGCAGCGCCGAGCGCCCGCCTGCGACAATCGGTCGCAGGCCCCGCCGGAGGCGACTGCCTAGAATCGCTACGTGTTGGATGCGGCACTGGCAAGGCGGGGTTTGAGCGTTGGCGTGGCGATCGCCGTCGGCGCCGCCGTGCCGTCCATAACCCTCGCCGACGAGGCGCCCGCCGAGGCGCCAAGCCGCGAGATTGGCACCGTGACCGTCATTGGCCGCCGGCCCTCCTCGCTGCCGACGCAGATTCCGACGACGATCGAAGGTATCGAGGGCGCCGACATCCGCGTCCGCATCAACGCGACGGACGCCGAGGACGCGCTGAAGTACTTCCCGAGCTTGGTCGTCCGCAAGCGCTACATCGGCGACTACGACCACGCCGTCCTCGCGAGCCGCGCCTCGGGCACGAACAACAGCGCGCGGTCGCTCGTCTACGTCGACGGTATTCTGATCTCGAACCTGCTCGGCAACGGCGCGACGTTCACGCCGCGCTGGGGGCTCGTGACTCCCGAGGAGATCGAGCGCGTCGACGTGCTCTACGGCCCATTCTCGGCCGCCTATCCCGGCAACTCCGTCGGCGCCGTCGTCGACTACGTGACGCGGATGCCGGACGAACTCGAGATGCGCGCGAGCGTGTCGAGCTTCAGCGAAGACTTCGAGGTCTACCGCTCGCAAGGCACCTACACGGGTTGGCAGGCCAACGCGTCGGTCGGCGACACGCTCGGGCCGTTCTCGTGGTGGCTCAACTTCAACCGGCTCGACAGCGACGCGCACCCCGTGAGCTATGCGAACAAGCTCGTCTCCACGGGCGTGCCGGACACGGTGGGCACGGCCGTCACGGGAGCCCTGGCCGACCGCAACCCGCGCAACCAGGACTGGCTGATCCTCGGTTCCACGACGGCCACGCACACGATCCAGGATCACGCGAAGCTCAAGCTCGCCTACGAGATTTCGCCGCGCTTGCGCGCGAGCTACACGCTCGGCTGGTGGGACAACGACTCGCAGCGCTCGTCCGAGACGTATCTGCGGGATACGGCAGGCGAGCCCGTCTACTCGGGCGCGATCAACGTCGACGGCCGCCGCTATACGGTGACGCCGGCGGATTTTGCTCCGACCGCGACCGATCTGCGTCACCTGATGCACGGGCTGTCGTTTCAAACCGCGCGCGATGGCGCATGGAACTACGAGCTCGCCGCGAGCGAGTACGACTACGACCGCGACCTCGTGCGCTCGCCGACGGTCGCGTTGCCCGTGGCCGCGACGGGCGGCGCGGGGCGCATCGCGGACCAGGACGGCACGGGCTGGACCACGCTGGCGCTGCGCGCGACGCGCCGGCCGGGCAATGCGCGCGGCCACGTTCTCGACCTTGGGGTTCAGCTCGACGACTATCGTTTGCGCACGCTCGTGTCGAATGCCGACGATTGGCTCGCGGGCGGGCCGACGACGAGGTTCTCGGCGTTTAGCGGCGACACGGAGCTCGCGAGCCTCTACGCGCAGGACACGTGGGCGTTCGCGGAGCCGTGGCGCGCGACGCTCGGCGTGCGCGTCGAGCGCTGGCAGGCCGCGAACGGCGCCGTGGCCGACGCCGCGACCGCGGTCGAGCTCGGCGAGCGGTCGGAGAGCTACGTGTCGCCGAAGCTCGCGATCGCGCGGGAGCTGACGCCGCAGTGGAGCGTCAAGGCGTCGCTCGGCCGCGCTGTGCGCTTCCCGACGGTGGCGGAGCTCTATCAGGGGTCGATCGCGTCGAATGTGGTCGTCAACAACGACCCGAATCTGCGGCCCGAAAAATCATGGACGTCGGAGCTCTCCGGCGAGCGCGTCCTCGGGATGGGTAGCCTGCGTCTGACGGCGTTCTTCGAGGACACGACCGACGCGCTCTACTCGCAGACCAACGTGACCGTCACGCCGAACGTCACGAACATCCAGAACGTCGACGAGATCGGCACGCGCGGTCTCGAGGTCGCGTTTCAGCAGCCCGGCTTGCTCGGCGACAGGCTCGATGTCTCGGCCAGCGTCACGTACGCGCGCTCGCGGATCGAGCAAAACGACAACTTCCCCGCGAGCGTCGGCAAGTGGCAGCCGCGTGTGCCCGACTGGCGCGCGAACGCGCTCGTGACGTACCGGCTCGGCGAAGCGTGGTCGCTGACGGCGGGCGGCCGCTACAGCGGCACGCAATACAACACGCTCGACAACTCCGACACGAAGCCCTATTCGTTCACGGGCACGAGCCCGTTCATCGTCTTCGACCTGCGCGCGCGGTACGCGAACGAGCGCTTCAGCGCGGCCGTCGGCATCGACAACGCGGGCGACGAGGAGTACTGGGCGTTCCACCCGTACACGCGGCGCAGCGTCATCGCCGAGCTCGGTGTCGAGTTCTGATCAGCCCGCCAGCGCCCGCGCGCGGAGCTGCCCGCAGCCGGCCTCGACGTCCTGGCCCGCCGAGCGCCGCAGCTTCGCGAGCACACCGCGCCGGTGCAGGAAGCGCGCCATCTCGGCGGCGCGCTCCCATGACGGCCGCCTGAACTCGGCGCCGTCGACGGTGTTGTACGGAATGAAGTTCACGACGGCGTAGTGGCCCGCGAGCAGCGTGGCGAGCGTCTCGAGCTCGTCGTCGCCGTCGTTGATGCCCTCGAGCAAAGTCCACTGATACTGCGTCGGGTACTTCGTCGCGCGCGAGTACTCGTCGGCGAGCGCGACGAGCTCGGCCGGCTCGATGCGCGGCGCCCGCGGCAAGAGCTTCGCGCGCAGCTCCGGCTTCGTCGTGTGCAGCGAGAGCGCGAGCGCCGGCTTGATCGGCTCTTGCGGCAGGCGCTCGAAGACGCGCCGGTCGCCGACCGTCGAGAACACGAGGTTCTTCTGCGCGAGGTCGCCCTCCGTTCCGAGCAGCGACAGGGCGTCGAGCGCGTTATCCAAGTTGTGCGCCGGCTCGCCCATGCCCATGAGCACGACGCGGCGCACCGGTTGCCGCGTGCGCGCGAGCGCGACCTGGGCGACGATCTCGCCGCTCGTGAGATGGCGCACGAGGCCGTCGCGGCCCGTCATGCAGAACACGCAGCCGACGGCGCAACCGACCTGCGTCGAAACGCAGACGCCGTCGCCGGGCAGGAGCACGCTCTCGATCGTGCGGCCGTCATCGAGTCCCAGCAAGAAGCGCAACGAGCCGTCGATGCCGCGATGCTCGGAGACGACGCGGACGAGCGCGGCGAAACGCTGCGTGAGCTCCGGCAGCGCGCTGCGCAGCGCCAGCGGCAACCGCGAGTCCTCGCTCTGCGCAAAAGCGTCGAGCGGAAGGCCGCGAACCCAAGCGCGCAGGATCAACGTCTCGTGCCGCGGCCGCGCGCCCGCAGCGCGCAGCGCCGCGCGCAAGTCGTCGATTGAAGCTCCGGGGGTCACGTGCAAATTGTACGCGGAGACGAGCCACCGGCTGCTAAAAGCAGCCGGTGGTCGTCGGTCGGAAGAGCGGGCGCTAGAGCCGGTAGTTGAACGTCATGAGGAAGCGCCGTCCGTACACGTCGTAGGCGTTCGCCGGGTTCGTCTGCGCGCTGAACCGCTGATCGAACGTCGGGATCGCGGGTGGATCTTCGTCTAGCGCGTTCGTGATCGCGAGCGCCAGTTGCCACGATCGCCCGTTCGAGACCTCCCGGTCGTAAGTGAGCGTGAGATCGGTGTACATCTTCGACTGCACCGTCGCGTCGTCGAGCGTCTGCTGGTTCAGCCCCGGCACGAGCCCCGGCTCGAACTGGAGCACGGTGATCGGGCCCGGCCCGTTGAGCCCCGTCTCGGACATGTAACGCTGCTGCCAGGTCACGCCGAAGGCCCCGATTTGGTACCGCAAGCTCGCGAGCGCCCGGAAGTCGGGCTCGCTGAGCTCTCCGGAGAGGTCGGTCTTCGTGCCCGTCGGCGTCGTCGTGCTGTCCTCGAGCAGGCGACCCGCCAAGAACCTGAGCGTCAGCGTCTCCGACTGGCTTGCGAACCAGTCCGTGTCCCTGCTCCACATGAGCTCGTAGTCGATGCCGCGAACTCGCGCGTTGTTGATGTTGAGAAACGGGTTGAACACGGCGACGACGGCCTGCGTGACGGGGTCGCGGAACACGTTGCTGCAGAGCGGGCTAGTTCCTCCCGAGTTCGTGCACTCGTTCAGAATGCCCTGCACGCCGATCTGACCGATCGCGTCGCTCAAGTCGATGTCGTACCAGTCCATCGAGAACTGCAGGCCCGTATTGGTCGGCTCCACGACGAGACCCGCCGTCACGGTATCGGCTTCCTCGGGCTTCAAGTCGGGATTGCCGATGCTCGTGCTCGTGATCTGGAACGTAGTGAGCGGGCCCGCGGGATTCGGACTGCCCCCGACGGCCCGCTCCTGAATGCTTCCGCCACCGCCTTGCACGTCGAAGCGTTCGGCAAACGTCGCCTCGCGAACGTCACGCGATACGGTGGTCCTGAAGCGCAAGAAGTCCGTTGCCTGATAGTTGATGCCGCTCTTCCACGAGTTGATGCCGCCGCTCGTCGAGTAGTCCGAGTATCGCCCGGCGACGTTGACGTCGAGGCGCCGCGAGCCCGAATCGGCCGCCCACAGCGGCATGTCGAACTCCGTGAACAGCTCCCAGACGTCGTAACCACCTTTGATGGTGGGTACGGTCGAGAACTCATGCAGGTTCGGGCTGCCATTGGAGAAGCCGCCTTGAACGCCGCGGATCCCTAGGCTCGGCGCCTGCTTGGGCGGCCCGTAGGCCATGAGCTCCTGCGGTTGTCCGCGCTGCCAGAACCACTGTTCGCGCCACGTGGCGCCGACGGCCATCGAGAACGCACCGGGACCGTAGCCGTCCCAGATGTCGCCCGTGAAGAGCACCTCGGCGAATTCCTGCGTGACCGCGCTGTCGCCCCACTTCGGTGAGACGGCGTATTCGGCCGCCGCCGGGCTCACGTTGCCGCTGCCGAACACATTCATCGGCACGCAGTTCGGAATCGCATCCGGCCCGACGGGCGACGGAATCGGCACGAGGTCCGTCGGGCTGCCGTTGCCGAGCGAATCGTCGCCCTGCGCAGCCGGGACGCGGACGTTCGCGACCGACGCCTGGAGCTGTGCTTGTGTCGGATTGTAGCGTTGCACGTTGCAGATGATCGTGCCCGTGCCGCGGTCGGCTTCCGCGATGAGGTCGACGATGCCGTCGCCGTTTGCATCACTTCGGTCGCTGTAAACTTCGACGGCGTCGATCGCGAGCATCTCGCGGTCGACACGAACCTCATTGAAGACTTTCGTGAAGCGGTCCGTGGAGCCGCGCTGGATCCGCGCCTGCATTTGCCAGTCGGCGCCGATGTCTTTGTCGAGCCCGAGCTGCAGCGTCCAGCTGTCGTACTTGTTGGCCCGCTCCTCGTGATCGCCCCACTGGCCCGGCCGATCCAGGTATTGGCCCTGCTTCTCGATCACGAAGGAATTGACGCCCTGGGCGATCATCGCGTCGCGCACGCTGGCGGGCAGGTACGCGTTGTCCACGAAAATTTCCGTGGTCCATGGTGACGCCAGATGCGGAATACCGCGTTGGTCGTGATCGTTCGACTCGGTGCTACCCGCGAGCAAGTTCGTGAAGAACCGCGTGCTGTCGTTCGCGTCGAACGTGAAGCCGGCGAAGACGTTGTTGCGCTTGACCTCGGCCCCATACGGTCCGCCGTTGAACGCGCGGTTCGCGCGTTCGCCTTCGGTCAATCCGTCGATCACCTGATCGCCGCCGGCTTGGTTACCCGTCGCCGCGCCTCCGAGAATGGCGTTTTGCGTGGAGAACGCGCGCACGGCGTTGCCGGCGTCGTTGAACGTTTGGTTTTGCAGCGTGAACGGCACGGTGCCGGTGGGGTTGGTCGCCGTTATCGCAGCCGGATTGCGAGCAAGGCCGATCTTGCCGGCCGGCGTGTGGTTGCTCGAGTAGACGTTCGGCAGCACCAGACGCGTCGGGAGGTCCCTATTCGTGCCCCCCGGGTTCGCCGGGTTCGCCACGATGCCATAGCGCTGGAACCAGTCGCCGAGCTCGAGCGGATCGTAGTCGATCGGGTCGATGGTCTGACTCTCCACCGAGCCGATGAAGTGCCACTTGTCGCCGAACTCCGTGCCGTAAGCGAGCGAGAAGCTCTTGTTGTCGCCTTGATTGTCGCTCGTCGCGCCGTAGCCGGCCCTGAAGTCCAAACCTTCGAAATTGCGATTCAACCGGAAGTTCGTCACGCCGGCGAGTGCGTCCGCGCCGTAGGCGGCGGACGCGCCGCCGGTCACGACCTCGACCTGCGACAGCAACGCAGTCGGGATGTTGTCGATATGGACGCTGCCGTCGCGGTCGGCAGGCGAGAGTCGAGCGCCGTCGAGCAGCACGAGCGTGCGCTGTGGCCCCATCGCGCGCAGATCGATGACGCTCCGCCCGGCGCCGCCGAACAATGCGCCGCCGCCCCGCTGCGCGCTCTGAGTCTGGAAGAACTGCGGCAGCTGGTCGAGCTGATCCGCCATCGTCGCGCCGGGCTTGAAGGACGCGAGGTCGGCGGTCGTGACGGCGGTCACGGGCACGGCCGTCGCGAAAGTCGTGTCGCGCTGGATGCGCGAGCCGGTGACGGTGATTTCTTCCGGCTGTTCTTGCGTCTGTAGTGGGGTTTGCGCAAACGAAATACCGGCGTGAGTGCCGGCTAAAGCGAGCGCGACGGCGCTGCAAATGCGGCTGAGACGCGGACGTGTCGCGTTTTTCATGGCTCCCCCCGAAGCACTGTGGTATTGGCAACATTAGTCTCAATACCTGCCATGCCGCAAGCATCCGTCTGTTGCCAAAAAACCAACGGCGGCGCGCCAGACGGCTGCCTTCGGCTTCGTAGACGCGCTAGCATCTGCCGATGAAACACCGCATTCGACGTGTCGCAAGCCTCGTTTGCTGTGCCGCCGTCTTGTGCGCGGGGGTGCCGGTAATGGGCCAAAGCGACAGTGGCGATCCTGCGCCGCCGACTCTCGTGTTCGCATTCGAGCTGCGCGCCCAAGTCGGCGCGCCCATGGAGATCGGCCCGGTGCCGCACGGGCGGCGACGGATCGTCGAGATCCTCGGCGGCACGGTCAAAGGCCCCGGCTTCTCGGCCAAGGTGCTGCCGGGCGGCGCCGACTGGCAGCTGATTCAGCCCGACGGCTTCTCGGAGCTCGACACGCGCTACACGCTCGAGACCGAGCAAGGCCAGCGCGTCTACGTGCAGAACGCCGGCATCCGCCACGCGGCGCCCGACGTCATGCAGAAACTGCTCGCGGGGCAAATCGTCGATCCGAAGCTCGTGTATTTCCGCACGGTGCCGAAGTTCGAGACGGCGGCGCCCGAGCTCCAGTGGCTCGCGCGCAGTGTCTTCGTGGGGTTAGGCGAGCGTTTTCCGACCGAGGTCGTCGTACGCTTTTACCGGCTCGAGTAACGGCTATCGACAGGGACCGCATGGATAAGAAACGCGGGATCTCTCGCCGCAGCTTGCTGCGCGACGGCGCGGCCGCAGCTGCCGGCGGAGCCGCGCTGCTTTCGCAGACGCGCGCGGTGCTCGGCCAGCCGCCGGCGGTCGTGACGCGCAGCCGCTTCCGCGCTTGGATCTCGCGCGGCGACGGGCCGGGGCGCACGACGTTGCAAGAAGCCGCATTGCGGCCGATCACGGGCCGCCAGGTGCTCGTGCGCACCGAAGCCACGAACCTTTGTTACACGCTCGTGCCGGCCGTGCTCGGCCTCGCGGCGCCGCAGCCGGCGACGGCCGCGCAGGCGCCGCCGGCAGCGCCCGCCGCCGGAGCCCTCGCGCCGCCGCCGAGCCAGCGACGCACCAACGACATGGCCATGATCCAAGGCCACGGCGGCGTCGGCGTCGTCGAAGCCGTGGGGCCGGAAGTGCGCCGCGTGCAAGTCGGCGACCGCGTCTGCGTCTCGGGCACGCCGCACTGCGGGGCGTGCTATCGATGCCTGCGTGGCCGCTCCGACATGTGCCAGTTCTTGAGCGCGATCGGCCCCGACGACCTCGTCGCGATCGCGGATCTCGCCGATGGCACGCCGGTGTACCAGAACTCGCACATCGGCGGCCTCGCCGAGGTCATGGTCGCGTTCGAGGAATGGGTCGTACCGATCTTCACGACGAAGCCGGCCGCGGAAGTCGGGATGGTCTGCGGCTGCACGAGCGTCGCGGGCTTGGGCGCGACGGCTGCGCACGGGCTCGTCGCGATCGAGCCTGCCTCGAGCGTCGCCGTCGTCGGCTGCGGGCCTATTGGCCTCTCCGCCGTCCAAGGTGCGCGGATCGCCGGCGCCACGACGATCATCGCGATCGACCCCATCGCCGCGCGGCGCCAGGTCGCGCTCGCAGTCGGCGCGACACACGCGCTCGATCCCAACGCCGAAGGCGACGGGCTCGTCGACAAGGTGCGCTCCCTGACGACGTGGCCGACCGATCGGCTCTGGGCCGGCGGGCGCAACCCCGGCGGCCGCCGCCCCGGTTCGGGCGCCGACCTCGTCATCGAAGCAGCGGGGCTCGACGCCGTCGCGCCGCGCGCCGAGCGCGGTCCGGATCCCACGGGCGTGCTGGCGATGCAGCAGGCGTATCGGATGACGGCCCTCGGCGGGCACCTCGTCACGACGGGCTTGATCCGCGGCGACATCGTGCTGCCGGGCAACCTGTTCTCATTCGGCGGCGTGACCCATCACAGCGGCCAGGCAGGCGGCTGTAGCCCGATGCGCGACATCCCGCGGTTCGTCGAATTGCTGGAGAGAGGGCGCTTCGACGCGCGCTCGCTCGCGACGGCCGTCGTGCCGCTCGAGCGCATGCTCGAAGGCTACGAGCAGGTCGCGTACCGCACGACGATCACGGGGATCATGACGGTGTCGTGAGCGCGGCCAGCACGGCGAGCCACACGCCCGCCGTCACGACGAACGCGAACGTCGACGCGACGATCGCCGCCGTCGCTTCCGCTTCGAGCACGCCGTAGCGCTGCGCGAACAGCAGCGCATTCGTGCCGACGGGTAACGCCGCCATCATGACGAGCACGGCGAGCGTCAAGTCCGTGAGGCCGAAGCCGAAGCGCGCGACGACGAGCACCGCGGCGGGCAGCACGAGCAGCTTGCCGATCGTCGCGAGCCCCGCGCCGCGCAGGTGCCCTTTGATGCCGTATTGGGCCAGGGACACGCCAATCAGCACGAGGCACAGCGGCACGACGGCGCTCGCGAGCAGCACGAGGACCTCGTCGACGGCCGCCGGAATCGGCAGGCCAAGAAAATGCCATGCCACTCCCGCGAGCACGGGCAGCAGCACCGGATGCAGCACGGTGTTGCGCAGCGTCGTCGCGAGCGCGCGCCGCAGCGATGGCAGGTCCGTGCCGCGGCCGTGCGCGGCGCGCGCGAGGTCGAGCTCGACGAGCGCCGTCAGCACGGAGAGCAGGATCAGCGCGTGCAAGCTCACGAGCGGAATGTGGATCGCGAGGCCTTCCTCGCCGAACAGCGCCGTGGCCATTGGGATGCCGAGCTGGACGGAATTGCCGAACGCGACGGCCATTGCGCGCGTCGCCGGCATGGCGGCGGCAACGGGGGCTTTGGCTCGCAGGTGGTGCCAAACGTAGACGAGAAAGGCGATCGCGAGGACGGGGACGAAGTAGGCCGCGATGATGCGCCAGGGCATGTGCGCGTAGTCGATGCGCGCCGTCGTACGGAACAAGAGGGCCGGCACGAAGACGTACAGCGCCGCGTTCGACAGGACGCGGGCTGCGTCGCTGCCCGGTGCGCCGTGCGTCAGCAAGCGCGACCGGCCAGCGCCGTAGCCGAGCGCCGCGGTCAGGAGCACCGCGAAGAGCTTGATCGCGACGGCCGTCGTCACTCGCCGGCGTGGCTACAGCGCAACACTAAACCCACGGATTTCCTCGAGATCCGGCCGCGACTTGGCCGCGAGTATAGGCGGAGTACAATCGGGATGTCCCGCTGCGGGTGGCGTCGATGGTGCGAGCTTCGCTCCTCGGTATCGTCGTTCTCGTTGCGACCGCAACCGCCACGGCTGCGGCCCCTCGCCAACCTGCGCTCGAAGAAGCCGCGCTCCTCTCGGGCAGCGTGCTCGCGCTCGCGCCTCCGGCCATCCCCGTAGTCGTCCCGACGCCCGACGAGGCCTTCGCGCTCGACGCGGACATGCACGCGTTCGTCGCTCCGCTCCAGGCGTTTCGCGATCCGCGCCGAAGGATGCTCGCGTTGGTCCAGGCCATGGAAGCGCGCGGCATGTTCTCGCTCGAGTACGCCGAGGTCACGCGCACGGCGAGCAGCACGTTCCACGACCGGCAGGGCAACTGCCTGTCGTTCACGATGCTGTTCGTCACGCTCGCCCGCGCCGTGGATCTGTATGCGAGCTATCGCAGCGTCGACGTGCCGCCGACGTGGTCGTACGACGGCACCGTCGTCGTCGCGAACCACGTGAACACGGCCGTGCGCACCGGCGGCGGGGAGGAGACGGTCGTCGATTTCAACATTCGCCCGTATTCAAGCGACCAGCGCAGCCGACGCGTCAGCGACTCTTACGCGCTCGGGCTCTTCTATACGAACTTGGGTGCCGA
>Ga0190271_10000450_pt1 | contig 20780 bp, 17 predicted proteins | sample Popmic356T_FD_133747 | JGI IMG/M metagenome (GOLD analysis project Ga0190271, IMG submission 133747) | Populus adjacent soil microbial communities from riparian zone of Weber River, Utah, USA - 356 T | ecosystem: Environmental > Terrestrial > Soil > Riparian zone | place: USA: Utah | collected...
CCGGCACCAGCAGCGGCGGCACGAGTCCACCGACGGCGACCAGATGCTCCGGCGCCATCCCGCCAAGCAGGTGGACGAGGCTGGCCAACTCCCTCTGCATCACCTCGGGCGGTTGCCGCGACCCGTTCAAGATCTAACCTCGCGGTCCCCCCAGAGGTTCAGGAAGACGTCGGCCGCGGCATCCCCACGGGCCTCCAGGAAGAGGTCGAGCATGATCCGGCTGGGTGGAGCCAGGAGCCGCCCGTCGGGCGCGGCATCGGCGTCGACGAAGGCGAGCCGATCCGGGTCGGCGACCAGGATCAGGTTGGGCCCCCGCTCGGTACGGAATCCACCCAAGGCCTCCGGGACGTCCTCGAGCTCCTCGGGCCTGACGCTCACGCGCATCGTCGGAGTCACCGTGCGCGTCAGGACCGGCATCCCGATCGCCGCGGCCGCCACCGCTCCGGTCAACGCAAGGGTCCGGCCAACTGCTTTGCGCGGGCGCTCGGGGTCCTCGACGAAGCAGGTGAGACGTGCCACCCTTCGCGGCCGTGCCTGTCGGGCCAGCCAGCTCCGCATCGCGATCGGGTCGCGAACCTGGCGCAGCGTGCTCGGCCCTCTTCCCTCGCGCAGCAGCAACCCTTCGCCCTCCAGGCGACCGAGCAGTCGGTGGGCGGTGGCCTGCGTCGTCTGGCCGCGCCGCGCCAGCCCGCGCTCGGTCCAAGGCTCCCGCGGATGATCGGCGAGCAGCTGTGCGAGTCGCACGCTGGCCGGGTAGAGCCTGCGTTTGCCTCCCGCTGACGTTTCGCTTACGCGTTTCGTGCGTGTCCAGTTGCGCAGCCAATGTCGCCCGGCCGCGTCGATGTAGCTGGCGTTGGCGTCCTCGAGCCTGGCGGCGGCGGCATCGTCCAGCACCGCGTTTATTACGAGCAGCTCGTCCTCGCCGATCCGCTCGGCTCGGTCGACGATCTCGTCTGCCTCCACGAGCCCGATCCGCACCGGGGACACAGCCTCCTCCGTTATCAGCACGGATTGCGGAGAGTTCTCCACGATTTCCACGTCATCGAGCTTGCGGAGAATCCCACGGGCGCGGGTATCGACGTCGTTTGCGATTGCGATTGCCAGAATCATTATCGATCTATATTGGGTACGCGACTATCGCTATAGATATCGAAAGAATTAGCTTTCCCTCTATTGCAATAGCTATTGATCTATTTATTGCGTTCTCAAACAGCTATCTATATCGATTAGCTCACGATACGCGTTGGGAACTGGATCCTCACGCCACCCGGGCACAAGCTCCATGAGGCGCTCGTCCCAAGGACGAGAGTCCGCTTCAGGGGATGAGCGGATTCGCTGCGGTGAGAGGGCGAAATTGGAGGAGGAAGAGAACCCCGTCCTTCTGGGCCCACTCCACCTCACAGGGGCCCCCCGCGAGCTGTTCGCACTGTGCCGCCAAGGCGGCAACCGCCCTGGCAGCCGCGGAATCCAGCGATGGTCGGTCCCGCCGGCCGGCGGAGATGGGTACCTCCTGGATGGACCCATCGACGAAGCGAAGTTCGCTTGCCTTTCTTGCGGGCGTGACGTGTGGGTCCGCGTCGAGCTGCTCGAGGAGAAACTGATCCGGAGTCACGGTTCCAGAGACCACGGACTCGCCCAGGCCCCATACGGACTCGATCAAGAAGACCGGCCGACCGTCGACCGGATGACGGCTGAAGGCAACCCCAGCCGCGTCGGCGAGGACCATCGACTGCACGACGGCGCCCATCCGCGCCGGTTCGGCGAGTTCGTGCTTGGACCGGTAGGCGAGCGCCCGAGAGGAATGCGCGGACTCACCCACGCTCCCCAGGGCGTCGTGCACTCCCTGCGCCGGAACACCGAGCATCGTGCGGTAGACGCCGGCGGAGGCCGTCTCGGCGGAGTCCTCGTCGACGGCCGAGGAGCGCACCGCGAACAACCCTGGCCCGCCGTCCCCAAGCGCGCGGTCGACCTCCGCCTTCAGCGCCGGCTCGCCCAGCGCCGACATGCCGGCCGTGGTAACCGCGAACCCCCAAGGGACGGGCAGCTTCGCCGCGGCGGCAGCCGCCAGAGCCGATGCCTTTCCTCCCACCAGCGTGACGGGGAAATCGCCCTCGAGCGAGACCACGAGCTCAGCCTCAGCCATCGTCGTGGGGTGGGTAGACGCAGAGCGGGTCCGGCAGGAAGTTGCGAATGCCGCCGCGTGGGTCGTCGGCGTCCCGGTCCTGCCGCGGAATCATGTGCCAGTGCAGGTGCGCAAGGGTCTGACCGGCCGCCGCACCGTCGTTCATACCCACGTTCACCCCGCTCGCGTCCCACTCGTCGCCCAGCAGCTCCCGGCCGCGCAGAAGCAACTCACCGAGGTCTGCGAAGTCCTCCGGGGTCAGCTCGTCGAGTCGCTCCAGGTGACGCCGAGGCGCCAGCAGGAGGTGGCCGGCCCTGACCGGAAATCCATCGTAGGTGGCGAAGAACCGGTCGTTTGAGAGGACCGTGGGAGCGGACTCGCGATTGCAGAGGAGACATCCCGGCTGGGGTTCGACCACGACCTTGCCGGCCCCTCCGTCGACCTCAACCGTGTCCCCTGGGCTGATGCGCAGACTCGCGAAACCGGTCGACACCACACAGGGGATTCCCAACTCGCGGGCGATGTTGGCGGCGTGGGAGGCAACGCCGCCCTTGTCGGTGACAATCGCCGCCGCACCGACCAAGGCCGGGGTGAGGTCTGGCGTGGTCAGGTGCGCGACAAGCACGTACTCACCGGCGTCCCCGGCGGCGCGCCGGAGCTCGCCGCCGACCACGACCGCGGCCGGCGCGCGGGCGACGCCGCTGCCCGCGGGCAGGCCCGTCAGCTCGATCGCGCTCATCCGCGCTCCCGCAGCGTCGCGACGGCAGCCGCGAGCTCGTCGAGGTAGAGATCGGTATAGGAGGGAGGCAGCTCGTCCCCGTGCGCCGCCTCGACGGCCGCCGCGACGGCCCGCCGCCAGGGATCGGGGGCGATGCCGGCCCCCGCCAGCACGGCCTCACCAGGCTCGAGGAACCACCCGGCCACCCGCTGCTCAGCTTGCACCGATCCGAGATCCCGATGTTCGGCCTGCCGTCGCGGCAGATCGGCGACGATCGCGCCAACCAGGGCATCGACCTCATCGTCGTCGAGTGGGGAAGTCCTATCGCCGGCGAGCACGGCAGCCCCAGTCAACTCGCTCGGAGCAGGCAGACGTTCAACGTCTCCCCGCATTGGGTCGTAGCCGGATTCCCGGCACGCCCCCGGCCGGTACTGAGTACAGACACGCACTGAGTCGAACCCCAGTACCTCGACCGGCAACCGCGTGAACCTCCGCAGGACCAGGTCCCGATCTTCCTCCGCGAGCGGCTCATAGGCCGCGTACCCATGGTCGTGCTGGCCAAGGAAGAGGGAGTCGACGTACTCCCTCAGAAAGACCGCCGCTCGAGCCGCGGCCACGGGCTCAGCCGACGCGGCGGCCAGGGCCGGATCGAAGGCGTCCAGCTGCTCGCTGGGAATCGTGGCCGAGCCGTTTGCCCTCGCCGCGAACCCGGCGCCGATCCGCTCGAGCAGCTCCCGGCCATGGCGGTCGACGGCACCGCGCCGCCGGGCGCCGACCACGACGACGTGGAAGCTGCGGAAGGCGCGTGCCGGGCTGCCAAGCCGCGCCTGTACGGCGGTGTCGTCGAAATCCGCGGTCTCCGCGGCGGTCGCGAACGCCTCGTAGAACGAGGGCGCCATGGCGAGCAGGACCCGATAGATGTTCTGCACCGAGAAAGGGAAGTGGCCCTCCCGCTCGCGGTCTCGGATCCGCTCGCGGAAAGCGTCGGTCAGCAGCGTCTGCTCGTAGCGCCGCAAGAGCTGCTGGAGCCCGGCCGTCGCCAGCTCAGCCATCGAAGCTCCCGATCGTCTCCCGGATCTGATCGGTGCCGGGGAAGACTTCCCAGTCCCACTCGCCCTCCATCCCGCACTGGGTCACGAGGTCGCGCCGCAGATACTGGGACATCGCGGTCGGGGCGTCGCAGACATAGCTGCTCCCGGAGGGCTGGCGCAAGAACAGGTAAGGGCCCCGGCCGGAGCCGATCTGCTCGTGGGCGGTCTCCAGCATCCCGCCGCCCGGGCGAACCTCGAAGTCGCGCTCCATCCCGGGGAGCAGATCGACGCCGGGTGGGCAGGGGACGACATGCAGATGGGCGTGGTCGGTACAGCTGCCACCACGCTCGACGAAGCTGGCCGGACCGTGCTCGAACATCAGCGTTCCGCGCCCGTAGAGGCGCCGTATCCAGCGTTCGGCCCTGCCGAGCAGCTCGTCGAGCTCGGCGGCAAGCTGAACCGGCAGATGGCCGAAGGAGAGGACGTGGGGCCGCGGGACCGCCAGCAGGTAGCCCGGCATCAACGAGCCGACGCCGGGGATGAGCACGAAGTTCTCGGTCTCGGCCAGCAGATAGGAAGTACCGACGTCCGGGCCGAGCAGCCGCCGCAGCAGGTTATGCTCGTCCCTGCCTTCGATCTCCGCGCAGAAGGTGCAGAGATCGTGGAGGTCGCCGGCCGGCGAGAAAGGCTCCGTGTTGACCTGACCGTCGGTCATTGCAGCAGAGGGAGTTGGCGACTGACATCGGACTCGGCCGTACTCGACTGCATCTCGATCACCCGGCAACGCAGGTCGGCGAGATCGAGCGCCGCCGCCCCCCCGCCGTCGTCGAGCACGACCAGGCTTCCCACCGCACCGAGGACCTCACCGGCAACCGTGCTCCCCGGGCGCAGGGGCAAGCTCTGCAGGTATGAGTAGGTACGGGCGCGGCGGGCGAGCGCCGGCTGGCGCATCGGCTCGGGGGGGTGGAGCGCATCGTGCATCGAGTCGGGCAAGGCGCGGCCGATCTCGTCCAGGGCGGCAAGGATCCTCGCCTCCGCCTCCGCCTCGTCCACCCCCGAACCGAGCAGGGCGAGCTTTTCGCGGCGGCGCATCGCGGTCGGGAAGCCGAGGGCGGCCACCGCGCGCTCGAGCTGCTTGATCTCCGGCCCGGGCGCGGTGGCGACGTAGGCCGCCACGAGCGCGCCCTGCTCGACCAAGCGGGCGCGGCGGCGGAGATGTGAGGCCGTCCCGACCTTTACCTCCTTGCCCCCGAAGGTTGCGAGGTAGAGATGGTGGGTTCCGGTGCAGTACCGGTGCACCGCGGGAGCCAGCGGCGGACAGGAGACGCCGTCGCAGCGGATGCACTCGGCAAAGCCTTCGCGCGCCCTGCAGGCCGCGCACTGCGTGCCACTCTCCAGCACCGTCCGCTCCTCGCAGGGAAGCCGGCGTAGCTGCTCAAAGTCGATGCGGCCGGCGCAACGTCGGTCGTCCAGGAGCCGGAAGGCGAGCTTCGAACCAACCGGGACGCTCTCCGCTCGGTTCGATTCGGGATCGTGGAGTTCGAGACAGACCTCCTCCTCCGTCCAGGCATAGCCGGCCAGGATCCATCTCCCTTCGAGGGCGGTCGCGTTCAAAACAGACCCAGCCAAGCCTCGGTGTCGATCGAGTTGCGGCCACAGTTCAGATAGAACGGACGGGCGAACTCGTGCCGCTGGTAGACCTCCTGCAGGACCTGCCCCATGGCGCGAATCGAGCCGGCGTCGGGCACCGGGTGCCGCGCCAAGGGGGTCTCCGGATCGGCGTGAAACACGTTGACGATCGGCGTCACACCGTCTCCGGCGAGCTCGAACAGACCCCGCTCCAGACTCTCCAAGGGCTCGAGGCCCCCGACCAGAATCGAATAGACAGACCCTCTCCCGAGCTCCTCGACCGCCCGCCTCAGCGCGGCCGCGATGTGTTCCTGACCGCCGTAGACCTCCTTGCCGGGGCAGTACTTCTGAAACAGGCCGGGATCGCAAACCTCGTAGTTCATCGCCACCCCAACGCGGCTGTCGCTCAGCTCCGCCAAGCGGCCGAGGTCGCGCGGGGGGTAGACGATCAGGTGGACTTCGACATCCCTCCCGGAGACCTCCACCGCCCGCGCCGCGGCGCGGGCCAGCCGGGCGTAGTGGGAGAAGCTTCGGTCCTGGTCGGGGAAGTTGCCCCCGTTGACCATCACCTGGGTGACCGGACAGGAGGTGTCCTCGAGCGCCAGGGAGAGGGCCTCTTCGATCCGGGCCTCCGAGATGACGTCGAGGAAGTCGACCCCAAGGTCGCGGTTCTGGGAGATCGAGCAGTAGCCACACGGCTTTCCGATGTCGACCAGCCTGCAGCTCCCGAAGGCAAAGACCCCGAGCGAGCCACCGCCGTACAGGGTCACCACGTTCTTCACCGCCTCCCCGCTCAAGAGGGTGGAATCGTAGAAAGCAGGAGTGCGGGGGAAGTCGACTGGAAAGCACGGGTCCCCGGACGACTGACGGACCACGAAGCCCTCATTCTCACTCCAGTCCAAGAGCCAGGGCGAGTCGAGCCGGATGGTCACCGCACAGACCAGGCGGCCGGGGAGCAGGTACAGCTCCTGGGGAAGCAGGCGCTCGCGGAACTCGAGGGGATCGGAGTTGCCGTAGGCGCGGCGCTTGGCGAGGTACGGCTCCCCGTATCTCGACGAGAAGGCCGGCGAAAGGGTGACGCCGTGATGCAGAAGTTCCGCCTTAACGTCAACCAGTGCCATCCGCGGGGCGATCGCTGGTGCTTCAGGCATGGTTGATCATCCCCCAGTCATTCCGATTCGCCCAGGATGCGTACTCGTCGGCCAGCTTGCCGGCGTGGGCGGAGTCGAGGCTCTCGAGCAGGGACTCGAGGCGGACGCCGACCTCCTCGCGCAGTAACCCCATCCGACGCTCGGCAAGCCCCCCGCAGGCTGTCGGGTCGAGGTCGCCGCCCAGCCCGATCATCTCCCCGAGGAGTTCGTAGGAAGACTGCTTCAAAAGGCCGCGCAACGAGCGAATCGCTCGCCCTTGCTCGCGCCCGAAGATCTTCTCGAGGCTCTTCAGCATGTAGTCGAAGCTGAAGCTGCGATCGATCCACCTCTGGGACCACTCGCTCATCAGGCCGATCGCGGGGTCCGCATAGGCCGCGTCGCGCCGACCCATCAGCGGCTGCACCTCGCGGGCCAGTCCGGCCTCTTCCACGGCCCGCAGGTAAGGCGACCCGATCAGGCACTCCATCGAGACCAGCATGTAGGAGATTTCATCGTAGAAGGGTCTGCCGGGCGCGGCTCCAGCGACATAGCTTGGGTCACGCACGGCCTCGTAGAGCTGGGCTGGAGACAGGGAGGGGTCGGGAGGCAGGATCACGTCGCGGCGGCCCTGGAAGGAGTAACTCTCGACCAGCTCCTCCATGGTCATCAGTGGATCGAAGGTGATGTACGTGATCCGAATCGGCACGCCCATGGCGGTGAGGGTGCGTATCGCGAGGACGTTCTGCTCTACCGTGGTGTGCTTGTTGAAACGACGCAGGATGGTGTCCACCCCGGACTCGACTCCGAAGAGACAGCGTCCCAATCCCTGCTCCAGCAGTGCCCGCCAGAACTCGATCCTGCGAAGGTGCCAGTCACGGTCGCGGTCGGGCCTGACGACCTGGTCGACTCGCGTGCTCGTCTCCCAGGTGAAGCCGGCGCGGTCGAGCTGTGCCGCCACCTCCTCGCAACGAGCGAGTGCCTCCCCCTCCCGGTCATAGCCGACGAACTCCTCGTCGACCAGGAAGAGTTTGCGGCTCAGCGTGGGACGCTCCTCGTAGAGGGGCTCTATCGCGGCGAGGATCGTCTCCAGAGAACTCTCCTCGCCGGCCCAGCTGCCCTTGTGACTACGAGGGCAGAAGGAGCACGCGTGAGTGCAGCCCCGGCTCGACTCCAGTTGCATCACACCCCCTTCATCGAGGGTGCGCTCCACCAGATCGAGCTCGGGCATGAAGCTGTCCGCGTCGCGGTGGGTGGGACGCAGCCTGGAAGGCTCAAGGCCGTTGCCCAGGACACCCCGGATCTCCCCGCGCTCGATCTCACCCTGCCAATGGCGAACGATGTCCTTCATGGCCTCCTCGCCGGGTCCTTCCGCCACCAGGATGCCCGGGTACTCTGCGCAGAGGAGGTCGGCGTTCAGGGCGGCCAGGCTGCCACCGAGAATGGTCGCGCTGGGGCTCACCTCCCCCTGTGCGAACAGCAGCTGGAGAAGCTCACGCATCAGATCGTGCTGTCCGAAGGTCGCCGATATGCCAACGAGATCGGGCTCCAGATCGAGGACCTCCCGAGCGACGTCACCGACGGTAAGCCCAAACTGCATATCGATCATCTCGACCTGGCCGCTGAAGCCGCGTCGCACCGCCCGCGCGAGATCCGACACTCCAAGCGCGAAGCGGGGAAGTGGAAAGACGGAGGGTTCGAACAGGGAGACCAACACCACCCGCGGTCGAGTGAGACGCTCCATCACGTCCCCACCGGGACGAGCAACAGTCACCGCTCTCTCCATGTCCTCCAGCCCGAGCTCCCCCCGCAGAGAAGCGGGAAGCGACAACTCCCGGAAACTCGAGGCTGAGAGGCTCGCGGCAATCCACTTTCCCGAGCCGACCTCGATCAGAAGCAAGCGGTCGTCATAGGGGCCCCCCAGGACCACCTGTCTCTCCTCCACCCCTAGCCGCTCGCTCAACACAGTCCGAAGACGCGCAGGCTGGAGATGCAGGTCCGAGCACCCCGCAAGGTCGAGGTCCACATCAACGCCGGCCTCCCGAGCCCAAAGCCGCACCGCCTCGGCGGTTCGCGCCTGCCAAAGCTCCCGCGGCGACCCCTTGAAGTCTTTATGCAAAGACGCTTGCGTACTCAATTGATTACTGAGTATGCCAGCTCCTATGCGTCGCGCTCAGCGGTGCCTTCCGCTTCCGGCGGACCGGGCGTCGGGAGGTCTTTCCACCAATTGCAAAGCGCGCCGCGCACGATGTGCGCAAAGACGTGCAAGTACATCGGCAGCGACTCCGCGGGCCAATAGCCGCCTTGGCCTTCTACCCCGAGAGCGGGAAAGCGCTCCATCGCCACGTCGCCGTCGGCGATCGGCGGCTCACACAGCGGCGGGGGGAAGGGGATTCCTTCGTGGAGATCTTGCGATCGCCATTCATAGATCTGGCTTAGGGCCGGTTCGAGGTCGTGGAAGTCAACTTGCGCCATAGACGGCCGTCGCTCAGGCGGGTCGGGGAGATAGCGCATGCTGAACGCCAGGAGCTTGCGCTCGACGTTCAGCGTGTGGGCAAGCTCCTCGGCCACGATTTCCACCGCTTTCAAGTCGACCTTCTTCAAGCGCCCGTAAAGGCGGCCACGGTGGCGCTTCAGGAGCTCAACGGGGTCTCCGACACCCGCTCGATCCCAGCGATTGGCGGCCACCTCGAGGGCTCCGACGAGCTTGATCCAAGCGATGCGCGGGTCTCCGTCGGCCCACCACAACGCGTCTGCGTACTGACCGGCGGCGCGGGTAAGCGCCGCGGCGTCCGCACCGGAAAGTCTGCCGTAGGGCTCAAGTAGGGAAGCGGCGTCGCCGACCTTCGCTGGCTCGGTTATGCCCGGCAAGATTGGGGTCCGTGGAGGCTCGACGAGGGCCGGCACCCGGTGAGAGCTCGCCAGCGGTCGACCCAGTGGGTCACCCGGCTCAAAGCCTTGCCGCACCACGCCGCCCGAGCGCAACCGGCGACCAAGAGCCAATGAGAGCAGGGCCGCCAGCTGTTCGCCGATGTCTCCGCCGGTCCAACCTGAGAGGTCCAGCTCCTCGCGCATCTGGCCCGGAGGCCGCTCGAAAAGATGATCGTGATGACGAAAGACCTGCACCTGAAGCGGCCGGCCCACCTGACCGCCACCGCTCAGAGTCATCAACAGGGAGAAGGGGCCAAACTCGAGCTCTCCGACAATTGCCGCATCGGAGTAAAGCGCCCTCTCTTCCCAGAGAGGATGCACCTGGTTCGTCTCGCCGTCAGAACTCTCCCGAGCGGGCTGTCCGACCTGCTCTCCCTGCCAGTTCAGCCACAGGTGCGGTCCCCCTTCCGCCTCCTCGGCGCTACCGGGGACGTCTTCGGCCTCCGCTGGATCCTCGGCACTCATGGCAGGTCCTTTGCCCCGGCCCGCTCAATGCAAACCTGGAAGCGCTCCAGCATCAGCTTGCCTCGCAGCTCGATGATCTCTACGCGGTCGGCCAGGCCACATCGCACTCTAAACCAGCCTATAGAGCGAGATACGGAATGCGCCCGACGGGAGTCAAAACCGCGACCTTCGGCTTGAAAGGATGGGGGACGTTCGCATCGCGAGCCAGATTGCGATGCCGATGAGACCGGGATGCGACCGCCACTCTGAGATTCCCACTCTCTAGAAGAACGATCCCGGTATCAGCATCCCTTCAACCTCTTCTGCTTCCCATTTATCTCCTAGCTCTTTCCCATATCCCTGAATGCGATATCCCAAATTGCATAGCTAAGTTTCCCAATTTGCATTACCCTCATAACGATGCCATCCAACTTCATCAGGCACAGTCGCACGCCGATTCTGGAAGCATTGGCCGATACCCGCGTCGTCTACGTGATGGGCGCCAGGCAGGTGGGCAAGAGCACCCTGACGGGAGAGATCGCGGCGAGCGAGCACCTCGCCGACGTGCTCAGCCTCGACAACCGAGCGGCGAGGGATGCGGCAAGCAGCGACCCCGAGGGATTCGTAGCCGGCCTCTCGCGCCCTGTCCTGCTCGACGAGATCCAGCGAGCCGGTCCCGACCTGCTGCTCGCGATCAAGGGGGTCGTCGACGCCGACCAGACGCCGGGCCAGTTTCTGCTGACCGGCTCGGCGAACGTCCTCACCAACCGCAAGGTTCAGGACGCGCTCACCGGACGAATCGAGATCATCACCCTTTGGCCGCTCTCCCAGAGCGAGATCGAGGGATCGACCGGCAATATCGTCGATTCCCTCTTCGCCGCGACTCCGCCTCAGATCAGCAATGCCACGGTCGGCCGCAAGGCTTTCGCCGATCGAATCGCGGCCGGCGGATACCCCGAGGTGCTGAAGCGCAACGGCTCACGCCGAGCCAGCTGGTTCGAGAACTATCTGAAGACCACGCTCGACCGCGACCTGCGCGACGTCAGCGATGCGCAGAAATTGGGCGAGGTGCCGCGGCTGCTGAAGCTGCTGGCGGGTCGCGCCGCGAACCTCCTGAACTCCTCGGAGGTGGGCAAGCGGCTGCAGCTGGAGCACAAGACCGTCCGCAGCTACACGACCCTCTTGGAGACCGTCTTCCTGGTCAAGACCCTCCCAGCATGGAGGCCGTCGATCGGAGCTCGCGAGTCGACGACGCGCAAGGTCTACATCGTCGACAGCGGCCTCCTCGCCCATTTGCTCGGAGCCGACCCGAAACGCCTCGGCGAGGACGAGCGAGTCACCGGAATGGCGCTAGAGAACTTCGTCGCGATGGAGGTGATGAAGCACCTCGAATGGGCGAGCACCGACGCGAGTCTCTTCCACTACCGAACCGGCAACGACGAGATCGACCTCGTCCTCGAGGATCGCTCGGGAGCGATCGGCTGCCTTGAGGTGAAGGCGGCGGCGACGGTCCGCGAACGAGACTGGAGGCCGATGGCGAAGATCCGCGATGCTCGCAGCAAGGACTTCCGCGCCGGGTTCTTGATTCACGCCGGCGCCCAGACCGTACCCCTCGGCGATCGGCTCTGGGCGGTTCCGATCAGCGCCCTTTGGGCATGACCAGGACGCCGACGACTTCTCACAGTGGTCGCGCGCGGCTCACAACCACTGTGACGGTCTCTACGCTCCCGTTCTGACGCGTCGCGCACTACCGCGTTCCGCAAGGCAGATGGGTCGCATAGGCGTTGATCCGCTCTACGGAGCCAATCTCCGGCAAATTGAAAGGACGGGAGACCTCGGCACAGCGAGCGGGCTTGCGACAGCGATGCGACCGGAATGCGACCATCAATGCCATGACCCTTAAACGGATGGAACACGTCCGCATCGTGGTCGAGGGATCTCGCCGCCGCGACCGAGTTCCCACCGAGCTAGTTGACGAACCCAGAGACGTTCCGAACGCCGTGAGGTAGGTCCGGCCCGCCGAGAGGCTGTGGGTGTCAAAGCTCACGACCTCAAGGATGCCCGGAATGCAACACGCTAGCTCCCCGCTCACCCCGAAGGGGCAGGCATCGCATGGTCGCGCTCGTCGAGGATCGCTACGAGCAAGACGCAGAAGGCGAGCCAAACGTTGGTGATCCGGTTGACAGCCTTGATCAGGACAAACTCGTAGCTCGAAGCCTCCCAGATCCCCACACGCGCTTGGGGCTCTGGGTCGCCGTGGAACGCATCGCCGTTGATCCAGTCATCGACGACCTGCCGCGCCTTGATCCATCTGATGTTGTCGGGGCTTTCGGTCTCCCCTTGCTCGAAGAGGCCGAGGGCGCCATCCTCGCATGCTTCCTTGAAATCCCTGCCGAGAAGATCTATCGCAGCTAGCGCCGCGGCTCCTTGGGGCACAGCTGGGTCTGCATGAGCGCGAACCCTATTCCGGAGACGAGGGAAAAAGGTTGGTTCGCTGCTCATCCAGAGTCGCCTGAAGTCCATCATCATCGAGCGCAGTGCATCTTCCCCTGCGTGCTCGAGATGCTGATGCACACCATTGGTGGACGACGCGCCGAAATGGAACCGCGCCCCTTGCTTAAAGAGCGCGCGATCGTTCAGACGCTCGCAAAGGTTCGCAAAGGCTTCAAGGTGCGCAAGATCCTCGGGATCGAACCTCTTGAAAGCCTGCGAAGGATCGACCTCAGCAAGTTCTTGAAAACGCGCTTCGATCCCTTCGACATCCGTGGGCATAGCCATATCCACAAGGTAGCGTGCAGGGGAGCCGGAAAAGCTAAGGCGAAAACCCTGCATTGGGAAGTCTTCTGTGGCACCCGACGTTGTACCCCAGAGCGGTTTCATTCGGGAACGGCGCGATCCTCTTCTTCTATGCAGAGTAGAGAGCCAGACCCCGTGGCTCGTGTCCTCGGGGACGCGCTAGTGGGTGGCGCCGTTCTTCTTGCTTTGGACGGCGCTTCGGGGATCCGCCGTCTTGGCGAGCGTTCTGACGATCGTTGCCCATGAGGCGCTTGATGCTCCAATCGCGCAAAAGCTGTCCGATCTAGGCGTCTAGCAACTCCTTTCTACGCGTCAGACCATCAGATACGCATGGGCAGCCCTGTTGCTCTATTGAGCTATTCCGATGTGCTGTCTAAGGAGGTGCAAGGCAAGAAGCACCTCCTGCTCGGTAATGGCTTTTCAATGGCCTGGAAAGCCTCAGCATTTAGCTATGCCAGCTTGCGCAGCAAGGCTGATCTGGGAAGCCTGAGCTGCGATGGCGATCTCTTGTTCGAAGCGCTTGAGACGAATGACTTCGAGATCGTTATCGATCGACTTGGCGCGCTGCATCGCTTGCTTCAGGTCTATGAACCAAGCTCCTCTTTGATCAACAGGGCATCTCTTGACGCCGGTGCAATTCGCGACGCACTTGCAGCTGCCCTGGCCGCGAATCACCCCCACAACGTTGCCGCCATTCCCAATGCACAGTACACCGCAGCACGCCGGTTTCTAGCCCCCTTCGACTGCATCTATTCGGTAACTTATGACCTTCTTCTCTACTGGAGCACGCTCCACACTGAGGCCGACATGTTGGACGTTGCGGGCGATGACGGCTTTCGCACTGATCGGGAGGACCCCGATGCTGAGTGGGTTACGTGGGACAATATAGGCACTCGCCGCTCTCAGAACGTGCACTATCTACACGGTGCGCTTCATCTCTTTGATGCTGGTGATCGCTTGAAAAAGTTGACTTGGAAGCGTACGTCTGTGCCGCTGGTTGACCAAGTCCGCACCGCACTTGCTCGCAATGAGTTCCGCTCGTGGTTACTGAGGGGGCCACCAGTCAAAAGGTTGCACGGATTGAACATAGTGCCTACCTCTCTGGCAGCTATCGTAGCTTCGGCAATATCGGCGGTCATCTCGTCATTTTCGGCCACGGGCTAGCGGCAAACGACGACCACATACTCGGAGCCATCGTCCGCAGCAAGGTGTCTCATCTGTCCGTGAGCGTCTTTGGTAACCCTGCCCTGCCTAGAAATCGGCAGCTGATAAAGCATGCCAGGCAGCTAGTAGACCGCCGTCACCTTGCGGCAGATGGGAAGCGAACCTTATCTATTGACTTCTTTTATGCCGAAAGTGCCGATCCATGGGGGCAAGCCTAGTTGGCGGTGCCATCCGCGCCCCGATACTCGCTCACTTTCGCACGACGCTCGAAGCACAGCACTCAAGGTTAGATCAGGTCCATCTCTTCCAGAAATCTCGACGGCTCCTGTTCAAACCCTTTAAAGGTCCGCGAATAGGTCAGGACAAGATCGTCTTCAGTACGACAGACTCCGACAAAGCATGCGCGCCGCTCATTTGGAACCGTGCCTTCTTCGTCAGCACGAAAGTCGGGTAGCTTGCCCTCCTCAAGCCCGACCAGATAGACGCGTCTCCATTGAAGTCCCTTGGTTCCATGAAGCGAAGCAATCTTCACGCCGCCCCCTTGGGTCGGTGACCTACCTCCGCTTTTTAGGGCGAGCTCTACCATCAGTTGCTCGATTGAGAAGTCGGGGTCGAAACGCTCGAAGTCCTCAATCGCCTCGATCAGGGGAAGCACTTGTCGCCCCGCCCCTTCATCATGAATGCAGATAGCAGCATGAGCGCGCCGCGCTACCTCTTGCGGGGTTGCACCATCGAACGCTTCCCCCCGAAGGGCCAGAAGCTCAGTCGCGATTGGGTTCGCAGTATGAGCGGTGAGAAATTTGTGCGAGTCCCTCTCTTCGATTAGCTCGACGCCTAAGAACTCAGACAGCCTCGATGCTTGGCGGGTCCGTAATGTCGACTTCAGTACCGAACAGCACATGCACAACAGCCTTCGGCCGTCCGATTGATGGGTCGCACCTCGCCAATCGGTAACAGGAACGCCGTGCTCAATCAGAGCCTCAACCAGTTCATAAGCCCTTCCGCTCTGCCGCACGAGCACTGCGATTTCGGCAGGTCCCATGGCCTCGCCTTCGACCAGAGCTGAGATCTCGGTCGCAACGACCTCGGACTCCTCGGCCGTGCTCCCAAACGTGCGGAGTTCGACGGTACCGCCTTCCTTATCGGCTTTCATCTGTCGCCCGCTAGCCGCTGGGTCAGCTGCGATCAGCAGGTTCGCCCGAGTAACAATCTCCTCTCGGCAACGGTAGTTCTTCGTGAGGGGATAGGTCTTGGCATCAAGCTCATGACTGAACATATGTACGTTCGCTGCCTCCGCCCCAGCGAACTGCATGATTGCTTGATCGTCGTCAGCAAAGACGCTGACCGTCTTGCTGTAGGCCGCTAATGCCTGAACAGTCGCGAACTGGGCAGCGTTCGTGTCTTGAAACTCGTCAATGAGAATGTGGCAGTACTCGCTTGCGTATATCCGAGAGATATCCGGCCGCTCAGTCAGAATTCTAGCTGGGTAAACCACCAGATCCTCAAAATCCACAAGGCCGTCTGCGCGCTTCGCGTCCTCGTATGCCTCACCAAACGAGCGAAGAGACTCCCCCATATCCCGCTGACGAAGACGGCCAGTGGACCAGCCGTGAACTCTGTTGTTGATTCCTAGAGTTCTAGCGACCTCGGCGGCAAACTCGTCCCGTTCCTCTTGGTCAAGAATTTCAAAATCGGCATCGATGCCAACCAGGTCCCCATGACTTTTGAGAAACCCCGCTCCGAATCCGTGAAACGTGGTTGCGTGGATTCGCTCCTGCTGCAAATCCCCTATCGCCAACGCGCGGCTCTTCATTTCAGCTGCCGCCTTGTTGGTGAACGTCAGCAGCAGGGCTAGCGACCCGGAGTCCCCCAGCAGAAGATGACGGGCTCTGTGCGCCAAAGTACGAGTCTTCCCAGACCCCGGCCCGGCCAGCACACTTATTGCTGCCTCTGAAGCCTCAATCGCTTCTAGCTGCTCAGCATCGAGGGGCTCGTTGTGCGTGTACGGGGTCATACTCGAGCCAGGAGTGCAGCAATTGGAGCCGGCACCACGTTTGCTGGTATCGATGCAGCAAGTAGTGGGGCCCACCTAATCTTGTCCTTCTTTACGAAGGCCAGCTGGAGATCGGCCGTCGCCTGCCCTACGTTGTTGGGCTGTTGAGCAAATCGTTCGAAGCTGCGTTCTGCTCCGTCGGCTGCGATAACGGCCGTCACTTCTTGCTCACTTAGGCCACTCAGTAGTTCAGCCTCTAGGTCTGGATTTGATACCTCGAACCCCGCTGCGTTCAGGCTTGCGCGATCGGTGACGTTGATTCCGACGTCTTGCAGTCGCGCAATCCAAGCCTCCTCGTGATCGAGATCGCAGAGTCCACTTACCTCTAGGCCTAGCCCATTTGGCCCCATTAAGGCGAGGTAGTGCTTCAGCGAATCGGCTCCCTCAAGAGAAATCACAGAGACCCCTGCGGAATCCAGTGATACCGACAACGTCTCTGCGAACGTCCGGAGGGCGAGTAAGTCACTGAAGCCCTCTACGAAGATGACTGCCTCGGCAAAATAGGCCTCGGCCGATAAGGAGGTTGCGTACCGAACGAGGCCCCGTGCTGCTGTGTCAGACATTCCGGTCGCACGCGCAACCGTCGTTCCGGCTTCAGGGCCGCCGCCCTCCAGTCGAGCGACCAATCGCGGATCCGATCGGTCAAGCACTGCTGACGAGTGGGTGGCAATCAAGCTCTGCCCGGCTTGCTCTCGAATCCCCTGGACCACTGCACGCTGAGCGTGAGGGTGAAGAGCAGTCTCTGGCTCATCGACAAGAAGAAGAGCTTCCGGATTGGTGGCGACCACCCTGAGGGCGAGAGCCATAATGGCTGCTTGGGCCAAGCCCGCACTTTGCGCAGGAATCGGGATCGAGGGTCCATCCAAGGCAAGGAGTAACAGCAACTGGCGGAGCACATCTGAATGCTCCCGGGCAACAGGACCGAGCGACAGCGCCCCAGCTGGAACACGAGCAATCAGTTTCGTCAGTTCGCTACCGACCTCGGCAAGGAGGTTGCTCAGCGGCTCAGAGTCCCCCAGCCTCTGGCCTGCCCTGAGGATTGCTGAGACAGCCTCTTCCAGCTCATCCTCCAATGGGAGGCCTTCGATCAGCCCGCCCAACAAGCTTGAGGATCCTGCAGGAGCAGTAAGGCGTTTCGGATCCCGCCACGCAGGAAGGTAGATGATCGAAAGAGTTTCACGCGCTTCGCGGCCGATCCGGCTCCATCCATTATCCGGGAAGAGGTGCTCGGTCTTGAGTTCTTGCTCTTGGGAATTCCACGTCGCTCGGCAAGCAACCCGCAGGGTTGGGGGCGCAACATTGAAGTCAAAGGCATCTCGAAAGAGGCCCTGATTCTCTGCGGGGAGGTCCGAGAGGGTTGCGATCAGCTCAATGGGTTCCTCACGATCGCGAAAATCCTCCAGTGAAAGCTGGCCTCCCTTCACGCAATGGTGAATCGCCTTCAGGAGGCTCGACTTTCCCCGTGCGTTCGCGCCGATAATGAACAGCGACTCGCCGCCGATATCTAGCTGAAGGTTCTCAAAGCAACGAAAGTTGCGGACCTCGATCGCTTTGAGTCTCATCCCCACATCTCCCGCAGAGAGAGGATATGGGATCGCGGAGAACCTAGAAAAAACAGTCAAGTTCCTTACCGACACAACCTACTATCCGATTAGCTTCTGGATATGTGGGAATTGGCCTCCTACGGCGTGGGTATACCGGGCAAGCATCGTCTCGACGCGATGGCCGGCGATCTCCGCTAGGTCTGCGTCGTTAACGCCGGTTGCTCGTAGGTGGGTGACATAGGGTTGGCGGCACTCGTGGGGGCGTTTGTCTAGGCTGGCGGCTTCTTGGGTTGGCTTCCAGACGTCGCGGTAGAAGGTGCGCTCGCGCCAGAGGCGGCCTCGGGAGGTTGGGAAGAGGAGCTGGCAGTCGGGGCCGTTGAGATTGACCTGGGCTTCGAGCATCCAGGCGAGGGTCGGGGGGACGGGGACTACGCGGCCGGCGTCCTCCTCGCCGTGGTCGGTCTTGGTGCCCTCGAGGATCGTTCCCTCGTGGGCGGTGCGGCGGACTTGGAGGGTCTCGCCGTCGAAGTCTTCAGGGCGGAGGGGCAGGACCTCGCCAAGGCGCATGCCGGTGTCGGTGAAGGTGCGGACCAGTGCCTCGTAGCGGCCGGCGGCCCTGGCGAAGCGGTGCATCTCCTCGAAGCTGAAGACGCGGATCGGGCGGCGTTTCTTCTTTGCCCTTGGATCGTTGGCTCGGATGCGGATGCCCTTAAAGGGGTTGAGGTCGCAGACTTCGTCAGTGATTGCGTCCTCGGCCATTACCGAGAGGGAACAGAGGATGCCGACGGCGCCGGTGGTCGCTCGACCTTCGTTCGTCAGCGTGTGGTCGACTAGGGCGGGGGTGTGGCGGCGGCGCATCTCATGCATCTGCCAGTCGCGAAGGGGGATGCCCTCGACCTCACGTCGGCAACGCGGCCGATCCGGTGTTAGAAGGGGGATGCCCTCGACCTCACGTCGGCAACGCGGCCGATCCGGTGTTGTACGTGTCGTTGGTGCGCTCCGCCGGGGGTGTTCGGTCCACGTCGCGAAGTAGTCGCCGCGGGTGTCAGGCCGATCCGAGAGGCCGTAGGCCTCGTCGATCGCACGCGAGCGGCGGCCCTCTTCGTGAACGTGCCCTTGCCTCGATTCCAAGTGGGCTTGGCGATGTGGTGCTTTGCAATCGCGGCCGGTGTTGCGGGCGACCCAGACCACCTTGCCGGAGGAGTTGCGACGTTTGAGCGGCGACTCGCGCCTCATACTGCCTCGTCTCGGCGCGGCCTCACGCAGGAACGCCTGGCCCAAGATGCCGGCGTCACCACCTGCACGGTCTCGCTCTTGGAGCGGGGCCAGTCGAACCCCGCCTGGGGGACGGTGGATGCGCTCGCCGACGCCCTCGGTGTCTCCCTGGCAGAGCTGGCGAAGATCGCCGCTCGCCACGAGGCGAAATGAGACACAGATACGCCGGAACGCCTCGGAATCGCTCAGAAGGCGACGGAACCCAATTCAGAGACGAGGCCGTAGATCTGGCTCTACACCGGGCAAAACCCGGCACCGCGAGGAAAGCAGAGGAATGCGCCCGACGGGAGTCGAACCCGCGACCTTCGGCTTGAAAGACCGACGCTCTTTGGGCCCCCGAAAGGACCCGTTGACCACTGAGCTACGGGCGCTCGCAGTGAAAGATAGCCGCGCAACGGAATTTGAGCGGCGCGGCTGGTGGGGCTAGGGGGGTGGGCCTGGACGTTGGTTGCCGGTCGGGGGTGGCGACGGGCGGGCGTCGGGGACTGTGAAGCGGCGGGCGGCCATGGCGTTCAGGGCTTCCTGCCAGTTGCGGGTGGGACTCGGTGCTGAAGCCAACGCCTCCGCCGCGTCCCCTTGGTTCTTTGTCTTGGTCGGCGGGCGTTGCTGGGGACTCAGGCGAGGACCGGGGCTACGACCCCGGCCTCGATGGTCTCGATAACGAGCTGTTTGGCGACGCGCTTCTGCTCGGTCGAGAGGCCCATGAAGAAGGCCAGTGTAGCCGGGCGAGCTACCCTGACCAAATGGACTTGGGGCTCGAGGGGCGCGTCGCCTTGGTGATGGGCGCCAGCCGCGGGATCGGCCGGGCGATCGCCTCGGCGCTGGCGCGCGAGGGGGCGCGGGTGGCGATCTCGGCCCGCTCCGAGGAGCGGCTGCAGGAGACGGCCGCGGAACTGGGCGGCGACGTCACGCCAATCGTCGCCGACGCCTCCGACACCGAGCGCCTGGCGACGCTGCCCGGAGAGGTCGAGGAGCAGCTGGGGCCGATCGAGGTGCTCGTCACCAACAGCGGCGGCCCACCGATGGGCGGCGCTCTCGACCACGAGCTGAGCGACTGGGAGCACGCCTACCGCTCGCTGGTGCTGGCGCCGCGGATCCTCTCCCGCACCGTCGTGCCCGGCATGCGCGAGCGCGGCTGGGGGCGGATCGTCAACGTCGGCTCCACCTCCACCCGCGAGCCGATCCCCGGCCTCAACCTCTCCAACTCGCACCGGCTGGCCTCGGTCGGCTTCCTGAAGACGCTCTCCCGCGAGGTCGCCGGCGACGGGATCACCGTCAACACCGTCGCCACCGGCCGCTTCGCCACCGACCGGCTCGCCGACGCCGCCGGCTCGCTCGAGGCAGCCGAGGTCGCCGCCCGCGAGGAAGTCCCGGCCGGCCGGCTCGGCCAGCCCGACGAGTACGGCGACCTGGTCGCCTTCCTCTGCTCCGACCGCGCCTCCTACATCACCGGAACCGTCATCCCGATCGACGGCGGCCTCCTCCGCAGCGCCTTCTGAAGGTGTAGGACCAAGCGAGGGCGTGCACGCGGCGAAGCGGCAGTGCTCTGCACGACGCGCAGCCGCGGGTGCGGCCTCGCGCCGGTACTACTCCTTCAGCTCGCGCATCGCCGGGTAGATGATCACGTCCCGCAGCGTTGTCGATTCGGTGAGGATCATCAGCAGGCGGTCGATCCCTAGGCCGCAGCCGCTCGCCGGCGGCATCCCGTATTCGAGCGCTTTCACGAACTCCTCGTCGTTGGGATGCGGATCCTCCTCGGCGCCCTGTTCCTGGCGTTCGCGCTGTTTGACGAAGCGCACCCGCTGCTCGACCGGGTCGTTGAGGTCGGTGCCGCCGCCGACGATCTCCATCCCGGCGACGATGCCGTCGAAGGCCTCGCAGACCTTGGGGTCGTCGGGGTGGACCTTGACCAGCGGCCAGATGTCGATCGGCAGCACCGTGATGTA
>Ga0190271_10000451_pt1 | contig 20756 bp, 16 predicted proteins | sample Popmic356T_FD_133747 | JGI IMG/M metagenome (GOLD analysis project Ga0190271, IMG submission 133747) | Populus adjacent soil microbial communities from riparian zone of Weber River, Utah, USA - 356 T | ecosystem: Environmental > Terrestrial > Soil > Riparian zone | place: USA: Utah | collected...
CCAAACGCGGAATCAACCAAGTCTCGACCGACAACGCACCGAGCAGCGCTCCGGACGTGTTCGCGCCGTAGAGCAGCCCGAGCACGCGCCCATAATTCGCACCGCTGCCGTACACGGCTCGAACCAAGAGCGGCAGCGTCGCGCCCATGCACGTCGCCGGCAGCGCCAGCAGCAGGAACGCACCACTGAGACGCAGCAGGTTGAGCAGCCACAGCTGGCCCTCGAGCCGCGCTGCGAGCGGCGCGATCAGCTGCCCTAGCCACGGCACCGCACGCACGAGCACGACACCGCTCACCGCCACGGCGAGCTCGAGCGCGATGAACCATGGCAGCGGCGCGCGCGTACGGTCACCGAGCCGAGCGGCCAGCCACGCGCCCACAGCCATCCCGAACATAAAGCCCGACAGCACCAGGCTCGCGCTCCAGACGCTGTTTCCAAACGCCAGGCGCGTCTGACGAAACCACAGCGACTCGAACACCAGCGCCGCCGCACCGGAGGCGCCGAATGCGCCGCTCACAGCGGCGAGCACCCAGCCCGGCTTCCCGGTCTTGCCGAGCTGGCCAGACTGACCAAGCCGGCCGACCGAACCACGGGGCTCGACCACCTCGCTCAGCATGCTTCCGTATGTTGAACGTTCATCACACCGAGCCGTGAAAACATGTAGCCCAATAACATTCCACGCAACGGGTGCCAAGTCCTCGAGACGAGACCAGCGCAGCCTCAGCCATTAGGCGAGTCTGCGCTGGTCTGCGTGCAACCCATGCAACCCACAGCCCGCTTCGCGCTAGATCACTTCTGCCCGATCGGCCGTGTGATCTTCGCGAAGTCGGGCACGGGGCTGCTGTCGACGCCAGGTAAACCAAGGGCGCCGCCGGTCACGTTGCCAAACTGAATGCACATCTCACCGTTGTAAGCCTCGTTCGCAAAACGCAGCCGACCGATCTGTTGCGGAGTCGGCGCGTTCTTGTCCGTGGCTTGGCGTTCATCGGTGAACTCGATATGACAGTTGAAGTGCAGCTTGTCGCCGGCCTTCAGACTGACGATGCCGGAGATCGCACCATCCTGCGCGGCGCTCGGATTGAGCGCGGGATTTTGCACTACGCTGTCGTAGCGATACGTCGGCATATCGAACCAGTCGTACGACTGATAGGCCAGATCGATCTTGCCATCCTTGCGCTGAATCCAGGCACTGAAGTTGGTGGTCCAGAAGTGCCTGTGGCCGAAGACGCGGATGAGGCGCATATCCGAGTTGACTGTCCACGAGTAGTGCAGATCAGCCGTCGTGTTGGGAGCTACACTGAGGCTGATCACCTGACCGGCTTCCATGCCCATGTACCAACTCATCTTCGTACGCGCGTCCTCCTCCTTCCAGATGTTGATCCAGCCTTCGCGCGTGAGCAGTCCGTCGGTCGTGTTGAAGTGATGCATGTTGAAGATGATCGACGGATCCGCGGGAAACACGAGATACAGCCCCTCGTCTTCCTTCGGCTTGTCGATCGTGACCGGGGTGCTGTCGTCGGGCCGCTGCTCGCCGCCGAGAATGCCTTGGACCGCGCCCGACGAAGCGTCGAAGAGGCCAGGCAGCGCTTCGCCCGCGCCGGGAATCCAGCCATCTTCTTCCATGCCGTCGTGCATCGTGACGATCATGTGGTGCGAGCCGGTGCGCATCCGAAAATACGTGCGGTAGTAGTTGGTGGGCGGCAAGCCCGGCGCGTCACGCGTCCGATAGTTCTGTGTGCGCTCGTCGCCGGGTTGCAGCACCCAGTCCTTGTCCGTCGTGTCGTAGCCACTCAGGTCGCCGGCCCAGATCGCTTTCCAGTAGTCGGCCGTCTTGCCTTGCGGGTGCAGGCCAACCTGAAAGCCTTTGTCGGGCGGCGGCGGGAGGATGCAGTATTGATCGCCAGCAAACTTCGTCTTGAAGTTGGGCAGCGCATCGATACAACGCACCGCGTACGGATTGTTCAGCGTCGCGTGGTACGGCATGCACGTGTTGGGCAGTACGGAGCCGCCCGGGCTGTACTTGATGCCGTCGAACGGGAAGCCGCGGCACTGCACTGGGATGGCGCAGGTCGGACAGCTGTCTGGCAGTGTCGTCGCAGCACCACCGGCGCCTGCCGCCGCCGTTGGCAGCGCCGCGCCGGCAACGCCCGCGTTCTGGGTTGGCGTGACCGTGGGCTGCTGCGTGCCCGCACCGGTCTGTGGCAGTGTCGTGGTGGCTGGAGCACCAGCCGTCCTCGGCGCAGCACTCGTGCCGCTGACAGCGGCGCCGAGCGCGCCTGTCCCCGCCAGTGGCACTGCCCCCGTCGTCGACGGTTGCGTGAGCGGCTCCGTGCTGCCTGCGCTGCCGCAGCTGCAGCTGAGCAGCGTCCCTATCCTCACGATCGCTTGTGTCCACTTCACGGCGGTAGCCTCCTCGCTAGTTGTCTTGTGCCCCGGCCATGATCCAATCCTTGACCAGGCTGATCTCGACTTCGGTCGTACACACCGTGGGCGCCGTGGAGACGCAGGCAGGCGCGAGCTTGGCTCCGATCGGCATCATGTCGCCGCAGCTCGGCGTCGTGTGGCTCAGCTTGTCGAGCAGCACGCTCGCGCCTGGATCTGATGGCGTCACGCGCAGCTTGCCGCTGCTTGCGCATGCCGTGCCGGTGGTCATTGCGCCGACGAGATTCTTGTACGCCTCGGCTCGGCTGCCCATCAGCAGACCGCCTTGGCCCTGCCCTTGCCCGTGACAGTAAGCCGAGGTGCAGCCCTTTGTCTGAATGATGGTGCTCCAGACGGCAGCAAACGTCGGGGCTCCGGCAGCGCCGCCAATACCACTGGCGCCGCCGTTAGCGGCAGTGATCCCGCTCGAGCCAGCCCCGCTGGAGCCTGCAGCAGCCCCAGACGCAGCTGCACGGCCAGCGGTGACACCGGCGCCGGCTCCACCCCCGGCAGCACCCGACGCGGCTGCGGCCGTCGTACCGATACCCGGGGAGCTTGCGACAGCGCCAGCCGTCGCTGCGTTGCCGGCAGTTGCCAGTGCAGATCTCGCTCCAGCGACAGCGCTCGCACCGGCCGGTGCTGGCGCTGTGCCCGCGCCGCCGAGAGCTGCAGCGCCAACCCCGCTCGCGGCTGACGTTCCGGCTGCATCGACGGCGAGTGCCCCCGCGCCTGATCCAGCACACGCACACGCAACACCGAGCAGCAGCGACGCCAAGCTGTCGGACACACGCCGCCGCGCCGCAACAGCCATGCTTCGCTGCACCAGCGTTGCCCAGCCGAACCGACGAGTGCGAGCCTCCATGTGCAGCACTGTGCACGTGTGTTACACAGTTTCAATACCGCCAGGCGACAAATCGCTCAGCTCGAGGCATATCGGGACACCAAGCTGCCGTGGATCTGCGGCAAAACCCGCGATATCTGCCGAGCTTTAGGCGCTGCGTAGGCCTGCAAGACCGCTGTCCCCGTGGGGTAACAGGAGCCGTTCCGCAACGCACGAAGGGTCCTAGAATCCGGGCCGATCCGTGGGATGTCGACCTCGCAACGGCACCATCACGTCTACCTGACTGTTCATGGCAAGCGTGCTCAACCTGCTCGCCGCACTCGCGAGCAAGGCACGGCGTGCTTCAACCTGCGGTCATCTCGTTTGTCGCGCGCCCGACGTGTCGACTGCACTGGCACTGGCGTGCCGTGCGATCGCGGCGAGCAGGCCTCGCACGCGGCGGTCTTCCGGCATGAGCTCGGCAGCGCGGGTGAGCTCATGCTGTGCGCGCATCAGCTCGCCCGAGCGCGCCAGCGCGACACCCCAGCGAAAGTGCTGCTCAGCCTCGAGCGGTACGATGAGCTCCGCATGCAAACGCTGCCTGAGACCCGGGTAACAGGCGACCGCGACGAGCGCAGAGAGTGCGAGGGCCGGAGCACGGAGCCGCTTGCCAAAGCTCGCAGGGCGCGCGCTGACCGCCTGCGCGGGGCCGAAGTACAGCGCAGCCAGCGTCTGCCGATAGTACGGGTCGCTAAACTTCCAGAGCCACGCGTCGAGCACGTAGTGCACCAGGAAGATCCCATCGAACACATGCACGAGCAGTCCGAGGGGAATCGACTCTGTCACGACGTAGTTGCGAGCCTCGAAGCTCACGACCAAGACAGCGAGCACGCCGTATAGCAGGAAGGGCCGTCGCAGCAGGTTGGAGCGTTCGCCTGCGCGATCGAGACCACGGCGCGCCATCAACACGTGGTACTCGACATAGTGCATGGCGAGCACGCTCACATACAGCCAGGTCGCGTAGACCGCTGTCGCTGCACACAGCGCCTGCATGACGAAGTAGCCGAGCGCGAGCAGCGCTAGCTTGTGCGTCTGGGGCCGCGAGAGCAGCGCTAGATACGGAACGACGCTAGCCGCGAACAACGCGGCGAGCAGTACGACCGGTAGCCAGTCATAAAAGTCAGTGGCGACGAATTCGCCACCTCGCAAGAACGTCTGCCACTGCAAGAGGCCGGCACCCACGAAGAACGCGTTCTCGGCCGCGCGCGTCCAGCGAGGAAGCTCCTCACCGAGGGGCCGCTTCCAGAGCTGCAAGACGCCTGCGCTCTGCCGGCCGACGTGAAAGAAGTCCAAAAAGCGCACGCCCGCATAAAAGAAGAACGAAAAGCGTGGAAAGGTCTGCTGTGTATTGAGTGCGCCCTGCAGCGCGACAACGAGCAAGATCGCGATCGGCAAGCCGAAATAGATCATGCGCCGCCGTGGGCCGCTGGCGAAGTGCCGCATGTTACCTGGTTCGAAGTACACGGCGAGCGTCACAAAAAAATGGCTCGTGCCGAGGCCCACGGCTTCCGCGATGATCAGATAAGGCACGATCGCAACTTCGTTGGGCACCGAGCGCAAGATGACGAGCGGCAAGCACACGAGGAAGAACGTCGCGTACATGAGCGCGATCGGCAGCGGGCGCTGGAACACGCCTGTCGGTCTGGTGCCTGCAAGAGCGTGTCCTCGGATGCTCATACTGGAAGACCGCTCCTGGCGTCACTCGCTCGACTGTGTGTCGCGCCATCGCGTAGCAGCGCCTGACCGGGCTGCCTACGAACCTAGCGGCGCACTCGGGCTAGCAGCGTTCTTTTCATTCCCGACTTGCGACGTCAACCGTTCCCCCCTTGCCTAAGCAAGGCGGCCGTCGACGGCTCTCGCTTGCTTCGACACTCGAGCTACTGGAATACAAGGCATTTCTGCGTACAGCACGTCTCTAAATTGCGACAGCCAGAATGTGTGTAACTAGGTTACTCAACGCCTAACACGCCATGTTACCAGGGAGCCCAGCCGCGCTTGTGCGAGCTCACGCGCATTCAGCGTGGCCCCGTCGCTGCCAATCTTGGATTGCTGACGCGCACGACCGCGCGCGGGAGTCGGCGCGAGACGCTCTGAGCAACTCGCGCGCCTGATTCCTCGCCACCTATTGACAGTGATCGAGGGCTCGGGTTGGCATGAGCCCTCGAGTTGGCGTGAGAGCTCAGGGGCGTGGCATGAAAGGCTACTACCCTGGCCGATAATAAGACCGCGTGCCGCATCTAATGCGTGTGTGGACGTGACATCGAGAGACGGAGAGCAAACCATGAGCGAAAATCGGTGGGGACCTTTATGGAGCGCGTGCGGCGCGTGGGCGCTGTTCATGACCACGGCGTGCTCGGGCTCCGGGGGGGCGAAGACCACTGACGCGCCGCTGGGAGCGGCGACCAGCTGTGTTCAAGGCCAGACAGTCGCGTGTACCTGTCCGAACGGAACAGCAGCAGTCGCCATGTGCCAGGCGAACAACACGCCGGGAGCATGCCCGTGTAGCGGCGCTGGCGGCGCAACTGCGGGAGCGGGAAGAGGAACCACGGGCACAGCAGGCTCTGGAGTCCAACCTGGCACCACGGCCGGTCGTGGCGGAAGCGGCACCACCAGCCCAGTTGGCGGCACGATGGGCACGACTCCGATCGGTGGCCAGCCGGCGCCCGCGGGAGGCGCAGCCCCTGCGCCCACGGGCAACGTCTGGGCGATGATGGGCTACGACGCCAACAACAACTACAATAACCCCGTCGAGAAGATCCTCACTCTCGCGAACGCTGCTCAGCTGAAAGAGAAGTGGCGCTTCAAAGTCTCGGGCTTCCCGCCTGGCACGCCGATCATCGCCGAGGGCAAAGTGTTCGTAACGGCCACCGGTGGCTCGTACGCGATCAACCTCACGGATGGCAGCCAGATCTGGGCGCGAACCGATCTCACCGGCACTGCCTCGTGCGCGTACGAGGGCGGAGCCGTCTACGTCCATACCTTCGACTCGAATCTATACAAAGTGTCAGCCGCAGATGGGAAGACGCTGTGGGGACCGGTCTTGACCAACAAGATCGCCGGCGCCGACGGTGAGTCGTCACCGATCTTCGGAAAAGGCATGGTGTTCGTCGGCCACAGTGCGGGCGCGGTCGAGCTCGGCTCGGGCGATACCGCGACAGTCCGCGGCGGCGTCGAGGCCTACCGAACAGACACGGGCGAGCCTGTCTGGACTTACTTCACCGTTCCCGCGACAGGCGAGAACGGCGCCAACGTGTGGTCGTCGGTATCGCTCGATCTGCAAGCCGGCGTGCTGTTTGCCGCAACGGGTAACAACTACTCCGTGCAGGGCGAAAACTCGGACGCCTTTCATGCGGTCGACATGATGACCGGCATGCGCAAGTGGAAGAAGCAGATACGCGACAACGACACGTGGTCGCTGCTCGCGGCGCCAACCGGTCCAGACACGGACTTCGGCGCGAATCCGATCCTCGCAGAGATCGCCGGACGGAAAGTCGCGGCAGCTGGCGACAAGAACTCGGACTTCTTCGTGTTCGATCGTGAAACCGGCGAGGTCGTTTGGTCGAAGACCAAGCTGAGCACGAGCCGTAATGCCCAGAACGGCGGCATTCTCATGAACGGCGCGTGGGACGGGAAGTATTTCTACGCCGTCGCGAATCAACCCCCCGCCGCGGCTGTCTTGCACGCACTAGATCCGGCCAAGAACGGCGAAGATGCTTGGCCTGCGAAGACGTTTACTGAGCTTACGTGGGGTGCGCCGTCGCTCGCCAATGGCGTCTTGGTCGTGCCGAACGCAGACAAGATCTACATCCTCAACGCCATGACCGGTGAGCAGATCGCCATGTTCGCGACGGGTGGCACCATCGCAGCCGGTGCACCGGCGATCGTGGATGGACACATCTGCGTGGGCAGCGGCCTGTCGTATGCGCTCGACCCCTCGGTCAAGAACAGCGACCAAATCATCTGCTACGCGACGCCGGACGCAGTGGTCAACACTACGGGCGCATCGGGCGCAGCGGGTGCTGGCGCCGCAGGCTCGGGCGCAGCCGGTTCGGGGCCGATGATCACACCGGGCAGCCCCACCTGGAGTGCGATCTACCAAGAGATCATCGCGGGCACAGGCTGCAACGGCGGCGTCTCCTGCCACGCCGGCACCGCAGCCGGCAACCTCGTGATGAAAAACCAGGCGGAAGGCTACACGGCGCTGGTCGGTGTCAAAGCCATGGGCACCAACCTCCCCGCGGGCGGCACCGACTGCAAGGACACCGGGTTGACGCGCGTAGTCGCGAGCGATCCGGCCAACAGTCTGTTGATGCAAAAGATCACCGAGCCCACGCCGAAGTGCGGTGCACACATGCCGCCAGGTGGAAACCTTACCGCGGCGCAGATCGAGCAGATCCGCATGTGGATCGCCAATGGCGCGATGAACAACTAGCCACGTCGTAACGAACGCCCGACTCCTCGGCATCGGCGTGGCGCTTTGTGCGCCGCGCCGCGTGCCGGCAAGGAGTTGGGGCGACTCTACGGTTCTTTGTCCAGCTGACCCACGACCTCGACCAGCGCGGCAGTGAGCGCTGTTAGTTTCTCGCGAGGTTGCGCGTGTTCCCGTAGCGCGGCGTCCAGCCAGGCTTGGGCCTTCCCCGCGTCGTAGCCGAGGGTGTAGTGCTCGGCCGCGAGATCGAGCCAATAGCCGTGCAGGAGCTCCTCGAGTGCCAGCCAGCTCTCTCGGCCGTCACGCGTCAGCTCCGCCCCGAGCTTTGCGCTGAGCGCCAAGATCTGTTGCCAGCTCGCTCCACCGTGGCGCTGCCGGACGCGCTGCTCGGCACGCCGACGCGCGTAATCCGCGCGTTGGCACGCGAACGCGGACGCATGTAGCCGCATGGCTCGGCCGCGGTAGCGCACGCGCGGCTCGGCCACTCTTAGACACGACGCGGTTGTATGTGCAGGCGAGTAATCCATCCCGAGCTCCTTAGCGTCAGCGTCCTGAATAGCTGAACGCATGAATAGCTTCAAGTGGAAAATCGGGGCTGCGTTAGTTGGAGCTGTACACCCGGACGTAGTCGACCTCCAACGCGGTCGGGAACTTGCTGTCGTCGATGCCGTAGCGACCCGCCCAATCATCACCGATCGCTAGATCGAGGATCAGCTGAGCCGGGTTGGCCGCGCTCCCCATGGACGTAAGCCAACGATAGTTCTCGCACATCACGTTCTCGTCGTTCACGTAGTAACAAACCTGATCGGCCGTCCACAGCGCGCTGAACTGCAGCCACACCTCGCGCAAGCTGTGCTCGCTGTTGTAGTTGCAGAACTTGGGGTCGAAGCGATCCGTGTAGTGCACGAAGTCCTCGGCACCCGTAGCGGTCTGCGGGCCGTCGACGCTCACGTGAGCGCCGATACGCACCATGTTGGCCTTGTCTTCTTTCTCGTTGAGCGCCGCTTCGAACACGTCGATCTCGGGCGGCCACGCGAGCTGACCATCATCACCGAACCCGGCTTGCAGCCACATCGCCGCGAACGTGCCTTTGACGTTCGGGATGCGCACGCGCGCTGTCAGATAGTAACTCGCGGTCTTGCTAGGCACGAAGCTGAGCTTGCTCCGGATCAAGCCCGACTCGTAGGGCGCGCTGGCATCGCGTCCCGTCTTGGTTGCGCGCAGCTTCAGCGTGCCGTCCGACACCACGTGCGCGGCCTCGGCCTGCGTATTCTTCAGAACGTACCGCTGTGCTTCGTTCTTCAAGTGATCACCGGTGCCGCGGCTCAAGTCTGGCCCCGTGCAGACGCGGTCACGCTGCTCGGAGGTCAGCTCCAGCGCGCTGCCCCCGGTCCACGCGAGGCGCGTGCACCAACGCGACGTGTCGAGCTCCTTGCCCGCAAACTCATCCGAGAACACGAGCCGATAGCTGCCGGTGGGCAGCGTGAGCGTGCTGTCGGCGGCAGTGCTCGCCACATCCGGGCCTGGCGCGCCCGCGGCTTCATTGACGGGGCGTGCCTGCCCACCGGCAGCGGCCTGTGCGCCCGCAGCCGAAGCGACCACCCCGGCCGTTCCTGCCGCAGGCCCCTTCATCCCAGCGCCACCCGCGGCTGCGGCGGAAGGAGCCCCGGCGCCTGCAGCCTCACGACTTACAGGTGCTCCACGACCAGATGACCCGGCTGCCCCACCCGCTCCAGCATGCGTCGCCGTAGCCGCGTCACCGCCGCTCGCAGCGACACCCGCGTCGACGGCGCCGACTGAGGCAGCCTTGCCCGCGTCCGCGCTCACTGCGCCGCCAGCGTCTGGCGCGTCGCTCGCCTCGGCTTCGGCATGCAGACCATCGGGCTCGGCCACCACGCCGGCGGTTTCAGCGGTGCCAAGCGGCGCCCCCCGATTCGCGGCCCGTGCATCATCACGGCAGGCCACTGAGCCGAGCAGCGCGAACGCGACAGCGTGTCTGCGGCGCTGGCGCGCAAGTTGACTAAGCGAGCATGTCATCTCTGACAAGTAGTCGCCGTTTGCCGGCTGTCACTGTGTCATCGATGCTGGCTCGCAGTGCCGCATGCTTCGCCCACGCTAGCGCCCGTGTAATGCATGTCGACCATGCCTATCACCTGATGGCGTCGAACAGCGCTCGGGTGGTCGCGCGGCATTTCACCCTTACAGCGGCCTCGAGATTCCCCGGCGCTGCTCGGTCAGCGCACAAAGAACGACCGCTGCTGAAAGCGCAAGCCTGCCAAGATCTGCTCCACTCTCGCCTCGGCCAACGACCCGATCCACTCGCCCAAGCGAGCCTTCTCGATCGAAGAGATCTGCGAGACGACAACCACGCTTTGCTTCGGCAGGCTCCCTTCGCCGACGTCGAGCAACACGTTTCCCGGCTCGTTTCCTCGCAGCAGGTTCGTGGTCAGTGCACAGACGATCACGGTCGTGATGCGCGAGTGGTTGAAGACGTCCTCCTGCACCACCACGTGGGGATGAGGGTGGCCCGGGATGGAGCCTCGCGCGTCGTCGGGCCCGATCCAAAACAGATCTCCGCGGTGGATCGTCGTTGCACGGCTGTCGGTCGCTGCGTTGTCGTCAGTGCTCATGAGCGCTCGCGACTCTAACCGACGTCGGGATCTGGCGGGGAGCCTGTTCGTGTGGCGGTTCAAAGAACGGCCCGCGCGTGCCGCTATCCGACCTATGCCTGCGCGTGCACAGCCAGCGACTGCCATTTCCGCCCAGGCGTACCTAGTGCTCTGAGTCAGACGCGCCACTCATAGATCACGGGCGCCGACGTGCCAGTAGACACAGCAGGGTACGCTCTCCGATGCTAACACTCGCGGGATCCGGGGGACTCACATGCTGACGTCGCTCGCGGCGTTCGCACGGCCTGGCCTCGCAGTGCTGCGCAGTAGCCCGCCTTACGAAGCGAGCGCGCGCAAGCGCAGTCGCAGGGTGCACGAGCGCCTACCTTGGGTGCTCGCGCTGGCGTGCATCTGCTCCGCGGGCAGCGCACGCGCCGACGCTGAGCTGCTAGGTGCATCGGTGATCACAGATTGGCGGAGCCTGCCGATCGCCCATGAGTTTCGGCTGGAAGGTTTCTCGAGTCACGACCCGGGCACGCTCAAGGTCGACAAGATCGACCGGCACAACAAGGACTTCAACAATTTCCTTGCAGTGTGCGGTGAGCGGCCCGCCGTTCGCGACCAGCTCGTGGCTGCCGTCAGCTGCGACGTGCCCGATGAGCAAGGAGGCTACCTCATCGCCAGTGCCGACGGGCCGGGGCTCGTGTCGCGGATCTTCTTTCCAGCCACTGCGTCTGCAGGCTTCGGCGCCGAGCGCATTCGTATTTTCATCGACGATCTCACACGGCCTGCGATCGATGCGTCGTTGCTCGATTGGTGCGACCCGGCACAGGCCCCGCCCCTCACAACTTGGACTTCCGGCGCGCTCGTCTCGCGTGCACCCATCACCTATCAGCATGCGTTGCGCATCGTGCTCGACGACCTCGAGCCGACACGTCTGTATTACTACCAAGTCGACGTGCAGCATGGTCAGGCCGCCGAGACACGTCCACTGTCACAACTCACGGCAGACTTCGCACAGCTACGAGAGCGCATACGGACTGCTGCCGACGCCGACGCACGACTGCCTACGACCGCACGCATCTCCGCCCACGAGGAAGCCGTGCTGTTCGACGAGCTTGGAGCGGGTACGCTACTAAACCTCGCGCTCCACCTGCCGCAACCGGCGTGGCACGCGCTCCAGTCGCTTAGTTTGCGCATCACGTGGGACGACGCCGACTCGCCGGCCATCGACCTGCCTCTCGGTGCGCTCGCAGGTTACCTCGATCGCGCGGTAGGCTTCGAGACCGTGCCCTTGTCGGCGACGGTGAACGACGAGGCAGTGGATCTCACGATCGCGCTGCCGATGCCGTTCTTCAAGCGCGCGCGCATCTCGCTCGTCAACGACAGCGACATGGCGCATGGCATCACCGCGCAGCTTGCACTGAGCCGCAGCGCACCCGATCCGCGGTCCGAGTATCTGCATGTGCAACGCTCCCAAACGCATGCACCGTTCGTTTCAGGGCAGCGGCACCCCATCGCCACCATTACCGGCGAAGGCAAGTACGTCGGCACGCTCGCCCAGCTGCGCGGCCAGGTCGACCGGCAAAGCGCAACGCCGTTCCCACTGGGCTTTCTCGAAGGCGACGAGCGCGTCGTCGTCGACGGGACCACGGCGCTGGAAGGCACAGGCACAGAGGACTATTTCGACGCCGGCTGGTACTTCGCCAACGGACTGTTCAGCCGTGATTTCTCGGCCTTGATCGATCTGAGCAGCGATGACGCCACGCAGCGCGGGAGCGCCAGCATGCTGCGCTGGCATGTGCTCGCAGACGCGATCGAGTTTCACGCGTCGTTCGAGATGTCGCTGGAATACGGCGCCAACCGACCTGACAGCGCGAGCGACTACGTCACGAGCGCGTTCTACTACTTGGCCGAGCCATAGCGCACGCCGATCTCGCACGTTGCCTGCGGCTGCCGATGGGCAGAGCTCGCACTTATGCGTTCATGGTGCGAACCCGTTCCCCACGCGTCACGGCGTCGCCATCAGCGGCTGAAAATCTGCGTGCATGAAAATACCACGTAGGTCTTTCGTCTCGGGTGCTGCGGGCTTTGTAGCCGCAGGTGCATTTTCGCGCGTCATCGGCTCCACGTCGCGGGTCCACGCGCGTGAGCGTGGGCCATTTCTCGGCTACGGCGAGCTGCAGCCCGACCCGGCTGGCTTGCTCGAGCTGCCAAAAGGCTTTCAATACCGCGTATTTTCACGCGAAGGAGAGCCGCTTACGGGTGGCGGCATCGTGCCGTCCAATCACGATGGGACGGCCGCATTCGCCGCGGGCGCAGCGGGCGTTTGGCTGGTTCGCAACCACGAGGTCGAGCCCGAGGATGTCGAGGAAGATGGCAAGCTTCCAGTCACGCCGATTCGGGGCGCCACATATGACCCCGACGGCACAGGTGGCACGACGACATTGCTCGTCAGCCACGATCGACGCTTGCAGCGGCATCAGCTGAGCCTGGCCGGAACAGTCAACAATTGCGCCGGAGGACCGACGCCCTGGGACACGTGGCTCAGCTGCGAGGAGACGGATCTCATCCTCAGCAAGCCACACGGCTACGTGTTCGAGGTCGATCCACGCAAGGGTGGTAATCCGCAGCCGATCGTCGCGATGGGTCGCTTCGAGCACGAGGCAGTCTCGTTCGACCGACGCGGGATCGCCTACTTGACCGAAGATGCGTCGGAGCCGCTCGGTTGCTTCTATCGCTTCGTGCCTGAGTGCCGGCTGGGTGGAAAAGGCAGCCTGCACGCGGGCGGCTCGCTGAGCGCGATGGCCGTGTCGGGAGTGAACAGCGATCTGTCGGTGGTTCAACAACCTGGCACGGTGCTCAGAGTGTCTTGGGTGCCGGTCCCGAACGTGAATCCGAGTGCTGGCGACACTCCGGTGCGCGAACAAGCACAAGCCAAGGGCGCGACCCCGATCAAGAAAGCCGAAGGAACCTGGCTGGGCCTCGACGGTAGCATCTGGTTCGTCTCGAGCTATGCAGGCGGTCCCGATGCCGAAGATCCCGAAGACATCACGGCCGCAGCACACAGTGGACAGATCTGGCGCTATGAGCCGAGGTCCGAGACCATCGAGCTCGTGACGATCTTCGCAGTAGGCAGCCCGTACGACGGCCCTGACAACATCACGGCTAGCCCGCATGGCTTCGCGCTCGCGTGCACGGACGGCGAGGATGATCAATGGTTAGTCGGCATCGGAGATGAAGGCGGGAGTTTCCCGTTCGCGCGCAATGCCTCGAGTGACGTCGAGTTTACCGGCGCCACGTTTGCTCCCGACGGACAGACGCTATTCGCAAATATTCAGGAACCCGGAATGACGTTCGCTATCTGGGGACCCTGGCGCCGCGGCTAACCGCAACGGGAGCGAGCAGGCCTACACTTATCGCTAAGCGCGGCCGGCAACGAGGGCTTTGCGGCACGCAGACGCCCTCTTTGTCGCCATGCATAAACGTGTCAAAGTGCCCGATGTAGGCGCCCATACGGCGTCGGCGATGGGGGGTCTTATGCGCACTTGTCAGCTTGGTTATGGGTGTTGTGTCGGTCTGCTCGTGCTTGCCGGCTGTACGCCGAGCAACGTGAGCGGCGTGGGAGGTGCCGCGGCCGACAACGGCGTCACAGAAACCAGCGCCGGAGCGGGCGCGGGAACCGACACAGCAGTGGCAGTAGCAGCAGACGCAGCAGCCGAAACAGGAACAGGCAGCCCCGCAGTCTCCCCGGTGACAGCCCCTGCACCTGCCAAGACGGCTGGCGCACCCGCACTGGAAACCGGCGTGGCCACGGTGCCCGCCGCAGTGCCCGCGATCACTGCGCGTTACGAAGGCACAGGCTTCGTCGTACACGAGTGGGGGACGAACACCCAGGTGATCGGTTCCGACGGCAGCCTGCAGCGCGGTTTGCATCACGAGGGCGATGACCTACCGAGCTTCGTCTACGACCGGTTGAAGCAGGGCGAGACCCTGCGCTTCCCCTCGGTCGACAAGATGGAGACGCCGGTCGACTACTTTTACTCCGACAAGGCCCGCACGGTCAGTGTCCGACTCGACATGCCGCTCGGCGTTCCCACGCAGTGGTATCCGGCCGTGCGTGAGTTCGGGCCTCCGGTCCTCCAACCGTCCAGCGGCGTGCTGCTGGTCGATCCGGTGACCGATACGCATATGGCGCTGAGCTCACAGCAGTGCATCGATAAGTACACCAGCTTTTCGAGCGGATCGCTGAACTGGGGCGAGGTGAAGATCCTCGCGCCGGGCGAAGCCTCGCAAAAGGCAGCGCCAGATGCGCCGTTAGATCAATTCACCTGGTCGTACGCGCGGCAAGTGGCTGCCAACATGGTGCAAGTCGACACGAGCACCGACGACGCGAGTGGATCGACGATCACCGCCTCGCAGGCGGAGCGATTTTTGTTCTACCGCGGACTCGGCAACTACGAAGCGCCGCTGCGTGTGACAGCGGCCAGTGCCGAGCCAGCTGGCCACGAGCGGCTGACCTTGCACAAGGCGACCACCTGGCACAGCACGGCGCCCGCGTTCGTGATGCGTGTGACCGGTGAGTCGGGCGCATTCGTGCGCGTCGACCAGCCCGACAGCGCCGCCATAGACGCAGACGTTCCCGACGAGTCTGCCCTTCAGCCGATCGACGCGTTCCTCACGCAGCTAACGAGCGAGATGACGCGGGCACTACAAAGCACAGGCTTGTACGACGACGAAGCGGCCGCGATGGTGAACACTTGGCGCACGCAATGGTTCGCCACGCCTGGCGTGCGCGTGCTGTACATGGCCCCGAGCAGCTGGCTCGACGACAACGTGCGCCTAACCATCACCCCCGCACCCGACCAAGTCACGCGCGTGATGGTCATGCGTGTCGAGGTCATCACGCCCGCGCTCGAGGCACGCGACGTCGCTGCCGTACGCACGCTCGAAAACGCGCCCAACGCCGAAGGTCGCGCCTACTTCCAAGCACTCGGCCGCTTCGCCGAGCCGCGCCTACGACGCGCGCTCACGCTGACTGGCGGTGCAGCGGGCCCGCAGACCCAGGCCTTCCTCAGCGAGCTCGAGAGCCCCGCGTTCAGCTCCGCGCTCGGCGAATAGCCAGCGCGCTCAAACGCTCGCGCTCTCAGCGCACGATCATCAGGAACAGCACCTGTACGAAGATCCAGACAGTGAGTACGAGTTTGATCGCTGTTCTCAGGCGAGTGTTAGGCTCGTCAAGCCAGAGTGCCACTACGCACAGTACGGGAGTCACCAGCGCATACAGCCGTACTGCGAGCGCCGCAGCCGTTGTCACGAGTGCCGGCGTCCACTCTCGAAGCATGTATGACGTTATCGCGACTGCCGGCGCAGCGCTGAGCAGGATGGCGCAATAGCCAAGACCGCGACCCAATTGCACTTTGGTTACAGGGCGTTCCACCATCGCTCCTCCGCTCAAGGCCTGAAGAAGCTCCGCTGACAATCGCCCGTCCGATCACACACGACATAGTCGCCGCTGTTGATGTTCCAGAGTGCATTGTCATAGCCCGTTCCGCCGTACACGCGAACGCCAAACAAGGTGGCGAGCATCGTGAGCAAAAGGTCGTTATTGCCGACCTTGCAGTGCTGGAGGTGCACGAAACCATGTGGCGCAAAACGCCCTCGCAGCTGGGCGAGCTTCGCTGAGTACCTGCCGATATTTTCCGCGGTCACAACGTCGTCGCCGACTTCGAATCCCTTTTCGTTCCCATGGTCGACAATGTTCAGGCGGGTCATTTTCACGCCTGCAAGCCTCACGATGACCGAATGAACCATCGTGCCAACGTCACGCATCGTGACCGGGTTTGTGGACATCAAGTATCCGACTGGCCCTGCGTACCGCGGCACGCGCCACCAAGGGCCTTTCTCTATTCGCTCATCGACAACCGTGATGACCATCGTTCCTCCGCTTCGGACGAATACACACCCCTCCTATCGCATCTCGGCCGAGAAGCACTCCGGTTGCGAGCGACCGTTCGTCCGGTTCGAGACTCATCCGACGGGACCGCAGAATGAGCCTAGTCGAGGTTGCCGATCACGGCGTCGACCTCGAGCTCGCCGAGCCATGCTGGGTCGATGAACCGAGCCACTTGGACGATGGTGCACGCGGGGCGGATTTCGCAGAACGCTTCGCCGTGAGCTTGTGCGACCGCTTTCCAGTCGGAAATGTCTACGAGCAGCACGCCTTGGCGTCCTGGTCAGTTAGAACCTCTCGCGCCCGGACCAGACGTTACAGCTCGACCTGGTCCGCGATGGCGCGTCCGCCGAGCGCGGGATCGCTCACCGTGTCGCGCCCTGTCTCCACGCGGCCGGCGAAGCGCCGTGCGTAGCTGCCGCCGGCTTGTAGCTTGAGTGTGAAGTCGTACCAATGGCCGCTGTCGTCCAGAGCGAGGCTGCGCGTGTAGCGCTGCGTCGCGCCGAGCGTGATGCGCTCACTCCAGTTGCGTAGGTAAGCGTTGGCGACCAGCTTGAAGGTGCGCGACTGCTTGGCCGGGTTCGAGAGCGTGAGCACCAGACCGCCGCGCGAGTCGTAGCCCACGCTCAGCTTCGGAAGCTCGCCGCCGTTGGCGGCAGGGTCGCTGTTGCCCACGAAGTGCCGATGGAAGCCATTCGGGCCCAGGACCCACAGGTCGTAGTCGGCTGCGTCGTCAGCGGTGTTCCAGCGCCCCAGCAGCTTCTTGCCCGCTTCGACGACGTAGCGACGCGGCACGCGGTCGAGGTGCAAACGATCGTACACGTGGAACACGGCGCCGACTTTCCCGCTGTTCACGAGCTCGAGCGCCACCTGCTCGGCGCCATCGCGCGGTGCATCCTGCACCGACAGCTCGTACGGCAAGGCACGGGAGGGTCGCACGCCGCGCTCTTGTTCCGGCAGGCGCACGCGGTCCGGCGTCGGCGGTGTGGTGCGCGATGGCAGCGCGCGCGCACGCTCGGCGAGCAGGGTCGTCTCGGGCAGACGGGCGTAGAAGGCCTTGTTGTCAGGGTCGGCGAAGTTGAACGCCGTAGTCAGGTCGCCGGAGACCGCGCGACGAAATGCCGAGATATTGGGCTCCTTGACGCCGAAGCGCTTCTCGACGAAGCGGATCACCGACGTGTGATCGAACACCTGCGAGTTGACGAAGCCTCCCTTGCTCCAGGGTGAGACGACGTACAACGGCACGCGCGGGCCCATGCCATAAGGCTTGTGCAACAACGCTTTCAGCTCGGCGCTGTCGCTCGCTTGGCCGAGCTCGTGGTATTCGCCCTTGGTGTCGACGGTGGACGCGCCGGCCAGGCGCGCACGCTGCGGGTTGGCGTCGTAGACCTCGTAGGACGGCACTGCCGGCGGCGGGACGTGGTCGAAGAAACCATCGTTCTCGTCGAACATCAGCAGCAGCACGCTCTTGCTCCACACCGTGGGGTTGGCCGTGAGCGCCTCGAGCACTTGCGCGGTGTACGCTGCGCCTTGGACAGGGCTCGAAGGCCCCGGATGCTCCGACCCCTCGGCCGTAGCGACGATGAATGACACCAGCGGCAGACGGTCCGCGAGGACGTCTTCCTTCAGTTTGTCGAGCGCTCGCGTGCTGAGACCGCGCTCGGCCAGCACGGTCTGCGCGCCCGTGACGCCGCTGACGGCGTCACGAAACGTACGAAAGCCGGCGAGCGGGTTGTCGGTGAAATTGTCGGCCATGTCTTCGTACACTTGCCAACTGACGCCCGCGGCCTGCAGGCGCTCGCAATAGGTCGTCCACGTGTAGCCGCCCGCTGGGTCGTGCTCGAGATTGTCGTAGTCGTTGGTCAACGCGGGGCCTTTGCCGCGCGCGAGCGGGTCATTCGTGCCAGTCCACAGAAACAAGCGATTCGGATTGGTGCCACCGTGGAACGAGCAGTGATAGGCATCGCACAGCGTGAACGCATCCGCGAGCGCGTACTGGAATGGCAGGTCGTCTTCGGTGAAGTAGCCGAGCGCGTGATCGGTCTTGTAGCGCGGCCATTGGTTGAGCGCGCCGTCACTCCATGCGTGCTGAGCGTCTGGCCACGTGTGCGGCGTGCCTTCGACCCGCATGTATTCGAAGTGCTCGTTCGTATTCAGTCGGAACGGTGCGACCACACCGCTCGCGGCGTTGACCTGGGACCAGACAGTCTTGTTCTGCACGCCGGGAGCGTTCGGCACAGGGATCGGAAAACGATCGCCAAAGCCGCGCACGCCGGCTCGCACACCGAAGTAGTGATCGAACGAGCGATTCTCCTGCATGAGAATCACGATGTGCTCGACGTCCTCCAACGTACCCTTCACGCGCTTGGCAGGAATGGCGAGAGCCTTGCGAATCGCGGGAGGAAAGGCCGCGAGCGTCGCGCTCGCACCGGCGGTCGTGGCCAAGACACGCAGAAATTCACGTCGAGTGCTGTTCGGCATGGGCGGACGTTCCTGGTGGTTCCGTCGCGACACTTCGCGCACGGGTTCCGCCCAACCTTCACAGTCCGCGGTGACGTGGACGTGACGGTTTGCCGATCTGTTAGCTACTGAAGCGTTCGACCGAGCATCGGCCTCAGTGAGGTCGCATGCCCCGACGCATGTTCATGCACGGCGACACGCCACCAGCAAAAACGCGGGCCGCTGCAGCTCGTCGCGCCACTCCGGATGCTGCTCGATATGCTGCGCGCTCGGCCCCCACTCCTCGAGCTGCTCGAGGGTCAAGCCCGCTGCACGCAACAGCCGAAGGTAGCTCGCGAGGGTGCGGTGTTGCTTGATCACGCCAGGCGCGAGCCAGTGGGTCGTGCGTGGGCCTTCATCGAGATAACCGTCGACGGGCCAAGTCCGATGACTGCGATCGCCGGCAGCTGGATGATCGATGAAGCCCGGCTGCGCTGGCGCAGTGAACAGAGGATGCTCGACCGAGAACACGAAACGTCCGCCCGGGGAAAGAGCACGCTGTACGCCCTGCAACGTGGCCGCCAAGTTCTCGAGGTAGTGAAGCGCCAGCGAGCTGTACACCACGTCGAACTGGGCCTCTGGATAGTCGTACAGCTGCAGATCGGCTTGCACATACTCGATGGCAGCGGTGGAGGACTCCGCGCGAGCGCGCTCGAGCATGCGTTGTGACACGTCGACTCCGACCACGCGTACAGCACCTTGCGCGTGTGCCCATCTACAGAACCAGCCGAAGCCGCAGCCGAGGTCCAGCACCCGTTTAACAGACAGCGCTGGTAGGAGGGCGCGCAGTGACGGCCACTCGGGAGCCCCCTCGAGGCCGCGCACGGAACGCGGCAAGCGACTGTACGCTGCGAAGAAGGTCGGATCGTCGTAGATGTTTTGGGTCATCGCTCACGACGGCTTTGGCTTGTGCTCGCGCCGTCTCGGCCGAGTTAAGCCAGGTTCGACAGCACGCCGGCAAGTACGTTCGCTGCTGAGGCCTGCAAAGTCATCACCGAACAGTGAGTCCGCCACCCCGCCGGCCGACAAGGGCGCGGCGCGGCCGAGCGCTTGACGCCGTCACCCGAGGGGACGAGGTACAGCGCGCGCCATGGCAAACCCAAGCCCCTCCCCGCGCCGGCTCGGCGTACACCCTGCATTTTTGGTTGTAGTCGTCGTCTTCGCCGTGCTGCTGGTCGGTGCCGGGGTGCGCGGCGCGCCCAGTGTCCTCCTGCAACCGCTCGAACGCAGCTTCGGCTGGACCCGCACGCAGACGTCGCTCGCGGCCGCGATCGGCATCTTTCTGTACGGGTTGGTCGGGCCGTTCGCGGCAGCCTTGATGCAGAGCTTTGGCATCCGACGGGTCATCGTCTCGGCCTTGTTGCTCTTGAGCACCGCGACCGGCGCCAGCTTGTTCATGACGCAGCACTGGCACTTGATCCTCACCTGGGGTGTGCTCTCCGGCGCCGCTACCGGCTGCGTCACGGTGGTACTCGGCGCGACCATCGTAAACCGCTGGTTCGTCGCGCGACGCGGGCTGATGATGGGCCTCTTGACTGCGAGCACCGCCACCGGGTCGCTGATCTTCATCCCGCTCTTGGCGCGCTTGTCGGAGTCGTACGGCTGGAGAGCCGTGGTGGGAACCGTGGCAGCGTGTGCGCTCGCCATGGTGCCGCTCACGCTCTGGCTGCTCACTGAGCGACCTAGCGATCTAGGAGTCTTGCCCTATGGCGCCACCGAGCCGGTCGCTCTCGCGCCCCCACCACAACAGCCATTTCGCACGGCGCTGGCCGCGCTCGCGCACGCGAGCCAACGGCGCGACTTCTGGCTCTTGTTTGCGACGTTCTTCGTCTGCGGCGCGACCACCAGCGGTCTGGTCGGCACGCACTTGATCGCGTTGTGCGGTGACAACGGCATCCCGGAAGTACGGGCCGCCGGGCTCTTGGCGGCCATGGGCGCATGCGACTTGATCGGCACCACCCTGTC